>Ga0163217_1013723_pt1 | contig 13207 bp, 21 predicted proteins | sample SynspAceP_FD_185933 | JGI IMG/M metagenome (GOLD analysis project Ga0163217, IMG submission 185933) | Saline lake microbial communities from Ace Lake in Antarctica - Synechococcus sp. Ace-P (PacBio error correction) | ecosystem: Environmental > Aquatic > Non-marine Saline and Alkaline > Saline ...
ACACTCCAAAAAAAACCAAGAAAGGGAGGGAATTTCCCCCCTTTTCCTGTTTGGTTAAGGTGGCCACCCCGCGGTTAAGCCCTTGTTAAGGGTTTCCCGACCCTTGGGGGCGGGGTGGCGGAAATCGCCAGCAACCATGGGCGCGGCCGGAAGCCGCCGCCCAAGCTCCAGTTTCCGCCCCAGGCTGCGGGCCCGGTTGAGGTCGCCGAGTAAAGGGCGCCATGCCTCAACTTTGAGCTGGAAATTTCCTCACTTGCGCAGTCCTGGGACAGAGGAGAGCAGAATCCATGAAGCGCACCCGCCAGGGGGCGCAGGGCGTGGCCGGGGCCATGGTGCGCCCGCCCGCCACATAGGGGCTTCAAACCAACCGGTTGGCAAAAAACCGGCTGGAGCAAGCTTGCGTTCCGCTTCTTCGCTATCGGAGCGGGGCAATCAGCCGCAGGCGGGGGCAATTCCGCGGGGCACTGGAGCACCACATAAGATTGGCGGCATTGCTGGCAGGGCTGGGCCATCCAGGCTGCGGCAGCGGTGAATGCCCGCCTCCAGCAGGGTTTCATCGAGGGTGGGCATCGGAAATTGCAGCACAAACGATGCCCCCCGGGCCTCGCCGCCTCTTTCTGAAGCTGAATTCCATCTCGATCAACGATAGGGGAACGCTTCGCTGGCCAGTTGTTTCGGCGATTTCACGGCCGATGCGGCCATAGCCGCAGAGGATCACATGGGTTTTCCATCGTTTGGCAGGTAGCGCGGGAAACGGTTTTTCGCGCAATGCGGCGGAAGTAACCGACTCACTCCAGACCAACAGGCTCTGGATGGCGAGCTTGAACCACACCAGGCCGCCGACATCGAGAACACGGTCCCAGGCGCGAAACCCGGCGCGGTGAGGGGATTCACTCGCCGTAAGCCGATGGTGCTGAATCGTGATCACACCATCCAGTAGGAATCGCCCCATGCCCAGCCCTCGACGATCCGGTAGCCGAGCGCCGAGAGGTTGACCACGCTCGGCCAAATTGAAACCAAGCCGGCGGTCAGCCAGGGGTGGCGACGGCGCAGCGACGGCGGTTGGCGGGCTGAAGCGGCGTTGGAACGTTTTGGGAAAGGGACAATCCCAGCGACGCCGTTGAACCGAAGAGCCGGTGGAACGAAGAGCCGGCTAACCGACGCCGAGGGCTTTGAGCACCTCGGTGACCCGAGCTGGATCGAGGGAACCGGCCTCAACCAACACCTTGTTACCCCTGGCGCGCGGGCAGGCTGTCGCCGCTGCGACCCAGCGCACCAGGGGGGTGGCCGGTCAGCAGGCCAGTTTCGCTGAGCAGGGTCCGCTGCTGAGGCACCACATCGGCGGACAGCGCACCTGGCGGCCTGCTGCGCCGGGCTGCCGCCGCTGGCCCTGGCTCAGCGCCGCCGATCAGGCAATTTCAGCGGGATCTGCTCCGGCAAGCCCTGCCAGTGGGCCGCGGCCAGTCAGCAAACCTTGTGGCCCTTGGTTGGGGGCCGCAGCACAACAGCGGACGCAGGCCGGGGGGAGGGCTGCGGTGCGCGGCGTCCAGGTCAGATTTCGGCAGCCGCAGCCGGGAAGGCGTCGCCTGCAGGGGGCACCTCGAATCGGCTGGAGCCAGGCTTCGCAGCGGCTTGATTCGGCCACGCCGCAGGGGCTAGCCTGTGCGGCCTGGGGCGTGAGTTGGCTGGTGGCGCGAAAAGCCCAGATGGGCAAATCCGGGTGGGGATTGTGGGTGAGGGAAGAGCAGCAGGTCGAGGGCGCAACCGGAGGCAGATTTGATAACAGGCCTGAAAAGTAGGCTCCGCACGCGGCACCGAGCAGGTTTGGCCCCACTCGGCCAGGCTGACCCCCGACTCAAGCTGAACGGCAACACCTCTCGACGGCCGGCAGCAAGCTTCCAGACCGGCCGGGCCGCCCCAGCCGGACAGGACACCTGCCACCGTGCAGCGAGGTGGTAGGGCGGTGGCGGCCACGCTGGCATCGCTTGCAGTTTGGGTCGCGCTGCCGCCGGGAATCAAAAAAAGAAACACGCATCTGGGCAAGCGGGCGGCAGGCGTTGCCGCGTGCTTGATTGTATGGATCGGCCCGGGCTTTTCCCGGCCCCCGAGGGAGACGCTTGTGCAATTTGCTGATCGCCGCCCGCGCGGCAGTGAGACGTCGCATGGGGGGGAGAGCAACACGTTGCTGCTGCCGCTCGCCGCCGGCCGTGGCTGGCCTGGAGCCTGGAGGCGGCCCTGGCCTGCCGTGCCATCCGCTGGATCGGGATTGGTGGCCAACGCGGTTGATCAGAAGGCCGTGGAGGCCCTGATCCGACAGGGCCAGCGGAACCGGCCGGTGGCGCTGGATCGTTGGGCGGCGCAATGCCGCCAGGATCGGTGCGTGCTGGGGCTCGCGGGCCTTGCCGCGCCCCGAAGCGAACCCGGGCGTGCTGATCCACGATGGGCCCGCTGCCTGGTGGCAGCGGGAACTGATCGGCCGCTGCGCGGAAGCCGTCGCGGCGGGGGAGGCCCGTGATCGCCGCAGCCGGTGAGCGACACGATTCAAGCGGCTGATGGCGCGCAAGCAAGTGGGAGGAACCTGGATCGCGCGCGGGGCTCTGGGCCGCCCAGACCCCCCAGGGCTTTCCGGTGGAGGCGTTGCGTCCGGCCCAATGCCAGGAGCGCTGGGAGCGGGCTGGAGCCGGTCCACCTGATGGACGCCGCCTGGTTGCGAGGGCTGGGCTGGCGCGTTTCGGGGTGATCGCCGCTCCGGCTTGCCAACTCAAGATCACCACGCCATTCCGATCTCGACGTGGGCTGCCGCTGTCTGGCCAGCGGGAGGGTTTAGGGAATCAGGCTGAGGCGGGCGCTGTCGCATCAAGGGCGGGCCAGCCGGGCCAGCGCAGCGCCCCGTTGCCTGGGGCAATGGCCGCACCGGCAACCTGCCCACGCACCGGGATGCCAGGTCGGCGGTGGCGTTCGCGCAGCACCTGCTCGAGGCTGAAGCGATGGCTGGGGCGGGGCTCGCTGGATTCGCGAGGGATCGTCGCAGTCAAGGAAACTGCCGAAGCAAGACCAGCGCTGTTGCAAGGCGCCGCAGAGGCGGCCAGTGGGTGAGCAGGCGCTCGATCGCGGTAGTGGCGCCTCGCCCAACGTCCTTCCAGGATCAGCACAGCCCCGCCAGAGGAGGCAGAAACGGGGGTGGCCGGAGCAGGTGGGTCGCCACCGTGAGGTGGCCACCAGCCGGGGGCCTTCGCCACGAGCCGCCCTGCCAGGGTTCGCCCTGCAACGGCGGCAGCGGCTCACCGAATACAGCACGCCCGCAGCCGCTGCTGGCTCCACTCCGGCTCGGCTGGCGCATGGGCCCGTGACCATCGGCCCCGTGGATGCCACCGCCGAGCCCCAGCGCCAGGCGCGCCCAGAGCAAGGAGGTGACATGGAATAACCCAGCAACCAGCCTGCTGCTCGGCAGGGGCTGCGCTCCAGCAGGCCGGGGCTGACCCCCAACCACCGGCGCACGACAGGCCAGCAAGGCGGGCCCGGGCTCCAGATCCGCCGCGGCGCTGCTGGGTCGTCTCGGCCATGTAGCCCCAACCGCCCGGCCGGGATCAAAACGGACGTTCCACCACAAGCCCACAGTCCTCAAGCACGGGCCACCGCCTGTTCCAGCCGGCCAGGGTCCCGAGGGCTGAAACTGGCCGCGAACGCAGCCCCACCGCTCGCCGGGCCCGCAAAGGCGGCGCGAACAGAAACCGGCCTGGGCGGGGCGCCCAGGAGGCGCTCATGCGGCCCGTCCAAGCAGCAGGGCCAGCCGAGCAAAGGCACCGAGCTGAACCCTGGCGTGGAAGTGGCGGCCGAACAGGCCAGCGGCAGGCTTGACCCCGCAACAACCGGGCCTGTTGTTTGCATGCGAATCGCCGCCAGGGCCCAGAGCGGGCCAGAAGGGCAGACACGCCCCTTGCAACAGGGCGGGCGAGCGCCAGAAACAGTGCCGTCAGGCCGTAACAGATCGCGCACGACGGCAGGGGGCGCGCAGGCCCGAGGCTGGAGCGCACTTGCTGCGCAAGGCCAGGGCGGCTCATCGCGCGATTCGGGCCAGGCGTACACCGTGTCCAAACCGAAGGTTCCACAGCAATGTGGGCCGCCCAGACAGTCCCCAGGGGCCAGCGCACCGCAACCCTCAACCGGTGCCGCAGCCCCAGGGGAATCAGCACCGCGAACCCCCAGCAGAAGGGCCAGCAGCAACTGGGGGAAAGCCAACCAGCGTTTGGGCAGAGGGGATAGAGCAGCCACGGCGCGGCAAGGTCGCCAGGGCCAGCAGCCAGGGCAGCCCCCGCCCTTCTTCCCGTGCAGGCAAGCCTACCACCAGCAGGGCCAGCAGTAGCAGGCCAGAGCAACGAGCAGAACCGGCGGCGCTGCCACACTCACCGCGACCACTGGCGAGGGGTCGGTCCTTTGGTGCGCTCACCAAGGGTCGAGCCGCCGGTCCCAGAGGTCGTTGGCGACACAGCCGGCACGCTGACGGCGAGGCCGCGCAAGACCAATCAAGCCGACGAGGGCGCGCGCCGAGGCCCCCTCGGGCAGCAGCCAGAGGGACCAGCCGGCTTGGGATTGCAACAGGAATGAGACGGACACTGGGCTTCTGCAGCGCAGCAGGGCGACCCAACCCCGCATGGGTGGCGCGGGATGTGGGCATCGCGGCAGAATTATGGGGGGGCAAGGCCATTCGAGCCTCACGGTGTGATCCAGTTTGTGGCTTCGTCGTTTCTGGCTTGTTCTTGGGGCCTGCCAAATTGGCTCTGGAGTGGCAAAGTGACGCCGTTTGCGCCGGGCCTTCGATCGGATGCCAGCCTCCCAAGCCCTCCCGGAGCGCAAGCGGGCTGCGCCATGTGGGCCATCGACATCGGCACCAACTCGATTCACCTGCTGATCGCAGCAGTTGATCCGGGCTGCGCAGTTTTCGCGTTGTTCAAGGCAGAACAAATCCAGTGCACGGCCCTGGGTGAACGGGATCCCGACCACGGGCCTGTGACCCCGGCGGCGATCGAGCGGGCCCTGCTCGCCTGGGCCATTACGCGAGCTGGCCGACAGCCATGGCGCCGAGCAGATTCTCACCGCGAACCAAGCGCCGTGCGCCGAGGCGCCCACGGCCGCGAGTTCTGCAGATGGTGCAGGACCGCCACGGCCTTGGAGGTGGGATTCTGGTCAGCGGGTCCGGAAGAGCCCGGCTGAAGATTATCTGGGAGTGCTCTCGGGCATGGCCTTCGGTGATCAGGCCCCACCTGATTTCGCTCGACATCGGGGGCGGCGGCTCCACCGATCTGATCCTGGCTGACGGGCGGCGATGGCGCCGCGGAGCTTCACCAGCACCCGGGTCGGAGGGTGCGATTGCAATCGGGATTTCGTCGACAGGACCCTGGGCCACGCGGCCGGCTGCTGACCTTTTGCGGGCCTTCATCCAGGGATCGCCTTGAGCCCGGCCGTCGTCCGCGTCCAGCGGGGGCTTAAGCCAGGTGAAGTTTGCCCGTGCTTGTTTGGCACCAGCGGCAAGCGGCGATCACCCTGGCCGCTCTCGGGCTGCCCAGGAGGAAGCGGCCACCCTGCGGCTGCCAGGGGGTTCACAGGGTCAGTTCGTGAGCGGAATGAATCGGATTCAGCTGGGTGAATCAACTGGGGCGGCCATGAGCTCGACGAGCGCAGGGCGATCCCGGCGATCAATGACGTCGGGGCCGAAATCAATCGTGCCCGGTGCTGGTGCTGCAGAAGGCGATGGAGATGCTCAAACCAGAGGAGCTTGGTGATCAGCGACCCCGGGCCCTGCGCGAGGGGCGCTGATCGTCGACTGGATGCTTGCGCCATGGCCCTAGATCGGTCGATCGCTTCAGCTTTCAGAGGCAGCGTGCGTCAACGCACTGTGAAGATCTCGCCGCCGCTTTTCCGGCGTCCGACCTGCCAAGGGCCAGTCAGCCGGGTTTACCAGCCACAGCCCTCACCCTCTACGAGCAGTGCCAAGGCTTTGCTCATCCACGGGACCAGGGCGAAAAGGCCGTCAAACTGCTCTGGGCTGCCGCGATGCTGCACACTGCGGGCAGCACATCAACATCACGCCCTATCACAAGCCAGCTGGTCTGATCCGCCACGGGCGATCTGGCTGGGCTACTCCGAGACCGAACAGGTGATGGTGGCGCCATCGCCCGCTACACCGCGCAGCCCTGCCGAAAAAAAAAAACGCCAACGAGGCCTGGTTGCAGCCTGGCCAGGCAGCGAGCAACGCCAGACCGTCGGGGCGATGGCGGCTGCTGCTGACGTTCTTAGAGCCGCCTCCCTTGATCGCCGCCCAACCCCGGCGGTGCAGGCGATCAAGGTCAGTGGCCAGGAGGGCGGGGTGCTTGAGATCGCCCTGGAGGCGCAAGCCCTGGCCTTGAATCTCAGCCTGGAGCGGCTGGAGCCTGGCGCCTGCGCCGAGCCCCTGGCTGAAGGGCGACCGGGGCGTGAAGCTGGTGGTGGACGCCCTGGCGCCACGATCGGCGGGCCTGTTCCTGGCGAAGCAACGGCTTGCGCCACTCCTCACCAACCGTCCAATTGGGAACAATGACAAAGCGGTGAGACGTTCCGACCATCCGCGCTTAAATGGAGAAAGCCAGCGCTTCCTTTGTTCAATCGACGGTCGGCGGAATTTTAAAGGATCATTCTCGCCTTCATCCCTTCCCCCTTGCTGTGGCCACCCAGGTGGGCTTCACTGGTGCCTTCTGGCTCAACTGGCCGTTCTGGCTTGTAGGCATTTTGCGCAAAAAGTGGCAGCCGGATGATTCGGCTGCTGTTGGTATTGTTAACCCAATAGCTATTTATCCACGCCATTTATATCATTCTGGCGCGGGAAGTAAGTTCAATCGCCTAGGCCAAGAGTCGATCACAATCACTTTAACAAGCCAAGGCGGGTTGGACCATTTCCCCAAGGCCATCGATCTCTCTTGATTTGAAATCGCACCTGCTGACAACACGCTTGCATCGGCTCCGGCCAAGTTACGGGGAATAAGTTACTGGAACAAGCGTGGCCGACAACAATACCTGGCGAGTTAACTGGACAATTTTCAATTGAGAATTATGTTTTTGGCAAAGCTGCCAACGATCCAGGAGAAAAATCAAAAACACAATGCAGAGACAAGCTTTTCAAGACGTCGATCTCGCTTTTGTTTTCGCGTCTAAATGCGATCAACTGAATACGCGGAATGAAAGGCTTTGAGCCATTGTCAATGGCGGATACTGGATTCGACCAGTGACCCGCTTCGTGTGAAGGAAGTGGCTACCGCTGTGCTAATCGCCCGCATCCACAGGATCTGTTAAAACACCGCCAGCAGCTCGCTTCCCCTCCGACCCGCCCTGTGTTGTCCTACTGGCCGTTTCTGAGCCCTGCTCACCCGGCCTGCCTCGTGAAACCGGGCCGGGTGGGACCCGCGCGAACAGCCCCAGCAGCTCCCATAGCTGCGGGCCACGCAGTGGCGTGGCCAAGGCGAGCCTGGTGTGGCTCCATGGGTCTGCAGAGCCTCGTCGTATGTGGGTCAAATCGGCCCGGTACTGAACCCTGCCGTTTCTCAGGCTGATGGTCCAAGCCCTCCGACCTTGCCCCAGTTGTTGCTTGCCCTGGCGGCCAGTGGGCTGGTTATGCGGTGGCTTCTGGGCCTATGGCCGCGCCTGGCCGCCCGCGAGCTCAGGCCTGGTTCTGTGCCACTGATCACCCTCACCGGCTGTGCTGCTGTTTCAGTGGTCTGGTGGCTGCTGGCGACGTCCCACCGCTAGCTCCAGTGCCGGGGTGTGGCGTGTTGGTGCTGGGGGCGTTGCTGCTGACGAGGGACGGCCGCTGGCTCCAGCTTGGTTCAGAGCCCCGGTGCACGGCCGATGCTGCTGGTGGCGGTGCTCTGGGGCGTGGCAAGCCAGCTTCGACAAGCTCCGGGTTCAAAGCCAGCGGCAGCCTGGCCTGGGTGGTTGTTTCAACCTGGCGGCTGGCCCTGCCGCTGCTCACCCCGGCCGTTGCGTTCCGCCCAGGCCAATGGCAGCTCTCAACAGCGCTGGAACCTGGCGGCAAGCACCTGGCCAGCAAGCACTGTTTGGCAATTGCTGGCTCTACCTGCTGGTCTGCGGTCTGCTGGGTGCGGTCGCATGGTCAGCCGATGAGGCGCTGCGCTTCACGGCCGTCGTCCATGTGATTGCGATCAAGGCGGCCCTGAGCACACTGCTCAGCGCCATTTCGCCGGAGTAGGTCTGGCTGGGCGAACCCCGCGGAGCCCTGCGCCTGCCTGGAGCCACCTTGATGGCTTGCCGGAGCGGTGAGCTTGCTGAGCCATTGGCATCCGCCAGCGATCCAGTGAGCTGAGGTCCCAGTGAGCTGAGATCCTGTGAACCAGATCCACTCCCACGTTCAGGTGTGGACGGAGAGGCTATGAAGGTGAGGGTGTTAAAGGAGCAAGCCTGTCCGCCGGCGGGCGAAACAGATGGTCGTGACCTGGCGAATAGAGCTTGGGGGAGCGTGCGCTGGGTGGGGGCTGCAAAGGCCGCCCGGGCTGACCACGTACAGTCGTGGTGCGGATTCAATTGGCGCTCCGGCCTGGTGGTAGCCATCTCCCGCAACGGGCACAGCTGCAGCCACTGGTCTGGCCAGCTTGACCCGATAGCCATCGCCCAGGGGTTTCCGGAGGGTAGTGCTGCAAGAGAACCTCCTGCACTCTTCGCGACATGGCGGGCAACTGAGGTAGAGGCAGAGCGGAGGCGCGCAGGGCGCGGAAGCCGCTCGGCAGCGACTCGCGCTCCGGCACGCCGGGGCGGCCTGAAGGTCGCGGTGAGCAGCGATGGTCTGTACAGACCGGGGATTGGTGAGTCGGCCTGCAGGGCAGCGGGCGGGTGGCCCTGATAGGCAACTCAGAAGGCACCCACCTCACGGTCCAGGCGGCAATCGCAAGCGGCAGATTCTGCTTCGGCCCAGAGCGCCATAAGACAGGGTCCCGTTCATCGGAGGCCGCACCACCTGGAGACCAGCCCGGGCACGATCGATCACAGCTCCATCACCTGCTCCAGGGGTGAGGGTGCTGGTGCGGATCGCTCGCAAGTCCGGCCTGCCAACTGCAGCGATCTGGGGAGACACGAGCGAATCCGTCCAGATCAGGAAATTCAGCCGCCTCAATGGCCCGGGCCGCGCGCGGGTGAGCAGGTCGATCGGCACCCCGGACCTGCACCGACGATGCGAAACAGGATGGGATCAAGAACGCTCCGCAGGGGGTCTCTTTGCCCGGATCTGGCAGGGCTCCGTTGACAGCATAAAGCCACCAGAGGCCAAAAGCACCGGATGCACAATCAGCAACCAACTCATCAGTGGCCATGCGCAGGCCGCCTTCACAGAAGGGTGGGAATGGAGAACAGGCAGAGCCGGATCAAGGCGTAAGTCCCCTCGATCCAGAAGCGCCGACGCTTGGTAGGCGATCAGATAGGGTGCAGCTGGAGGGCACGCATTCCGGCAGCGAGATCATTGCCGTGCGGCTCACCGCAGTCGAAGAATCAGCAACAGGGCCAGAACAACCCGGTTCCAGAACGACTGCGTAGAGGAAGGTGGGGTGGAAGAAAGCCTCATCGATGAACGGCGGCGGCCGATTGATGCCGGAATCGAGAAGTTTCCAGGGCAGATTTGGTGGCAGGCCAAAGGCCTTCGGGAATTGAAGAACATTGCCGCCAGCGGCGATCGGCCTGGCCCAGGGCGACCGAAGGAACGAGCACATCGACGCAGGTTCCAGAAGGCCAACTTGCGCCCGCGGCATAAACATCACCGCAGGGTGCCGCCGATTCAAAGCCCCATGGGATGGCGATGCGCCCTGCTTCAAGAATTCGGCCTAAGGCATCGTAAACCAGTTTTGAGCTGGTACTGGCGCACTCCAGCGCCACGTAATAAGGCGAGCTCCGAGTACGGCGGCGAGCACAGGATCGGCAAGCAGATCGCAATCACCGGCTCGCTTCGGCGTGCCCGCGGGCGACGGGCCGAAGGCGTGTGGCCAGCACCAGACCCACCAGCACGGGCCAGCGCAATCAGCAAGGCCGTACCCAGCGGGCACGGGTGACGGCGGCCCGAGCTCAAACAGGAGCGGGGCCTGGAGAACGGACATCGGCCGGATAGGCAGGTCTGGCGCGGGAACATCAATGGGTTGATAGCCTCATCACGGAGTGGGCTGGGAGTCAACGCCCTCGGCGGCCTGAACCTTCTCCACTGCTTCTCTTCCAGCACGGCACCCGCAGAAATTGGCAATGACCACCGCTGCGAAGAACGGCGAGCATGCCGTAGATGCGCACCGGGTTTGAAGCACGATCTCAGCATCGAGCTGGCCGAAACCACCCACACCTGGATCGTTGGGGAGATCGGTGCCCGGCGCCAGGACATCGCCAACGGCCACCACAACGGAGGGGCCAAGCTGGAACGGTGTCACTGACCGGTGGTGCCATCGGCGGCAGTGGAATTTCGCACCCACCGAGCGCCGGCATCAACCAGGGTGATGGGACTGGGGACGGTGCAGCCACTGAAGCGTTGGTAGACGTGGTTTGTTTGCTTCTTCTTCACCGGTGGGGTACACTGGCCGCGGCCGCGGTTTTCCGCCCACATGCAGGGAATACTTACCGAAAGTGATGTTGCTGTCCGTGCCGGGGATGGGCGAGAGGAATCGAAAGACGAATTTCGCTGGTGCAGATCGCCAAGGGAGCGGGCCCAACAAGAGAATGTTGGGTTTGTCGTCGGGCTGTCTGGGTTGAAGTGAACGCCTGAAGTTTCCTCTTGAGTTCCTCGGTTGAGGCGTTCTTCTGGGCGAGCTTGAAGCCATCAGGCAACATCAGCCACCGGCAACCGACGTTGAGGCTGGTCGCCTGCCGTCGGCTCCCAACCTGCTGCGGCAAGGCTGGTGTCAATAGGGAATTTTGACGAGGGGGGGGGGGGGGGGGGCCTTGAAGACCGTGTCGGGATCACCGCCTGGGAACCTGCAACCCTGGTGACCTCTTGGCGAGGTGGGCAGTTTCCGCACAAACGCTTGCGGTGGCTTCACGGGCTGTCGTGTTCTGCTGACCGCAGAAGGGGTAGGCCCACTGGCCTGGGGACCGCAACAGGGAATCAGCAGGAGTGGGCCCAATAGCAGCGGCAGGAGCAGGCCAGTGGAGCTCAACGCGGCTGATGGAGGCAAGAGGGCGGCGCATGGGCGATTGAACAGGCGGAGGGAAGGGGGGAAAACACGCCGGTTCAATCAAGCCCACCAGGCTCTCCCCGTGCGGAATCGGTGTCCGACCACTGGTTCAGGAACACGGGTGTCGTTCTCGGACGCGAGCATTGGGGCAGGGCCAACGACAAGCGGAGGCGGGGCCGCGAACCACCTTGCCTGTGGCGTCGTACTGACTGCCGTGGCAGGGACACACAAATTTGTTGGCGCGTTGTTCCAGGGCACACGCAACCCAGGTGGGTGCAGATCGCAGTTGATGCCGTAGCTGCCGATCCGCCTCGCGGGGCCCTCCACCAGGAGATTAGGTGGGATCACCTTTCAGCCCCTGAACCAGGCTGCGGGTCGCCTTCTTGTGGGTCGAGAGGCCAACGCTGGCTGTGACCGTGTTGCGAGTTTCATCCTTTGGCGCTGATGCGCCACCGGGCAACCGCGGGTTTGGGCGGGATGAATAGCGGGCCACGGGATAAGAGCGCAGCGAGGGCAACGGCCGGTGACGGACGCCGAAAGTGAGCCAGATTTCATGGGAACTGCCGCACGACCATTTCCCGGGCAACGTCGCTCGTGGGATCTGGGTCATGGGAAGCCGTTCCTGGGTGCGGCGGCAACGTGGTGACCATTATACCGCTGGCCTTGCCGCCCGCTTTGGCCCCTGGCAGGGATCCGGCCAGAAGAGCGCAACCTGCTGTTGTGGAGTTTGGGACCGCCGGTCGCCGGCTTTAAGCCTAGCAGCGGCCGATTCAGGCCGGATCGGTGCCGGCCGAAACCCCTGGGCGCTCCGATGAGTGTGCTGGCACTGCTGCGCCGTCGCTGGCAGGCTTCTTTACGACCTGCAAATTGGCTTTCAACGCCGGGGGCGCCCTGGCACCTGCGGTGGATGGTGGGCGTACCTGAGCAGGCAGTCCCGTTTCCGTCGACGCGCGTCCCTCGCTATGCGAGAAGCTGCAAGCAATTGCTCGAAGTGCTCAATGGTCCTGGGGGTGGCCGCCAGCAGGTACGCCAGTGGCTTTCAACAAACGCCGGGACAAGCCCAGGCTGGGCAAGGCGATGAGCCTGACGTTGCAAACCAGGCGCCGGCGGTCGCAGCCGCGAATTGCCTGCTGTGAGCTGGCAGCTCGGACCTGGCCACATCAGGAAGGTGCCGGCGCAAGCGCTCGGCCATGGCCACCAGCCCCAACACCGATCAAGAACAAGCGGCGGTGATCGCGCCGCGAGCAGCCAGCACTCGTGGACGGATCCGGTGGAGGGGGTCCAGCACCGCGCAGCGATTGCCGGCCACGAGCACCACCGAGCGCCAGCGCCAGCAATCGTTCCGCGAGATCAGGCCGAACGCCCCGAAGCAGAACTGCAGCACCGCAAACTGAAAGGCCAGGCCGTGGCCACCATCAGCAACAGCACAAAATCCAGATAGCGCTCGATCGACCAGAATCGGCTCGACCACATCCGCTCCGTAATTCACCAGGAAGCGAGCGCCGCCGGCGCAAGGGCCGCACCAGGCGAAAGGCGATGTCCAGCGAAGAAAGAGCACCGGCTGAACCAGCTACCGCCGTGGTGCCACCAACCGCCGTTCCCGCCGCGTCAGGCCGGGCAGAACGAAGGCCAGCACCGTCGTAGAGGATGTAAGGAAGGGCCAGGCTGAGGCCGGCTAACCCGCCACCTTCGAAACGACACGAAGCAGGAATTCACCGGGCGCCAACTGCAGGACAACGCAGCCGCTCGGCAGGAACTCCAACAGCTTCACCAGCGGGCGAGCCAGGGCCAGGCAAGCGGCCGCCGCCAGCAGCAGCACCAGCAGGCTGCGCAGCACGCCGGCCCGCCTGAGTTCCTCGACGGTGATCCACCAGGCTCATCTCCACCTCACGCGGGAAACTCATCCGGCAGCGGAGTGGCCCTCCGGGCGCACCCGGATCGGCGGCGGTGGCGAAGCGGGCGGGAATGGAGTGGCAGGGGGGTAGGAAGTTCGCTCATGGTGCTGACCTGGCGCCGAGGCAGGG
>Ga0163217_1037899_pt1 | contig 13203 bp, 14 predicted proteins | sample SynspAceP_FD_185933 | JGI IMG/M metagenome (GOLD analysis project Ga0163217, IMG submission 185933) | Saline lake microbial communities from Ace Lake in Antarctica - Synechococcus sp. Ace-P (PacBio error correction) | ecosystem: Environmental > Aquatic > Non-marine Saline and Alkaline > Saline ...
TTACCTTCTCGAATCATTCTCCCAGCTATCCCTTCCCCTTACCGACAGGCCTTCCATCATTCCAGCTAACGGACGGCACGTACCCCTTCCTATAACCTCCCCAGCAGTTTCGTTAATCTGCGTTCATCCAACCCTACAAGTCAAAACCGTGTGCAAAACGCGGACCTCCTACGTCACATTTGGTACCCCAGGCTTCCCCCTCCCTATTCGGCAACAAAAGCCCCCGCCGTGAATCCTCAGTCCTGCCTACCCGGATCCTGTCCGTCTTTTGTCTTGCCCATCCTCTGGGCCTTCGGCTTCATCTGTGTTTTTCCGTGCGGTCCGTGGGCAATGATCATACTGTCTGATGCCGCGTTCATCAACGCTTTTCATGACGGGTTCGGTTCGTCCGGTGGTGTGTATTTTCAATCTTGTCGGATGTGATTTCCAATGTCGGGCTGATCTACCTTTCTTTATGCTCTCCCCTGCCCGTTTCTTGTCTTACGGTGTTTCCTAGTTTTCCTTGTGGTTTCATCTCCTCATACCTTTCGGTGTCCACTCGTCCTGTTCAAACGTCGAACCACTCGCTAGGCCGTTTTTGCAATTGGTCCCTTGTTTTTGCCATAAACGGCTCTTAACTTGATGCCGTGCTTCCTGAACCGGCTTTTGTCTCTGTCCTTTGCCGTTGTTGTTCATTGTGTGACGCTCATTCCATCTTTCCTTCGCGTTCCGTATATCGTCGGTTGCAATCCCTGATGCCGTTATCCGCAGCCTATCCTTTCGGGTCTTGCTTGCATGGCCCTCACGCTATCATTGTTTGCTTTTCTCGGTGCTTCCTTTGTCCTTTCTTGGTCGGGTTCCTATTCCAATCGCCTCTGCAAAACATTCCTAACTCAACTGGTTTGCCTCTCCCCTTTCGCTTTTTCTGCATCTGGCGTTTTTGTGTGATGACCATGACTCTTCAAGGATTGTGACCTGTTTTGTGGTCGTTTTCTTACCGTCAATGAAACGTTTTCTTTTCCCTGCTGTGCTTGTTGTCTCTTGTGGTGAGGCCTGATTGGCCCCGCGTGAGCTGTACGTGCAGGAAATTTCCATATTTGGTCCTCTGCAGGCCTCTGTGGGATGACCTCACTCTCGTTTCTTTGCACGCGGGTGCGCACGTGAACGCCTTCGGATATCTTTGGTGTGATTCTGAAACCGAATCACGCTGCTCTGGCTGGTCCTAAAACGGTTAACAAATCTAATATAATGTTGTCCTACAACTTACCAATTGGTTTCCATCGAAACAATGGTTCAACAGGGTTCTACCTATTTCAATCCAACTCCCTCCACCAAATCCCAATACTGTATCTTCGGATCTCTCTCTGGCTTATGCACCACCCTTCCTATACACACCTTCTTTCCTGGGTAGCACGCAATCACGTCGGGCGGTTGTCTTGACTTTCGTTTGGCTGTTCCGAAAAATTCGTCCCATCCTCATCCCTACCTCTAGGCACCCTCGCATCACTCACGTCGTTAGCCTTTTTTGCTGCAGTGATCTCTAGTTTGCCTGCTTGAAATTCTCCTTCCGGACAGTGCTCAATCCATATAGGGTGCTGATGTAAACCTCTTCCTTCCTGGTCTGGATTGGTAAATGGTATGTGAACTTCTTTAAGGCCTCAATGCTCTCTCCTGAGTCTGAACCTGCTTATGGTTTGATCTGCTACCCGGTTCCTCGCATGAACTCCTCCATATGGGCCTCCATGATTTGAAGCAAAAGCTTCTTCTTATCCAGCGGTATAGGTGAGTTAGGAGTCGCAACCTGGCTCTCAACCCCACCTCTGCCTTCGGGATCTTCTCATCTGGGACACCGTCCGCAATGTCCTGCTGCGGGTCAATCAGCCGTTTCCGTCCGTGCCCCTGTGACCTTGCAGTTATATCTGGAATGAGAGCCAAGTTTCGACGCCAATTCCCCCGTAACGAAACTCCCTGCTCTTTCCCTAGCCCAACCGGCGGTTCCCAGTAGCTTGTATATCTCTAAAAATGCTCGGGTTCATTTCCCGGGCTACTTATCCTCTGGGCTTTCCCGGGTTTCCCTTCTTTGCAGTTCTTCCGCTATGGTCATGTAACTGGTTATGCCTCATCACTCCTTCTGTCGTCCACGGTCCCCGTCCTCGTGTCGTTCCCCGGTGATTACGCCGTTATCCGATTCGGTCCTTTCAGTGCAACAGTCGGACTAGATAACCACGGGCTGCGGCAATCTGTCTCTCCCGCTCACCATCTAGGATGTCTCGGTCGTGCTGCTCCTGCTTTAAGTGGCCAGCCATTGCAGCCTTCTCATTGGCACCGCCGCCCTGGTCTTGCTAGTGTACCATGAGTCGCAGTTTCAGAAACCCAACTTCGGTTGAATTTCCCGGCCATTACCACCCCACTACGCTCGGAATCTTGTGGCAGGGTCTTTGCACCGGTTGTGGTCTGGTGAGGTTTTTCCGTCATCTCGGGTCCCGGCGGTCGGCCTTGAGATGATTGTCCCGAGTGCTACGCGCTTTGTTACTGTCCACTGTAAGTGGTTCTCCGGTTCTCGTCCCGGGTACTGCTCACAAATGGGTGATCGTCGGTGCCCGTTGACTTTGGCACGGCCTAGCTAGGACGGATCCGGTTCTGTCAAACGTGGCTTAATGATATCTGTATTGTATGGTCTAGTTGGATGGTGCCTTGGTTCTACCTCCGGTCGGAAAACCTCCACCGAGTCCTGTGCACTCGGTCGTCGTGCGTGTGTTCGTCTCATGTGGCGTTCAACCTCCAACAAGTCGTTGCCCATCGACCAGCGTCTCCTAAGCGTTGCTGTATCCACATCTTGTGTCTTCGGGGTGTTTGTGAAGTCTCTGTCGTGCAGTGCTTGCATTCCTTGTGTGTCAAGCCGTTACCAGGTTGTGTGCAGCACAAAATCCACTCCTCGGTCATTGTCGTTGATGGAATTCACCTGCAATTATATCCTGACGGCATCAGGACTCCTGTGCTTGTCCCATCCAGTATGCATCTTTCTGGCCGTGTAGCCATCGCCTTGGTCCCTAAAGGCGGACCGTAACCTTCTATTTTGATTGACCTCACAAACTCTTCTGTGGTGCCTTGCCTGATGCCTTTGGCACACAGCCTGGTTTGTATCAATGGGCAGCTGAGTTGATCGGGTACGTGTGTTGTGATTCAGCATCGTTTGGAGTACATCCCAGGCCGTCCGGTGTATAGGTCTATCCCCACCCCCGGATCAAGGGCTGCTGGGTGGGGGGCGCAACTGACCGCAGGCGGCTTGCAGCAGATCGGATGATGCCGTGCCTGTACCTCGTCACTTGCTGGCCAGCTGAAGTGGCACCAACTATGGTGGGTGATTGAGGGCGAAATGCGGTCCGGCCACAGACTCGTTGCCTGCGCGGCGCGGGTGCGGGGTGCGGGCCCCACGGCCAGTGCGGTGTTCAGAACCTGACTCGATGTGGCGCGCAACTCTCCGCTGCCGACCTTGGCAAGCCGAGACCGCTGGCCAAGCCACGCTCCAGCCCGAGTCGGTCACGCCAGCGCCTTCTAACGCGCATGGCCCTTGCATACCGCCGCACTTGCCAACGTCGCCGCCGCCTGCGAGGCGGGTGTTTCGATCAACCGGATCCCAGTATAGCCACGAGAATAACGCAGCGCCCTGTTTGCTGATTCGTACACGCATCCTTGGCGCGCTGGTCTGAGTTGGATGCGGCCTTGCGCCTGCCGGGACCGATGGTCGAGGGCAACCCTGTGGCGCTGCGCGATCGAGAAGTTTAGCGCACTACTCGCAGCAATCCGTCATTGTTCCCGCGGTTCAAGGTGAGGCCCGTACCCTAGTTCCACGCCGGATGCGGCTGTAGCCTGCGTTTGCGCGCAGCGGTCAGTTTCGGAAATGAAGAACCCGTTTGCCGGCGCCAGCGTGGGAATTGCTGGTGGTTGCGCGCGCCGAGCGTGGCAATGGTACAGAGTATTGTTGCTGCGCGCGTGGCACCCTTCGCATTCTAACCCGCCGCCAGGAGCAAACGCTGACCTGCGCGTGGTGACCGCCCAAGCAGACGGCGAGACGCCGGGAATCCAACGGCAAAATGCCAGGTCTGAAATCATAAACGCCAGCCATTGGTAATATTTCGTTAAGATGGTGGAGTTTTTTTCTGCGACATCGTCGCTGGATCAAGACGGCCTTACCCTTGTCCTGGATCAGGCACGCTTCCTAGGTTTGCCAACCATATGGACCGAATGACGCAATTGAAACTTACCGTTATTAGCGAGGCCGTCGCCTTGCTGCGCGAAGCTTGCCAACGCGGCCAATCGGTACGCGGCTCGCGCGCGTGCAAGGCTCGTCGCGGCGTCGCAAGACAGGCGCGATCACGCGTCGCGGGATGCCGGCGTGCATGAGGTTGGCGGGCGGGTCAGATCGAGATCGGAGTCGATGCCTGCCGCCCCGACGACGGCCGCCCGCCGCTTGCCCGACATGCTGAGCGTTGACGACCAAGACCGGCGCATGGTGGCGCAGCCCTCGCGCCATCATGCGCACCCGGACCCTCCCAAAGCGGTCTTGCATTGCAAACGGGCATGGCTCGTTCAGAGCCGCGGCGCGGTATTGGGGCCGGATGTGCCGACTACGCTCGGCGCATGAATGATCCGCCTTGCGCGAGAGGCTGTCCCATGTCCGCCATCAACCGCCGGGCGAGCCCGCTGCTGACCGGCCGCTTTTTGGCGACGCCCCGGACCTGCTGAGGCGTTTGTCCGCGGCTCGAAAGGCGGCTTCGTGCGTTTCGAGATTGATCCGAAATACCGCACAATGAATTATTCAAACTCATGTCAACGCATGGCATGAACCTACGGGCGCTCTGACCGATAGACCTATGGCGCAACTCGTCCAGAGCCCGCACACCTGTCGCTGTCAGGCCGCTCGCCGACGAGAACATTGCGTGTTTGCAGCGCAGTGCTTTGCGCCCTTTCAGATGCGAGGCCTACTTGCGCGACAAACCCGTTGCCTCGGGGCTCGCGTATGCGCGGACCGACCTCCCGGGGGCCCCCTCCCCCGTCCATTGGGTCCAAGATATGGAGGCCGGCGCTTACGAGATCGCGACACGCTGAACGTGCCGTGCGCGCAAGTGGCAATACGAGACGGGGTGGCAACGCCGACACATGACGCGATCACATTGCGCTGGCACAGCGCCCAGGGCGAACCGGCGTAGTCGGCGATATACGCGATCAGTAGCGGGCCCCGTCTGTAGCGCAACCATTGCGGGGCTTTGCCTTGTATCGTGCCGGGGCGAGCAAGCAACGCAACCCGCCCGCAAGAAAGTCTCATGTCCTACGCCCTACCGATTTAATGCCGTCACTCCGCTGTCCTTGCCCGTGTGTTCGGAGCCGCAGACTGCTGCCAGTGCCCAAGCTATGATCGGGCACGAGAAGGCCGCCGATACAGGCAGCGTCCAATGCGATGCGCGACCACTACAAGCTTCGACATGCGGGGTTGGTGGTGATCGCCAGGGCGAGCCGGGACGAAGGCACCGATGCGTTACAATACGCGAGGAGGTTGGCTAAGAAACGCCCGGCGTGATATCGCGCTGGGACCCGCTGGAAGTGCACAACCCTGACGGCGATGATAGCTAAGCCTGACCGTGATTGCGAAAGGTCCCGCGCGGCATCGATGCCTGCACCGCCGCGGCCCCCGACCTAATATGGACAAGCTGAATTGGTCCGGGCTTCCGCACTCGGTTGTGACGAGGATAACGTGACGCCCCGTCTGAGCCGGTCAGCGCGCTGGCGATGCCACAGGGCGTCGACCGATGATATTACGGTCTGTGTTCTGGAGCGAGCGTCCATGCCGACAGATCGCGGAAAATCGCACCACGGCGCTGCGAACCGGCTGAGATCACTGACGGGATTTGCGGCATCATCCACTGGAGCGCGAGCTGCAGAAGACCGGAATCGATAGTTTATGGGTCTTGTGGCGCGCGGAGGGGTTCTGGCGGCGGCTGCCGCTGAAATGTATGGCGGCAATGTAATGCCAAGCTGCTGTCCAATGACGACGAGCGCGGCGCGCCACCTAAAGGGGCATCACCAATTCACCGCGTCTATACCCGCGATGTTTCGGTCACAGCATTGAATCTGTTGCGGCCCACTGGCGTGCCGACGGGCGATGTGCCGGGATAAGCGTGAGGCGGGTATTTGACGACCGAGACGACTTGAGCGCTCGAAAACATTAGCTCGTGGGCACATACATATCGCAACGCCAGACAAAGCTCAGGCTCCCTGGGGCGCGCTGCATGAAGTGTTAAGGTATGCTAACCCCCTATATGTCGTGCCTCATCGCCTAAAGAAAGACCGAAAACGCTTATCTCGGTCGAGACCTCGCGTCTGCCGCGCTGGAAGGCCCGTCGCGCCTTGGCGGACCCGCGCGCACAGCTTGGTGCAAGGGGACACCGAACCTGCCCCAGCCGTGCAAAGTTTTGCGCGCCCTGCGCGGGCGAGGGGGCCGAAAGCTACTTGCCCCTACTGCGGATTGTTGCCTATCCGCGCCCTGAAGGAGGAGGGCGCGGCGGCGGTTCTTGACGAGCCGTATCTGCGCGCGAAAAAGACGCGGTTTTGCCGATATAGAGTGATGGCGCACCTCGGCGCGCTGCGATCGACGTTGCGGTCTGATTGGGACGACGCGTACGCTCTATGTTCCCGACCGCATCGAACGAGGTACGGCCCGAATGACGAGCGATGGCGCCCTGGCCGCAGACCATGACCTGACGTTGCGTTGATTGCGGCAACGCTTCGCAGGCCCATTGCGCGGCCAAGGGGCGGATGTGGTCGTTCTGGACCAACACCTGGGCCGAGACTGCTGCCCCCGCTTGGCGTGGTAACCGAACCGTGCGGATGAGAGGGTCGCTCGCTATCTTTGTGCGGCGGGCGTGGTGTCTGAGCGTTTGAGCGAACCGTCAGTTACGCACGCACACCAAAAGGCCCCGGACCTAATGGGATCTCGATCGTGCGCTGGCGACTGGTGGGATGTGCCCGCGACGTGCGAACCGCGCTCTTTGTGCGCCAAGAGGTCTACGGTGATGCCCGGAGCCGCGCGCCCGGAATTGGTGCGCTGCGATGTCGCGGGGCCTCGACGACACGCGCCGACCCCTACCACCTCGGCTCATGTTTGGCTCCTGCGTCATATCGCGGCGGCGATCGCCAAGGCGATTTGGCGGCCGTTGTTGGCCAGTGCCTCGGACCCGCATTGAGCCACGCCAGGCCGAAGCCGGAACAGCTAACGCTGAGCGCTCGCGAGGTCGAGGCGAATGTGCCCGCGCCGCCCTAGAACAGGCCGACGCGCGGTTTGACGGACCGCTGGTTGGGGCGGCGGGCGAGGGTGGCACCGGGGGTTTGTGCACGTGGCGCGCGCCTCAAGGAGGCGACGAACAAACCAAGCGGTGTGATCGGGCTTGAGGCGGTCAAGGCAAAGGGATCAGGCGGCAGAAGTGTCCGTGGACCCTTGGGCTGCCGATCCCAGAGACTTGCCGCGAGGGCTGATGGAGAAAGGGCGCCGGGCATAAGAATGCGCGCTGTCACTGCCGAGGACAAGACTAGCGGCGATGGGCGCGGTTTGGCGAGTTGCTGCCAATCAGGGGTCGGCGAATGCGGGGGCCGAGGCGCTGCGCCCGACGGGATCCGCACCCCCAAGCGGTGAGCACTGATTGATCGAGCAGACTGGAGCCGCGTCCGTTCGCGCAGCCCCTGCGCCGCGCTGTTGTTTTCCAGATGTGGCGAATTGGTTTGCCAAGCCCGTGGGCGAGACGCATTTGCCGCCTGAAGGTCCACCCGAAAGTGGCACCAAATCAACGCCATCCATTGGCGCGTTCGAGACGGTACATCGGCGAGCGATCAGGGCATGCGCAAGTTCCATCTGGCGGTCGGCTGGAGATCAACCACTGGGCGCGGGCCTCGCCGCAGCTTCGTTGAGGATCGCGTTTGCGTAGATCGGTGTTGCCGGCGTTGCGTTGATGCTCGCGAGCCCCGCTCGCCCCGGCGCGAAACGGTTGGTGTTCACGCCACCGACGGTTTCACCTTTGCCTTGAAAGTGAAGCGGGGCCTTGCGCGAAAGCTACCAAGGGCGAAGCTTGAACATGACGCGCCTGTCCACCCATACACTGAAGTCCCGGTCCCAATCACCGCATGCAATTGCCCAAGCGTTGGCAAGGATCAATGCCGAGAGAATGTGAACGGAGGAAGCGACCCTTGATCTTTCACGGGCGCCAAAACGGCTAGACATTCCATGGTCATCACCATAACCGCGCCCTCCCCGCATTTCATGGGTCAAGGGGCAGAGAACACGATGTGAAAGTCATTGCCGGTCGTGCAAGCGATCCACACGTGCAGTATGCGTTGCGTGGCGAAGATTGACGATACGTTATGGGCTGCGAGCATGGACCGTGGCGCAAATTCTGTGTATCCGAGCGAGACGGCCTCGCCCTGGCCCCTAGTCGCGATTTCGCGGTACCGGCATTGCATTTAGCCCCTTGCACCCGGAGAGCGGGCTTTTTCCTAATACGCTCCCTCAACGCTGAGTGGTCCCTTCGTCTAATCGGTTAGAGACCCCAGGTTCACTCGAAAGAGGGGTTCGATTCCCCTAGGGCCTACCAGCGTATTTCCCCCTTAAGTTTATGCTCCTGTGTTCGCAAATCTGCCGCGACACGCCAAACGCGCCTTGCATCAAAGCGCGCCTAGCTGTGAACTCGGCAGGTTATAGTCCGCATCTGAATGGATCGGATAGATGAATCGATCTGGCTCGGATGTTCCAGATTTGCAGATGTATTCGTAAGGTGTGAAGGCGCTAAGCGTCTTAGGGCGCGCGCGAGTTGTAGGCACAAGGAAGTCACTGAGATGCGTGCGAGTCTGGTCATGGTTTGTCGAGGATACCGGTTGACGGAGCGCTTAATCGTGCGGTTCATGTGCCTCAGACCTGCCTTCCTCCACAGGGGTTTGCTTGGTCACGCATGCTCGATCCAATTGCAGCGCAAATCATGTCACCGCATGGGCCGAAATAAGGCGTGTTTACCCTTGCGGGGTTGCTCACAAAAATTGGGCTTCCCATTGTCGTCAGTAATTGTGGATCTTGTACGCAACGCGCTTCCAATACAGCCTCCAGAAACCAACAGCCGTCTTCGTTGCTTTGTCGACCAGTTGCGCGACGGCAAACTGCTGGTCGAATCAAGTGCTTTACAAAAAGATACAGCTTGCCCATTGGTACACTCAGCGAATCAGTGAAAAAGCCAATAGAATTCGTTTGAATTTTGCCGCTGGCTTGTCGCCTCCATATCGTAGTGGAGATGCATGCCGTTGCAAACAACGAAGCAGCGAGCGCGCAGAACTTGGAAGACGTTGCAAGCAAAAGGCAATCATCGACGAAAGCAGAGTATGACTCTGAATGCAACGACCATTGCCCTCCCACTCGCTATCAGAACCGTGACTGGGTTCAAGTTGCCAGTTTGCGATCCTTCTAGCGTCTCCGCGGCTTCCGCCACTGCACCGTTCTGACATGATGCCCAATTCCAGCTAGCGCACCGGTTCGTAAGATTGCATCGCGTACTGCCGCTCTGACGGCGTGCGTGGTCGTGGCGCTCCATGACGCGCCATAATCTCCTTCCATTCCAAAGAACTAGACGCACCACAACCATGGATCAAACCACCCAGGGCGGCCTACGTCCTTGACCCTAGACCGTCGAGAAGTAACCCTGCTTTCGCTTTCCGCCCAGCCAATCGGATGGGTCCAGATCCGTGCGGCCAGGCACGGATGGTCCATGTATCGCGATCTCGTACCAGCGGCGCACTCGTCCTCAACCGCCTTTGTGGCGCATCTTGGTAGGGCGCACGTCTTGCCGACATTCAAGACGACCAGTCATCGTTGGACGCGTCGCACTTGTTAAGCACACCCAACACGCCACGCATGCCATAGTCGTCACAAGCTGCGTGAACGAGATTCGAATATTGCATGAGGCCAGAGCAAGCACAAATCGACCTCGCCGCCTCGCGGGCTCCGGCGAAGCCGAGATGCTTTTGAGACCATACCATCGCTTGTCTTTGCGCCCTGCGCGCAAAGGCGTCGGCAGAGGATCCCAAAGCACGTCCAGTCACCTTGTCAGATCGACGTAGCCCAACGCCGGTGCTTGGGCCAATGGCCGCCTGCGTCAAAAGCGACAACGCCCGTCTTGCCTGCAGACCGGTCCAGCCAGAAATTGACGGGTAATCCACGCCAGCAAATCCACAGCATCATGTCGAGACAGCCGTCGGGCATCTCGTCGCTGTCATATGCCCGATTGTGCGGCGTCCCGTCAGACTTGCGATGGCAAATCGAGCGCGAATCCACTGAGAAAATACGGCTCGGGTGGTTCGACCGACGTCCCGAAGTCGCTGCCGCCGAAGGCCCTAATAGGCGCCTACTTCAACATCTCTCTCGTTGCATTTTCAATTCCCCAGTTTTGTGAGTCAACATAGCCTAACGCAAAGAACCTCGCTGCGCGTCAACCTCGTCCACCGGGCAGGTGCTGAGCTGCGGCGCAAATCAACAATAACAGAGGAAACACGCCCGTTTGTCCCCAGGGCGCTACAATGCGCGCGAACCTGCGGTTTGTCAAAGGAAAGTCTATTGTAACGATGCGCTACCCCAACGCTCGACCAGAATCGCGGACCGCGCACGCGGAAACGCGTCTTTGAATCGCCCCGTCAGCCCGCCTATGGGTCCCAATCGGTCGACATAAGCGGCCCGCAATGATCAGCTTTTGCCCTTAAGGCGCGGCGTGGATGGTCGTGATCGTAGGTTTGGCACCTTCTCAAGGCGGCCCCAGTCCTAGGCGGCAAGCCCCGAGCCGTGATGCCTCGTCGAGCGCGCCCCAGTTGCCACGAAGGCGCGATAAACCTGGCAACGCTCGCCTGCAGCCCATCACGCCGGGCCCACGGACCGACGGTCGGAGCCGAAACAACGCAAAGGCGCGGCCAAGTCGTCTGAGTGCGACCACAGGATGCAGATGCCATTCAAACGGCGTTTGTTTGAAAGCGCACATCGCGTAATCACGGAACACTGGTGTGCGGCAGCGCTGATTCTGATTCTGTGAAAAAACAACGTTTCAGCCAGAACAGTGGCGATCTATATGAGCGCGAGCGCTTTCCACAGGCTTGCCGTTGCTGCGTGCAAAAAAGAATCTATCGTGCATTGGCCGCCAAACCCCGGGCAGTCTTGGCATTCGGAGGTTTTGGGGCGGGCGGCGGAGAGAATTCGTCATTTGCCGCCGCATGGGACCCGAACGCCAACGGGGTCTCAACTCCGAGGATCGTTTGAGATGCGCGAAGAGCATTCCCACTTTCTTATCGCACCGCATCGAGATCGCATACTTGTCTTGCATACACGGGCAACGCGGCATCTCATGTTCTCGCGGTAAGCTTGGCGTGCACGGCATTCGGCAGCACTTATCTTCGAATGGCAGGCTTGGCAGTGGTGTTCAGAGCCTGTATGGCAACGCCCTTGCTGTGGTTTACGGTTCGGACGGACTAATGGGAGCGAAACGCTGAGCGGCTCACCTGACAGATGTACTGGTTGTTCTCAGGTCCTTCAAAGTCGGTGGCCAACCAGGCCATTGTCCGCCGCCTGCCCAGCCACGGGAAAGTGGGTGAGTCGCCGACCAACTAGCCATCCCAGCAATTGGGCCTGACCCATTGCCAGCGTCCTGCACGAAGCCGTTCTTGTATCACATACTCGTGCAGACTTGAATCCTATCCAACATGGCCACACCGACCAGACTTCGCCTGCCGACCGATCTTGCCTTCACACCACAAGACGCTACTGGTCGGTGTCATCAGATAGTTGGTCGATAACTGAAGAAGCAGGGCCTACGGCTGCCGTCCATTGCTTGCAGATCAGAAGGGACGTGACTCGCTCAACCTCACAATGCTGCGCCAAAAGCCTGCGTCGTCAAGCAACCCAAACTACTTCACGGCACGCGCGCATCGTTGGATCGATATGGCACGTGGTCAATCTTCCTTGGCGTAAGTTCTGTGGTCGCATCACCCTCGATCAGACTGGCATCTGCCGCAGCGCGGCCAACCACCAACCATCTGCGATGCACCCGCGACGGTCTCTCGAACAGATCCCTCAAGCAGTTGCTTTCCCAAAGCGCCCGACGGTTCTTGAAAAATGTCGAAATGTTGGCACGGTCCCAACAAATCAAGGCCGGCAGAAACAACGGTAGCCGAGTTAGGTTGACCTCTTCGCAAGCGACGCCTCTACCGATGCCAAAGCAAGTACCCACCAACACATCGCGATCAAAACTCTGGACGAATGAAGGCGGCGTGTGGCTGTAAAAATCTGCGGAATACGGCGGATTTCGCGCTAGAAAGGACGAACCTATCAAGGAGCGCAAGCAGATGATCCTTGGGAACAAGATCATCAATCGGGAACTCGAAAACAACCGCGCCTTGTGCTCTTGCTGGTCAACATCGGGAAAAATTTCCCCTTGTTAGGTACACATGAATCAGGGACAAAGCCCAATCAAAAAGATTTCAACAAATAATCTGAGAGAAGTCTGTCGGCCCTACTCGGCAAACAGATGGCCGGTTCTTGATATGCGTGTATGGCCTGTCGCGGGGGAACATCCTGTTTGCCGCACTCGGTAAAGAACGCGTTGCTTCGTCGATCATCTTGGGTGGAAGCCCGCATCTCGCGGTCCCCGCCTTTGCTTGCCTCGCATCTTAGCACGGCAGCAATCTCCAAGGAAGCAATGAAGACCATCAGAGTCCATGGCCCGATAACCTGCATCCACTTTGTGGCGGGATGAAGGGGTGCAGAGGCGGCGAGACCGCTGGCGATGAGGCGACCCGAACAATCCCGAATCAGGGTTACTTGGTATGCCGGCAATCAGCATAGATGTCGGCAATACCACCGTTTGCCTGCATCGAAATGCGCGCGTGCGGCACGCGATTGGCACGCGTCGGGTGGAGCGATGTGGCCGACCAGATCGCGCAAAAATCAGGCGGTCGGCGCGAGCGTGCTTTGTTGGCAAGCCATGGCACTGGGCAATGACTAGCTTCGCTGAAACGCCGCAATGAAACGCTTCGCCAATCTGTATGCGCGCCAGCACTGGAACCCGCGTGATGCCCTGGGCTGCGCTTTGCCGGGATTACCGGCGCGATTCGAGTCTCGACCAAAGAAATATGGCGTCACACTCGACATGATCT
>Ga0163217_1047591_pt1 | contig 13203 bp, 18 predicted proteins | sample SynspAceP_FD_185933 | JGI IMG/M metagenome (GOLD analysis project Ga0163217, IMG submission 185933) | Saline lake microbial communities from Ace Lake in Antarctica - Synechococcus sp. Ace-P (PacBio error correction) | ecosystem: Environmental > Aquatic > Non-marine Saline and Alkaline > Saline ...
AACAGGGAGGAAGAAAAGATGAAAAAAAACTCGTTCCCCGAGGGCCCGGGCACGAGTCCCGGGTCGGCCGAGCAGCGGCCCCGCGGGATGCCGAAATGCAAGTTCCGCCCCGCCAAACAAACCCAACTCAAAACGGCCGGAAACCCAACTTTGAACCAAATTCCCGGCAAGGTCAAAACTCAAAGAACTGCCCGACAGCCCCCGGGTGGGCAGTTTGGACCTGCCCTCCGCCGAACGCGTCAACGAACTAGGCCAACGCAAGTTCCGACCGTTTGAGATCGCGTCGAAGCGACCCGTCGACGGTGGCGACTGGGTCTTTCGGAAAATCGATTTGGAGGAAGAGTCGTTGAAATCAGCGAGACACGGTGCCAATACGAGGGCCCCGGCCCCGAGTCGAGGCCCGCCGACCGCGGATCACGGCGGGTGAATTTGGCCGTTCGAAAGGGCGCGGCAGAAATCAATCGGCCGCTGGGAGAAAATCCGATGGAAAGCCGGGTTGATGGCGTTCCACGCTCACTCGATTCCTGCAAAGCAAAATCGAGTTGCTGGAAGTTTGAATTTATAGAAACGGCAGTTTTGGCCAGTTCCTCTTGTCGGGGCGTGGTGTTCTGGAAGTCAACAGACCATGGCGCGAACAGGCCACCACCACTCGAATGCCGCTGCTGCTCTCGGGCCGACACCAGCCAAAGAATGGTTGTATCGTGCGAGGGTGAACGTTGCCGAATTTTGGAACGAGTCGCGGAGGGACAACCCGCCGAAATGCAGCAGCCCCGGACTTTCCCCAGAACGCTTCGCGCGGGACCGTCCAACGGAGTCACAGATGATCACGTGTTGGGGCGCGCAGATGCCCAGCCCCGCGTTCCGCATGGCGCGCCCGTGGATCGGTACAACCGCCGAGGTGACGATCGGAATTGCCCCGCCGAGGATGTCGAGGTCGCCGCCCAAGCGGATTCACATGCAGGTCGAGCGACGATCATGAACACTTCGCGACGGCGGATATCGACGGGATCATTGGAAAACGAGTCCGGGCAACCCGCCCGGCCGCAACATCGCTGGCCTGGAAAAAATCTGGTCGAGCCCAATCCGAACGGCCTGTTCGATCGGTGAATCGGGTTTTTCGATCCTGTTAATGTTCCATCGCAGCTCGTTTTCCTCGGCAGCGTCGGGGATACCGGCCGGACGGTCGTTCTGAACGGATGCCAGATGCCGACTCGTGATGCCGGTCGCAGCTATTTGCAACGTTTTGACCCGTCCTTCGCTACCCCGGCGAATTTGGCCTCAGTGGAGTCGAGGGTTTGCCCGAGGTGGAGCCGACGGTGCCGCTCGATATCGGCGTGAACCCCAGTGGCAGACGGGCCACGATCGGTTCAAGGGGGGGCGCGTTTCGTTTCGTGGCGATCGCGTTGATGGGGATCGATCTCGATGAACCCGCTTTAATTCTCCCGAATTGACGCCCACGGTCTTGGCGAGTTTACGCCGACCGGTTCGTCCTCATTGAATGACGCCAGTGCCAAGGAATTTCGGCCCGAATCGACGATTCGTAATTTTCAGTGACGCCCGATATCGGCAACGAGTAACGGATGTGGCGGGCAAACAAGCGACGATCCGGGCAGCGTTTGAAAATGGGGACAGGATTGGCGGCCAACGGGTGTGCGTTTGCTGTATCAGCGTTTGGAAAAACGTTTGGAAGAACTCACGGCCGGGTGGGACGGGGGCAACCGGGTCTCGATGATCTTGGGTCTCGCTTCGCAACCAGAGGAACTCAGCGGCCGGCCTAATCGCGGTGGCAAACGTCCGACTCAATTCCGCTCGGTGGTCCGCCTCGCAAGCCGAGGCGATGACACACGAGGCGATGAATGCACGGCGAGCGACAACGTTGTACTGAAACACGCCGATCGATTGATTCTTCGGACTCGGTGTGGTGCTCGCGGTGAATTGGTCGGTGGGCGTGATCAGTTACATGGTGTTAGCGTCCGACGTGATGGCCCACTTGAGGCGAATACGCCACGCTCAAAGCAATCGGTTATAGGCAATTTCTGTCTCGTGGAAAACGCTGCTCAGTCAAATCCACTTTGCTGGCCATTCTCACGCGTTCCTGCCATCGCTTACTGGTGGCGGTAAAACGGATTGTATTATTTTTAACATCACAGTCTCTCTTCGATTCCGATTTCGGATGACTTGGGAAATGGATCGGTTTGGTTGGTGCTCGCGTTGACGTTGTTGATGTGGCAATGCCGGCTGGCGTGTTTTCGCCCTACGGAAATTGCTCAAGGCCGAACCGGCGAGTCTGTTTTTTAAGCAGGTTTTTGGCGAATTCTCCGCAGAACTCAATTGGCGTTTGGACGTTAGACCCGGTTAAATGCGACGAACGTGGCTAAACGCCCCAAGCAATATGCGGAAACATTTCCCCATACCTGTTTGAACGGCGACGTCCGCCGAACGCCGAGGTGGCCTGATTCGATCGGAATGGGTAGGGCCGCAGGTTTTGGATTCGGGACTGAGTCGATCGAGGCAGGAAATCCAAGACAATTGCTCCTTCTCTGCGGCTCTGGTGTATCGAACCGTGGTAACGCTTTCTTTTGCAGCGCTGAAGGAACACCCAATCGATAGAAGTTTCGACTAAACAAGGCCGAACACAATTCGTGATATAGGGAACTACCAGGCGACGGAGTCGCCGGTCCGACCTTGGTCGCCGATTCAGAGTCGCAGCGGGGTCCGCTTCGGGAGTCTCTTCAGGAGTCTGCTTCAGGTGCAGGGGCTCTGCGTTTTCCGGCAGGGTTTTTCGCTTGGTTCGGGAGCAGAGTCCTGATGGACGGGGAAGCATTCGCAATCGGACAGATTTCCATTTTCAGGCTTCTATTAAGTCCGCTTTTTCTTTCCGCAGCCTTCTCCTTCGCAGCTTTCTTCTTTAACTTCTTTCTCCTTCGCTGCTTTCTCCATCGTGCTTCTTCTCCATCGCTAACGCCTCTTTTTCAGATTTTGCTTTGGCAGCCATTTCCTTCTTAGCGCCTTCTTCCTTTAAGTAACTCCTTCTCGTTAGTACCGTTCTTCCTCGCGAGTTTCTTTTTTACGAAAAACGCCAGTTTCTTCTTTCTGGTTTTCGCGAACCCTCCTCAATACTTTCGGGACTGGACGTCGCCGAACTCGTCACCCAATCAACTCTAACAAACGTTTTGAAGCGGGAAGTCTTCGGGGACTTCGTCCCGAATCGGTGGGCTTCATGTAGTCCGAAGCGGATTCAAAACAATCCTGAGCGCTGTCCCGTCGATCACGAGAATCGGATAGTCGTCAAAAATCTGGCCCACAATTTCGAAAGGACTGGTTGTAGGAGCGAGAGCGAGTTTTCGAGTTCGGCCTCTTTGGTGAGTGCCTGCACGCGGCTCGTAGATCAGTTCGTCGGGCTGTGACGGTACGTTCTTCCTGTTCGGCCAGGCCGAGCATTTCCCAGTAGGGATAATTGTCTGCTTGCGATGCCCTCGTCTTTTGATGATTTCGCCTCGTCCGAGATCCTTTGACGAGGTTCGACCAATTGCAACGACCCGCTAATTCGGACGGTAGGGGTGCCGGCATCGGCGTAGCGACACCCTGTGCGAGGTCCGGGACTATGCGCCGCGTATTTGATCGGCGATCGATTGCTGCGATTTGTGCGCTGCTCCAGCGGCGTTTCCGATGGCGGTCCTTGGCGACCGGTTCGAAGGTGGTCGATCAAGTGGCCTTCTGTGCCCCGTTCGGTAGGCCGACATCCGGGACTTCGCTGGAGTTCTTGGATCCGTTTCGGCGCGGCGTCGATTAAGTTCGTCGATCTGGCCGAGTTTGGATCGTGAACGAGGCCGTCGTCGGAATCGAACGCCTTGGCCGAGGGCCTGCAATGCCTCAACGCGACGCTGCCACGCTTCCTTGGAGCGGAATCGTTCCGGAGCCTTCTTTTCGATCGCCTCGGCCGTGTTTTGATTGCCGCCACTTTCGGCCCGGTCTTGTAAAAAGTTGATCGGGGTTTTGGCGTTCGGATCGGGATCCCGGCGTCGACCAGTTCGTAGCCGGTGTTTACAACACAAGCCGCCCGATCAACGCAGTTGTCCGGTTTCGGAACGGGCCGAGTGCTTTCGGATCGTAACATCGGATGCCCTGAATCGCGCTAGTTGCTCGTGCAGCAACCTTCGGTCGTCGGCGAAGAGCCGGCCGAAACAGTTGCTTCTTCTCGTCCGAGAGCCCGAGTTTGGATCCGTTAGAACCATCGGTGTACTGCAGATCAACCGTGGGGCTTTTCCGGTTCTGCTTGACGCCTTGGGTCAGGAATTCCCGTGCCCTCGCGAACGCTCTGTAAGTCGTTGACGAACACTAAATCGTCGGAACTCGGTCGAAGACGTTGTAGCGCGAGGTTTTGTGGGCTTTGGAATTCCAGACCTTGTCAAAGTGGGGCTGCAAACAACGCGATGTTGTTGAAGGAGGCTTGAAGGCGATCCACTCATGCCTGCACACGGAGTATTCGTGCGATTTTTTCAGAGCAACGCGAATGCCGCGATGCCTGCGCATCCGAGGGAGGCGAGTTTTATCGTTTCGCTGGCAGGGGCTGATTTCACCGAGATCGCTCTCGGAGATTATCGAACGAGTCCACGCATTTGCGCAATTGGGCGCGCCGCCGTCGCCGCGCCCCGGCCGGGTTGCACCGAGCAGCGTAAAGCGCGGAAATCAACATCAAGGACAGGACGCCCCAAGTAGATGAGTTTTCGACGAAAATTGAGTTCGTGCGATTCAATGCGCGATCTCACGTGGCTTCAGAGTAAAAATAACTAATCAAAAAGGCGAGCAGGACATACCCGAGCGTCGCCACCGCGTGGTCGTGCCAACAAGGCACCAAAAATTATCGAACCGGAGCGGCGAAGCTCCCGCGTGTGAACCATGCTTCGGGGCCAGGTTCGGCAGCGCCGTCGCGATGCGTCGAGCCGTGTATACGTGCCTGCTCGGTGTTTTGATCCACTTTCGGCCGCCACCGTATCGACGTCGAAGCTGGCGTGGTCATCGCGTCTGTTTGAGGATACGCACCATCGACTCGATTGGCCCCAACCACCACGGTTTCGACATCCAAATGGTCGATGTAGTGCCGTGTTGTCATAAACACTGTTCGGCGGAGAAACCCAACAGACCACGACGCTGGTGGCATATCATGGGCGACGGGCCGGTCAATAAACGTACTGAACATCACACCGGAACGCCGTCACGCATGGTCGCATCTGCAACCAAATCGAGATGGTACGCTTTGGTCAGGTTTCCAAGCGAAAGGAGTTTGTGTCGGTCCGCAGTAGACGCTCGCCGGAAGTCATGCCGAAGGTACTGGCATCGGTCGCATACCCGATGATGAGCGTCATCGGCCTTTCTCGTCAACGAGATCCTCAAACACGTTCATTCCGTGGCCGTGCCCGCCGCTCATCTTCGATTTCGAGCGGCAGGAAGGTCTGATCGACTTCGTATTCATTGACAACGTAATCGACCGGACTTGCTCTCGAACGGCTTGCTCGGGTGTTTTCATCGTGATCGTGCGCGGAATGCCCCGTTCGATGTTCCCTTTGGTATGAGCGATAGGCCACGCAGGGAGAGGTCGACCGGGAATGGCTGTCCGGTAGGCGATCTCGGTGACGCCGAAAAGTGTTTCGGCGTCCCAAGTCGGCCGCTTCGACGTAAACCGTGTTCGATTTTTTTCGCGTTCCGCTGGACAACGCGATCAAGCGTGAGAACCCGGCACTGCCGTAACCTCCGGAACAACCGTTCGTTTACCGCGACGTCGATGCTTCCTCTTGCCAAATTAACCGGTTCCGGTCGCGGAATACCAACGTGCCGGTAGGAAGGGAACCCGAGCCCGTAACGGAGCGCCCTCGGGTTTTGGCCGGACGCGGAAACTGCCGGTCGGCGTTGCGAAATCGCACCAGGTGCGATGCCCACTGTACCTGTTCGTGACGCCCTCACCGGACTCGTTCAATTCAAACGTATGTGAGTGGGAACGCGTGTAATCCGTTTACCTTCGTAACCCTGCCGCCGTCGAGTTTGACGGACGTCGCCGACGTTTTGAAGAGGTGTGATCCGGACCTCTGGTGTCGTGAACAATAATCAGTAACCCATCGGCCCAAAATCAAACCGTGCCCATGGCCCACGAAACCCGAGCATCCGTCGAAGCACAATGCTCGGTCGCCCGAACGGGTTTTGGTCAACAGTATCGTGAACAGCGTTTTGTTCTTATGTCCCTCGGGCAGCGAGCCCACGGCAACTGATGAACGCGCCAATGGCAGCACGAGGTAATTTCGTTGCCGTCAATACAAGCTCACGTTCAACCGAGCGGATCGTCACCTTTTTGTGGGTTCAAGAACCAACCGGGCCAGTAGCAAGATCAGCCTACATAACAGACGCGAACGCCACAATACAACACTTTTTCGGACGCACCGGCCCTCTTTGAAACGCGAGTCTCGACAACGCAAAGATGCGGGCGAAAACGTGTGACCCCGGCAATCGCGCGGAAACAAATCGCGAATCGACGGCGGACGGCAAAGAACTCTTCGCCGGAAGCCGTATCGTGACGACGAGATCAAGTAAACCCGACGATCAACCCGAGCGTGAGCCGAGCAACCGTCCAGCCGACAACCTTTCATTGCCGGGCACTTTCCAGGAACGCCCCGGGCGAAAGAACATTGTAAAAACGACCAGAAATCATCGAGCTGAAATTCATGCCAAGTTCCGTCGGTCGCCCGAACTGCCATTCGCCGAGCTACCCGGTCGAAGAACCACCAAGATGGAATCTTTCGGCTGCAGCGTTTGCGGAGACGGTGGCTGCGGCGGGCAACCCGGGACGTGCCTCGCTTTCTGCACGATGTTCAAGAACAGGGTCTTCCTCGTCGCGGTCGGGTTGTCGATCGATTTCACCGTACCCAGCACCGTGACGGGAACGATGAACCTCAGCGATTTCTTTCTTCGCCGCGTCGTTTCAATCCGGTAGGCAATGGACCTCGGTCCAGCGTCTTGGACGCTTCAACAGTTTTTCCGAGACCCGTCGAGTTCCTTCAAATTCGCCTTGGTGCAGGAATCGCCACGCGGTCGCAACGTTCTTGGACAATCGCGAGTTGGTGGCGAACACAGCAAGCACGGTTTTCCCGCGGTCAAGCAAACCGAGGTCAAGTTCCCTTCATTTCGTCGAGTCCCGATCGGGTCGGACCCGTCGTCGGTTCATCGAGCAGATTCAAATCGAGGAGATGATTGATCAGGGCTTGGGCAAACCGACCCCGCCGTGGTCATCCCTTTGGAATACTCCTTGAGCTGCGGTGTTTGGCACCCTGCAAACGGCGTACCAATTTCGATCAATTGTTTGCACACGCGGTCGCGACGATCCCGCGGCAGATCAAATCGAACAAGGCGTCCGTAGAAATCGAGTGTTTCTTCGGCGGTGCAAGAACTTGTATCAGATAGGAATTTCCCTAGGGAAGGTAACCGATCCGTTTCGTTGTTTCTGGGTTTCGCTGGCGTCCCTGGTCGAACACGGAGCACCCGGACGCTGTCGGATAGCATCCGAGGATCAGTTTTTGATCTGCCGTCGATTTGCGCTAACCGTTGGGGCCGAGCAGCCCCGCAAAATCTCACCCGGTTTGACCTTCGATATCCCAACGATTTGAGGGCGGTGAACTTTCTTTCCGCGCCCCAAAAATCCGGATATAATTTTAACTTCAGGTTGCGGTTTCAATGGACAAACGTTGTTGGAACTCGTGGTCGATGAGGGGTTCGCGGCTTTCTCAGGCGACCGGCGGTTCTCTGTCCGCGTAGGGTATCGTGATCACTCCTCGCAGAAGATGACTCGTATTTCCGTCATCGGGAGCCGTAATAATCGGCAGTAAGATAGACAACCGTTAGGGGGGGTCCGTCTCGCTGACGGGGTTGCGGCCCGGACAACGGTTCGCGATTTTGTGGTCTCAGAAAAATGTCGCGTCGGAGAACCGTGATCGGACGATTTGGGCAGCGATAACTTTGTTCGTTACAATAATCGACCTTCCCGTCTGCCGTCCGATTCTCCTCCGCGACTCTTTTCTTTTTTCATGCCGCACCTCCAAATCGGCCGCTACCAATTCGGCGACGCAAGTGGCTTTTACCAACGCATCGACTACGAACGGTGCTCGACGGAACCACTACCGGTTTTAACCCTCGATCGATTGCCAGAGACGTCGTCCGACTCGTCTTCGGCACGGGCGTTTTTTATCTAGCGCCGGGGAAGGAATCGGAGAGCAGCGGCGCGAACCTCGCGAGCCCAACGGACGGAACCCGCGAACGCTCGAATCCTGCACATCGCCGGGCAAACCAAAGGCAAAAGGGTCGGTGGCGCCCATGGCCGCGACCATGCTGGACCTCCCGCCGGACAACCGCGTGGCCTTTATAACCTCCCCACACTTGGTCGATCTGAGGAGCGATTTCGTGTCGACGGCATCCCCACCGGCAGCCGAAGAAGAAATGGTGGACTGATCGATTCGATGTCGTCCGATCGTGCAGTCAAATGTCCGGAAGACGAGATCGGCCCTCTTCGTTTTTCGAATTGACGACCGCGATCGCGGATCGAGCATTTTTTTCACGCAACGCTGCGAGTTTTGGGTTTTGGAAACCGGATCGGCGGGCGGCTCGATAGCACCAACGTATTTCAAATGCGACGTGACCGTGGTCACCAGCATCGGGTTGGATCATCAACACGTCCTGGGCGATACCGTCGAATTGATCGCCAAAAGAAAAAGCCGGCAATCTTCAAACGTGGCGTGCCCGCCATCCAGCGCGTCAACGCAACCTCCCCGCGTGCGAGTGATCCGCCAATCACCGCCCAAACCAAGGCCCCCGCTGATCGAATTGGGGCGAGATTTTTTCGTCGGAACACGGTAGCGATTCAGTCCAGTGGGGCAGTTCGTTTGGGAGTGGATTCGCCCGCGATTCCGGTTGCAGCTTGGGTTGCAGGATGGGGTGACGACCCGCGTCGGCGTCACGCTGGTTACTCGAAGGTCGGCATCAGGTTCGACAACGCTGCGCTCGCGATCGCCGGCGGTCGATCGGCATCGGCCCGGATGCCCGCAACAGGCGTCATTGCGTGCCTCGCGAAGACTCAAATCGACGCCCGTTGGAACGATTCACGCTGCCCCGGTGGACCCGTGTCAATTCTCGATGCCGCCACACACGGACTCCATCGCCGGCACTCGCGCGGGACCTTGGAACTCGTTTTTTCAAACGGCGGGTTAGTCGGGTGTGTTCGGCACGAGTGTCGACAAAGAACGCCGCAGTGGGATGCTGGCTCAGCCTGCACGGTGGCCTCGATCACATCGTCCTGACGCGGAATAACGCACGGCAACCCGAGGATACGTCCGCGGTTCCGAACTTGCCAAACTCGCAGGGCCTTCAAACTGCCCAGGGGCCTTGAAAACTCGCCAGGGCCTTCAAACTCGCCAGGGCCTTGGAAACCAGGTGATGACTCTCGTCACTCTGGTATTCCCCCCCCCGCAAAAAGGGAAGAACCCGATCGCCGCCACGAAATCGCATTGCAAATGGCTTGGGGAAGACGGAAGTTACCGTCGTGGTCTGGCGGGTCGTTCTTCCTCGCCGCCGAAGTCCGCCCCGCTGGTTGGCCGGGCAATCGATGTCGTCTTTCGAAAAAAGCTCGACGCTTCCCCACGTAAGCCAACGCCATGAAGGATATCCAACTATCGGGTATCGTGGGGGTTGCTGCCGTCCCGGCCGAACTCCGGTTCATCGGGGGCTCCATTTGCGTTGAAATACCAGAAGAGCACGAGAGCCGTTGCCCTCGAAAACCTCGGCCTGGACTCGGCGCACGCTTTTCCGTCGGAATGAGCCTTTTTCACCCCGCGTTTTCACGCATTTCCCAGCACGAGCAACGGCCACGACGATTGGCCACTGTGCGAACACGGCGGCCGCAACAAACGAATTCGGAGGGAGGTCTTTTTGAGTTTTGTGAGGAAAGTATTGCGAGGCCACCAGGCGCCCGGCCAAGCCGCCGAGCAGGGAGACGAAAGCACAGCGTTCGTTCGGGGATGCGGGCGCTGCGGTGGAGAGCCGGCGGAGGCGTTTTTTTTGGGCGGTGCGTTTGTCCCACCAATACAAAACAATCGCACAGCACTGCAAGAATATCGCAATGACGATGATAGGGAGGTAAACGCATGGCACGCAGTCCAGTTTCCGTTGCTATTTTTGCCTGACTCATCGATGTCGGGGCACGGTTCTCGTAAAGGCCGATCCACCAACGGCGGATCCGAATCCATTAAGAACGACCCCTAAAAGACATCGTCAATCGTCCGTCTCTCCGATGCGGGGCGGAAATTTATCAATCCGTGAGGCTCCGTACCCGCGTGGTTTTGCCGACAGATCCGACGCGGTCGATGTGGCGATTAATTTCGACCAATTGCACGTCTGGTTGGACTGGAAGCGGAAGGCGAACGGGGCCCGGTTAAGCTCGTTGCGCAGAATTCGTCCAGCGTGACGTCGAAAGCACCGGGCAAGCGATCCGTGGGCTTGGACCTGGTCGATTACCACACGGGACATTGGCCGGTCGCTATCTGCTCGATTTGGCCAACCGGCGGGCAAGACCTGCCGTATGAATCGGTTTGAAAGGTCCGGCTCGCCAGTCGTCCTGTCTAATGACGCCGGATCCCGTCGACGAGGGCATTCCAGGCGTGATCAGTCAACGCAAGAAACAATCAGATCCAAAATCGCGACGGAGATTTTTCCGATCCCGCGGCGAGCATCGGGCCAAATTTTAAGGCGAACCAAAACGGCAAACGTCGATCGGCGAGATTCGCTACCGTTTGGATTTGTCGCCGGATGAAACGAACGCGGGAACGACAACTCGCGGCGATGGGCAAAGGAGGAGCGAGCGGGGCGCGGCGGTCGACTTCGGCGACGTGCTGTTGGGGGATCGATTTCGCCTCGTTCGTGGCAAAGAACTCAGTGCGGGGGCCGCTGCCGGACGAAACGATCGCGGGAGGAACGGCGCGGACATTCGTTTCCGAACGCGAACTCAAATCCGCCTCAAAAAGACGCGGTTCGCGTTCGCTTTACTCGCCGATGATTTTTGCCATCATCCACGGTTCCCGCCGGGCACGGGAAAACGACGACGCTGGCCGGAGGGTGATCGCGCAAGCGGTCGATCGTGGGGAACGCGTCTCGACGTGTGCGGCAGTACACGGCGGGTCCGATAATCTGCTCGAACGCCTCGAACGATTGGTGCCCTTACTGTCGTTCGTGTCGGACACCCGGCGCGGCGTGCCTTTAGCATCTGCGTACACACGCTCGACGTCAGGTGGAGAAGGATCCTCCAGTTGCGGTGATCAAGGACCTCCGCGCGAAACTCGAACAAACGCTGCGGATGCTCAGCGAGATTCGCGTGGCGAGGGGGGCCGGGGGACGCGAGGGAAATTGTTCGGCCGACGCGGGCCGGCTTGGCGCGGCAAATCCGTTCGCTCGAAAATCGGTCGTTCGCGGGCGTACTCGACGCGCCGAAGTGATTCTGCCACGACGACAACCATCGACGAAGAATTGCTCGGTGAGGAACGGGTTTTTTCGATTTGAAATCGTGATCGATGGAGGCGTGTCAAAGTACCGAGGCGGGGATGTGGCAAGCATCCTGCGGGCGGATCGACTCATAATCGCAGGCGATACATTGCCCAATTGCGGCCCGACGGTGCTGAGGGCGATCAGGCGCCTGCGCTCGGGATGCGTGATTCGCTGATGCACACGCTTGTTCAACGGCTTCGGCGAACCGGTCTATCGGCGATTGACGGTCCAGTACCGGAATGCACGAAATCAAATCATGCGAATTCAGCAGTGACCATTTCTAACGGACGGGTCGGCCCTCGTGGCCGATCCGCGTCGGTGCGAATCGACTTGCTCTGCGATCTTTTCGGCGTCGATAACCACGCCGCTGACGGACACCGCCGGTTTGAATGTGGTGCGACACGGCGGCGCCGGTTATGAGAAGAACTCGAACGGCGGATGGTCAAGCAAGTTGAATCCGGGCGAGGCAGACGGTGATTGTCGATGTTGGTTCGCAACTCGTTGAAACGGGACATCGAGGGGAGACGAGATTGCGATCATTCGGCCCTACGCCGCCCAGGTTTCGTCTGCTTCGTAGTCGGCTCGAACCTCGAAGGATTGAATCGACACGGTAGACGGTTTTCAAGGCCGCGGAGAAATGAAGGTGGTTGGTTTGCTCACCATGGTGGCGCAGTAACGCCGGAGGGGATCACGGATTCTCGCCGATCGCAGGCGCAGTAACGTGGCGATTGACGCGAGCAAAACGGAAACTGATCATGGTCGGCCGAACAGCGCGACGTTGTGTATCCATGACTTCTACGCCGACGTTTTGTAAATACTTCGAGGACGCCGAATGGCCGTACGCCAAAGTGTTTTTTGAGTTCGAAGAAGATGATCTCCGGAAACAACTCGGTCGTCGGAGGGATGATTGCGACTGCTTCTCCGAACCATTTCGCACGCGCGGCGCGGGACCTGTTGTCGGGGCTCAAGAGAACAAGAATGTAGATTGGCGCCCTAGGATCGAATGAGTTTGAAAAATCGGCGGCGACGGGACGATGGTCCGACGCGAGGCGGCTCGTGATACAACGCACATCGTTCACACTTCCATCGCGATGCAGGCGATGCGAAGAGATAGTCGATCTCAACTCGCGGATTCGTTTGCTGAATCAGTCAACCGGTCTTGCTCGGCTTTTTCGCTTTCGAGCCGACGGGCGCGAGCACTTCCACAGTTTCGCGGAATCGGGAGTGTCGTTGAATCGCCCATCAGGATGACGGCATTCGTGAAGTTTGGTCGAGAAACGTTTGTAAAGCGATGCGGGCTTGAGCGAAAAACGGTACGAGTCGTCGTTTTGACGCCAATCGAAATTGCACGTTCACCAAACATGAGTGACTCTCCGACGGCAGTTCCACCTCGACGGCGAGTGCAATTCGCGGCTCGTTGGTCCTGCGGGTAATTTGAAAGACCGGCGGGATTCTTCGGATCGGATAATCGGGCGAGAGCACCGCCATTCATAGCGTCCACCTTGGAAGGGCAATGAACCAGGCCGAGGTCGCGTTCAAATCCCGAGCCGCTTTGCCGAGCGCGTCGGCTTGATCGAGGTTGCCGCCTGCGAACGGGCGTTCTCGTCGATCTCTTGCAGACCGACAAAGTCG
>Ga0163217_1060587_pt1 | contig 13202 bp, 14 predicted proteins | sample SynspAceP_FD_185933 | JGI IMG/M metagenome (GOLD analysis project Ga0163217, IMG submission 185933) | Saline lake microbial communities from Ace Lake in Antarctica - Synechococcus sp. Ace-P (PacBio error correction) | ecosystem: Environmental > Aquatic > Non-marine Saline and Alkaline > Saline ...
GAAGGAAGAGAGATCCCCAAAATTTATCCCCCAAACTTTTCAAACAAAGCGGACCCTATCAAAATTACGGCGACCAACGATCCATTGTCGATAAAATTTGGGAATTGGACCATTGAAAACAAGGCCAGAAATTGGCAACTCAAGTGGTTCCTAACGGAAGCGGTAAAAACCTGGTGTAATTGTTTCCGCTGAATGCACGGGCGACCACCCACAAAATGCTTAACACCAAACGGATTATTTTTGTGTTTCGGGTTTCCAAGCCGTGGTAACGGCGAAAGCAAATTCTGGCAAATTACAAATCAAATTCCATCGGTTTACGTTTCCCACTGCACTGCAATGGGGTAAATAATTCGCGTTAGTAACCAAAGCTTGTAAAAAACGGTGATTATTTCCGGCTTTTAACGACAGCAATCGCATGGTTACCAGTAAATCTGTCCGATAACAGAAGAAAAATCGCCGGAACCGAATGGCTAAGCAACTACTCGGCATGAAACAAGACCGCGCAGACCAACCCTTCAACAAAGCTTTTCCTTACCGGGCGACCAGCGTTTGCTGCTCAATTCGCCCGCTGCCCAATGGTCCAAACAACCCGCCTTATTGATCTAGTAACGAGCCTTGCCTCGGCCTTAGACGACATGAACGCCAGCCTCGTTTTTAGCTTTTTGGATCGAGAAAATATGTGGAAGGCAAAAAAAACAAGCGGTTTCTCTACGTCCCAACCACACGCAGAGACCAAAATCAAAGGAATAAGAGAACTGCTTGGAGTTGAAAAAAAAAGAAATAATGGGTAAACGATTGCCATAACTCATGACAAACAATCAAAAATTATAGCAAAGTAACTGTCAGTCCCCTCACTAACAAATAGGGCGTACATGAAAAATTGTTACACGCCTTTTAAGTTTTTTTTAAAGTGGACTCTGTTTCACAGCAGTTTAAGCATAGTAATGAAATCCAAGCCCTTTAAGATTCTCAAAATGGCACTGCACTGTCACCCTGGCAACGTTCCGGGTCAAGTTTGAGTGATTTGTATAATGTTGACAACCAGCGCAATAAATCCTAAAGTGGATTCATCCAAGTAAAAACAACACAGACAAGAACAGATAAGTTGAGAAGGGTTAATCCATTATTACCCTCCAAAAATAAGTAAGGTGAACTGTGCCCTGTCCAAAAATAAAGCCAATACTCCCAAGCAAAAACGTTTGGATGCTGGATACCCAATCGGTTTTGGCCTAATAAAATTTCTAATTGAATAAAGGACGCCATTATACAAACGTTGGAGAATATTGAACGCCCAACAAAGACCCAAAAAAAATCTATAAACGAGTAAGTTTGAAAAGAGTGGGGATAGGTAAAAAGGCCCGTAGAAAATACGCAACACAAAAAACAAATGATTGCACCCCAGCATAGTAATACCTGCGGCTGCTCTGACAATTCGCTCAAATCCACAACCCCCCATTGATAAACTTACTCGCTAGGGTGCTGCTGTTTGTAAATCCACAATCCCATTAAACCTTTTTCATCATAAAGACACGATCTGCGTATGTATGGAAGCTCTTTGTAATGACCATAAGGTCCGTTGAGTAAAGAAAGCTTTTTTTAATCAATTCTAATCCTTGTTTAATATCATTATTCCAATAGGATTTTTATCTACAGATAGTAAAATTGGATTCGGAAAATCATAGTAAAAAAATATTAAATTGTAATAGGTGAGTGACGAAAAAATAAAAAGCAAAAAGCCGAATGGAATTTATTTTACAACTTAAACAATAAGGTGCGCCTACCTCAAATAGAACGTCCGCAATGTTTTGAAGAGATTGGGGCGCTAAAGCAGTTATATTCATAAAACAAATATAGAGCCTTTCATTGAAAAATGCTTTCTTCACCAAGCCTTTTTCACATAACCCCAAAGTGTCTTTTGAACCTGCGCTAATCACTGAACCCCGTAGCGCCTGTTTCAACTTGTTTCGTGCTGACGTTTTACCTTCTATCCTCATGTTTTCCGCCTTAGTGGCGAAAACGTTGTGAATTAAGTGGCTTGTAGACGATCCAATGATTCGCAAAGATAACAGCATCCGGCTTTCGGCGGCTCAAACTGTACCAGAGGGCTTTGAGTTCTTCACCTTGATACGTTGGAAAGTAAGCCAAAATACGTTCTGCGCTTTTCGCTCGGCTTTCTTCTTGAAGTGAATTGTCCTATGGTTTTCGTGAGGGATGAATCGCCAGCATCGGATTTCAACGATTCATGAATCAAAGAGCATTTTAAAATCACGCGATCCAGATTAAATATTTTGTCCCGAGCGCTTTTAGGATCAACGCGTACATGGCCAAATGCCTGAATGTTCCGGTCGAGTTCTCCCTTCGTGATTGAGCAATCAATGGCGATTTTCGATGACAGATTTGAGTTGAATCGATCTTCACGTAAAAAAGTCGAGTTGTTATCGAGAGTTTTGTCGTTTAGTGAACTCTGGCATGAAAATACCTTAACTGTCTTATTAAACGTTTGGTTAAGAGTAACTAAAGAAACCATGTGAATTCGAGCCCTAATTTAAGCTAATCTACAGATACCGCATCATCCTTTTGCCAATTTATCGCCTGCATCCTCTGATTGCAGCACAATCTTCTCGATTGTTGTATTTTAGCGCGCACCGGAAACCCGCAATGGCCTGAAGCAATCCAATTACCGCTGCGTTGGATGTTCTACCAGTTAGGAGATCATTAACGCATAGAAACTTTGGAATGTCAGGACCTGTCGCTTCTGATCAACAACGCTAGAGTATCAGCAGGAGGCTGCCCCTTTCCCTGTGCCGCTGTAATGTGTAGGTGGTCCACTGTCCGTGGCTGACCACTTGCCTCTTATCCCTGAATAAAGCGTGATTATGCAGTCCTGCGGGAGAAATTGCTCCATAGTTCCCGAAAATCTGATTTTACTGTTTACAAGAAAGTAAAATCGGAAAATACAGAGCCAAAAACAATTCGGCCATCTTTTGAAACGTCGAAAAGGATGTACTAACATGGCATCAAGAAAACAGCCCTGTCAAAGGAAAAGCCAATGATTTGGGCCGGCATTTTAAATTGCATAAAATAAAGTGGGAATTTCGCAGGGTTCATGCCCGTGCTTCGGCACTGCCAAGCACCCCCCCGCTATAGTCCAACCCACTTGCCTCAAAATAGGGAGTAAGCCCGTCAAAAATGTTCTGTACGGTTTAAGGCGCAGTCAAGAACACATCATCATTAAAAGTACATGAACCGCTCGCTTCAAACCTTCAAATCCGCCACAGCATGCTTTCAATGGGTCAAAGAGTTAAATGTGTAACACTTGCTGAACCCATCCAAAGATTTCCGAATGATAGGCAGATGGTCCTTGGCCTCGTAATGCTTTCCGAGAGACTTGATAAATCGGGCCGTTTTCATCAACAACAATCCATAACCAGATTTTTAACCTACCCCACGGTGCGCATGGTTTTCGACGATTGATGCAAGTACAAGATGCATCGCTACACAACCACGATGAGGATTCGATGCATTTTCATGCCAGGGACAAAGGCTCAATTGCCATAACTATTCTTGTTCGCTTCTTACGGTGTTTCTCAGCGTTCCCAATCGACCCAAAGTGATAACAGCATCAATCGGTTCAAGCTGGAGTTCAGTTGGCATGTTCTTAGCATTTCAAGTAGATCCTCTTTAGTAATGGTGATTCATGTTCATTGCCGCAAACCAGTCAACTCTAGATGGAGTCAGCTATTCAATGAGTTTTTGATTTGATAGTGACCCCAATCTCTTAAATTTCTAATATTCAAAAAAAGGTATGCTGTCCTGCCTTACCACTTTGGCCAATGCACACCTTTACCTTATTAAGAAGAACTGCTCTTTTTTTTTCACCTTTCATTGCATTAGCGGGCCTTCATTCCAAAATTTTGACAAGTCTTGTCTTTTTTCAGTGGGAATGTTTTTGGAGAAAATCGGCATTTCAACCAATTTATATTCCTCTAAACGGGGCGCACTATTGAAGGTCCATCATTTAGGTTGAAGACGATTTAAAACGTACTGAAGGACAAGGTCATTGTTCCTGCGTATAAATTCGACTCCTATTTTCGCTGATCAATGCTGGAAGATTCGGTCAACCACATCATCATAACCTGCACAGACTTCTAACGAGGTAGAATTTCTTGGATCATCAAAAATCTTGGTACCAAGCACTCATTGAACTGTAGTCCCAACCAGGCCCAGTAGCGATGCGCTTGGGGCCCCCCCCCCACTTTTAAAGGATGAAGTGCCATTATAGCGCCAGCGGATCATCTCGTCTAACAACGAAGGGCCGGTGGTGTAGGCCAAACGTTTCTTCGTCGGCATAGCAAAGTGAATCGCTGGATTTTTGAAGATAAAGTATTCCGGCAAATACATCGCAAAAGTCCCTTTTCCAACCATATCCAACCCTCGTGCCAGAGGCAGCTTCATAGTATTCAAGCCTGGTAGCCTTTCGATAATATATTTTGCTCCAACATATCGATAACAACACCAACGCTCAGAGTCCCCTTCCGAGGAATATTGTCATTGGCCGGCCATTGGTCGTAACACAAACTTTTAAACGCCGCAGCGTAGCCGATATGAGGCACGCCCTGATGCCGTATCCAATAAAGGCATCAGCAAATGTGAAATTGTTAAATCGTTTGTTTTTCGCTTTTTTATTGCCTCAGTTCTTAATTTTCTCAACACGATCACGACCCTTGGTCTTTGCAACCAAAATACAGCTTCCAAAATCGGCGCGTTTAAAATAACCATCAAATTAAATGGTCTTTTGGCTCGGATGGACTCAACATCCCCAAGGCCTCACTTTATAAGCCCACGACTTTACAATCAACTCCAACACAGAATGGCTAATGATTTTTCGAAGTTTTTCGGCAAGCTTGAAAGCCATCAAAAATCAATTGCCGGTGTCAGGGAGAAATATGGCAAATTCTTCCCTCCACCGGAACTCTGCATGAGGTCATGATTTTTCTTAAGGACTTCTGAAATGGTCTGCGTGAAATGGATGATACTGTTGTCGCCAACCAAAATGAACCATAAGTGGGTCGTTTGACCCTTTTAAAAATTAACCAAAATCGAACCAACAAAAAGGATGCGGCGGATTTTTGACGTTGTGACTAGAAATCCAGTAAAGTGTTTGCGGCCGTTTCAAAAATAAAACTTCCCGATTTATAATGCTGTTAAAGAATCTCTTGTGGCGAGTTCTTTTTTAATTTTTTATTCAAACCTGTAAGTCTTCAGTGCGCTTGCGACCGCATCCTCTAGCCAATTCGCTTAGCTTGCCTCATCCTCCTAATAGGCTGCTCTCTCCATCTCTAGAGCGGATAGTCATCGTAGTTCATCGTTTTCTTGAAGCTGACTAAATCTCCGTATTCTCAATGTTTCGACAGATTAACTCCCGTTTGCTCAATAATTGGACTCAATTTGAACTCATTCACTTGAGTCATTAGTTCTTCAAAGGACTTGCTAAAATAACGATCAAATGCCCAGACAAATATAGCCAAAACAAAATAGATAACTTAATGAATGCCGTAACTAGCTAATCAAGAAAAGCCAAAATAAAAACCGATTTAATGAACTTCGATGATGAAATAAAGCACAAGCTTCTCAAGAAAGGACGCTTCCCTCCATAAGTGTCCAATTTAAAATCTGACGTCGTAAATCGAAAAGAGCAAGGGACTGATCCCGAGTTGTAGATCTTTTGAAAGCATGGTTTTGGCATCTTTTATCGAAAACATCGGACACCTGTCGATAATGGGCATTTTGAACCATCCAGCGACGAAGTACATTCAGTTGATTCCGTTGTATTGCCCATAAGCGTAAGAAATAAGTTCAACGGAAACGTTTTCTTCCACTTTCAATTCATTGAGTAATTTGAGTCCCTGTGTTTTCCAAATATTCACTGGAAGAACTGCATACTTGTAATTAACGCGCAAGAACAGCCAAATATGATAAAAAAATAACACTGCATCATTTTTTTGAAGATAGATTGTTTGTACGAGAAGAAACTTAAAAGCATTTAGCAAACAATGCCTTTCAATAAACTTGAAACTTAAGTTTATCTTAAATTACTTCCCGTAATTATGGAAACATAACTTAGAACAAAGTCGCATATGATGCTTTCTATTTGGTATTTTTTAACCCTTCTGATTTTTCAATGCGAAAAAGCTAGCTCGTCGAGTCAAATCCCGCAACAAGCCAGCCTTTTTAAACCGCTAATATTCTTTAAACTCGAAGATGCATCCCATTCAGGGGCAAAATCTGGGTTTTAGCCTGTCGATCAAATACAATCCAATTCCGCATTCGCTTCATGTTCTGCACGCTTAGAATAATGCTTACTTTTCTCAAGAGTTCGAAAGCAAGGTTCTACGTTTAATAGACGACGGAATCGTGACAATATCCGCGCTGAGATAAACCACTGAATAACCAACTGTGCAGTGGCTGACTGCTCAATGGTTTTTCAGCAAATGGTTTTAGTGTCCTCGTTCGCTAATACTTGCCATAAGCAAACGGCAATGTAGCCTGTCACTTTGAATACCAATTGGCTTGGCAAAAGCACACCAGCTTGTCCGTTTTGCAAAATATGTGATGCACCTCTGAATTTGATTAGTGAATATTGTCGTCTTCACCAAGAATGTCTAACGCTTGTTGAGTTTGGGCTATAGTGAAGTTGGAAACACCAATTTCAAGAGCAAAGCCCATCTCTTTCGACTTTTCAAATTCGTTTAGATTTACAAACGCCATAATCAACTTCATCTTGCGGGTGACGGCCAGTGAATCAAGAAGTAAATCCACATACAGTCGGTTTCCAAACTTAGTAAGGCTTTTTTTCACACTGTCGATGATTGGTCTTCCGCTAAAGGCTTCGAACCACACTTTTGGTCGTGATGAAACATCATACTCTTGGGTGTTGCTGTCTGCAATGGCTTGCCTACTTCGGCTTCATTACCGTAGATTTGGGTGCCGTATCATATGGCGATAGCCTTCTTCTAACGCCATTTCACAGAATCCGTAAGCGACTTGGTCTTGCAGACGAAAAGTGCCCATTCCCCAGCGTAAAGTTGGTATTTTTCATAATACGTTTCCTGTTAAACGTTAATTTAATTGAGCAGTAAAGCGATCTTTTTTTATCTAAGTAGCCACTAAAAGCGTGTCAAAACAGCGCACCAACAACAATGACAGCAACAACCAAGCCGTATCGATTAAGCGATATTGATCAACAATGGTGTCCCGCCAATAGCGCCCCCTAAAAGCAATCCTACGTTGAAACGCGGCGATATTTAACCGAGGCGACGTTACTGCGTGGGCGTTTTCTCGCTCTGCAAATTTGCACTACATAAGACCTTGCAAGCCTGGTACCATGCCAAAAGCGAAGGCTCCTCCCAAAGTTAATACGTTACCAAGGCTATACCATGGATTAAGGCGCGTGTGAGTAAATAGAGAACCACACGGCAAGCCAATCCTAAGAAAATATATGACAAGCCATCTAATCGGACCAATTCCGGTCGGCTCCATTTTTCGCCAAAAATATTACCGAATCGCTTTAACGATACGCCGTATACACCAACAATGATCCAAACCAATAGCGGAAGAATGGGAAACCGCTCACCGATTCAAGAATGGATGCGAGAAAAGTAAAGGCCAACGAACGTTCCCGTCCGTAACCCTACTGCTGTCAATGGCATATACCTAAAAGTCAAAACGTGGCTTAACCATATACAGACATTTGTTTTACCCAAGCTGGCACTCGGGATTTGTTTTGAGTTTATTTGGCACCGAAGATAGCGCTGGCCAATCATGGGAGATTAAGCCTAATGCAGAGACCACCAAGAAACAGTTGCCCGCAGCCGAAATGCTGCCCAATCCAAGTTCCTATACGGAACACGGTAAACAAGGGCGACAGTCAAACCTGTTAAACATTAAGTGCAATCGCGCTGGCTTCTTTTTTCCTTCGCAACCAAAACGTGTCGCTTATCGTACGAGCCAATCGAGAAAAAATACACCAATGACCAACCCAGTTAAGATACGGGCCACAATTGAGTGAGTTATAACCCGCCGGCGCACGTCCAAGCCAGCATGTTGTCCTTAAGAATAAACAGACTCATTAGACCAATGAGTCCAACTCCATTTACGAATTAAGTTTCCTGTTAAACGGCTGTTAGCACTGGCCGCACCAATCGCAAAACACTAAACGCATACAAACTGAATCGAGCAAGGCCTGTCGCTGGTAACATCTGACGATATAATCATTCGCTAGCGTCGGTGAATGAAACTACGATAACAAAAACTCTGTGGTTTCCTATTGCAAAGGTCACTTGAGAGTAAGCGCCAAAGAGCAAGTGGCAATAATCATGCACTCGCTATATTGACAGAATACATTCCCTTAAAAGAAAAGCGTCTTTACAAAGAAACATTTCAAGTTTTGTTGGAGTGAAGTATGAAGCTTGCCTAATATTTACAAAAACAGCTTTAAGTGACAATCACTTTTAATCGAATATACCGCAAACAATAATGTGGATGGAATAATCAATGAATGGCATCCGATCCAAAACGGAAGACTTAAGAAATATTACTTGCGTTGCCATCATGGGGGCTCTCAGCGGCGGCCCAATGCACTGGGACATTCAAGTCGCAAAAGTAATCTCGTGCTGTGGCACGCTTAGAACAAAAACACGCTGTTAGTTTTATTTATACCAGAACCACTCGAAAAGTCAGCCTGACACAAGAAGGTGAAAGCAGTTTATTATGCCATTTCGTCACGCTATGAGCAAATTTCCGTCGCCGTTAATTTTGGCGTTAACGAGCAAAAAGACGCGCGGCCAGTGGGGCGATTTACGGCGGTGATGCAGCCAGCCCTTTTTGTGCTTCATCAATTGGTGCCAACTGGTTAAACCTTTTAGAGCAAGCATACCTCCAGACATCGAAGCTTGAATTAGTATCGAAGAAAGCTTACCGATTGATAGAAAAAATAACGTACCACGCTAGCGAGTTCGAAATTGGCGGATTAATGATGCTCTTGATACACGCTTAAGCTTACTAGGCCGAAGCCCTTTCATGTTGGGCAATCTCAGACATTTAAAGCATCGGCACTCCATACACGCTAGACGACTTAACACAGACAGACATCATTGGGTTTTTTTCGATATAACCAATTTTAAACAAACTACCCACTACACCAACGAGTGCATTTAGCGATCCATATTAAAGCCAGCAGTGGCGAACCAATTCGTCCACTATGCTTAGCAGGCATGTATGCTTTACTCTCTACATTTCATGATTTATATAAGATATTGAGCAGTAAAATTAGTGAGCTTACTTACTTGAATTCCATCCCGACCGTCCAACCCTAGAGAAACAAGTTCAAAGCCCGTGTAATTTACAGCACACCAACACTGCTTCTCGTATGGAAGCTTTTTAAATTTTATAAAAATCGCGGTTTTGATTATAATTTCAAAACGCATTAAGCATAAAAAAAACATATGAAAGTACCCCATTACATAGGTAACGCATTTTCTTACAGTCTTAACATTGTTTTTTTTCTAGCGAAGAAGATAATTTACGCTAACGGGATAGTAATGTAAAAATCGACCTGGAAGAGACACAATGTGAAGAATCCTACACCCTAATCGATCGCAATAGCCAAGAGGCGTGATAGGAAATCGTTATTATTGGCTTTTTTAACCTATTAAATAACGGTTTACTCTTCAAGAGCCTATTTAAGAAATATTATTAGCCATCTTTGGGGGCTAAATTTGTTTCTCTCATTTCTGGATGGTGTCCTGTTTATCATTTAGCGGCATTAGTACCTGTAAAAAATAAATAATACATTAACTCCCAACGCTTGGAATTGCCAAGCCCGCCACTGTTAGACTACAGAGAGATCCAAACCTAAATTCGTTTAATGGCTGATACTGTCGCCTTGGTCGTTGCCTATGTTTTGTATTCCGCTATTTATGTGGTTGTTTCTTTATCGCCTTTCTTCTGACGCTGGGTATAGAAGCAGAAACCGTGTCTCTTCATCGACAAACTATTTATTTCACGCCCGAGCTTGTCGAAGCAGACAATGAAGCGACCCAACGTCTAAAACACCTATTGAACATTACCATTAAATGACCATTCGCACAGAATATTGTATTAAAGAAGTTCATGGGGGATGAACTGACTGGTCCACTTAATCATAATATGACCTTTCTCAAATAACGACTCTCAAAGAAAAAATCGTTTCGAAAACACACAACAAAGTAAACGACCATCGCATGGTGAATGGTCTTGAAAAACCGATGGGAACGCTTTCCTTGGCAAAATGTAGAAGGGCCAAGGTATAGCATTATCATGATAGAAGCGCTAGTACGTTGATGCATGCCCTTAGCCTCAAGCTAAACGTTTATCTATACCTCATTCAATGCGTTTTTTGGTCTCGCGCTTTGGCTCGCCATCAACACTGTCATCCTGGTATGATAAAACGAGTTCAAAGTAAAAATTATGCTCTTGCAAAAACTCGCGACGCTATGATTTCGCTGACCGGCTACCAAACAGGTTTGTTAATTTGATCAATATGATGCAAAACATCCATGCCCGAAACACAGCGGAAGTAATGAAAAAACGAATGAAACACCTTTAAAACACCTTTAGAAAACACCTACTAGAGGCTGCCTGTGTTTGCATAGATCTCGATAAATTTAAAAGAATAAATGAATACTTTGGCCACTTCTTCAGGTGATTATTACTCAGAGAATCTCCCGTAAGCTTGCTAGCCCTTATCCACACAAACCGTCATGCGTATAGGTTTTGGTGAATGAAATTTATTATTTGGGCACCTGATTTAGAAATAGAAGAGGCTCATAAACTCGCTCAGAAATTAATAAACCCGTCTGTAATGAGCCTATTATGATCCATACAACTGTCGTAACACTGGCGCCCATATTGGCCCTTGGCGCACTACCCAAGTCATGCCCAAAAAGAGCTGAAGCACTGATGTGTCGCAGACAATTGGCCAATGTATGAAGCCAAGCAAAAAACGCAGTGGCTGGAGCATATTCAGTGAACTGAAAACACTTCCAACTCGGCCCACCAACGATTACGGCTACGTGCAGACACTAGAAGGCGCGCTAATCAGAAATGGCATTAATTCCACTACCAGCCCTAAAGTTGAATATAAAACAGGCGGGAAATTCAATTGGGTGTGAGCCATTAGCACGTTGGTATCATCCGACAGATGGGATTCTTGCGCCTGTGCATTTTATAGATTTGTTGACAAAAGTGTCGTGTTCAGGAGTTTGGACGCTAATGTGATTTCAAAACGCGAATCAAGCGCAATTAGCGCTATGGAAAAAACACAGGGGTTATCGACACCGCATCGCCCATTAACTTATCGCCTTACTTAATCTGCTTGATCCCCGATTATATTAACTTCACTGCTAGCCTTATAAAGCACATTCAATCGGTACAAAACAGTTAGAAAATAGAAATCAATTGAATCGTCGACAAGCATCAACATTCGACTATATAGCGAGTCGCCTGGGTGACTTTAACGAGCAAGAATAGCTCTGGCTATCGATGATTGGCACAGGGAAATAGTTCCCCTTTCTTACATCTAGTAACCTAAAATGTTAAGACATACAAAATGATCGTCTTTTATTAAGTGATATTGAAAAAAGTTTAAAAAAAACAAAGCCATCGTTTCTGCTGCCATTACCTTGGCAACCTCCACTTCGATGCAAATGCTATTGGCAGATGGTAATTGAAACAAAAAGCTCAAGCCGACATTCTCATCAAATGGACTGCCTCTTTAGGGCAAGGTTATGATTTCGCCGAAAACCATGCCTATCGAAAGAGATAGAAGCATTATTGGCTTTCTAACAACCTCTCTTCCGCTCGCCTGAGAATGGGCGTTAAAACGCGTCAACTACCTGCCATTTACCCCAGCTTAAACACTACGAACAAAGCGCACAAAATACCTCGCACAAAACCTAACGGTCATAATATAAGTAAAAATGCTTAAAACTGAGTTTTATAGTCATTTCAATTAAATGCTGCTCGGCTGATGACCATCACTTTCAACTCAACAACCCATGAATCAATCACTACGTAGTGAGGCCAATAGAATAATCGACACACTGCAAGGTCTTTGGTTTCTCCTGTAAAATAAATAATTCCAAATACACAAACAATAGAAAAATTGAAACAATGTTTCTGCCGTTCGAGTTTACTTAAAAAAAATGGACATTGCATTATTTCTGAGGTAAAAAACGACAGTTTATACTTTCGTTAATGTAGACAGTGGAATCCAACCAGCGACTTCCGCACAAGTAGAATGAGGCAAAGCCTTACCCGAGGTTCATATTGCCTGAGCATTGGTGGATAATGAAATTCCAGGGCTTCATTCAAAACACTCAAGAGCAATGCCGTTGCCAGCAAAGTTGGTTTCTACAAAAGTCTTCAAAACATTGGTCTTTCATTGGTGCGCTATATCTATTTGGAAAGACGGTCCCATTTTTTAAAAATTTTTTATGGGCGCCGTTTTTTTACTGTTCCAAAAAGCCAGATTACACAAAAGTTTAAACGTGCGGGGATCTTTCGGTAATCGAGTACTTTGCCAACTTGATAGGGAAACGCTCGCTGACCGGCTCACTGCTAAAAAAGTACAAGAACGGTCAATGAAGTTGAAAACGCATTTAAATAACATCATCGCCAAAGACTTCATGTCTACCATGCATTATCAGCCAATTATGACTTTCGAACCAAATAGCAATCAGTGGCTATGAATCCCTTGCTCGCTTTTAAAATAAACCAGTGACCCTCCTTATTGGTCATCAACCCGAATTGGTTTAAAAAGACCGCATTGGTTAATCGCAATGGATAAAACTGGAGATGTTGGCCGGAGGTTCGGTCACTGAAACTTGATCTATCTTTTCGTGACAAAACATTATTTTCCATTAAAGGCCTCCTCTAGCCACAATCTCCTCAGTGGTTGCTACTGGAAACACCATTGGCCACTTTGAGTTGTAAACGTATTAATTGAAATAACCGAGCCATCAAACCGATCGCTGGGACTAAATTCGACCTTTCCCAACGACGCGCTTCAACCTCTCAGACGTATAAGCGTCAACTGCAATTGATGATGTTGGGAAACGGGCTATTCCAACCTCAGTTCATATTTTAGAATTAGAACTGATATC
>Ga0163217_1001693_pt1 | contig 13201 bp, 19 predicted proteins | sample SynspAceP_FD_185933 | JGI IMG/M metagenome (GOLD analysis project Ga0163217, IMG submission 185933) | Saline lake microbial communities from Ace Lake in Antarctica - Synechococcus sp. Ace-P (PacBio error correction) | ecosystem: Environmental > Aquatic > Non-marine Saline and Alkaline > Saline ...
CTGGGGGGTGGCAGGGGCTCCGATGTTTTTCTTGCGGGTGATTTTAAGCAAACGCATCAAGCAGGGCTGATGGAGGTGCGGGCGGGACCCTGGCGGCATATGGAGCTGTGAGCGACAGTGCGCTGGCGATGGCCGAAGGGGTCCGTGCCGGCTGGCAAAGTGACTGGGGCAACGGGGCGGTGACCGGCATTGCCGGCCTGGCGGCGGAAGTGCCGACAAGCCGTCGGGCAGGTTCACTTCGCCGTGCGGGCCCCGATGGGCAGCGAGGCGGCTTCTGTGCTTCGGTGCCCGGCGCGGCGTGCCTGGAATCCAGAACCCTCAGCATTGGCGAAGCCACTCAATCAACTGCGCCCTGCGCTTGGGCGATCAAAGCGCTGATTTCCCCCGTCTCGGCAGCCCGGTGATGTGCGGGTCTCTGCTGCGAGAGGCGGCCGCCGTTTAGCGCCCACCCTTCGGTTAGGCTGCTGGGGATTCGGCGGAGGTCAACGGTGAGTTCCGGAAGCTGTACGACAAGGTTTTGGGATCTGCACCGAGTGGGCTTGCGTCTGCCCGGCCGGCGCCAGCCAGATGTTCATCGGTCTGCAACTGATCACGAGGTACACCAGTCCCAGGGGCTTTCGTGGCCCTGGCGGGGACTGGGCCTGGGAGTGCGCACCCGGGAGGACGGTGGCCCCGTGGGATCACATCGTGCCGACTACCTCACAGGCGCGGCCTTCGCTGATCCCCTGGCCGAAACAATGCTGGCCCCTTGGAGAGCCACTGCGAGGAGCACGGCTCCGCCTTTCAGGCATGGCCAGCGGCCGTCAGGGATTGTGCACGTGATTTGCACCGGAGCTGGGTCTCACCGCAGGCAATGACGTGGCCTGTGGCGGATTCCCCATACTCCACCCACGGGCTTCGAGCAATCGCCTTCGCATCGGCACCAGCCAGGTGGTGATGTGGCTGGCGGCCAAGGCTTTGATCGACAACTAAGGTCGGTCGCATCTGGGGTGGAAGGCGGCTTGCCTTTTTGTGTGTACGCCAAGGAGCTTGATCTCACTGATCCGCCAGCTGGGGTCAAAGGTGGCGTGGGCTATGCTAGAATTTGGCTGGTCCGGCATGAAGCCCTCTCGATGGAGGAAGATGACCTCCTGCACATGCGATTGAGGGTGGCGCCCGTTGAGGGCTAGTCAATCCCGATGCACACCTTCGCCTACATGCACGGCGGCCGATGCGCTCCGGCCGGGCGAACTGGGAGCGGGCGGTGGGCTTGGGTTTGGCAAAGCCTGGCCAGCGGCCCCTGAGGCCTTCGACGAACGAGGTGGCGTTTTCGATGCCTCGGCCCTGGGCCCACGTCACCTGGGGGATGCACCCGCGGCCAGGGGATCGGCATCGATGAGGCGTGCCGACCCCGGAGCAGCTCGAACCAACGAGCCCCCTGGCCGAGCAGGCTTACCTCTTCATGGACTCACCCCGGGGGGCCGATGGCCGGTCTACCTGTGGATGTCTGCTTCATCGGCAGTTGCACCAACGGTCGGCTCAGTGATCTGGCCGCGCCGCTGCGGCCGTGGCCCGGGGCGACGGTGGCCAGCGGATCAAAGGCTTTTGTGGTGCCTGGCCTCTGAGCAGGTGGCCGCGCGCTGAAGCGAAGGGGCTCGATCAGGTCTTCCGCGCCGCCGGGTTTGAGTGGCGCGAACCAACCGGGCTGCTGATGGTCTGGCATGAATACCGACCGCCCGAAGGCACGCCAGACAGCGCCAGCTCAGCAACCGCAACTTCAAGGGGTCGCCAGGCTCGGCGTTTGGCCGCACCTGTTGATGAGCCGGCGAATGGTGGCGGCCGCGGCCGTTCGTGGTCCCGTCACCGATGTGCGCGAGCTGCTGCTGGCGCCGCCACCCCGAGCCAGCCAACCGAGCCAGCGTTTCCTGAGTCAGTTTGTTGCCGCACCTGGCCAATCAAATGACCACTTCCCTTCTCCACAGCTCGCGCCCAGCTCACCCCGCGTTCGCACGCCGCCCTTCCTCCGGTCGATCCGCTCGGTTCAGGGACAGCGGCGGGATCGTGGGCGATGAATGACACCGACCGCATCATTCCGGCTCGTTTCCTCAAGTGCATCAAAAGCTTAGAGGGCCTGGGGGAACAGGCTTTGCCGACGAGCGTCTTTGAAGCTGGCCGGGCCATTCCTTGACGGCTGAGCGCCGGGATGCCCGGATCCTGTTTGTGAAACCGAATTTCGGCTGTCGGCTCGAGCGGGAACATGGCCCCAATCGCTGATGCGCCTGGGGATCCGGGCGGTGGTGGGCGAGAGCTTTGCTTGAGATTCTTTGCAAATGCCTGGCGCTTGGGATTCCCTGGCCTGCAGGTCGCCATGACAGTCGTCGACCTCAGGACTCTCCACCGCCGAACCCGCCCTCGATTCCAGCTCGACCTGGGGTCACAGCTGTCTTTGAGCTGCCGATCGGCCTGGCGCTGGAGATGGCGCCCGGGCCGCCCATCGTTGCTCAGCGGTCAATGGGATGCCCACCAGAGCCCTTGGTGGCCCCGATCAGGAGCTGCCCGCGCTACGGCGGCCGCGACTGCCCTTATTTTGGTCAATTTCGCCCTAGCTGCGCGTGACTCAGAACAGCGGCCGCGGGGCTGACCGGGAACAACGGGCGGAAGGGAACAAGGGTACGCCGGTGCCGTTTGAAGGCCGAAATCGTTCAGCTGACCCGCACGCCGCCGATTCCTCAAAGGGCTATAGAAACGCTAAAGGCTAGGCGCGCCGTTGCAGCGGCAGCCTCCAAGAACGGAGCGGTCTAGCTCGCCATAGTTTGGAGAACGATGGTCACAATTCAGGGGCGATCCCCCCGTTGAACAGCAACGGTTCCGGCCAGTTGCTGGGTCAGGCAGCCCCCAGGTGGCCCAGTCAACGGCCTGATCGAGCAAATGGCTGAGCCCAATCAGCCCAACGGCGATGCCGCCGGTGAGCCGTGATTCTGGGATGAAGTCGAAATTGGGTTTGCTGAAAGTTCCCCAGGGTGGAGGGTGGGCCCGCCCGGAGAACGACAGGACGTTTCTGATTGGTGCCGTCCGCCGAAGTAGGCCCAGATGGCAGAGAGATTGGTGTTGAAGGTCGGCCCGGCAACGATCGCACGGGCGATAGCGGGCAAGGGCGCCAATCCCGGGGTCAGGGGTAGGTTTGGCTCGCAGATGTGAGGGAGCTGTTGATGGCGCCGAAGGCATTGGGCGCCAGACTGGGCGAATTATCGATTCATTGCCGTTGATGATTCGTTTGCTCGGTTAGTTGCCGACGCCGAGCGCCAGAAATAGCTGTTCCTCAGCCGTCAGATTGGCACGACCCCATGCTGTTCCAAGGGATGCCTCCAAAGGCGGAATAGACATTGTTCACCGAGGGAGCCTTCAGACCGAAAGCGATAGGCGGCAAACAGGCGTGCACCGTGTCAACCAGCGCGGTAGCTTCAACGGCCGGCTCATTTCCTCCCAGCTGCGGGTGCAGTTTGGGATGTTCCTCCCGGGTTGAAAGCTGGAGAGAATCGAGGTTGAACTCGGCGTCGAAGCCAGTAGGGGCAGGTTGAAAGCTGGCTCCAGCCGAACAGATTCCCAATTGCGCGTCCCTGCCGACAGAAGAGGCCCCGCCGAAGTTCCTGCAGCGGTAGCTGGTTTTGTTTTGTGCCTGGACGGCACGCTCCAGCAGGAACTGGGGTTTCAGTTGCAGAGTTCGGTCGATCGATCCGATTGGTCTGGGCGGCGGCCGACGAAAAAGCCGTCGCGGTCCCTCCTCGTCGAAACCGACACCCAGCGGTTTTTCCCCTCCTGTTCCTGCGGATGCGGGTGGCTGCTCGCGCACGGGGACCGAAGACGATCCTCAAAAATCAAGGGCGGTTTGCGGTTGGCAGCGGATCACCGTGTGCCGTTCTCCTTCTGACGGCCACCACGTTCTCGGCGTCATCCACCTGGGCTGGGGTGAAGGGATTCGTTGGCTAAAGCGACCCGGTTGGGCGTCAGTCGGTGTTGGTCATCTGGATGCGCGGCGACTGAAAGCGCAGCCGCGTAGGGTGCCCTGGACCAGACCTGCTGCCTGTTTGCTTGCCGGCAAGACGGCGCACCTGGGGGGGAGTGGCAGGACCGAAATTGCTGTTCTGCTCGCCTCGGTCAGGTCGGTTCGCCGGGTACGGAAAACTGACGGTTAAGCACCAGTCTCCCGGCCTGAACGTTTTGCTGAGCCGCTGCTCGATCGTGGCGATCGCTCGTCCCGCTCAGTTTCTTGCCCTGCGCAGGTGAGGAAGGAGGGCTTCTTCGGGAGCTGGTAGCGGCCCCTGGGTTGTTTCGGCTTGGACTGGGTTCAGCCCAGCTTCTGGAAAAAGCTTGGGCGCTCCTCGCCATCGCCGCTTGCTCTACGGGCCTCGGGACAGCGAGCGCGGACCGGTCCGGGGCTTCCTCCGGGCGACTTCGGGCAAGCCTTTGGCGGGCGGCCATTGGACTGCGCCTGCAGGGCGGCCTTTCGGGGTGGCATCTTCGCAAGCGGTTTAGCGCAGCCCCAGAAGATAGGCATTGCTGCCTTCCTTCGACGCGTTGAAGGTCCGAGGCCCCGTAGCGATGGTGGGATGCGCCCAACCGGACATTGCGGGGAGAAGGAATCCCTCCACTCGAAACCCAGGTAATTGAGAATCCGGACGATCGTTCCGCGAGTGTCTCAAGTTGCTGAGCGTCGGTGGTGACGCTCACGCTGGACAACGCCCACAATTCAGCAGGGCTGCAGCAGGCCGCAGGCCGATGCTGCTGTGAACTCGCGAAAGCTCTGGGCGGCGGTCCGCTGCCCTGAGGCGTTCGTTGGTGAAGCGGCTGGTGAAGCGCTGCCTCTCTGGGCGGGCGGCCCAGTGGCGGGGCCGTGAAATCAGTCAAGGGCAAACGGTCCTGCTTGATCAGCCGCCGCTGCAGGCTGCGCCGAGCAGCAGCTCTCCTGAGCTGAGCCTTGAACTTGAGGTGTCACCGATTGGGCGTCGAACAATTGCCCGCCCCAGAGGGTGGCCCGCCAGGGATCGGGGGTGCCAATCCGGGACGGCGGGCAACTGGTCGGGCAAGGCGATCGGCTAGGGTCCCGGCAGGGGTTGTGGGAGACCGGCAGCTCTGGATTGAGATCCACTCGCTGGGTGTGAGATCCAGGAACCCCATAGTCCTCCATCTCGCCGGTCCGCCTCGATCAGGCTGAAGCGGCAGGCGGCTTGGCCTGGAAGTCTGGTGCCGCGCCGGAAGCGCACACTGCGCTGGCATAAACCGTGCGGTTCGTGGTGTCGTACTCGCACGGCGTTCCGCATCAGCCGGCCACCGGCCAACACAGCTTTGACATTCCCCGTCGCGACAAAGCGCTGATCAGCTTGGTCAAAGCCATGCTGATCGGCTGTGATCTCAAGCACCTTGGCCGCGACTTCCGGCGTGGTCCACTGGTTTCTGCAGCCGGGCGCATTGCCCGCAGGAACGGCCGATGGGCTGCCTGGCTGGTTAGCAGCCGGGCTGCTTAGGATTGGGTTCGGCGGCTTCTGCTGGGAGGTGCTTGCCAGGATCCACTCGGGTCAGCGCTGGTGGCAGGGGTTCGTCCTGTTTTTGGATCCCTGAGTTCCGATCGGTGGCCTTTTTTTGGATCGCCGACCTCTCGTCGCCAACTTCTGCCTGAGCAAGCTGGCGGTTCCAGCGGGCAGTGCCTGGCTGGGGTTGCGTATTCCAGGGCAAGAGTCTGCAATCCAGCAGAGCCGGCTCCTTATGCAGCAGAGGGTCAACCTGCGCGGTGAGCTGTGGGACGCCCAACAAGCCGCCGCAGCGACCACCGATTCGTCCAGTGGATGGGTTGACCAGAGTCCCGCAGATTCTGACAAGGATGATCTTGGCAACGGTAAGGAAGGCTGAGCCAATCATGGACCAGCTGGAGAGTGGCTAAGCTTAAAGAGGCTCGGAGGGGGTTGGCTAGCTAGTGAGTGACCAGCTGGGTGGCTCACATGCCTCAAGATCCTGCGGTTGGGGTGCGGGTCGGATCGCTGGCCAGGAAGCCGAACACAAAAATGCGATGAAGAGAAACGACGCGAATAAACGGGAATCTTGAGAGCGGGCTGGGTCGTTGGCGGGTGACAGGGAGTGACAGGCCCAGTGGCCCTGAACGACCTAATCGGCAGCGCATCAATCCCTAATGGGTCACGCATGGCCATCCGATGCCAAGGCCTGGAAAACGACACTTCACCACCCTGGATGAAACGTTTTCAGTCACGTTTCAAGGCTGGATTGCTGCGCAATGGGAGCAGCGCAAGGCTTCCGGGTGCTGGAGAAGCCGCGCCAGACCCCTGGGAGGGCTGCACGCCCGACGGCAGGCCCGCGCCTGTTGATCTGGCGCGGGGCGGCCTCAGCTGAGGCCAGGTTGGCAGCTCTCCACTGATCGCCCAGGCCTAGCGCGGTTCATCAAGCTCGGCGCTCCGCCTAGCGCTGCGTTGGTGGGCCATTGAGGCGCAGTTGCGCGCTCGAATGGGACTCACCGCGCGTTGCACCGGGGCGATCTCTACGACTCTCGCTGCGCGGCTGCTCCCCCGCTGTGGCAGGGCGAACCGCTGGAGCTCGATCGAGCTGGCAGCCCTCACTAAACGCAATGACAGACGCGCCTGATCTCAGCCGCCTGGAGCTGGAGCCCTGCAGCCACAGCCGACACAGGAGGGTCTGTTGCTGGCTACGGGCTGGAGCTGAGCAGCTGCGTCAGGCCACCCGGCCTTGGCGAGCCGGCGGACGCCTGGGGGTGGGGCGACCTGGGCTCACGAAGTGACGCTGAGGCGACTTGGCCCGCTTCCAACGACCCCGTCGCCGGGGACCGTTCAGGTGGCTCGGGCGCATAGCCACACACACCACTCGGATCTGGCCTTGGTTTGTGGCCGGTGGCGGACACCTGCAGGCAACAGAGAAGAGGATATGATAAATATTAGGCCCCTGGGCGCTGATGCGCCGCCATCCAGCTCATTTTCGGAAATATCACCGGTCATCATGCTCGGCTAGGAGGCCGCCCGCCCTGTTCGAAAGAGATTCGTGGGGCGAATGCGGGCGGACGCCTGGGAACCCTCAACGGCCCTGGGTGGAAGAGCGAATAAGCGTGCTGATCAGCACGGCTTCGCTGCTGCGCCAGTTTCAGGAGGCAGGCCTACAGCCGGCGCGCTTCCCGGATGGACCATGAGCTGGCTGGTTGCCGAACAGCTTCGGCTTTTGCTGGCCGGCTTGCGCCGGTGGGGCGGGCCAACGGCGTGCGCTGGTTCTGCACCCACAAAGCTGGCCTGGAATGCCCAACAACCTTTCCCATCGACTGTTTTGCCTTGGGCGGGGGCGCTGCCGGGCGGAGCTGCTGACCCTGGTCAACCGAGCGATCGGCAGCGATGGCGATCCGGATGCGATCGAGCGCTTAACGGCTGAGTGGGACGGCCACCGATGTGCGGATGCCCTCTGGCTGCCAGGGGTTGGGAAGACCACGGCGGCGGCCGAGGCCGAGATGCTGGAGCAATTGGCGTTGTGGAACCAGCCGGTGGCGCTGTCCACGCACGGCACAGCGCTCGAGGCGACTACTTTGGCCGCCTGGAGCAGCCACGGGATGCAAGGATATGGGAGAAGAGATACTACTGGAATTAGAAGCGGGCTGGTGCACCAGTCGGCCGGATCAGAAGCGTCCACAACGCAGCCTGGGCGTCTTGCTGCGGGAAGGCGGATTCTGGTGGGCGCCTTGCCTGGGCATTCCGAGCTCATAGCAACCGCTGGCAACCCTGAGTCTGCCCGCAGCGGAACACGGTCGACGGGCGAAGCGCTGCTGTTTCAGCAGTTCCAAGACAATTTTGCCGGGCACCGCATCCGCGACGTGTTCGAGCAGGCCGAACCCCAGTGGGCACGCGCCCGCGTCAGGCGCGGTGCCAAGCGGAATAAAAAACAGGACGGCTCACAACTGGCTGGCTGAGATGCGCGGACCGGCAGCGCCGCAGGGCCCGGCCAGCTCTGGTGGCTCGCGTGCGTGCAAAGCCCTGCGGCGGCCTTCGCACGGTGCGTTTTCGCCGAAGGGGTTTGGTGGCAGGGTGATCAGCGCCTCCCCAGCCAGCCGACGGCGGCCGGGGGGGGAAAAGGGGTGGGTGCAGCTCGCCAGCGCTTGGTGGGGTGGCGGCGCTGGCCCTGCAGTCGTCTGGTCCTCTGCGGCGCGATGACTGAGGCGTCAGCCGGAGGCACGGCGCTGGCCATGAAACGGGATGGACGAGATGGTTGGCCCGGCGCCAATCGAAGGGAACCCGTCACCCTAGCAGCGCGCAGACGGATCAGCCTGGTGCCGTTTGGCCGGCTGGGCAATGGGGCTGGGGTCCGCGCCGAACTCGGCCCCGCGGGGTGGAGGCAGCTTTTGGGTGCCGAACGCCCTTCCCAGCTTTGCCAGCCCGCTCGAATGGCGGCCGCTGGCGGGGATCGCGGCGAATTCTGGGAATGCCTGGGATCTGGCCGGGGGACTACCGCGATACCCCCGCCTGAGCTTGGCAGGGCGAGCTCCCAGGTGGCTGAACAGGGGCCGCCTCTGCTGCCCGCTGGTCTGGCGCGGAAGTGGGGCAGCAGTGCCCTGCGGCCTGGATCTGCAGTTGCTGGCCCGGCAGCCCCTGGATTGAGCTGACCTTGCGGGTCGACCTGGCGCCAAGCGCCATGAGCTGTTTTGCGGCTCGAGCTGCCCTGCGCGGCAGGCCTTGCGGCTTGGGCGGCGGACACTCTGGATGGCGTGCTGGAGAGGCCCGCCCGGGTCTGCAATCGCGCGGGAGGCCAGCCGTGGGAGGTCCCTGCCATCAAGCTGGGTGGCAGCCAGGCCGCTGACGGTGGACTGGGCGGTGCTGCTCGATGGCCCCAGGGTGTGTCGCGGCCGCAGGCGCTGGGGGTGTCGTTTGCTGGCAGCCCAGCTGGCCTGTCCTGGTTGCCGATGCAGGGAGTGCAAACGGGCTGCGGCTTGCCCTCTGCCCCTGCCCGGTGGCTGGCGGCCAGGCGGCGTGCCGCGCGGCGGTGAGTTCCGGGAGCTCTGCTGGCCTGCGGGCCAGCCCCGCCGGGATGGCGGCCGGGCCGGCGGGGCTGTGCGGCGGAATTTCTGACCTGGGCAAGCCGAGCGCTTGCAGCTGGTGGCCTGCGCCCGGATCCGGAGCAGGGCGTGTTGCAAACTCACAAGCCCAGAACCTCTCGCCCTGTCGCCAGACTTTGGCGCTCGCGGAGTGGCAGCTACTGGGGCGCCCTGAATGCGGTCAATCGAAGCACTGCTGGCCGTGGGCGTCAAGCGGGGGCCGGAGCGGCTCGGGCCCTGGAGTTTGGTGACCTGGCCTTCGGTCCGCCCTCCAAGGGCCTCCCGACGCGTTCGACGATCACGAACGACTGAGCCGAATCCGCCAGGTCCACAAACTCCCAGGGCCGAGCCGCTCGGCCCCGCTGACGCCCAGCGGCCAGCAGTGCTTCGTTTGACCGGCATTCAGGCGCCCAGTAGCTGCCACTCCGCGAGCGCCACGGTCTGGGCGGACAGGGCGAGAGGTTCTGGGCTGTGAGTTTTGCAACACGCACCTGCTCCGGATCCCGGGGCAGGGCACACTGCAGCGCTCGGCTTGCCGCAGGTCAAGAATCCGCCGGCAGCCGCCGGCCGGCGCATTCCGGGGGCCCTGGCCGCAGCCAAGAGGAGGCTCCGAAACTGCACCGCGCGGCCGGCACCGCGCCTGCGCAGCCACCCGGGCAGGGGCGAGGGAAGCAGCAGCGTTGCACGCCCTGATGGCCACAGGATCAGGCCAGCTGGGGGCTGCGCAGCAACGACACCCCAGCGCCTTGCGGGCGGCGACACCCCTGGGGCATCGAGCAGCACCGAGCAGTCCACCGTCAGCGCTGGCTGGCCACCCAGCTGATGGGAGGGACCTCCCAGCGGCTGGCCTTCCCGCGCGTGCAGAACCGGGCGGGCCGTTCCAGCACGCCACCAGAGGTGTCCGCCGCCCAGCGCAAGGCCTGCTGCTGCAGGGGCAGCTCGAGCCGCAACAGTCATGGCGCTGGCGGCCAGTCGACCCGCAAGGTCAGCTTACGCAGGGGGCTGCGGCCAGCAACTGCCGATCCAGTCGCAGGGCAACTGCTGGCCCGCACTGGCCCGCGGCAGAGCCAGTCGGCGCCGAGCGGCCCCTGTTCCGGCACCTGGAGTCGCCCTGCCAGCTCAGGGGCAGGGGGTGATCGCGGTAGTCCAGGCCCAGATCCCAGGCATCCAGAATTCGCCGCGATCCGCCAGCGGCGCCATTTCGAGCGGCTGGCTAAGATGGGGAAGGGCGTCGGCAGCCGCCAAGCTGCTCCACCCCGGCGGGGCGAGTTTCGGCGCGGACAGCCATTGCCCAGCCCGCCACGGGCACCAGCTGATCCGTCTGCGCGCTGCAGGGTTTGACGGGTCCTTCGATGGCGCCGGCAAACATCTCGTCATCCCGTTCATGGCAGCGCCGTGCCTCGGCTGACGCCTCAGTCATCGCGCGGAGAGACCAGACGACGCAGGGCCGCGCCGCACCCAAGCGCTGGCGAGGCTGCACCACTCCCCCCGGGCCGCCGTGGCTGGCTGGGGAGGCGCTGATCCCCTGCCACCGAAACCCCTTCGCAAACGCACGTGCGGAAGGCCGCGGCAGGGCTTGCAGGCACGCGAGCCACCAGAGCTGGCCGGGCCCTGCGGGCGCTGCCGTCCGGCGCCACTCAGCCAGGCCAGGAGCGCCTGATCGCGCCTGGCACCGCGCCTGACGGCGGGCGCGGTCCACTGGGGGTTTTCGGCTGCTCGAACACGTCGGGGATGGCGTGCCGGAAAATGTCGTGAACTGCTGAACAGCAGCGCTCGCCAGTCGACCGTGTCGCTGGCGGGGGCAGAAACTCAGGGGTTGGCCCAGCGTTTTGCAACCGGGGGAATGGCCAGAGAAGCGCCCACCAGATTACCGCTCCCGCAGCAGACGCTCCAGGCTGCGGTTGTGAGCTTCTGATCCGGCCGACTGGGTGGCACAGCAGCGGTGCAATTTCCAGGTAGAGCTGTACCGCGCCAGACCGGAGTTTGCCCTCGCGGTGCTGGCTTCCAGGTCGCCCAGGTAGGCCCGCACGGTGCGTGGCGTATGGACAGCCCGCCACCGGCTGGTTTTGCACAACGCCAATTGCTCCAGCATCTCGCCGTCGGCCACCGCCGTGTCTCCCACCCTGGCAAGCCAGAGGGCATCCGCACAGCCGGTGGCTGTTGCCAACTTCCAGCCGGTAGCGCTCGATCGCCCACCGGATGCCATCGCTGCCGATGCGGCGCGGTGACCAGGGTCAGCAGCTCCGCTCCGCCGGGCCCCCGCAGCGAAACAGTCGATGGGGGAAAGGGGTTGTGGGTCATTCCAGGCCAGCTTGTGGGTGGCAGAACCAGCGCACGCCGGTGGCCGCCGCCACGCGCCAAGCCGGCAGCAAAGGCCGAAGCTGTCGGCAACCAGGCAGCTCATGGGTCCAATTCGGGAAGGTTGCGCCGGCCTGTAGCCTGTTCCCTTCTGAAACTGGCGCAGCGCGAAGCCGTGCTGATCAGCACGCAGTCGCTCTCCACCCAGGGGCCGTTGAGGGGTTCCCAGCGCTTCCGGCCGGATGCCCCACGAATCTCTTTCGAACAGGGTCGGGCGGTGTTGCCTCCAGCCAGGCATATGAGCGCGGGGGTTGGAATGGCCGAAATGGAGCTGGGGATGGCGGCGCATCAGCGCCAGGGCAGAGCGGAAAGGTGCGCCCGGCTGGCCCAGGTGTTGGCCACCGCCCAACAGGCCAGATCGAGGTGGGGCATGGCCAGCACTGAACGGTCCCCGCGACGGGGTCGTGGAGCGGGCCAGCGCCTCAGCCGCCAGCTCGTGAGCCATGGGGGGGGGGGGGGGGGGTGGTGGGGGGGGGGGTGGGGGGGGGGGGTTTGGGGGGGGGGGGGGGGGGTGTGGGGGGTTCGCCCCACCCCGCGTCCGGCGGCTCGCCAGGCGGGTGGGCTGACGCGCTGCTCGAGCTCCGGCCCGTGCCAGCAACAGACCTCGGGTCGGCTGGCTTGCAGGGGCTCCCAGCTCAGGCGGCTGAGGATCAGGGCGCCGTCATCGTGGAGAGGGCTGCGCGCTCGAGTTCCGAGCTCCAGGGTTGCCCTGCCACCAGCGGGGGGGGAGCAGCAGCGCAGGCGGAGTCAGTAGAGATCGCCCGGTCACGCGAGCCCATCGGACGCGCAACTGCGCCTCAATTGGCCCACCAAGCAGCGCAGGCGGGCGCCGCAGGCTTGATGGAACCGCCAAGCCTCGGGACAGTGGAAGCTTGCAACCTGAGCATCAGGCTTGAGGCCGCCGCGGCCAGATTAACGGCGCGGGCCCTGCAGTCGGGCCGGTGCAGCCCTCCCAAGGGGTGGCGGCGGCGTTCTGCCAGCGGAAGCCGTGCGGCCGCTCCCATTGCGGCAGCAGATCAGCCTTGACGTGACTGAAACGTTTCAATCCAGGTGGGAAGTGTTCGTTTTCCAGGGCCCTTCGGCTCGGAGGTGCATTGGGTGACCCATAGGATGATGCCGCTGCCGAAGGGTCGTTCCCAGGGCCCACTGGGCCTTCACCCTGTCCCGCCAGACGGACCATGGCTCGTCTCAAAGATTTCCGTTTTATTCGGTCGTTTTCTTTTCATCGGCATTTTTTGTGTTGCGGCTTCCTGGCAGGATCCGACCCGGCACCCCAAGCGCCAAGGATCTGAGGATTGAGCCACTCCAGCTGGTCACTCAATAGTAGCCACCCTCCCTAGCCACTCTTTAGCTAGCCACTCTCAGCTGGTCATTGATCGGCTCAGCCTTTCCTTGAGTGGCAGATCCAGCCGTTTGTTCAGAATCTGCGGATGACTCTGGTCCAACCCCATCCACTGGACGATCGGTTGGTCGGTGCGGGCTGGTTGTTGGGGTCCACAGCTCACGCGAGGTTGACCCTCTGCCTGGCATTAAGGAGGCGGGCTCTGCTCTGGAAATGCAGACTCTGCCTGGAGTACGCACCCAGCCAGCCAGCTGCCCGCTGGAACGCCAGCTGCTAGGCAGAAGTTGGCGATTCGAGAGGTCGGCGACCAAAAAAGAGCACCGATCCGGAACTCAGGGATCAAAACAGGCGACCTGCACCAGCGCTGGACCCGAGTGGATCCTGGCAGCAACCTCCCAGCCAGAAAGCCCGCGAACGCCACTCCTAGCAGCGCT
>Ga0163217_1023556_pt1 | contig 13200 bp, 16 predicted proteins | sample SynspAceP_FD_185933 | JGI IMG/M metagenome (GOLD analysis project Ga0163217, IMG submission 185933) | Saline lake microbial communities from Ace Lake in Antarctica - Synechococcus sp. Ace-P (PacBio error correction) | ecosystem: Environmental > Aquatic > Non-marine Saline and Alkaline > Saline ...
CAGAGAGAGGGAAATCCAAAACCCCGCAAAATTTTTTTCCAAAAAGGGCCGGAAAAAATGATTGGCGATCTGAAAAACTCGGGTCGGCGGCGCGTTTCTGGTGGGGAAAAACCCGAGCCCGCCCCCGTCCTTGGAAAACCCTGGGTTTTTCAAAGGTTGGTTCCGCGAAGCCCCGGACTGTTTCTGAATGGAAATTCGCGGCCGTAAACGCACGGCTCTCGGAGGATAACGAGGAAGGCGCCTGGTTTCCACGGCCCTTTCCCCTGGGCTGTCGAGTAAGCACATCGACCCGTCGTGCTGGCGTGCCAGCTTGCGAACTGACTGAACAAGCCGAAGACCCACACCCACGGCCATCCTTCAATTCGTTCGTGGCGGGCAACTCCTGGAAGAACGGCTCGAATGCCTTGTCGAAGAATCTTCTTGCGCATGCCCCCGACCCACGGTCTCTGACCATTAACAGTATGCCCGGCCCACAATCCGCGAAACCTTGACGGAGGATCGTGAACATGCCAGCACCAAATGTTTTCAAACGCATTGGTCACCAGGTTCCTGGAAATTCCGCTTCCAGCCGCCGTCCGGGTCGTAAGTAAAATCCTAGGCAAGTCCCGGCCTCGAATACGCACCTGCGCGGCAACGTCAGAAATAGCCAGGTTGAAACCGAGCCGCACGCGGCCCAACAACACTGGTTGATGATCTCGGACAGCTTCCAACCACTTCCTCGTCGCCGTACGGTTTTCGCGTTTCAGCTCGAGAACCTGAATGAATCTGATCAATGATTTCCACCAAGATAGGAGCGCGTGTTTGCGTATCTGGTCGCATAGCCCGGAACTCGGCGTTCATCGAACGGAATGGTTCGAATCGCTGCCCTCCATCAAGGCCCGAGCAACCCGACAATACGTCGAAGTGCAACCTTTCAACTCGCGGCTCATCGAGTCAGGAAACCGGTCCCTTTTGGGGGGGGCCGCGTCCTGCAGTTTCCCGCCTCTTCCTTTGCGACGCTCGATATCGCGCTTACTCTCTCCCAGGTTGTCCACATCAGTGTGGAGGATGACATGCCCGCCATTGCACCTGTCTCGACGATTTCTGCCAGTACCTTTCACCCGCCGTTGGGCAGGCGGCGCGAACCCGTTTGTTCCAGCATCGCTTTCTGTCCTGAAAAATAAGTCTTGTGGAGGTCATTTTGCACCAGAGCATTCCGTTGGCGTCCCGAGATAGGCGAAAGGCCTGGCACTTGGCATTCAGCGCGCCAATGAGGAATTTCATGCGATTCTGTCGCCAGGATCCCGGGACTCGACGTTGGAAACGAAAGGTCAATATGTGCGCTTCAATCCACAATGAAACGGCAAACATAAAACGAGGACAATTAGTGAAATAGTGAAGCCCTGAATGTTTGCCGAGGACAATCCGGCGAAAAGGAGGCAGTGCAAACACGGCCGTTCCCGCATATCGCAAGCGCGACTCTCGTACGGCAGGCACAGTGCCGACATGCGGCAATCAATCGCAGAATCAGCATGCCCGTATAGGGACCGACGCACGCGGGTCGGAAGCGTTTAATGAAAGAACGGCAGCGATCCCCATGCCCGCGCCCGAACACATAACCAGCCATTCGACCGACGCAGGTAAAGCGTCCACTCACGCAGTTGCCGGGGAAAGGTTGCGCTGAGCAGCGAAATCGATGACCAAACCGCCCGCCCAAGCAAACCAGTTCAGGAACACCAATAGCGGCCATTTGACGAACTGGCAAATGTTCCTGCGTGATCATCATCGTGGTGGCGGTCGAGATTCACAATCATCAACGCAGCCATGGTGCGGTGTGACCGCGAAGGCCAAGTGCTGTTCGAGCAGCAACGACGCGATTCTATCGGCAGTCGCGTTTGGATGCCTGTTGGCTGCAGCAGATACTTCAAAAATGAAAATTTGAGAACCCGTTTGTTCCAGCATAAGTCTGAAATACCGCGAGTAAGATGAATAGTGCCTTGTTTCCACCAAGGGCTAAACTTTAAATGAGAGTGCCGATACTTTCGTTAACAATTAGGGTTCCATGGGAGAGAACTGGCCACCTGAGAACGAATACGAACGGCGATCATCGAGGGCCGGGCCTGCTGGCCTCAGTGCGCGCGGCATTTTTCCCTGCATGAACGGGGAATCCGGGCTGGTTGTCTACGAAGCCTGAAGGACGGATCTGGCGGAAAAGTCGTTTTCGATTCTAAAGCGGCGACAACATTGAACGAAAGTGGGCATGTCGTGCTATACGATCGCGGTCCCGCAACACGAATTGATACAAAGCTGGATGAGGGCAATGACATCACTTGAAACTGGCTCGGAGAAGCCACGCTTCGACGGCCAGTCCCGTCCTTTGAATACGTCAGGCAAGGGGCCGGGTGCCGCGCTACCCCTGGCAGGTCACTTGCGGTTCATCCCGGAAGGCCGCGCCCTGCGCAAGGCGATCCGCGCAAGGCCTGACGATCCGAAAAAGTTCATGTCAGGAAGCCTCTCTTTTCGACAATCTGAATGGGTTTCGCTGCTCTTGAATATCCCCAGATCGAACTGGCGAATTGCTCGCATCCAGACCCCAGGGAAATGGTTATGTCGACGAGGCCAGCGATCGGCCAAGACTGTCCCAAGTGGTGCGACCTCCAAATACTCCGTCTGGTGTGCTGCAATGACCTGCATATTGCCCGAACAGGGGCTGGACCACGTCTGGGACGATGTCTCTCAGGCCGCTTGACGTAAGACCCTTCGACACACGCCCGTGATCGGGATCGACCGATCGCCCGATAACCGTGAGCCACACGCGCGATGGCCGTAAGAAGTGTCGACGCAAATGTCCTCGACAATCCCGATGCAACTTTTCACGGGCATTGCGATTCCAAGTGCGCTCGAACAGCGTGTCGCCGACAGTATCGGGACTGGAAGAACTATCTACGACCAGCGCTGATCGCCCTCGAATGACTTGGTTCACCGGGGCACCAGGTCATCGGGTACTCGCGGGCCTCGAAGGACAGTTCTACTGCGGCGGCGCGATCCTCGGGTGGAGCGGGCGCGGAAGGTGAGAGTTCGGACTCTGGGCGCCCTCTACGTTACCGGCGCAGTTCTCCGATGGCCTGAACTCGGGTGAATTGCGCGAAATTCTATTTGCCGACGCCGCGTTGCAGGCGGTCACTGATCACAACGTCGTGCTCCAGACAACCTGGGAATATTTCCCGCATACAAGGCCTGAGGCCGTCCGCGTCCGGGCTTTCGGCGAATCTCCGGCGCTGTTCGGGGCAACAACGATCCGTGGTTCAGCGCTGCGACCTATTTTCCCACGAACTCGTGTCCCGTGTGGTCTCGCCAGTCGAAACAGTGGTCCACGACATGTGGATCGCACCTGAGCAAGGAATCCCTGCACGCAGCCTGAGTCTTGTCAGGCCAGCGCGGCAGGTCCAATTGCAGAAGCTGACGGAAACCGGCTGAGTCGCCCCGCTTTTCGGCCGCAAGGGCCACCCTCCGCCACAAAACAACGTGAACCAACAAGTTCACGCTTTAGTGTTGTAGCCCGATAATCTGTGAAACTAATGGTTCACAGGCATGATCGAGGTGCGCCAGAAGAAACATCTCGGAACGGCTGCGGCAAAACTCTCGGGACATCCTGCGCGCGGCGCCAAGGTCCCTGACCCCGTATCCGCGGATGGAAGGCGGAAATTTCGGGGATGTTCGCGCGCGGTGTGAAGCATCAGTGAAAAGTGCGGATCCATTTACGGGCCCGGTTACCGGGTCTATTTTCGTGTAGTGACGGCGAACAGATCGTCATCTCTGCTATGCGGCTGCGACAAGTTCCACACAGTGATCAAGGACATTCGCCAGCGCATAAAGGACAGTGGCAAAAGGAAGCTTTGAAATGGGCACTTAAAACGAAGAAATTCGACATTCAGGATCACCGTTGCAAAGTCCCGGGCAGACCGGGCCGCCTATCATTGCTGACCGCCTTCGAAGGAGGGCGACGAGGCCTTTATCAGCAGTGCCCTTCGGCGACATCGCCCGACCATGGGAATTGACAGAGGCCGCCAAACGGCCGGCATCACGCGGGGAAGGACTCTACAACAGGCCCCGAAAAACCGCGACCCAAATTTGTCCACCCTGCTCGGCATCGCACGCGCGCTTGACGTCCAGCTGACAGTTCGAGCCGCGCGAGGCCGCCGTTGCGTCCAGACGGCCCAGGGCCCCTATTTTCTGCTGCTCATGGCAAAACCCCCACAGGCATAGGCGCGCACAGACAATTGCGGCGAGACACGCCCCAAAATGACCGACACGCCGGAGCAAGTCCAGCCCCGGCAGGGGCCCGCATGCGCCCATGGCCGGAGGCACGCCCAGGGGGGCCCAGCAATGGCGGGCCCATGCAGCCCATTCCCGCGCCGCATGCTGCGCGAGCGGTCCAGAGGCCCCTCGATGCGGGATGCGCACACCGACTGGTCGCCCGAGCCGACGGCACTGCCTGTTCTTGACGGATGCCCGCGCCGGGCCCGCGCCCTATTCTCGACTCCATTGGGGAAGCAGGGCCAGACGTGCAGCTAAGGATACAGGGCTTGCGCACCGCCACTACGAAACTGGCGGGCGGCAGGTAGCCTATTACGCCTAACGCCTGCAGGCGGTTCCGCTGAATCGCCAGGGGGCGAAGGCGGGACAGCGCGATGCCGCACGCGATAACCCTCGAAACACAACTCGCCACGCCGTCTGTCGCTGTACATTTGCGGGCATTGTTCAGGCCCACGCTGAAGAGCCACGAATGGGCACGGCTGCGGCCGCGGACCAAAGGCGACTGGCGCGATTCCCACCCCAGCCCTCAGGCAGGCAAGAATGCCGAAATGGATGTCGTGAGCCGCCTGTTCTCCTGGGCCCGGTTCGCGCGGCATGAGACAGCCCCACCAGACCGAAACCGCTGAGCGGAATCTACAAGGCCGACAGGTCTGATATCATCTGGACCGAAAGCGAAGTCGAAAAATCCGCGCCCATCCGCAAGACCGCTGCAATGGCGATACAGCTCGCCATCGAAACCGGGCCTACGGCAGGGCGACGCTTATCACGCCTGCCCTGGTCTGCATCAGCGAATGTGGCGTCCGGTACCGAACCGCCAACGCCGGCAAGGATGTTGTCATTGCCCGATCAACGCCCGCGCTGCGCAAGGCGCTGCGTATATCCCGAATGCGGTCAGCCTGTGTCCTTTCAAGCTCTACGGGCACGCCTGGACGGGCTTCGCCTTCGCGCCAGCTTTGACGCCGCATAAGAAGCGGAGCAATGAATCACGGGCCTGAGATGGCATGATTTCGCGGAACGCGTCACACGCCTCGCAAAGACCGATCTGACCCAGCGCGATATCGCGCGGATTATCGGTGGCCAGAGGAAATCGCAATGAGCGGAATTTTGGACGCTAATGTCTCTGCAGACGCGGTTGCGCTCGACAGAATATGCTGGCAAGAATGTCCGGGGAACGCAGTTTTGCAAACCGGCTGCAAAACCGGAGGACGGACAGTGATTCAAGCGCTCGCAATCCTGTAATAACGCCTGGCAGGGGCAGTAAGACTCGAACTTAAACGACACCCGGTTTTGGAGACCGGGTACTCTACCAACTGGAACAGCTATACCCTACAGGCGAAGCGGTGGTTTGCCCCCAATGGGCAGGCTGCTGCAAGACAGAAGGTTCAGACACAATTGCCCAAAAGCTGCTGGGGGTGGCGACCCGAATCGCGCGCCAATGAAAAAAGGCCGCCTCCTTGGGAAGCGGCCTTTGCCGTCAGGAACTGAACATCCCATTTTCTTGATTTCCGGAGACCACGGCCGGCGCCGACGTCCCGGGGCCGCCTTCGCGGATGGCGAAGCGCAGACCCTTGCCAATGGCGATCGGCTGATCACTCGACATCCATTTTTCACGTTATCGCCCGGAAGCACCATTTCCTTGTCGGCCGGCAAGCGTCACTAAGCCCGTCCACGTCGGTCGTGCGAAGTTAAGAAACTTGCGACGAATAATTGGTGAAGAACGCGTGTGAAGGCCACCCTCTCCTGGTCAGGATATAGGCCTCGGCTCGACGTCGTGTGGCGGCGTGATCGAGACCCGGCTTGCAGAGGAACCTGGCCGCGCCGACGCCTTCACGGTCAACACGCGAAGCAGCGCACCAAGTTGTCGCCAGCCTGGCCCTGGTCGAGCAGCTTGCGGAACATTCAACAGTCGGTTGCAAGGTCGTCTTGGAACGTCGGGCGATGCCGACAATCTCAATTTCCTCGCCAACCTGACGACGCCCTGCTTCGAAACCCGGCGTCACAAACCGTACGCCGACCCGGAATCGAGAACACGTCTTCGAGCCGGCAATAAGGAAACGGCTTGTCAGCGGAACGCCTGGCGTCCGGGAATAAGTCATCAACATGCCTGCAATCATGCTCGAGGACCTTGTCCTTGCCCGATTTCAGGATTGCGGCCTTCGACAGGCCGCCAGCGCCGAACCGGCAATGATGCGGGATCTCGTCGCCGCGGGAAGTCTCGTAACGAGTTTCAGGAGCATCGCGCACTTCATCTCGCCAGTTCAGAAGCTGCGGCATCCATCGACCTGTCGACGCTTGTTCAAGGAAGACAAAACCATCGACGGCACGCCGACCTGCCTGGCAGCAGGATGTGCTCGCGCGTCTGCGGCAATCGGGCCGTCAAGCGGCGGTTCAACGAACCAGAATCGCGCCCATCCATCCTGCGCCGCGCGGTGATTCAATGTTCTTCACATAAGTAGTGGCCGGGCAGTCGACGTGGGCATAGTGCGGTTTGGCCGTCTCAATACTCGACGTGCGCCGTGTTTGATCGTGATGCCACGGGCCTTTTCTCAGGTGCCGAGTCAATGTCGGCATATCGATTTGGCTTCGCCGCCGGACCGCCTCGGCCAGGACCTCGAAATGGCCGCCGTCAGCGTCGTCTTGCCATGGTCAAGCGTGTCCAATCGTGCCCGATGTTCCGTGCGGCTGTTGCGTTCACACTTTTGCCTTGGCCCATCGGGCCCTCTCCTTAGCGTGTTCTGGGTGTCCGGCCCCGCCGACGAGGTTTCATGTAAATTATGGCAAGGCGGAATGCCCGTTAAAAACGCGGCCTCATACCCATGTGTGGCGAGGGTTCAAGCGGGCATTTGTATGGGCTGTGCATGGGGCGCGACTTGCGTTCAAGGCCGCAATGCGGATAATGCCAGCGGGTCAACTCTGTCACCGAGGCCATGAATACATGATACAAACCTGTCAACAGCGCACAACGCTGCGCCAAAGCCTCCTCTCGCACGGTCCGCCGTGCCCGTGCCGGACAGTCGGTCCTGACGGCCGCGGATGGCGCATCGACTGGCCCGCAATATCTCGACGCGGAATCTGAAAGCGCCTGCTCGCTTGGGCGCGCACGTTTCGCTCGGAAGCCGCATCGGCTGACCTGTTCGGCGCCGCCATCGTCCCAACCCGTCGGAAGACCGTCCCGCCTGCATTGGGCGCTCCGGGTCAGGACGCCCTGACATGGCGAAGCCGAACCGTACGGCAGAGCGTGCTCCCGCCCTTGTTGCCAGTTCGCCCGGACATCCGGTCCGGAAAACGTCAAGAACCGCTGGCGGTACGCCGTTCACAGTCCCATCGTGCATATCGGCATGGCGTTTCCGTTCGGACCGCGACTGACGCAGACCGGCCTTCGAAGACGTGGCCCGTGCCGTATCGACCTCCGGTTCCTGCAGCCAATTGTCGACGCGCTTCGACCTCGATCAGCCGCCCGTGGCAGGTCTCAATCCCGCACCACGCTCGTCATCGGCGTGTCAAAGTCGTTCGGTGACGGAGGAAACCCTCTATACAATCTCGCACGGGCGCGCACCTGGCTAAGAAAAAAGCGGCTGGCGACGCCGCCGCCCGGCACCTCGCCCTCGCACAGCGGAACCCTGCCAAGCCAAGGCCGGCTCGGCGGACGGGACGCATCACTGTCGAAGCCGCTATCTGTCGGGGGCGCTTCTCGCTCTGGTCGGCGGCCTCGCTCGCCTTGCATGATCTATAAATCGGCGCCGGGACGTGTCGACCCCGCATCCTGAGCCAGGCGCAGCGACATGGACGCACATACCCGCGAAACACACCACTTGCCTGGCCAACCGTTCCGATGCGTCTTGCCTGCTCGACTATTGGGAACACGTATCCATCCTCGGCGACAAGATGCGCGTCCTGCCGCCTACGCCAATCTGTTGCGCCTGTTGTCCGACTTACCTGCAGCGCTGAAATGGGAATCGAACGGCAAGAGCGTCGGGCCCCGACGGAGTCACGAATCGCGGTCGCCACCGCGCCCGGCCCTGTGGGGCCGGCGAAAGGCCGGTGGGCCAGCATTCCTACCATCAATGGCTCCATCAGGGATCCCGGCGGTTCCCTGCGAGTTCAATCTGGCGCCCCGATCCGACGGGATTCCGCCGTGCATCTTCGGCGCTCTAACGGCGGCATGCGCTGGCCCCAGGGGCGAAAGTCCTCGCCAATGGTCGCAGCCTCGCCCGAGTGAAGACCGAAGAGCCCGGACTGGACGACGTGGTCGCGCGCCAGAAGGTCATGCAGGTGGCCGCGCCCTCGACTTCATGACCACGCGCTTGGCCTGAAGACCTTTGGGTGCGCTTGTCGCGATGTATGAACAGTCGCAGCTATTTCGCCGGCAAGGCTAATGGGGCCTCAATCCTCTTTTGACCAGTGGGGCGTTGAAGCGCGGGAAACCATGGCGGCCCGTTTTGAAACCGGCGTTGACGGGCGATGAAGTCCGCCGAGCGATCCGGTAACGCTTCGCTGATCGCCGGCGGCTGGATCCGTGCCGGTCGCTCCGAATCCTGAAAGAAAAGTCGCGATCGGGGAAACACGCCGGGTACGCGTTTGATCAGAGCTTTGGTTCGCGCGATTGCCCTGCGAAACGGATCGTGGAGCGATCACGGCCACAGGGAGGCCAATATTGGCGACATCGTCGGCCGCCGTCGCGCGCCATCCAATTCCGACTGCAAGGCGGCCGGATTCGTCGAAAACTTCCCGGCGCGCGGCGGAACGTTCGTCCGGCCTTCGCGAAGGACATGGGCTTCATCCGAGGGACAAGTCCATATCAGTGCCAATCGTCTCGGAAGCCCGGCTGGCAAACTCGCGCGGCCGAGCCAGCCCCTCGAAACCCACCACACAGTCCCCTGCCGCGCGTTGGCAGGCTGCCCTTCCCGCGCCACCCATCTCGCACAGGAAGACGTCCTCCCCGGGCATCCGGACATCGATCGGCGTTCGATGAAGCGACGTCCGATAACCAATCAACATTGCCTGGCGCGGCACACTGCGGCATCCAGCCCACGGCGGCATTGTCGCCATCGACTCGACACAGCCGGCACGTAAGACAAAGCGGAAACGGGCCCGCCGCCCAGGGCCCTGCGCATACTACACGGCGCCACCCGGGAACTGGCCGCCAGATCAGCCTGCGCAATCTTGTGTGGTCCGATACGTCTGCGACTGCGTGTCCGCCGATCAACCGCGAGGCAGGATCAATACTGCGCGAGCAGTTTCCCTCGGCGTTTGGCCGACCTGTCCCAAGGCATGCCAAGGCCCTGGCGCATCGGCTTTCGGCTGATGGAAGCCTTATGCGCGCTGGGGTGAAACGCCGAATATCCGAGCGGCTTCTCGATAAGCCACGCGACCACCGAACGAAACCCTGTGCCTTAAGCCCTGCGCATCTCCAAGCGGAGAAGCCTAGGGCCGCTGCCCCATGGCGCGGCCTCACGCTCACAGCTTCCCCGGCGCGCCTTCGACTGGATGACCAGTAGCGGCCTGAAAACCTCCAGCCCGCCTTGACGAAGACTTTCGGTGCCCGACTGACCATTTTGTCCAGTGACAAAACCAAACCAGAGTATTTCCAGACATGAGCCAAGCCCATCTCCCCGGCAAACAGCACGCCCAAAATGCGCCCAGTGCCGCAAGAAGCCGGTTTCCCCGGAATACAGGCCTTTTGCTCGAACCTGCGCCCGATGTCGATCTGGGCCAAGGTTAATGGGCGCGATAATGCGATCCCCCGCGCCCCCGCTTGAACTGGACGAAAAACCTGGATAAGCGGCGCGCCGCGCTCGACGACTTGTCAGGCGATGACTGAATAAACGCGATAAGACAAGCGGCCTGCCTTGGTTAAAACCCGCCTTCCCTGCTGGCCTGCCCGGGTAGCTCAGGGTAGAGCAGCGGAAATTGAAAATCCGCGTGGTCGGCTGGTTCGATTCCGCCCCGGCACCATTCAAAAATCAGATTGGGTCCGCCAGCGCTGCCCCGTCCAGGGCGCCATTGGCCCATGACGCAATCCAGATTGTCGTTTAATTGGCTTTCGCTCGCATTGCCACATTTGCTCCCCCACTGCCTTCATATGGGCACAGGCCTGATTCAGCGATTCGCGTGCGTGTGCGGAACCCGATAAGCATCTGTTAAGAGTACCGTCCGAGCGTGCTCTTATGACAAACCACACTTCTGAATCATCCTCCCTCGTCTGGTCGCCGTTTCAAACCGGACAGCCTATGGCAGCCCTCGCGCCGGCGAACTCGCCGTTGCCCTCTCCGATACGCTTCGCCGAAACAGGCGGATTGTGGATCGGATGGAGTGGCAAAGATATTTGACGTTCCCCGTCGCCGTGTTCTCAACCGATGAAGACGGGGTACTCGTTCGCGCGTCGACATGTCGAAGGCGGAATATGAAAGGCTTCTACTTGCTTACGCCAACTAGCGTACTTGGCCGGTCAATGCACAACCGCTCGATCTTGCCGTGTTCCGACAGTGCTATTTGCCGCCTACAAAAGCCATAAACCCGGCAAATTCGCGATGTGGTTGCCGCGCAGACTAACGCAGGATGAAACCTTTCTGGGTCTCAAGGACTACCATTTCTTCCCTCTGCGCCAGATCCTGAAGGACCAGGCCTGTTGTCCGCCGGACGTGATTTTTCCTTCACATCCGTTTCCGGCAGCCTGGAAGTTTCAGGTGATCCCCGACCACCTGACGCCTGGCGGCCGGCCTATGCGCCTACGGATGTTGTTTGGGGCATCACCAGAGCACGCACGACTGCGAACAATTTCGCGCGCCTATATCCAGGAAGAAATCCGGTGCGGAAAACTCGATGACGAAGCGTTTCAGATAGGCGACATTCCCTCCACGCTTCGCCTCTGCCCCATCCGGCAAATCGACGCGGGGGCTTCAGCCTCAGGCCACGAGCCAGGCTGCCAAATGATGCGTTTCCCGGAAACTCGGCGCGTTTTTTCCTCGGCGACCGCGAGCTGGTCATCGGCGTTGACCGGATGGACTATTCCAGGGCTGCCCGCAGCGTTTTAAGGATGGCGGTGCTGTTCGACAAAATACCCCGACCTGCACGGCAAGAATCTTCTTCACGCCAGATCGCTCCGCCTTCCCGATCCGTCGTCGGGAGTAATGCCAGTTTGCGCCAGCAGCTTGATGAGCTTGTCGGGACGCAATCAACGGTGACTATGGCGACCTCGACTGGATCCTATCCGCTATCTGCCGCAGTCTATCAGCGCGACGAGTTTTGGCTGGCCTTTACCGCTTCGCATTGGTCGGCCTGGTCTAACCCTTTGCAAAGGACGGCAATGAACTTGTGGCGAAAGGAATACGTCGCGGCACAGGACCCGGACAAATCCCGGCGTGCTCGTCCCTATCCCAGTTCGCTGGCGCCGCCTGACGCAGATGACCGACGCTCTCTTATCAATGCCCACAATGACCGCAACGCCCGGTCGCCGAAGCCGTACGGCCGGCATTGAAAACATGCCAACGGCGCGGAACGTCATGAGACGTTGGCGTGCCCTGTAGACGGCATCTGCCGCAAGGACATCAACTGGTGGCGTTGAGCACTTCCTGGCAGGCGTTTGAACACGGCTGGAGAGCCGACAACTAGTGCAGAATATGCCCGATGCCCTGTCAAGAACCTTTTCCTTGTCGCCAGAACGACGCTGTCTTCTCGATTTCGCGGTACGCTTGCCGGGCTCCAAGGATGAATGCGGACACGTCTTTCCTTGCGTGTGGGAATGGTACAAGGTCCTGCGTGCCTGCGCGAAACCCGGCCTGGATGGTGCCTTGGGGCGTTAAATGTCCCGGCCGCGACCTGGACGATTCTTCAAAAGCGGGTTCCCGACAGCCTCTGGCGTTTCGGGCAATCATGGGCACGGGTGGTCCTGCGCCAGGCGGGTTGGGGCGACAGATTCGCCCCTGTTTGGCAACCAAGCGCCCCTGATTGAATGCCTTGGGTCGGAGATTTCCAGCCGTCATGTCGGCGTCCGCCTTCGAGCCCAAGGGACCTGTACTCGCCGTGCATGTATCGCGCTGCACCGGCGTCGAAGCCGAAACTCAGATCTGCCTGTCTGACGCCATTGAACCGTTGCTGACTATAGCCTGCAGCAATGGGAAAATGGTCTTTCCGAAGCCCAAACCTCCGCGCCGCAAAACAAAGGCGCCTGTCTGTTGCGCGCCATGCAAAACAAGCCCTCGTCCGACGCGTCCCGTCAATGATCGGTGGGACGATGACGACCGAAGTGAGGCGCCTTCGCGTCGGCGCAATCGGCGGCGGCAATCGCCGCAGGTCGGTGAGGCGCAACAGTCGCGTTGCAATTCACTGGATCCGTGCAAGGACGTGCACGCATTGCGAAGGAGTTTGCATCTCATGAGTGGACTGAACATGGGCATTGTCGCAACGGCACTATCGCTGGCCTGATCAATTCGGGCCGGCGACTATCATGCTTGCCTGCCGCGTTTCGACGGCGAACCCGTGTGAACAGTTGCTCGGCGTGTGGTCAGTTTTAAGCGTCTGATGGATGCCTGACGTCACGGTCGCAATCCTAGTGACAGCAACAACCTCCATTCTTCGCACCGGGCTTGAACGGACGACGGCGGCCATCCTGGAAGAATCATTGCGACTTTGCGCCGCGTTTGAGAACCGGGGCCGCGTCTTCCGGCCTGCCCTCATCGTCCCGACGCTTTCACATTGTCGCCGGCACCCGCCGCCGGTGCGCATCACCCTGACCCGCAAACCGACTGGGGTGCGCGTCGGCTCCCGTCTGTCCGGGGCGTCAACCTATCCGATGTCACCGATGGCGAGCTGCTGTTCCGCGGACCACCAACGCGCCTGTTTCTTACATCATGTCAGGCACACAGAATTCCTGCTTGAAACAGATGTGGTCAAAATTTGTCTCGG
>Ga0163217_1081733_pt1 | contig 13200 bp, 9 predicted proteins | sample SynspAceP_FD_185933 | JGI IMG/M metagenome (GOLD analysis project Ga0163217, IMG submission 185933) | Saline lake microbial communities from Ace Lake in Antarctica - Synechococcus sp. Ace-P (PacBio error correction) | ecosystem: Environmental > Aquatic > Non-marine Saline and Alkaline > Saline ...
CCCAGAAAAAGGAAAAAAAGGGAAAAGAAATTCCCCAAAAAAAATTGCGCACCGGCATCTGGCAGGGGAACGTTTATCCTCCGATTTAAATCCGGCCCAACGTTTGATTGGGTTCCCTGCCCAAGACAGGCGAAGTTGCGTACGGGGGGCGCAGCTTCTTTGTCGGCCACAACTTGGTGCGTCGAAAGTTACACTTTAAACGCGAGCAGCTGACGAGAGCCTGCCCCCGAATTGATCCAGGCCTGTGCGTCCTTGAGCTTCCCGGTGTCCGCGAGGTGTTGTGCGCAACTGAAGGCCGGGTGTACCAGGCCTGTTCATGATCCGCATCAACGCACATACGCGACATGGCTGCCACTTACGAACAGCAAATCGTCCCGCGCGACCGGGGGCAACAAACCAAAGACAAAGCTTAAAAGTGAAGGCGCGGTGTTTGTGGCTGACGTTGATAATGGGGCGCCTCGAACAGCGCTTTCTTCCGCCTGGTGCTAACGCGGCATCCGGCCATGCTGATCAAACTGAACAGTAAAAGCAAACCCGCCATCGGCCAGTCGCCCGGATTTATGAGCGCTGATAAGCGTTCCTCAAACCGTACCGTCAAAGTTCCATTGTTCTGCGTGGGATAGCATGCCGCAGGTTGATTTATCAACGTCGATATCGTCGTCCATATACTGCTTTGGCCTTCTAGCAGTGTTTGATGCAAACATCTTGGCGCAGATACTGGAACTACCGTTTGATATATTTGAGGGAATCGTTTGTGGCTTCTCTAACACGTCCGCACGTCTGGCAATCTTCCAGTCTGCTAACATGTTTCATCCTATCGTATTTACTTATCATTCCTCTTATTCTATTAGTTCCTTGAAGTGTACGCCCTTGAAAGTGCGTTCCGAAAGGTCCGTCGCGGTTGGTCCAAATCACTTGAAACTTCTCGGATAGTGGCTTCATTGTCAAAACGTAAACTATTCCTAGAGCAAAGGATTATCGGTAAACCTTGCATGGGCGTTTCGCGGTGCTAAATAACCGTTTGTGCGGTATCGCCTGAACACGCTGTGCAGGCGTGCGCCGTAGCTCAATGCTCTAACTCAACACATCCCTTGAATTTCCATTTTGAAAAATGGTTCTTGATTCGCTCAACGCCGGGGGCGCTACCCGCCAACGTGATCGGCCAAGTGATCACATAGCTACTTTCCAACATCCTGGTGCTGGATATCTTTACCATTAAAGAGAACGACAAATATCATCCAATTCACTCCACACTTGGTATTCAAATCAAGGCCTTGAAGTCGGAGACATTGGCCCGAGCTTCGCAAGCTGAAACACAGTACGGCATCGCTCTCTCCTAGCCACTTCATTAAGGGTTGGGTCCTTCTTGTCGACCGGATGAAATTCACAGCCGCGATATCCATAACGCTTTGAAGCTGTTATCTACTAGGCAAACACCGCCTGGGGCCCCCCGAGACATGTCATTACCGCCAAGGGCGAAACCCGACAAGCGCTTTCCCATTTGCAACTGCTTGACCGGAAATTTGATTCAGGAGCGGCGCAACTGATGATCACCGCCTGCGGTCCCGGAAACCCTGCTGCCTGTGCTTCTTGGACCAAGCGCAGCTCCCCGGGAACTAACGTGCCTATCATAACGCCTGCGCGTTTTCGGATTGAGTGGAGCTGGGCCCAGGCGATTTGGCCCGCTCCGCCTCTTTTCCGAGGCCTGACAAAAACCCTGGACCTGGATCCTTGACGACTGGGCCTTCGTACCGTTTGTAATGCCAGCCATATCGGCGGTGACCTTATGGAGATCCGTTCGAGACCAGGTAGGGCCCGATCAATCTAATCACCAGCCAACGCCCGCGATTCATGGCAATGACGATCGTGAACCCAAACATTCGCATTATGCTATTACTCGCCCGCCTGCCACAACGCCTACTAGCTGCATCGGGCTCGACGGTCATGTCCATGCGCAATAACAAAGTCAAAATATGTTAGAAACTACAAAATCAACTGATTACTCAAACCCTACGTCCTCAAGCACGCGTCAACAGGGTGCGATAGCCCGTACGAGGGGGCGGATGCTGTGTCGACGGGTGCGGAATACTCCGAATCCAGTTTGCGAAATCCACTTACTGGACATCGCATTGCTCACTGTGTGTGTTAGGGGGCGTGACGTCTCGATTTGGAAAGAGTTCTGTCGCAAGCCGACGAACAGAAGTCGCTAAGTGAAGCACCAAACGAACGTGTCAAAGCGTATGGGGGAGATCCTATCAGGCCGCACAAAGCGATGAGTCCGATTTTGACAACACCTGCTGATTTCTAATTTTAAAATGCAGAGGGAAAGTATCATAGCAAATGCCTTGAAACCGGGGGGGGTTTCCAACCTCAGAAGTTGAGAAGAAGTGCCCCATAAAACGGCGCGGACATTCAAAGAACAACACCAAACGATCTCATCGGCCCCCGATTGGATTACAGTAACTCAAGTCAGGGACGGCAGGGAAAGGCCGCCCCAAAGTACCAACAACTGAAAAAGCAATTAAACTCTCGAAGCCCGGATGATAAAGTCCGCAAACACAGCGCAGGTGATTTCGGCGGTCCTTAAACCCTCGGAATGGCTGAACCAAACCCGAAGCTTGAAGCTGCGGCTAGACCCTTGACGCAAGAAGGGTACCTGTACCATTATTAGCGGCGACAAGTTACTCGACTGATTTCATGGCACCTTTACAGCAAACTTTTCTCTATCGAACGCTAAAAGCCCCGTGGCATTCCAGCGGGCCTCACTCGTCAAATCAATTTCACAACCCCTCCAAAAACCACCCTTTCAGCAACGAAACACAAACGAGGATTTGGCGAGCTAAAGCGAAAAAATTCTTCCCCCCCCCCCCCCCCCCCCTAATCACAAGCACCACATAGCGCGCCTCAAGCCCGCAGGAAGTTTCCGCCCAAGCGGAGCGGCGCATGATACAAGGACATCGCCACTCATGAAAAAATTCCGAGCGTCTCTCGCCTTGATTCCACGGAGGTCCTCCTGCCATCAGCGGTCTGTCCCGTAAAGCTATGTTCTAGTCATAGATCCTCCTGAACGTTAGGACTGCTACGGGGATAGAATTGCGCCCTTTGTGACCCAATTCCATAATGCCTATGTGCCAGAAATGGTCTCATCGCTTACTTCGATGCCGCTGAAGAGGTTCTCCTCCGTCGCAACATTGCGGTAGACTGACTGGCCGCCCGATCTTAGACCTGGGTCAGCTGCGTGGCTCATATCCTCGAAGCCATGGGTCTATATGACCCAGTTTGGATGTGATTTTTCCTCGCCGATCGCTCTTAATTGCCCGTTCACGCATGCCCCCGGCCTCTAATCAAACGACCAATCGTCCAAGAGAGCTGCCAGTTGATCAACTGCAGCCCGAACACCTCTCTGTAGACGCGCCAAAAGGCGCATTGGGCAACCGAACGCTCACGGCCTCCGAAAACATAAAGCCTTTCGGGTCGGGACAGACCCCCAGCCGTCAACGCCAGACCCAGGTATTAGGCGCCCAGAATCCTCCGTCGCGGCGGCGCTCCGAAACATGCCGTGCGACGCATGGTCGCCCGTGAACTGCCAACGGATTTATCTGTCCGAACCGCCAGCGAACAACTGCAAGCCTACGGCTTCCAACTGATCCTGTCGGTGGCAGCATTCCTGAGTCCAACTGAAATCCGTCTACCGGACCACCCAGGATGGTGACGGCAACCTCGTCGGGCATCTAGTTCCTTCGTAACCGGGATTTCGTCAACCCGAACATGTGCCGAGAAGATTAGGGGCAAGCGCAGTATGTGGTCATCGAGAAGGCCATCTTGCGGAGGTAGAAGCGACGCCGCCGCGTTCGCGTCTCAACAAAGGGAGTGGAAGAAACCAACGATCTATAACGCTCTGCGCAACCAACGGACGCCAGACGGCGAGCGACGAACAAAACCCTTCTGCGTCTGGGAGGAGGAGGGCAAAAAAGGTGAGAACCGATCCGAAGGAAGTGGCCCGTCCGAACTGGCGGCGAGGGCGCGCACCCCGGTCCGTGCAATTGGGGATGTTGGCCAAGCGGTCCAGCTGATCAAAAGATACACGACCGAAGAAGTTGGTAAAGAATACGGAAGCACCGCAACCGGGCAGGCTGTGAAAGTTTCGTAGACAGCCTACTTTCCTACACAGTCGCCACGACAATGCTACGCTGCCGGGGGGAAACCTTGCCGTTTGACCCGTACCGCCACGGTATACCCACCGAGTTTGCATCAGGGGTGTTCAATCATGCATCCCACGCGTAGGCCTTTAGACTTTTCTAAGTGATCCAAACAACCCAAACTTACTGTCTTTGGAATTAAAGCGCAATCAGCCTAATTCTGCGTTTGGAAGCGCGAAAATGTATATGATCCGTGAGAATTATAGCTTTGCAGACCCGAAGCGTGAAACTGTGGCTTGTTCTGGGGCGAATTTTTAGGTACTCTGTGCCGATGTCATATTTAGGTGCTGGGTCGAACCGAGAGACGGTGAACCAAGCGCGCAAGCGCTTGCCGACCGTTGCTCAGCATGACAAACTGGAGATAGCTTGAATTGCCTGCGAAATAATGTAATACTAAATATTCCAGTAACTATTAATGTTGACTGGGTATTTAGTGATAAAGTAATATTCCTATTACCAAAGGAATTCCCATGCGGATGTCACACCACGCCATCGACGACGCGCACAGCGCAACCTCAATCGATATTCTCCCGGCTCATCCAGTCTACGGAGAGCCTCCCATTCTCGAGCGCGCATCTCATTAATGTTGGAATGACGCCGACACCGACCTATCGCGAAGGCGACTGCGTCGCGCGTCTCTAACCGCGACCGGAGCATCTTATCGAATCCGCAATGGCATCGCACAACCGCCGCGCGCGCACCGCCGGTCACAGTAAACCGCTAACGGCAACCCATCCGGATCTAAGCCTTGAACAAGACCTTCCCCCGCTAACGCCTACCGGTCGCATCGCTGTCAAGCCGGCTGCGCCTGCGGACAGTCACTATACTATCGCTCGAGACGGGGACCTCAGTAGTCCTAATGCCCTTCGACACACGCCCGGAAACGCCAAACGTGATCGAGGCTAATCCACACCAGGTCGGGCGCAGGCAGTGAATGCTCTTTTATTAGCTGCTCGAATTCCAACTGAACGTCTGACATGTCCCTGAAAGCTCTCGCAGAGGCGAAGCTGACCGCAGCTTCAAGCGGACCAGCTCAGAGCCAAACCTCAATAGCGATGCATTGATGCGACAGTAAGCGAAAGACCGTAGCGTCGAAACCATGCAGAGTCTATCGGCCAGGTTCGCAGGACGCATTTTACATCGCGCTGCGGCTACCGTCTTCGTCAAAACGGACAGAATACAATGGCGCACCTGACATGCTGAAAGACGCGCACTACGCAGTAATGGTCGAAAACGCATCTGGCGAGAGGCCCGATGCACTGACCGCTTTGGCTCCCTCGCCCCCGCGACCCGAGCCGTCTGCGGCACCTCGCCGGAACAAGGCTGCTCGATCGCAAAAGAATTTGAGCGCGCCACAATCCGAGCGCGCGAACGCTGAACGCGGTCGCGTACTTTCCGGCGAAAACCCCCCGAACTTGCCTCAACGTCACAAACCCACAAGCTGCGAGCGCATCAAGGCTTTCGCCCAATCGCAGCGCTAAAAGGAGTTCAAGTATGAGCAAAGCACGAACATTCCGCAACACGGACGGAACGAAGGGCGTCGTGCACGATCATGCGAGCTCATTCTCCAAACCTCGTCCACAGACGAGGATGAACGACAGTCACCGCGTTCCTTGCGCCTATTGAAAAGGCGCCAGGGTGATGAGTTCAGAAGAAATGGCAACGTCGACATCACCGGCACGCCTTCAAACATGCGCGGTCGCTTGGTGCTAAGCCATACCAAACTCGATGAATGGAGTGTTTTCAACACCGCAATCATTTGTTGAGATCATTGTGGTTTGCTTCTGGTGGCTAAATGCCTGACAGACAGGAAGCCGAGCCAACCGACACGAACTTCAGAAATGACTCCCACTGTGACGAGTTTCGAAACGGCATCGCGCGATGGAACTGGACACAACGAAGATAGCGCTGACTTCCGAGAGCTGGCATCTGACGAACATGGCGGAAACGGACGTGCGCCTCCTGCCAGCAAGAAGGATTTTCGGCGACCGCCGAACCTTGGACGAGGACAAGTCTCCTACACCCTACGGCCACGTGCCTCTCCAATGGCTTGGTCCGCGACGGGGTTTTATCCAATGCTGGCGGCCCATCCCCCGACGGCCAGCGTATCGCTATTCATGAAACGCTTGCGAACTATCCATTCCGTTTCCTGTTCGCCCCTTGAAGCGGACACTGAGCTGCGCCATCGGTTGTCAACCACATTAAGGGGTGACCAATAAGTATGCTGGCTTGGTCGAAGGCGCGCAAGTCGTCTGATGTCGAAGCCTGTCCGTTGGCGACAATTTATGCCCCCCGCGCCGATTTCGCCGCCAGAGGGGAACGCGAACCTTTGGCGAAAATGGTAAGGGAGGGAAATAAGAAGGGAGGGGTAGACCCCCCCAGCCCCTGACGGTAAATTGAAGACATCGCTGGCACTTAAGCCTGTCCTGTCCACGCGCATCTCGTAGCGTCAAATGAACATCCTCCCAAGATAGTCCAACTTTTCGTCGCACCCCACCGGTCATGAGTGAATCAACAACTTATGTCCAGTAAGAGTTGCAGGTCACAGAGTTCGCAAAGCATGCAGTAGTGTCGTCGGTGCAGCGTGCTTGAATAACTGGAGGTGGTAACTGCGCCCTCTGAATGGAAAGTGGCGTCTATGCCCGTCTGTCTGACCACATTGATAGCATTAATACCAGTGCTGGCGGGGAGAACATCGGCCAGCAAGAGACCGCCTGCTTACTGGCTACAATACCTGAATACGAAACTGCGCAAGTAATCTGAACGCCTTCTGATAGCAGGCATGGTGTTGGCTGCATTGGCAACCAGCATGTTGCCCAGAGGACTAAGGTCTGTTTGCTGTGGCTCTACACAAGCAACAAAGACCTAAAAATAGGGATTACCGAAAGGAAAACTGTTTCTCAAGTCATCCTCAACAAAGCATCGTTTGTAACCACAACTTCCGCCATTTTTCACAGAAAGCAAGCGTGAAAATATGACCGTTTTGGGCCGCAGGCCTCGCGGAAAAGAGGTGCGCCCTACCAAAGTGGCTCATTTTCGGTAGATTGACCTAACTCAGCAAGGAGTACGACATGAATTAGATTTTCGTATGCTCTTTTTTGCGATTGGCACAACCCTGTCCGCACCTCTGGCAGCCCAATTTGAGGGATTAAAAGGTAAGCCGAAGAGGGTGATTTGCGAAGCGCTGGAAATCTGGCGGCCACTTGGCAGAACAGGGGGATGCTCCGCGAAGTAGGCCTCAGGGATTGTACAACACGGCAATGGGCGTGGCGCAAGGACTCGCCGAAGCTATGCGATGGTACGTCTGGCCGCAGAGCAAGGGAGCAAGACGCGCGGAAATCCTCGGCTCATCTAGCAAAAGGCGAGGGCTTAGCGCAGATATACGAAGCATTGGATGGTACCGTAGGCTGCAGAAACAAGGGGATGGCAAACGCCCAGCCAAGCCTCGGGTTACTAGTAATAGGCTGGGCGTGAAAAAGATAACGTTTCAGCTCATATGTGTCAACATGCCAAGCGCAAATGCAATGAAGAAGGCATCTGGCTTCGTGAATTAAAATAGAAAACTCAATGACCGCGAACAGACCCGCCGGAAGCTCAGACCCCGGCGGCCTGCATGCGTTCAGGTTATCAAGACGAATTGAGCTCGATAAGCACAAACCCTTTCCATCGATTTGCACTCACTGCAGGCCAATTAAGCCCAAAGTCAGTCAACATAAGCGATACATACGTTTTTAGCGTGTTAGGGTTTGAGGCTTCAAAAACGACCTTTAGCCCCCGGCACAAACGAAGCGTTGTGGACATTGACTTAGCTCACGCATCAATAATGCGCCCATGAAAGAGATCTTATCAAGGCATCGCATATCTTTAGTGATAGCAAGCTCCTGCGATTGCAGCTGTTCCAACAATGAAGAGGCAGCTGCTAACACCAACACATCAATACGGGACTGCTACGGATGACTCTGCGATGAGACGACATTATCCTATGAAGTACAATAAATCAGAGGATCCAAACTGTTCCGCAACTGATGTCATTGACGTAGGAAATCGCAGAAAATGAGCCGATCAAACAACAATCAAAGGGATGAAAGTACGCGCACATCGATCGAGCTTAAGCACTCATCGGTGTCGTACGGAGGTGGAACCGAGTAGAGCCCACTGCAGAGAGGGTGGGCAACCCCTTTAGACCGCTAGCCAGGAAGATATCGTCAGCTCTCCCAGACAGAAATTCCAACGAGACTCGTCGATCATTTAGATACCGATGGCACGGCAACGGCGCCAGGACCGCACGTGGTATCCGGCAGACGGAACAATGGCCCCGGACTAGGGCGAATAAAAACTTGACGCGTGAGTGACGACAGACGCACGAAGTGCTCGGACCGGCTCCCAGACTCTTCGGTCGGAGCGGAAGGGGTGAATACATAGACTTCCAGTCATGTGCTATGAAAGACGCCCTGCACACACGAGGTACGGCATGGAACTCGTCGTCTGCAACGACACTTACGTGAGCGAGGTACAACAGAGGTGTGAAAGATCATTATAATATAAGCCTGTTGTTTGAAACGCTTCACTGTAACCCGTATATTGGGCTCAATCCTGGGCAGGACTGTATATGCTCACACACTAGAGACAGTGTCCATAAGCCGTATGAGTGTGTTGCTATAAGATGGCCGGGTCTATTAAACGAGTACTGAAGAGCCTTGTGACGCTTAGGAAACTTTCACTTCCTTACGAATTGGTCCAAAATGTGGGCTAGTCTAATCAAAATTCTATTTGGGTCGGTAAATGTCGCTGCTACAGGTTAGTGTTCCCATCAGCATCCGAGAGTCAGAATCATAGGGGTAGGTCCTCCGGACCTACACCTGGTAATAGATGGCTGAGTGATCGGTGTCGAGTGCTACTTTGAGCCATCCATATTTTTAGAAGCGCGCATGTAGGTGTCGAATGAACTGGACCAGATCGCAAGTGATGGAGAGCAGAGGACTGTGGTCGGTAAAAGATCGTCACTGCGATACGAGCGGCGAGAGTGCGAGGATATTAGGTTGACCGAGTTGATGTTCGACCACATCTCTCGGTGAGGTGGCGACTTTTTTTTTTGGTACAAAGGATCGTTTTTGTATCCTCTTATATGTCTACATTCATATAAATTTGCTCATCTCAAACGTCTCTTTTAGCATACCGGATTGAGTTTCTTTTAAGCAAGGCGCTGGTTCTCATATTTTAACATCCGCAATCGTCATGGATCTTCTATAAATAAATATATATCTATCTTGGATATAGATCTATCTGGCACTTTCTCAGATGTCGATAGCGCTCTAATGACAAATCACAGCGAGAGAGTCGGTTTGTGTTACCGGTTCTAAAAAGTGGTCGGTTTTTTTAAGTCCTCAAAACCCTAACAAACGGCTAAAATAGTATGGCGAGAGTGGATGGCAGTGAGAATGTTCGTAGTGAAGACTATTAGATCACAGCGAGGGAAATAGGGTTTGCGAATCTACTGGGTGAAAAGGTGTGGCATTAATCGAAGCTCAATTGGGGGCAGGTCTAATGGAACGGGCTGACGCCATGCAGACACGAGGGGGGGTCCTGATGCTTGCGGCGGTCTAGGTTGGCGTGTGAGAGTTATTTGGCAGCCGATATAACACGAAAGCGCCAAAAAGCTGCATCCTTCAATGAGTGGGGCGATGGAGATGTTGTTGACAGTAGGGGAATGCGAGATAATCTTGTATCACGCGGACCCAGCCTTTTAACATAGAAATGTAGTGAACACCAGAGGGATTGGCCTGGGCGTTTGCATCCCTTGTTTCTGCAGTCCATACGGTAGGGACATTGCAATGCTCGAGGGACTTGAAGCGAGAATAGCCAACTGCAGAGGACGCGACCTAGATGGTGTGTACACACGATTGGATGAACCCTGAGGGGATTCCTGGCGCGTCTGCATCCCCTTCGACGGCATGTGGAACAACGTATAAAGCTAGATGGAATAGAGAGTCAGAAGTGTCCTGCAGCCAGACACAGTGTTGTACAAAAGCCGAGGCGACTTGCGCGATGCAATCCCCTGTTCTGCAAGTGGCCGCCAGATTTCCAGCGCTTATCGCGATAACACCTCTTCGCTGACTTTTTAATCCAGCCTCAAATTTTGCTGGCCAGAGTGCCGACAGTTTGTGCAATATCGCAAAAAAGAGCTGATACGAAAAATCCTATCATTGTCGATCTCTTGCTGAAGTCAGTCAATCTACCAAAGAGCACCTTGGTAGGCCGCACTCTTTTTCTATGCCTGAGGCGCCCAAAACGTATTTTTCAACGCATATGGCTTTGCTGTGAAAAATGCGTAAAGTTGTGGTTAACAAAACGATGCATATGCTGATGTGAAAAGAGACACACACACACAACTGGACACATATATAGTATGACCGCTGTATTTGATTAGGTCTGCATATATATATGTGCAAAGTGTCGAAATTAGGAGTCACTGCTAGGAGAGAGAAAACAGCAACAGTGTAAGATGGCACGAATGAGTGGCAATCACCATGCCTTCTATCAAAAGGCGTCAGATGACCTTGCGCGGTTCGTATCAGGTACTTGAAAAGCTAACAGTAAGGCAAGCGGTCTGCTGGCCGATGTCTACTCCCGCCCAGTACTTGGATTACATGAATAGATCATGTGGTCAACAGCGGGCAGACGCCTAACTTCCCATTCAGAGGGCAGCATAATATAGCGCCACCTCAGTATTGCAAAGCACTGCACCAGAGAGACACGAACATATGCTATTGAGAGCGAAACTCAGACACGAGCGGTCGATAGAGATCAAGCTTTAATGTCACTCCAAAACTGACCCGGTGGGTGCGGACGAAAAGTTGGACTATCTGGAGATAGTTCATGTACAGCATACGAAGGAAGCGAATTAGCCAGACGTGAGGAGATAGATCAGAGAGAGAGGCTTAGAAGAGGCTGGCCAGCGATGTCTTCAACATTACCGCAGTGGGAAAGTGGGGGTCTACCCCTCCCTTCTCATTTCCCGTCCCTTAACCCATTTGAAAGCTCCAAAAAGGGCCTGTAATGCCCCTCTGGCGCGAAATCGCCGGGACATCAAAATATGTCCGCCAACGCGACCAAAGGCTCGACATCAGGACGACGCGCGCCCTTCGACCAGCCCAGCATACATTTGGATCAACCCTAAGTGTTGCAACCGAAGAGACCGGCAAGCTCAGCTGTCGCTCAAGGCGACAGGAAAGGATGGATGAATCCGCACGCGTTCATGAATACAATACCGCTGCCGGTCCGGGGATGGGCCGACAGCCTCGTAAAACCCCGTCGACGACCAAAGCCATTGGAGGGCATCGCTGCCGATAAGGGAGGACGATTGTCCTCGTCCAAGGTGTCGGCGGATCCAGCCGAAATCCTTCCTTGCGACGAGGACGCACGGTCGTTTCCGCCATTTCGTCAGAGGTGCCACCTAGACAGTCAGTCGCTATCTCGTGTTCCAGTTCCATCGCGCGATGCGTTCGAAAATGTCGAATGGAGAATTTCTGAAGCGAGTCCGGTTGGCTCGCTTCAACTGTGCTGTCAGCCATGCCACAGAAGCAAACCAAACTGATCTGATATCAAGATGGGGTGTGAAACACTCCCATTCATCGAGTTGGTAGCATAGACCAAGCGACACGCGCATTCGTGAAGGGCCGTGCGGGATGTCCCGACGCTTGCATTTCTTCGAACTCAACAACCCCCTGGCCAGCGATTCAATAGGCAGACCAAGGAACGGGTGACTGTCGACATCCTCGCCTGTGGACCGAAGTTGGGGCAGAATTGAACCATCGCAATGATCGCTCACGCACCTGCCCCCGACTCCGTCCAGTGTGCGAACTGTTCGTGCTTTGCTCAACTGAAGCCCTTTTACGCTGCGATCCTGGCCGAAAACACTTGAATGCGCCAGCAGCTTGGCTGGGAGTTGTCTGACGTGATGGACAAGTTCGGGGTTTTCGCCCGAGAAATACGCGACGCGTTCAGCGTTCCGCGCCGCTCGGATGTGGCAGCGCTCAAATCTGTTGGCGATCGAGCAGCCCTTGTCCGGCGAGGTGCCGCAGAGCGGCCGGTCGCGGCCCGAGGGAACAAAGCGCGTCAGTAGCATCCGGGCCTCTTCGGCCAGATGCGTTTCGACCATCGCGAGTAGCGGCGTCCTTCAGCATGTAGGTGCGCCATTGTAGTTCGTCCGTGACGAAGACCGGTAGCGCAGCGCAGATTACACAATGCACGTCTGCGACCTGGCCCGAAAGACGTCTGCCATGGTTCGAACGCTAAGGTTTTTCGCTACACCGATCGCATCAAACATCGCTAGAGGTTGGCTCTGAGCGGGTCCGCGTGAAGCGGCCGGGTCAGCTCGCCTCGGAAGCTTCAGGAAGCATGTTCCAGCCCGTATTTGCGGAGTGACATTTCGAGCAGCTAAAGAGCATTCAAATCTGCGCCCCGACTGGTGTGATGCTACGATCACGATCTGGCGTCCGGCGATGTTGGTCGGAGGCCAAGGCTACTGAGGTCCGTCTCGAGCGGATAGTCAAGCGCTGTCAGCAGGTGCAGCCGGTGTACAGCGAGCCGAACCGAGATAAGCGGAGCGAGGAAAACGGCTTGTTCCAAGGCTTTAGAAATCCGAATGGGTTCGCATTAGCGGTTACGGTACGGCGCGTGCGCCGCGCGGCGGTGTGAATGCCATATGCGAATCGATAAGAAACCTCCCCGGTACGTAAGAACGGCGCGACGCAGATCGCCTTCCGGATCAGTTCGATGTCGCGTCATCCAACATAAAGAGAGCGCTCCTCGAGAATGGACGGGCTCTCGTAGGACTGGATAGCCCGGAGAAATCGATTGCAGTTGCGCGTGCGCGTCCGTCGATGGCGGGGTGACATCCGCAATGGGCTAACCTCTCTTTGTAAAAGAAATATACTTTCCTAATACCTCAGTCAAGATAATAGTAATACTGAAATATTTAGTATCTTATTGGCGTGCTAGG
>Ga0163217_1088758_pt1 | contig 13200 bp, 12 predicted proteins | sample SynspAceP_FD_185933 | JGI IMG/M metagenome (GOLD analysis project Ga0163217, IMG submission 185933) | Saline lake microbial communities from Ace Lake in Antarctica - Synechococcus sp. Ace-P (PacBio error correction) | ecosystem: Environmental > Aquatic > Non-marine Saline and Alkaline > Saline ...
CCGAGAGAGTATGTGAATCGTGTGATAGTTTTCGTGAGAGTAGAAATTAAACTTTCCCCCCAAATTGGGAAAAAAAATTTTTTTTTGGTAAGCCCATGAAAAAAAAAAAAAAAAGGGTGCCCCCGCCCTTTGGGTTTAAGTTAAGAAAAAGAAAAAAAATGAAAAATTTTCCGAAAAATATTAAAGTTGAAGGGCAATTCCAAATCTCACCTTGGAAAAAAAGACCCCTCGACTACCAAATTTCAGGTTTTTTCGCAAACAAATGGAAGATGGGTTTTTTTGGGAAAGAAGCCAATTTCCCAATACCGTTTTTCGAACTTGATCATCACCCTTGATATTAAAATGCCCTTCCCCCCTGAAATGGGATTGGAATAGCAAATCCTGCCAGCGGGTCCCCTCCGAAGCAACTTGGATAATTATACGGCCAATTTTGATGATCACTGCTAAATCAAGAAGAATTCGATAAAAATTATCGGGTTTGGAAATCAGGCCGCGGATTTTGATTAAACAATCACCAGCCTTTTTAAAATCCGTGAATTTATTGCGCGGGGTCAAAGCCATCATTGGAGACAGGAATCCAATGCCGCAACTATTAGCCAGAGAAAGATTTTGAAGCAAATCCGCTTTTAAAACACGTTAGAGCTAGAATGAGAAAAAGCGAAAAAGTAGTTTTAGACAAAAACGAATCGATCTCACTCCAAAAGAAATTTGACCTTATTACTGCTAATGGCTTCGGATCCTGGAAGGAGTTATTCCTCGAAAGTGAAGCTCGAAACTTATCTTGGGGGGCTTATGATTTCAGCGGCTACGAGCACACAGTCAATCACATATCAACCGCCTCGCTGCAAAAGTCGAACAAGACCCTAATAATCCCACATTTTAATACTGACGACTTTGGGGTGTCGGGTAATCGGATTCAACGATGGAACTTTAAACTTCAAATTATGAAAAGTCTGTATTGGGGAGGAATTTCGCCTCAGCTTTTATCCTAGTTCTTTTGAACGTAGGGTTTTTCTTATGGTTTTCATTACGGCTTAACTGCCAATCGTTACTTTCAAGAACTACCGCCAGCGGCCTCAATGCGAGTGTTGCAGATTACCTGAATCAAAGAAGTCAAGTCCCTTTCAGGAAACGGAAAAGTCAATGAGAAGCATTAAGGGGTGATTATGGCATTCTTATGATGGCAGTAAATCTGGAAATCGAGGTTTAATCTCCTTGACCCCTGAAGGCGGAGATTATTTCTTTCGTGGGGTAATTGACGCAAAAAGTCAAAAATTAAAGCGCGTTGAGCTTGGACCAGTTCAGACATTTATTTCAGAAAGTGGCGAAAATTTTTACAAATCTTGGGAGCCGATTGCCTAGAAACCCAGGAGAGCAATCGTCTTTTCCTGCACGGCTGTCCTATGAAGATTCCAAAGCTACTAGGCTATGTTTACATCACGTTAAGCCAGTGAAAAGTTTGGAAACGCATTTCCAAAAAGCCTTTTAAGGAAGCTTTTGGATGAATTTGACTTTTAATTCGATTCTAATCACGCTTGTAGTTGCCTCTTTTAATTGGATTGGTTCTTGATTGGCTGGCTCACCAGACATTTGAGGAAAAATAATCAAACGTAGAGCAATTTAAGATGGAGATGCTGCGCATGCAAGAGTAACCCGAGGTCTAATTCGAATTCCGAGTTGGCAGTCTTGGAAATACCTTTATGCATCATGGCAGAAATAATCTCTAAACCAATATCGAGGAATTGAAAAAAGTTCGGGATAGTCTCCGCAGAGAACTTATAGCTAATGTTTCCCATGGATTTGAGAACCACTTGCATAAATTAATGGCTACATCGAAACACTTCAAATCAAGGTGGATAATCTTTTTCCAAGGAGGAAAAAAAGATAAATATCTCAAAATCATTAGCGACTCCTAACCGATCGCTTGACAAACTGGTTTTCTGACTTTATTTGACCTCTTCCAAACTCGAATCAGGTCAGATGAATGTGAAGTTAGAACGGTGAAAAATCCAAGGAACTTCTCTTTGAGTCTGCTTGGAAGTATGAACTCCTGGCAGCAGGCCAAGGGACTTCAGATTAAGTCTCAAATCTGCAAAATCTACCTATCGTAAAGGCTGATCTATCCTTATCGATCGAGTGATCCAAAAATTGGCTGGATAAATGCAGTGAATATACTCCGCTGCAGGCAAGGTCAAATCTTAATTGATGCTTGTGAAGCTGATCATGGAGGGGTGAAATATCAAAAATCACGTATTCTGGAGTGGTATCCCCCAGCAGAGTTGAAATCCCTGTTTGATCGGTATTATATGATCGACAAGGATCAACAAGGGGTACAGGGTTCGGGTTTGGGACTTGCCATTGTTCAAGCACATTCTAGAAATCCATGGAAGCGAAATCAAGATTCATTCAAGATTCGCAAGAGCTATACGAGTTTTGAAAGTTTGATTTGACTGTTGATTGAGTTGTTTTAAAAAACTAAGAAATAGTTTTTATGTTTATAACTATCAATTAATTTTAACTGATCCTACGATGAAATATATCCATTCAAATTAGTTTCCTTGTTTTGTTTTTCTTAATACAAGGATGTGCAGAAGACTCGCAAACCTGAACAGATAAATTTGTTTGGTAGATGGGAATTCATTCAGGCTGATCCAGCGGACAACTCTTCCATAGTAATGTATTAGAGATGAAAGGAGATTTCACACTGGAGGAGGGAATGCTAGAAGAAATCCCTCAAACGACTTAGAGGAATATTATTTTTTTGCAACTAGTGAGTATGCTAACCAAAATGGATTTTTTGGAGTTTAATAGTTTACACCAGTTTTAGTAATAAAATTCTTCGAAATTTGAGTTGTCCGCAAAAGAACAACTGCTGCAAAATGGGCAGCCAATTTCCCGAAAAATGTCCTTATCATTGTCAGACCAAATAATAACGGTGCCTATCTGTTTAATCAAGGGCCCAAATGATATTTGCTTTTGGATTATTGATTATGTCAAACAATAAATGCCCCCAAAATTAGATGAACTCCTGGGGGCAAAATAGTATTCTAACAAATCATTCTTTTTGAGAAGATCAATTATAGCCTACTAATTCAGGCGGTGCAAAACGAAAGGAATTGCAGCTGCCTTCCACACCAGATAATGCCATGGTGGTGAATTTGGCATCAGGCGCCGCTGCCGGTAAGTGGGGAAGAAATGTTCGCCTCTTTTCTAAACGATCGAAACTACTGAAACTGTTCCGCTGGTAGACAGCTTGAAGTCTGGTCCAGAGGTGGAGAAGGTTACGGTCACAGTTCCTGTGCTGAATTTGGTAGTGAAATTTTCAGTTAATCGAACAAAGTATTTGCCATCTGCATTGGGTGACTAATTGGAAATTCCCAGCGTATTAGTAACTGCTTTGAGCGTTAATGTCCCCTGTTTTCACACCGTGAAGGGCCAGTGACAGCAACTTCGTCGAGGGTTTATTTTGTCTGCATCGGTCATCGATCGGCTTTATCCGCATCCTGCTAAGAGAATAAGAGTCGAAAAGGGGCAAGTTAGTTTAATAAATAGATTTTTCATTGTCATATCAGTTTAAAGGTTGAAGATTTCTAAAAAGGATTCGATTTTCCTGGAGTAAGTAATTACTCCGTTTTTTCAAAGTTGAGAAGTGTTTTGGTTACGGTTTGCCGAAAGTCGAATCGGTAAGCATGGCTAGCTCCTCATGGGTAAGAATTTAACTTCAATAACGTTTCGTCTCCGGAAGCGTTTTCCGTGCTTTTGCGCGAGTCATTCAAAGTAAATTTGATTCGTCCTTCTGCAATCATCCCAATTCAATCGGTTCTAACGGCAAGAAGGTTTCTAAACTATATAGAGTAGTTTATCATGTAGGTGGTAGCTACTAGTGCATCCTGAAAATCTTTCCCACGTGATTTTTTTTGAATTCAGGGTATCTTCTTCCAAAGCGGTCGCAAATGAATTATTTTTTTTTTAGGGAAGGGAATTGATTGGATCTCCTTCCCGAAAATTTCTCCTGGGCTGATGATTTTTGAGGATTAGAAGGCGAACGCATTTTGGAAAGTGTTTTCTGAGTTTAACACTTCCGTTTCACCAAATAAAACCTTCAGAGAATTCTCTTGGCGGTAGATATACCTCGTTTTTTGATAATTTTTTGAAGCGTGGAAAGGCGATCTGAGTTTGCTTCCCATCATTGATTTTGTTACAGCATCGTTTTAATTTTCCGTTCGTCAGTACAACTCGCGAATACTGGACCACTCCAGATGAATAGATAATTTTTTCGGTCAAAATGCCGGTCATAAAATTTCGATAATTTTAAGCTCAAGTTTGACCTGCTTATATATTGTACACTTGCGCCAAAACTAAAAACTGGTATATCGGTGCGTCCCCACGGTACAAAGTCCGGTCGCAATCCCGTACATCGCCTACAGTCGCGAGAGCATTCAATCGGCATTTACCCAAACCTTACTGGCAATATGGTAGCCGGATTTCTGCGCCAGCGCAATATTGATCACTGAATTGGGATGCCATCGTACTCGTACGCATATTATATGCGCGAAGAAAGTCCCCGTAGAAAGGAAGCTTTTGGTAAGGCAAAGATGAAGCAATTGTGGACGCAAACGTTAAACTCGCCATCACGCCGAGGGGGAGATTGATCTGCTCAAAATCATTGATCGTGCTTTTGGCAAAAGTTGTTTGCCCTTTCCGATGGGTAATTATGGAGCAACGGAAATTGTGAGGGGCAAGTTTCTTTAAGATCGCATGGCTTAAATTCTAATCTAAATCTCCCAATCCTTACTTCTTTTCTGTAGTCTCATAAGCCCATTCCAAGATTCCTGGCAGGGAAGATTTGCCAAATGATTGTAAATCGATAGTCACCCCGTAATTCCCCATAAAAAACCTGGAATTGTTGCGAAAATTTGATTCGTTTCTAATAGTTCTGCCTCCCAACGTGTATAATCTTTGAAGTCATCGATTTGGTAGCTCAAAAGCTGGTAAAAACCTCTTTCTCCCCTTGGGTCCAGCCACTTTGCGCAGCTACCCTCTTAACATAGAAAAATAAGACTCAACCCCAAGCAGAATACATTGGGGAAGAGTGGGTGATAAGACAAACTGGATTTTCTTCAATAAGGTCTTTTTTATTGTAGTCCTGGGATTTCAAAGGCACTCCAACCCGATCCACACCATACTATTTACCGTTGTATATTTGGTAGTACTTTGACCTGTTGGGATTGCGAAGAAATTTTTCTCCGGCAGTTCTAACTGGTTCAAGGACCAACAGTTTGGATACATTAGCCCTGGATCAGCCATAAAAGTAGCGGAAGTGGATGAGGAATACGTTACAGTTCCAGTAGCTAATGCCGTTGTTGAACGCTTGATTGAACTGTAAAACTCTTTTCTTGAATGTCTGTACCTAGTCCGGCAAGTTCCCATGGACCCCAGCTGCGTTTCTGATCTACAAAGCTTCCGGAACGCAAGACGTTCAATTGCACACGGCTGGTTTGGTAGAATCAATGGTTTATTTGGATCGGGAATCCTCAGAGCAGCTAGCTAAGCTAAAAGGCTACATAGAATACAGGATAATTTTTTTTCATGAATTTTTATTGGTTTTGTTTTGAGATAATTTGGGCTTTGGATATCACGAAAAGTTCACCGAAAGGTTAAACCTTATGAGATTTGGGTTTTCTTTGAAAATCCTTAAAATTAAATATCATGGAAAGTAAAGAAACAATTGAATAGAGCGATTTTTGGCAACTGACCGAAAGATTTCAGGCATCCAAAGTGCTATTGGCTGCTTTGGTATGAAATGGGTTCGATGAACTGGGAAAAATCTCCTGATCAGGTAGATCAACCTACCCGGAAATGATGCAGCACGAATTCATGCTTATCTCCATCGGAAATGAAGGCGATCAATGGACATGCGGATTATTGGTATAAAGGGCGGGGAGAACGCGCCTCCCGAATTTACGTTGGAGAAGAATGGGACGAGTTAGTCCGAAGATTTTTTACAACTTAAGAATCTTGAGAGTTTGCTTTTAAGAAATGATGTTCATTTCTTCTATAATCCCCGTCAGCAAGGGCTTTTATTTTCAAATTCTAACTTGCCTGGATTTGAATTTTGCTTTGCATAAATTCGAGCTGCTGTGGATCTACTTCAGAAGGTATATTTCCAGGACAGAAAGTCCATATGATAGTTAGCATTCCATCGAGAAGGTTCCGAATTACTTCCCCTTCGGTCTCGCCATCTTTAGCAAAATCAGTCGCAATCATCCCTGCCCTTGAGAATTCCGCCATCTTCTTTTCCTAAAAAAAAAACGATCCATCAATAATTCCCAGTCTTGAAATAAAGTGGGATATTTCGATCGCCCGGAACCGTTGGGCTCGGCGGATGAACGAGAAGCTCTTGAGTTTGGAAGCAAGGTGGGGTTAGGAAGCGCTGCGAATATCGATATCTAATCGGATATTTCCAATAACTCTGAAGCCTGGGTGAATTCGCAGCAATCCGTCAGAAATCCCAAGAAGGAAGTTGGCAGAGCGATCCCAGACGAACAGCCTTTGGCAGGTACGATTTCTTCAACCGGGGGTCAAATAACTCATTTTCATTAGTATCAATAAATAGACGCACCGTCATCCAGATCGCGTATTTGATCAAAACGGTTGCTTGGATTAACTGTATTCCAGTTTGGATCATAAGCTAAGGAGCCCGCTGAGACTGTAAGCGCAGAATAACCTTATGTTCGCTTACCTGAATTTGGGTAGATGAGCGTAAATGAATTAAAATCAATTAGAAATCCACTTGAAACTGGGATGATTCTGAGCTATTTGTCCGGTCATAGCCGAGGGTAAATCTTCCTGTTTTGAATAGGGTTTGTGACAAAAAGCAAGCTGAAATGGATTTCCCGAACACTTTTTAAAAGCGTAGAGTTTAAACGGTATTGTCCTCTCAAAAACATTCCCCACATAGACAGGGATTCCCGGAGTTCGAGGTAGCGTGTAGGTTAAAGAAGTAGTAAAATAATTCCCAAATTGATTTTTGTATTGGATTTTTCACTTTATTAGGAGGCTGCTTCTACCGCCACTGGGTAATTTACTCTGAAGACCACTCGATTGAATTTTGCGAATTGAGTCTATCCTGATAGTTATTTACCCCCTCTCCAAGTATCAAACCAATGCGTTCACCTGTCAGCGAACGCCCCACAAATTTCCCAAATAACATTAAGAGGGAAAAACGTAATTAGTTTAGCAATCGCGCCTTGTCCCTCTGAATTGAGTGCGGAATTTTGGATTGTAACTAGTGAAATTGAGCAATTTATACTAGTATTTGTAACATAGAATACACTACCCGAAGCCCGATAATATCGATATGGCAAAGCCATCAATATTCAGCAGGTAATTGCTGGAAAATCGAGCTGAAAAGTCAAAAACAAGGATAGATTTCTTTGTTCTCGCAAAGATATTGCCTTGATCTACTCCAGCCTTACGGTCACCGTACTGGTCAATGCCATACGCAATCAAGCATGTGTAACTAATCCAGTGCCTAAACTGTCGGAAGTGAATTGGGAAGTCCTGCTTGGACATTATAATCCTACAAAACCTTGGGTAGAACGCTAAATGAACTTGATATCTGTCCGATCTTGGATGATATTCTCCAGAAGGAGTATAGACACACGCGGTATTAATCGTACCTGTCCCATAAGTGACCGGAGCATTGAAATCGATAATATCCCACTTCCATTTGCTCGGGTAAAAATCCACCAATTGACCACCGATTAATAATTCCACTAGAATCCGGTGCGGGTGGTACCATCGATCACGAAAGAATCCAGCCTAATCTGGGTATTACTGGATTGTTTGGTGATGGAACTTCCAGTAAAATGCCCCGTTAGAAAAAACTGGTAGTACTGATTTGACCTATGGAAAATACTGGCTATTCCCGCATTCACGCTCAGGTTGCATGCCTCCTTTAAAGGACATAACGCGCCATCTCAATCCCACAAAATGCTTAGAAAGATTTCCTTGGTTTTAGATTTCCTGGTAAGTTCCTGACACATCATCCCAGGAGCTCCATACCCGCAATGAATGATAGCCCTAAGATTATTCCCACATTTTGTGTTGGTGTAATTTAGGTTATAAATCAAAGACAACCCGACCTAACACCTTTACGGTTTTCTCGAATAGGAAGTAATGGAGGCGGAAAGACTCTCTTTGTTCAAGGCGATTTTGGAGTTGTTGACGGATTAGTCTCTCGCTTCTTGACTTCCTGCAATAGGTAATGATGGATTTTGTTGAGGTCATACTTACACTGAGCCGCCATAAGTGTTGACTGTGAATGTGATCCCAAAAATAGCTCCTGAAAATAGTCCGATGTAAGAAAAGGTCTAATTCCCCAATGTAGTATTTGTTCGGGCATCGAGGTACGCGGACTTACCTTGACAGTAAGCTCATTTTGGTGATCCGGATCAATCGCCCCAACCTTCATTCTTCGAGGGAAATGCACCTTGAAGGCCCTTTCCGAAGCTGTTTTTTCGGCGGAATATAGAGAAGAACATTGCAATAACTCTCCCAATTGGCAAATAAGCCACGTCTCCCAAAAAACAAACCCCATTTAGATAGACATTACCTTACGGCTGGGTAGTTGAAATCAGTTATACCTTCTCCACCGGTTTTTTTTGAGCAAAGCCGATGGGGAGGAACCATGAGTATAATCAAGGATTAGACCCAAATAACATGGGAAATGATCTTTAATACTTTCATTGGCTTTTGACGAGTATGTTTGGGTTTTGAATGATGGGTTTATGATGATTGGGGTCTAGTTTTTACTTGACAGGGATAGTTTTTGAGATGGATTGGGATTGGAACGCAAAATCTGAGGATGGGATGTCGCCTCTTTTGGTTTCATAAACCAGTGTAACTGTGTAATCTCCTGAAGCAATATTTTCAGGTAATTTCAATTCCCGGTTCTTTTTTCTGAGAAATAAAGCGCTTACTGTTTTGCCCTGCTCTGCAATTGTTTCATTTTGTACATTTTTGAGTGTGGCCATTACGCCTTCGATATAATGGTGGAATTTCCGGTAGTTTTAACAGTAGGAATAATCGCGAAAGAGTACCTTGCAGATTGGACCAACCGAAATATCCTCAATTCTAGTTTCCGGTAGAATCGGTACCTACTTTTTGAAATGCCGCGATGACTTGGTCAAAATTTAAAGCTCACGCGGTAGCCACTTCTTCTTGAGGTAACTTCATCCACAGCTGTAGTTTGTGCGTTGGAAAGTGTTTTGACACGGTGAAATAGGTTCAGCTGCCAAGAGAACGATCGGGGTCTGACTTGAGGCGAACAGTTTGCTGTTGCTGTGGTGCTAGATGAATGTTTCTTGGAAATGCACGTTACTTCGATCATCAATCCCCAAACTGTTTTGGGCACGAATATGATGCCGAATATCACCATAATGAGGTTTCCTAGGTCATTCATTGGCCAGGATACACCAAATATAAAACTCACATTGAATCTCTTGCGGTGAAATTCCGGGATTTGGTAATAAATAGCAGAAGCCTAAATCCCATTCTGATCATAAATTGGTGGGTTTGGAGCAATCGAAACCTGTTCCCCTAAAAACCAGATCAGTTTTTTGTCAGGATAATAAAGGTCCAGAATTAGTAGATAGAGTTTTTTTCATGAAAATTTTAATAAAAGCCGACGGAAATCTGCCGGCATTGATTTAATTATTGTAACTCACATCAATGTTGAATGTACCTCGAATAGATACTGTAGCTTGAGTAGTTTAGTTGAGAAAATGAACCACCTACCCAAAGGAAATAAAGGCCATGAAGCTAGCGTTACCTGTGAACTGCTTGTTTCAGCAGTAGCAGTAGCTTGATTAAGCAGCTAAAGCAGTCTCCACAACTTCGGGAGTCATTGTCATCGTTAGCAGGTGTTAGATTCAGTGTTTAGAAAGGGTTACAGTAAGCATCATAGCTTACTGTCACTGCACTACTAGCACCACCCAAGTCGAATCTTGCCACGTTTCGTACAGAACCTGTGTTTGCCTTGGCTTGTTCCTTTAAGCATCGAGTAACCACTGCCTGGCAGGTGAAGTTTTGCAGAAAGTGTTCCGAAATGCAATTTCCGTTCTGGATCCCGTTCAATGCGATTGTTAAGTCCGCAAGAACAGTAAGCTTGAACGGCAGGTGCACTGGAAGTTTTCTTGCATTTGCCATGAATCCTACGCCCATAACCAAGGCTATCGTTAGAACTGATTTAATCGTGATTTTCATTGTTGTAATTCATACTATTAAAAATTTATTTTAGATTGTTAAAATTGATTTAATACTCTTTTCTTTCACTAAGTGTATCCTTCCATAGGCATATGATGTTTAGATTTTTATGGATATTCCTAATCTTGACGGCATGCCGCTGTCCCATCGAAGTCCAAGCCAAGCGATAATTCAACTGGGCGTGGGATTTGTGTTTTCGATTACATTACCAATATTTACTCCATTATGACTCTTGGCTACCACTTTCAAATAGCTTGACTCTTCAAAATTGGACGTGCCGTTATTAGAAAGAAGAATTCTAATGGGGATCGACTATTTCGTTCAGGGTATGTTATTTCTAGCACGAAAGCCAGGTTTTTCCATTGAAGTTTAACTGAATCCAAGTGATTGCCCTTTGATTTTTTTCCCACGAGTCCCATTTATTGATACACGACTTTGGATCGCAGATGGCCGCCCGCTGTAGTGACATATTAAGTTTTGATAAATTGAGGCCTGAGCTGCTCCGAAGGAAAGCATCAAGATTACGAACAGACCAGATTCTTGCCCGAATACTTAATCATAGCTTGTAAATGATACGTTTTATGGTGATTTCCTGCTAAATAAATTAACCAGCTGGAACAGTTCCTCTGGGCGCCAAAGTGCCGTAGATATAGATAATATGCGGTGTCTTATTTCGTAACTTCCGTACCTGGTCAGAGGCGTAGGTGGTGGGCTTGGTGCGCCTGAGGTTCTTCTCGATTTACTGGAAAGGTGACATTGGTAAAGCCTAGTGGTAGTTTCGATTGCCCCAGCTTTTCCTGCAATCATTCCTGGCAGCATATTGTTTGTAGCTAGTTTTTTACCTGAAAAGGTATAGTTTTTCAAAGGGTCGTCCGCAAAAGTCAAAAACATGGGTGGCATCGACATCGAGGTAAATCGAAAGTTTTTCAGGAGCTTTCGATTCGGAAATGCGATGGCCCTGGTTCATCTAACCAAGTTTTGATATCCCGGTGGTCCCAGAATGTAATAATGGGTTGTTTTAAAATTAAAACCTTAGTTCAGGAGACCGCCCATCCACAGAATTCATACAAATATCATCGCTACCAGTCAAGTGCTAAAGCTGATTCGCTGTGCCATGGACAACCTGCGAATAAAGCAGGCGAAGACGCAAGAAACTTGCTGAAATCGGTGAGTGCGATAAATGTATTGTTACTTACTGGCTCATTAAATGTATCGAGTTTCTATTGTGAATTCGGATGATATTTTTCCCCGGTAAGGCAAGCACTGAGATCAAGGGTTTGGCACCTACAAAAACAAAAACATCCTTTGTCGACTAACTTGAGAATTGCCTCCCCGATCATCGAGTAAAGTGCTTTGATTTTGGAAGGTCTTTAATGAGGTGCTTAGGTTATATTCTGCTTTGATTTATTCTGATTCCTTCATTGGATTCCTACGGGGTTTCTCGTTGAGAAACGTGATCCGGATCCTTGCATTAGGATTGCCGGTTATTTTGAATATGCCTGCAAATGGGACTTTTCATGAAGGGACGCAATGATCTTTTTACTCTTACTACAGAGAATTTAAATCAATTTCGGGATGGGTCAAGATTTCAAGATATCAAGTATTCTAGCCGTTAACAAACTTACGCTCAAGTAGGCTTGGGTGGCGCCATTGATGACTTGAGCCATGCTCTTCCTGGAGAAGGCAACTGGATAAGACTAACAAGGAAGTTAAGTGTTTTGACGAATCATACCTTTAATTTTTTAATTAATTTTTGGCTCATTTGATAGTGATCTGTATCAGTCGGAATCACGTAAGGTCCATGCCTGAGTTGGAATGGGCTGATGGGATCCAGTCCTAAGCTCATGAAATCCCGGCGCCATACACCTCACTCGGGGAGCTCCACTACCTGACAACGCATCATACTGTAATTTGAATTTTCTTGCTTTCCCGATTCCTGGAAGGTAGAATCGGATCTTAGTTTTGATTGATAAATGGAATTAGGTGCTGGACCAACATAGCAATTGGTAAATCAGGTAAAATAGCCAATTTCTTTCTCCGGTTGTAATTCCCTGATGAATAGGGTAAAAGGACGTTCTGGCTTGCCAGCTGCTTTTCTGGCGTTCGGATTTACTTCACCGGTTTCATATGGAGACGAAAATCACTGTGCCCTGAGGGATGGCCAATGGATCAAAGGATTTTGCAGTTCGGGCATTAGGAACTCTCGGAGCTTTTGAAATGAGAAGGCGTAAGCAGATTCTTTCCGCAATGTCAATGCCTTTTGGAGAAATGTGATCCATCAAGAGAATTGTCACTTCTGCAAGGAAGATCAGTTGGCAAAGTCCAGTTTCATAAGGTAGTTTTCCATTGATGGCTGGCCTGCTTTTGAAGCGACAAGATGTAATGGGATTTACTTTTGTATTCCATCCGCGTGCCTTGATTATTGATGACGCAGCGGAGTTTTGGTTTTTCAGACGGAGCCCATATGAATAGAGCAGCAGCCAATCCTCAGCAAGAGATTCGAGCTGGTAAGCGTCTTTGGAATCTATTCAGGGACTGTCCGTCTACTCAAAGCTGATGAATGACTCGGCATTGAGGTTTTTCACCTGTGAAGCGAAGATGAATTACAGATGGCTCTTGGATTGTGAGTATCCCTAACCGTAGAACGTTTTTATTAGTCAAACGTCTTCCCTGCATTTTCCTGTAAGTTGAAGTGAAAGGACTGCTGCATTTGTCCGTGCCCAAAACCCTTGAAATGGAGCGAATTAGTCCAACTGCCCAGTGATCCTATACTGGCGTTCCAGGTGAGAACGTAGCGGTGGCAGGATCCCCATAATAGATACTTCCATCTATGTTGGTTTTTGGTCCAGCCACTGAGCGCATTCCAATCCAAGGTACTGGCAAGTTTGGGTTTGCAATCAGATTGAATCCTTCATCTGCCTGATTGAACTT
>Ga0163217_1025086_pt1 | contig 13199 bp, 21 predicted proteins | sample SynspAceP_FD_185933 | JGI IMG/M metagenome (GOLD analysis project Ga0163217, IMG submission 185933) | Saline lake microbial communities from Ace Lake in Antarctica - Synechococcus sp. Ace-P (PacBio error correction) | ecosystem: Environmental > Aquatic > Non-marine Saline and Alkaline > Saline ...
GGAAGAGAGACCGAAGTTGAAGTAAAAGAGCGCCAAAAGACCCGGGCGTTGGGACGATGCCCCATGAACGCCGAACCACGGTGCCCGCTTGTTCAAGAAGGTTATCGTTTTGTTGGTGTGTGTTGCACTGGTTTCAGGCCGGGGGAGAGGGGGGGGTGGCAAATAAGCCTCGAGGAAACTGACATAAGGCGACAAACGCCACGAAACCAAAACGTTGGTTAATCAAGCAATCGTTCGGCAAAAGCGCTCGAAGCGCCTTCTGCCGTCAGATTGCTGAAACAACGCTGGTGTGACTAGGGTTTCCCGTCAGGTGGGCGGCAAAATACCGCGAAAGCGACTCGACCTGAAAGTCGGCTTTAACGCCCTCAGACCCGAAATGGGCGACATGTTCAAAGTTTTTGGGTGATTAAATCGACCCCTGCCCAGAAAGTATTGGCGTGCCGACAGCTCTGCAAGAAAAGCGGCATCCGTTGCGGCTGCTGATCACAACCGAAAAGCCATGGTTTGCCTGGGAAAAAAACCCACACAAAAAAAAAAAAACGTCCCGAAAGACGGCGGCGCAAGGCGGCAGCCCGTAATATGGTGGCATGCCGCAATGGGCGGCATGGATGTAAATCACGTCTGCGGGGCGTTCACGCCCTGTGCTGACAGAATTAAGGGGCGCATCACAAGATGCGCCCTTTTTCGTGGTGCGTCGTGCAAGCGGTAGCCTAGGCAAAAAATTCTTCCCTTCACCGCCGCGGTTGTGAATTGGTCGCCTTGCGCCAATTCCATTCTGACAACCCGTTTTGCCATGCAGGGGGGCATAAGACCCCAACTGGTTTTGCCGTCGTGCGCTGCTGAGTCCGGCGCTGTGCTCTTGCCATGCTGGTTGCTGATACGCGGCGGCGGGTGCCGCTTGATACGACGTCAGCAGGGGCTTGGCGATCACGCCTGCGATCTAATTCATCGGCTTTTCCCTCGCCCTATCTCACGCTGGAACGCAGGGCTGGTGCGCTGATCCTTTTTTCGGCGTGGTGCAAATTTGCCAGTTCCACCCATGGCGCGCTGTTTCGGCGTCCCCGACACCGCCAAATTGCTGGGGCGGCGGTGGCCTTTGCCGGATTGGTACTGGTGCCTCTGGCATCTCAGGAGTTTCCAGTCGATCCGCTGGGGGCAGCCCTGATGATCGCGGCGGGGCTAGGGTGGGCGGCCTACACGACATCGGCAGGGCGCAATCCGAACCCGCTGCAGGTAGCGGCGGGTAACTTTGTGATGTGCCCCCGCTGGTTTGCGGTGCTAGCTGCTTGTGCAGCAACCTCTACACACCGCACAGGGATGCGCTTGGCGTGGTGTGCGGGGCGGTGACCTCTGGGCTGGGATACGCGCTGTGGGTATTGCTGTGTTGCCAACAGCTTGCGCAGGCGCGGCGGCGGTGGTGCACTGTCGGTGCCCGTGATCCGATCATTGCCGGCGCTTTTGATCTTGGGCCGAACCGCTGCGAACAAAGTGTGTGTCGCCAACCATTTTTGCATGCTTGTGGAAATCGCGCTGGGCGGTCAGCGCACGATCGGCCTTCTATACGGTCGTAAGTGGATCGAGCGCCTGTCACCACACGACCGTCTGCGACGTCCGGCTGACCCGAAGGCGCACAATCTGATCACGCGTGACATTCGACGGTCCGGGCACGATCCTTTCGGCATCCTGCCACGTCGGGGTCCACACCCGCAGCCATTCACCGTGCAGCGGGAACAGGTAGATATCCACTTGGTGAAAGCCAGCAGGAAATTCGTGAAATTCATTGACAGACAGGGCCGTTCCCACACTGGATGCGCGGCCGGTTTCTTCAAGACTTCGCGGATCAGATTATCGGGGGAGAGAACTGCCCTTTTTTCTACCCCGCCGCCCGGCGCACACATGAGGTTCGCTTTTCCCGTCACGGATTAGGCGTTGACCAACAAAGCAACCGGCCCCGTCAATGGACCAACACGGCCCGTACCGCCAAACGCGGCTAGTCCGCCATCCTTACCCTCAATCTTGCGCCGCATGCGTCAAAGTATTTCACATGCGCGTTTTTTCAGTCTAATTGACCCAGCTAATGAAAACACCTGGTCACAATCACTTCTCGCTCGCTGTCTGTCGGGCATGGCGCAGGGCGCAGTCAACGCTTTCTGGCGGCGGGTGAGGGACGTTTGCCCTGGGTGCTTTCCTTGCACGGCTCGCCCGAACAGTAAACGTCATTCGCTTGAATGGAAGCCCGCGCTGGAAAACCGAAGCTACACCGTCGTGCGCCCCGGCTACCCGTCAACCACTGCCCCCGTCGAGAGCTGAACCCCCGCAGCCTTGCACCGATGCGGTTGCCGGCCTAGCGGTACGGCATCGGTGAATTTCGTGACCCCATTTCCATGGGCGGCAATCCATCTTGCGGCAGTGGGTGCCGAAACGGGCGATGCCCGCCTTGGCCCGTGTGGTCATGTGGCCCCTGCCAATCCATGGCAGCCGAAGTTGTGTGGACACGCTGGCGGATCTGCGGCATTCGAGCTGGAAGAACCGGCAGGGGCGCAGATGGGCACGGGCGACAATTCCGCTCCCGCTGAGCCTGCGTGCACCTTTGATCTGGGCTGATCGCGGGGACGCAATCGCTGAAACCCCTATTTCTCGTCGCTGCTGCCGGGGCGGGATGAATGGCAAGGTGTCGGTGCAATCCGCGAAAGGGTCGACGGCAAGCCGGGATTTTTCTGATTGCTGCCGGTCCGACGCATACGTTCATGATATGAACCCCACGGTGAATCGCCCAGGACGATGACCTATCTGGACAAGGGCAAATTCGACCGTCGCGTGGGGTTCGTGACGCCGTGCTCGATTCAAATTGGATCCCGACCGGGCTTGCCCTGCCCGGGACCACGAGGGGCTGAACACATGCTGAACGTTGAAATTTACCGGCGCACAGGATTCTTGGGTGCGCAAAACGCTAGAGGCCCGTCCGCTGGCTTTTCCGAGGGCGCATCACCGAAACCCGCAACCCGCCAGCGTCGATCTGCGCGGCTTATCATCATGCCGGGAATCGAGACGTACCGGTTGACGGGTTCGAATCGCATCTGGCCCCCCGTCGCGGTGCGATGGAAAACCTATGTAATGAAGGGCTTGGTCGCACCGAGGCAGAACTGGCGGCCAATGGATCACCAACCGCCGTTCTTTTGCGCCAATTCCATCAGCTGGGAAGGCGGCTGCGCGATATGAGTTGCCGATCAAGTGTTCGCGCGATCTCAAAAGTGTATCTGATACGCTGGTGACCGATCTACGGACAACTTCAGGCTAGAGACGCCATTCTGCTGGACCTTTTCCGCCGATCTACCCGAGCGCCATGGTCGATTGGGGACTGTCCTGATATCGTGTTCGAACGACCATCTCCCACGACAGTTGGCGAAAGGGCAGGTCCCCCAAAACGTATGGTCGGCCAAAGCGCTTCAAGGCGGGGGCCGTAACCCGATGACCACTGCGGATTGATGCAGGACCTACAGCCCCAAAGTGCGGGACTGTGCCAGGTGCGCTGACTGGCTGTGCAAAGTTTTGGCGGGGCGGTTGGCAATCCAGATGGGCAGCCACGATGAACACTACCGCCACGGCCGCGCAGTCTGGCGCCAAACGCGGGGTGCGCGTCGCCGAGTTCCCCCGAAACACTGGAGGCTGCGAAGCCCGCAGCGGCGGGGCGGGGATCCACTGGGGCGCGTAGCAACGTGGTGCGCGGCGGATCACATTAAGGCAATGTCTCGCGCGTGGATTTGATCAACGATGGCGTAGGCGCGGCCCTGGCGTCCGACTATCACTACCCCTCGCCAACGACGTGCGGCGGTTCCATGCTGGCCGACAGCGGTGTGTTGTCTTTTTGGCGCAGGCAATGGCATTCTGGTCTCTGGCGGTCCGCGGCCGGTGCTGGGGCTGTCGATCGCGGTGAAATCGCGCACAAGGCAACGCGCGATCTACTGGTGTTGGATGCGCAACACGCCGCGTCGCCAGACCATGGCGGGCGGGCGGTGGAGCTATATGACCGGTGATATCGCGGCGCGGTTTGTCCAGTAAAAGTTCTGGGTCAGCTTGGCCGTTTGACAATGTTCACATGGCCCTCTTCCGCCCCGTTTAACAATCCGCCTTACCTTGTAAAGATGCAGCGCCGTTTCGCGCTGTTTGCCAGCATTCGGGCCACGCGGTCACATTCACGCCAATCAGGTTCTCCATCACCACAATCGCATACGCGACGCCATCGCCTAACGGCCATCCCGCCACGGCAGCGGATATGCTGTCATAACTGGTCCAGCCGCACAGCCGTTCTGCGTCCAGTGGCCCCGAGTTTATGGACCCGTGGCGCGATTCTCGTTCACGAATGGAACCTGTCCGTGACGAAAGCTCGACCCCAAGAACACCGACATAATCGAGCGCAATTTCCAGTATCTTGCGGCAAAGAAGTACCGCGTCCATGCGCCTGCGCTTGCGGTCAGGCGGGCAAGGGACCTGTGGTTGGTGTGCAGGAATGCCGTCGCGGTGCACAAATTCTCACCGGGATCGAACAGGTCCACTCGCCCGAGGGGCTGCGCGCGCAATGACCGACACTTCGGCGGTGAAGTTTGCACGAACCCTTCGAGCGAACGGCGGGATACCGCCATATCTGCCAACGCACCCGCCGTCATCCGTGCTGCGCAGACGCGACTGCCCCTTGCCGTCATAGCCCAAATCGGCGGGTCTTCAGAAATCGACGCGCGCCGATGGTCCGTCAATCGCAGCATCCAAGATCGGCCGCATTGCGATATCGGCAAAGGGGCAACGAGGTCAGCCCCAAAGCCTTCAAGGAAACTGCTTTTCAACAAACCGGTCCTGAACTGGTCCGCAGGGCCTCGCGGTTGGGGAAAAACGGATGGGGGTAATATTTTCAATCAACGGTCCACGCATTCTGTCGGGATGTTCTCTGCGAACTCGAAACGTGACAATGAGTCAACCCGATTTTGGCAAAAGGCGTCCAGCGCGTCCGACAATCATCATAGCCCGGCGGTGGTCAGCGCATGGCGACCATCGCCCGCAGGCGGGTTGGCGCGGGTTCAAAGATATGAAGTACGAAAACCTAGACGCGCCGCTGCAACGCTAGCATACGGCCCAATTGTCCGCCGCCCAAAAATCCCGATGGTCGCGCCCTGTTTTGCAAATGCTTCAATCATTCGACGGCTCCTCTGGGGATGACGCGCTCAGCGCATCGCGCCAGCATCCTGAACGGCGGCAAGTGCGGGGTCCTGCATGCGCCAGAATACCCGCCGCCATCAGCGCGCGTTGGCGGCACCGGCCGCACCGATTGCCATGGTCCGCGACCGGAAAACCGCGCGGCATCTGTACAATCGAATAAAGCGAATCGACGCCCGACAGCGCTTTGTACTGGACCGGAAATCGCCGATCAGGCAACGCGGTTTCTTTGGAAGCGCCATCATGCGGGCAAATGCGCCCACCCGCCCTGCACCAGCCCGATGATGACCTGCAGGCCACGATCAGCGGCAGTCTTGCCATAGCCTCCACAACCGGTCAGGCGTGCGATGTGCCGATACGATCTTGGTCTCGTAAACGATGGCCAAGTTTCACCAGCACGGTCGCTGCCTCGCGCATGGTGGCCCACATCGGCTGCGAGCCTCATGATGATGCGACCATGTGATTTTTCCATGAAAAGGGCTGTGCTAGAAGCGTATAAAGAAGCGCGCACTATAGCCATATCGCCCCGCGTGGCAATCCGCTGGCGGGCGTGTCAATGCGGTATATCGGGGGCAGCCGGTTCTTCGATCTGGGCAATCAGGTTCTTTCATCCGCAGCTTGCGTTTTTTCAGCCGCTGCAGCGTCAGTTGATCCCCGGTGCGTTTGTCCGACCAGCGCCTGAATGGCGTCGGTCCAAATCGCGATGTCGCGGCCGGAAAACCTCAAGCTCGACACGCAGGACATCGTCAGTCTTGCATCGACAGATCGGAGGAGGAATCATAAGGCTGGCCTGATTCTTGCTATATCTAGCTTGTTGAATATAGGCGTTTGCAAATCAAAGGCATAGCCCTTGCGTCCTGCCCCTTGCCCCCCATATTTGAAACAGGTCGCCGATTGCGGGGCCAGATAACTGATGTCGCTTATCCTAAAGGACTGTGTCTTATGACCAAATTAAACGCTGGCTTAATACCCCATATGCTGGGTTTTGACAGTTGGAACGGGTGATGGAGACGTACGGCAAAGGCCGGAAAACGAAGGCTATCACCGTTCAAATATCGAACAAACTTCCGATTATAGTTTTATGCAATCAAACGCTTGCGGTTGCAGGTTTTGGCGAACAAAAGATCTGTCGATAACGTTGAGGAATGACAGCTGTGATCCGTGGCGGCAGGTCGACGCGCAAGACGAGCGTATCTTTCTGCATAACCGCGTATTGCGGCGCGACAGTTCCAGCGGTCTTTCGTGCTGCAGAGTTGGCGTAAGATTGTCGGTGAAGCGCCTGATTGAAAATGGTCTGCTTCATGTAGATCTGGACCCGCGCCAGAAACCCGAAAAGGTCGTTCATGACCATACAAGATCAGAAAGGGAATCAAATGCATAAACGAAGAAAACGCATGTCCAGGATTCGCCCTCCTAACGTCCAAGATGATCGCTGTGGTCCGATCCTTCCCTAAGAGGGTGCGCGAGCAGGCGGAAGGGTTGAAACAGCTTTACGCCGTGATGACGCCAAGGGCACAGCAGCTGGCGCTGGTTCGGTGACCGCAAGCTTGCGTTTAGCCCTTGCGCGCGTCACGACTATGCGCCCGTGATGGTGCAATTAAGCAGTAACAGTTAAAATTTGAACGAAAAGGTCGCGAGTTTGCGGCCTTTTTTTGTGCGCAAAGTCACTCGGCACCAAACGAAAAAAGGCAGCCCCGTCGAGGCTGCCTTTGTAGGATCGCGTGCGACGAAGGTTTTACCCCTTGATCAGCCCATGGCTTTCCAAGCTTGAGCAAGCACCTGATGCGCGCAGTTGTCGACGTCGACAGTTTTCTGTCCTCGACGCGCAAAGCTCGGGGTCGGCAGGGACGTCATATGGGGTCTGAAAGATCCCTGTGAATTCCTTGATTCTTGCCTTCGCGGGCCCAGCTGTACAGACCCTTGGCGGTTTCGCGGCGTTCGCCAATTCCTCGATGGAGGTGGCGACATGCACCTCCGACGAAAGGCACCAAAGCTTTCCACGTCTTCGCGCACGGCGCGGCGGGTGGTGGCGTAGGCGCAATGGGCGCGCAGATGGCGATCCGCCGTTTCTTGGTGAATCTCGGACGCGACCATAGCCGATGCGCTGGATGTCAGAATCGCGGTGCCCTCCTTGCTAAAGCCCAGTTCCGACGAACAGGTTTCTCTTATTAACGGACGATATCAAACCATCCAGCAGCGTGACGGGACGCCGCCCATGCTCCATTCAGTTTGACCATCAAAAAGCGTTGGCGTCGTCGACTTTCCCGAACCGGAGAAACGGTGACGAAAACCGTAAAGCCCTGCTTGTTCGCGGCGGCTTGTGCGGCGCAGCTTTCGACCAACTCGGGGAAGGAGAAAACCACTCGGGGATTTCTCAGCCCTTTCCTGCAGACGCGGCCGCAGCTCTGTGCCCGAGATGTTTTTGGAGAAATGGTGAATGTCCATCCTTGTCATCGAATCTCGTCATCGCCTTTCGTATTGTGCGCGCTCGGCCACCCAAACCATATGTTTGAAGTCGACCCATTTTCGATGCCAATTTCCCTTCCTCATGGGGTAACGGAACTAGGTCTGCGCGTTCTAAGGCCACCATAGAAAATCGCACCGCAGAGTTCTTGCCGGGGCCCGCGTGTCGCGGCCCCACGATGAAAGGGTGGCAGGCCGGGTTCTTCGCCGGATCAGACCTGCCACACGGCCTCGCTGCGGCCGGCCACTGCGCAAATCGCAAGGTTCGAAGGCTCATCTGCGGTGGTACACAGCTGGTACGTGTTTCAATCACTGCCTCGTAAGCAGCGTCACGCGGGTAAAGTGGTCCACATGCCGGGCTTGGTTAGGCCGACAACGGGGTGGATCAACAGGTTCGCCTGTGATTCGCGTGCAGCGCCGGAAGGTCAGTTTCCTGGTGCGCACGGTGCAGGGGGTTGGCGGTCTGGAAGGGCCACAACATTGCGCCAGCCCCATCTTGCGGAAATAGGTGCGCAGCTCGGTTCGGCCGTGTCGCGGAACGCGCCTTGAATCTAGTGTACCGGCCTGCTGGATGCCGGTCACGGGAACGCCCAGAAGACGCGTGCCCACGCGGTGTTGTGCAGAATAGTTCACCGCCGGATGCGCGCTGTCATCCGCGCCAAACACGTTTCTCTGCCTGCGGGCCTTATTCGGCGACCCAACGGTCGGTGACGGTCTCACCGCCAGATCACCTTCTGATTCGCGCAGCGCGATGTCCCTGGCCAAGCCTCGAGCCCTTCGGCGAATTTTTCCGACAACATCAGGTTGATCGGCAATCGGCAAAGCGACCCTCCGCCAGACGCATGTTTTCGACAACACCGTCCCATAAGTCCTTCTTCGGTCAAGAAACCCTTAAGAGGGTTTATAAGCCACCGTTCATCAGCAGCTCTAGATCGCAGATCTGGCGCGGGTCAGTCAATGGCTGACTAGATCGCCCTGCTTCCACCTTCAGCTTTTGCGCCGAATCGTAAGAGACACAAATAAAGTTCAGGGATCGGAGCAAGGTTGGGCGTTTGCATGGCGGTCCTTCGCAATATTTGGGTTCAAATTTTGGATATTCGGGCTGATAGACCGCCACAGCTGGGCTAGGCAACCTTTGGCCGCCGGTTTTATGGCGAATTACGGAGCAGTGGGACGTGTTTTTTTGCTGGGAAAAGCAAATCTTATCCCAGCAAATGCCATTCAGGGCGACGTTAAATGCGTCGGTCCCTTTTTACCTTCGGGCCCCATAGCCAAGCGGCAGGAGATGTGTCCTTTGCCGGAGTCCGTTCGCCGACCTCTGCAAGGAATCGTTCCAGCCCCGAGCGCGGCCATGCAGCCATGCCAGCGTGGTCCAGCAGCCTGACGGTATTTTGGTCCGGTCCAGTCGCCAGCGGCGAAAACGCCCGGCACAGGGTTTCAGTGCTGTCAGGCTTGGTGACGCATAGCCGCCCATATGCCGTTTTCCAGCGTATCCTTGACCAATTCGGTTCGCGGGCGCGTGGCCCGATGGCGACGAACACACCTTTACAGGGGATGTCGGTAAAGTCTCGCCAGTTTCCACAGTGTTTGACCTCAACCTTCAAGGCCAAAGCGGCGCGTCTGGTGCCATAAGACTTCGTCCAGCTGGTTGGAACAACAGCGGTTCGATTTGGGGTTTTTCATCAGACGGTCGATAGGATCTCTCGGCGCGCCAACTTCGTCGCGACGGTGGATCAAGCGTGACCTTGGACGCAAAAGTTGGTCAGGAACAGCGCTTCTTCTACCCGCGGTTTACGCGCAGGCCGAAACCACAATTTCCTGATTGCGAATAGAAAAAGCCGTCACAGTGGCACGAGGCCGAAACGCCAAAGCCCTTAAAACGTTCTCCTTCGTTTCCAAGTCCCAGCCATTTTCGCAAAACGCGCCACCGTCGCAAGGATCACCGCAACGGCAACATATGGTTGTGCCGCTGTCGCCTTTGGCGTGGAAGGGGCGGCTGGACATGTCCAGATCGTGATGTATTCGCCGAATGATTTCGGTTCCCATCGCCGTTGGCGTGGTCCTGCATGCGGATCACAGGTCAGGGCCTTGAACCTCGCCTGTCACCGGGCCAGTTTTCGACGCTCGGGGGGTTTTTTTTTTTTTGTGGTGGTCAACTCCGCCCGGTTCGATTGCCTGCACAAGGATCGGGTTCAACATTGCGCGGCTTGGCATAAGCGCCCGCAAGTGTATCCCGCAGGGCCGGAGCCCGATGATCAAGAAGCTTGGTTTTCGCGTGTTTTCGGCATGATAAAGAACCTCCAGGGTATATATAAAATGTTGCGTTCCAACCGTATATAGAACGCCGGCCCGTGGTTGCCTTAAACCCCAAGTTTGGCATAATCCGCCATGCAAGATCACCGTCAATCTGAAAAATGCGGTTGATTTTTGCTTGAAATTCAGAAACATTGCGCACGCGGCGAAAGATTATTTGCGTCCAACGTTTGTTGGTGGCGTATAACAATTGAAAATCCTATGGGTATTATGGCAGGGAACGCGGCTTGATTCCGATTGATCGAAAATTTTAGCCGAATTGCAGGCAGATGACCGCATGAACCAATCGTCGAGTTGGCGAAAACGGCGTCGGCATTCGCACGCCGTGCTTGGCGTCGGGTCCGACCCTCGAGGAAAGCGGCTATATCTCGAGGTATCATGCCACGTAAAATGCGCGCGAACTCGGGTTCGAGGTAAGGTGTTTTGCGATGGTCGGACTGGCCAGCCAGGCTGAAGAACTGATCTAACCGCTTTCTGAGGAAAAATTGCCCCGCGAACTTGGCCGCCGTTGTCCGCGAATGCCATATGTTGAACGGCCGAGGTGGATCCTGCTGAAATCGTTGCACCCGGAACCTGTCGAGCTTCAGAGCTTTCTAACGGGCCAACTGCTGAAACCCCCAAATGTCCGAAAAGCGTCAAGTACCAGCCTTGTGACCGGCGGCCAAGGACGTAAACCAGGTGTGCCCTTTGATGTGCTGGAAAGCCGTCTGAAAAACGCGCCCCTATGGTTTCGCCCAGTTATAGAACGCCCAACTTCGGCCTTACGCCCGCGGGAAACACAGGCGGGCCCAAATACCCGTTGCCCTCATAGCGCGCGATATGTGGAAACTCGACAAGAAGATGCATCGCGGTTTGATGCATGCGGCAGGGCCGCGAATCGTGTCGGGCCGGGGTGGAAAGTCTCGCATCTCGAGGCCCGCTCACGCTGATGGCTGATGGCGCGCCAAACCCAGAAATGAATTACAGCCGGACGGGTGTGGGGGCTGGATCTCGATGAATATTTAACGTCCGTCCACGAGATCCGCGCAATCGGGAAAGATTTGTGTCCCGGTCCTGGCGCACGCGCTAAGTTTTGTGGCGTGTGTAGAATGCGTGCGGCAGGACCGAAGGTCAGGAAAAACTGGAACGGACGTGGACAGCCCCAGACTATCCGCCATCACGCCGTACCCAATGGGGTGGCGATGACGCCAAGTAAAATCTGGCGGGGACAAATTTGGCTTGATTCCGATCCACAGCAGGGGGCCTCGGTTCGTCGGCGCGTACGACCGGTCGCCGGGGCAATAGGTCTTTCGTACAGGGGTTTCGCCTTGGGGCGATCGGATCAAATGGTGCGCGGGCAAAAGCCTGAAACGGTGTCTTCCGGAACAGCGGGATTGCAGGGGCGTAGCCTTCGTGACAAAGAAGTTCCGTCCGGTCGCAATGCCGCGATTTCATGGCCCCGGGTGCGGCCACCCGATCGCGACGGGCATCGCGCAGAACGACCGAGAGCCGTCTGCGAAGCGGCGGTGTGTATTTGGAGGGGAATGAAATCAGGGCAGTGTGTAATGTCATGATATGACCTCTAGATGATCGATTCCAATTTTCTCACCCCGCTGAAGCATGTGGGATCCAATGAAATGTGGCCGCGTGGCACCCTGCGCGTAAGGCGTGTGCAGACCAGTGAGTGCGCCGTCCCTAGGTCGAGACAAAAAGGCTGTCGCGCCGTCGAGCCGCTGCATGGGCGCGATACGTATTGCCAGCCCCGTGAAGCTCAGGCGGCCTTTTTGGTGCTATTGGCGTGGCAGCGCGCTTGCGATGAAGCAGCGCGGCGTGTGCCACGGGACCAAGGTGCAGGGCCCGACGCCTTCTTTGTTGGATAGCGTCGGATATACCGATTATGAGAAGCGTGGTGGTTTTCATGCTCTGTATCTACTTGTCTATGGGCAGTGCCCGTTCGTTAGGAATCATTATGCAAATGGAAATTTTGGGCATGGATGGGGCGTTTAAGGAAAAAAAGCCCGAAATTTGTAGCTGGATTTGGAACAGCTTTGCGGCATCGCGGCTTGAAAACGCTGCGGACCCTTAATAATTAGGACCTAGGTAGAAAAAGTGCGTGGTCTGGCGCGGGGCAAGACCGTTTGTGCGGCGAAGAATTGGGCAGGTGTTTGTCACAATTTGCCTGCCCAATTTCAAGAGGGCTAAGCACGGATCGCTGCGATCAGGCGGCCATAATCGGCTTCTTTCGCGTGCGGTGCCTGCGACGATAGGAATAAAAACGATCCGGTCGCTATAGGTGCAGTGCCGCGTCCATTCCGCATGGCCCACGCCCAGCCGCACGCAGACGGTTCAGGCCAAGCCAGCAATGTCAAATTGCATGCGGCCGTCTGTGCCGTTGCGAAAATAAGCGGGCGTATGTCGGGTCTTCGGCCAAAAAGGCATCGATGAACTCGGAAACCCGACTTCATAGGCGCGCTGGCTGATGCTAGGGGCCGATTACAGCAGTGATTTTCGCGTGGTCCGCCCCCTAGGTCTTCCATCTGCATCGACGGTTGCGGTCAATCACACCGTCCAGCGCGCCGCGCCAATCCTGCAATGTGCGGGCCCCGATACGCGCGGCTTCTGCTGTCGTGGAATAGAACAGGCTGCAATCGGCGGTCAGGTCGACAGAGCGCCAAGCCCGGTGTTGCCGTGACGCAAGGCCATCGGCGCGGGGCTTTTCATTCAAGGGGATCAGTGACGCTGACCAAACAGTCCGCTGAATGAATCTGGTGCACGCCGACCAAGATGATCGGCGCGACCCTCCATCGCGTCAGCGACGCGGGCCGCTGGTTAATCTCTACGATCTTTCGCGCTGTCCCGAATCTGCCAACTCCAGTTCAGCCCCGCAAACACACACAGACGAACGCGCCCCCGGACGGGTGAAGAATCCGTGGCGCACATCGCCCAGACTATCGGAGGTGATTATTTCTCAGCGGTCATGGTTCCAATCCTGGGGGGCGGGTTCTGGTGCGGGGCGGGTAAATCCCCATTCACTTATAACAAATTTCCCCATTTCTGATCGAATGCGTCAGGTTTATGTGCGGCGATATGGCTGTTCAGCGCGTTCGTCTGTCTGCCCTTGGCAAGGGTTTGTGCGCGTGCGTTTGATCCCGAAGGCGCTCAACGAAAAACCTCGGAGTGAGCGTGTGCTTGGCAGAAAGCCGCTGCTAGGCGCGAAGAGCGCTTAAGTCACACACATC
>Ga0163217_1034836_pt1 | contig 13199 bp, 10 predicted proteins | sample SynspAceP_FD_185933 | JGI IMG/M metagenome (GOLD analysis project Ga0163217, IMG submission 185933) | Saline lake microbial communities from Ace Lake in Antarctica - Synechococcus sp. Ace-P (PacBio error correction) | ecosystem: Environmental > Aquatic > Non-marine Saline and Alkaline > Saline ...
GATTTAATTGCAAGTATTATTTCTCGAGCATCTGAAAAACAATGCGCAAAGGAATTAAGAAGAGCCGGGTTATGTGGCGCTTTCCCAGTTGGTGTCCCGAGCAGTAGAAATCGAGGCGGCGATAACGTCCTCAACTTTCGGATTTTGGAGAGTAATCAGGCATCGCATTGAGGCAAGATGCAGATATGGTAATGTTCCTGTCTACCAAAAAACCGACCAGAATACCATGGCAATCGACGAAGATGAGTAATTTCCAAGTCTACGCCAAGGAAGTAGGATGAGATAATCATCGCGGAAAGCCACAGAAAGGCTCACTGACGAAGTAAAAATCTTAGAGTTCATTGGTAATATACCAGAGTTCACAGACGCTCGATAATTTTGGGGGAATGGGCAATCAACAAATGGGTTAATGAAGTGTATCGCCTTCCTTTTCTCTCGTCAATCCAGTGGCGTGTTCAGCATTTGGCAGTGGATAATTACCATCAAAATTTCAAAGCCGAGCATAACCAAAGAATGATTCAGAACGATCTAACTTGACCCGTAAATGACCGTCCCTCCATGTATTTTTAATTTAAATGGAAAGGAATTACTCTTGGCTCAGCATGAGCCCTCACAAGAATATGGCTTTTACGAAAGTGCGGAACCGGATAAAAACCTGTGAAGTACGGTGGTACTTATTCAGGGGCCCCCCCCCAAAGCTGCCCTTACATCATCGAGATGAAATGGTGTAGAAAAGTTTGTATGCCAATCTTACGAAGGGAACAGTATTTGGGTTCATTCGATGGCGCCGGAGTCATTACTGACTTTGGTTGAAGGGGGTGTTGGATTTCAGCTATTTAAGTAGAGAAGGTGATCATTGAATCCCTGGCGTTGAATTTGGGGTCAAAATCAAAAGGTCAAAGTTCTTTCCCTTGAGATTTTGGGAATGCCCTCGCAACGGTACCTTGCAGAGATCTGTATTGTTCCTTCGGAATCGCGAATTCATGAGAACCAAGCGCGATTATCTGGGAGGACGAAGCAGCCTATACCATTGGCTGGTTTGACAGCTTTATCGTGGCGTCTAACTTATCAAAGAAATTTAGAAGAAAGGGGATGAACCTCGTCCGTTAAACGTTCTTGGGTTGTGGCGATGGAAGTAGCTTTCCTTTTGTCGCGCATATTTGGAATGGGCACTGGGCGCCAATGTGTATATCAGCAAGTAGCGAAGTTCCTCAAAAATCAAAGAAAGGATTAGAATTGGGTGGCGAAAGCAGTGATTTAATTACCTGATCACAATTTGGACCAGTCAGCCACTTGAGGAACCGGTGGTTTGAGTTTGAGTCTATAGACAGTGCTTTAGCGGGTGATTCTTTTAATCAATTTTGTTTAAATGTGATCAAAGCCAGCCCGGAGAAGATTCGTGTTCTTTGGTGCCTACTTTTGTGGGAGTCGCAGAGCAAGCTGGAAAGTTCGAAAGATCTTTTGGAACCAGATCAAATTTGGATTGGAAACGGACCGATGGGCCTTCAGGAATCAGGATTTTTTTTGGAGATGCCTTGAATTGTCGATACCTATGCGGAAATCAAACAATCAGTCGATCTGTCTGTTTTAGTTCCAAATTTGAGTTCTGCCGTGAGGCATTGTGTAGAAATCGGGACGGAGTAGCAAATTGGGGAAAATAAGTATTGAAGCCCTTAAGTAGCTGTAAGTTTCCAGAACTCTTTTCGAGCTACGCGGTAGATTCGTTCTGCTCGGCTGGGGTCACCAAAAAAGTCAACGCCTTTCTCTGACAAACATGGTGTCTTCCAAGGAAGTTTGAAATTCCAATTCGTTTCTGAGACTGCAAATGATTTTAAATCCTCTTCAGAAAGCTCATAGCCAATCATGATTCCTTTTGGTTTGTAGGCATGCCCAAACCGCTTAACAAGCGAATCAATGCATCTCGTACTTAGATTCAAGGTTTCTGCTTTTACCAATACTGTTCTTCGGAGCTTTGTTTTGATTTTGGACCAGCATATCCCCCTTCAGTGCGGTGGTTTTTGTCTCCACGTCCGTGGACAGTTTTTAGTGATTGACAAACCATTCCGGGATTGCTTTTTTTAGCTTTGATCAAAAACTCTTCTTACGATAAATCTCTCCACTTTTTCTCAAAAATGGGCAGAAAAATTAAGATAGCAATTCTGTTTGTGTAATCATGGATTTTGAATATAAAGTGCTTTAGAAAAGTAGAATTTAGCAAAGATTGGCTAAAACAAGAATTGATTTCTCCCTGAAATTCGCTCAAATCATCCAAATCATTTTCAAAAACAAAAATTTAAGTAAGCATTCTTTAATTCTTTGAGTGTTTTTGAATTTTGTCGTCAGTCCTCGCAACTTCAATTCCAGCTAAGAAGATTTCTTGTGGCTTTCATAATTTGTCCATTTTTCTGCAAAAAAAATTGACAGCTGCGGGAAAGTTAAGTTGGGCAGTAATTTTATGGGATTGAGGTATTTAGAATACAGCTCTTTCGGTTTGATTTGGATCAATTTCTCTATATTCTAATGCTAATGCATACCAATTAAAAGGATTTTAAGGTTCTTCTCCGTAAATTGTTTGATCAGTTTGATTGATCCAAAAATTGGCCAATGAATAGTTTTTTTCTTAAAGTGCTTACTGTTATTTTTTCACCCGAAAATAAATCTAAAATAATCTAACTCTAAACCATGAAGATACTTGTTTGTATCAACCCAACGTCACCAGATACGACCTCCAAGGATTCAGTTTACTGCCGATATACCAAATTTGACACCTCAGGTGTTCAATTTATCATCGAACTTATGCGACTATGCCCTAGCTAAGAGCATGTTGAATGAGAGATCAAACTGGAGGAAAATTACTGTCCTTCAATGTTGGAGAAGCCGAACGGAGCCAACTCTTAGAAAAGCACTTGCCAATCGGTGCAGATGAAGCTATCCGAAGTGAATGCTAATTCGCCGAAGGATTTCGTTTTTTGTAGCCCAGGCCAGATTGCTCACTAATGCCAAAGAAGGTGGATATGATTTTGATCTAATGGGTCCGTGAATCTATCGATTTTAATTGGTGAATGGTGCATGAAATGGTAGGCGAGCTATCTGAATAATGCATCTTTCTTCCTCCCAGTTGATTGGAAACTCTGAGGTTGAAGGCACGGATGGTGAAATGGCCCGAGAAATCGAAGGCGGAAAAGAAATGTTGGAAGCCAACTTGCCATTGATCGGCTGGGATGTCAAGAGCCAATCGCAGAATGGAAAATCCCAAATATGAGAGGCATCATTTCTGCACGGATAAGCCCTTTGAATGTGGTCGAGCAGTGTCTAATGCGACCCAGGCAGAAGTGAGTCGTTATGAAATGCCTCCTGCCAAAGGTCAGTAAACTTGTTTGATAAAGGATAACGTGGCCGCAGCTGGTCAGATTATTGAAAAAACGAAGCAAAAGTATTTAACCAACCATTAATTAACCCATTTATAAATAAGAAAATTATGTCAAAATATAGGTATATTAGAGCATTCTGTAAGCAAAGTGAAGAAGACGAGTTTGGAGGACGGTTGCTTTTTGCAAAAGCTTTATCAAACCAAACAGGCCGAAGGAAGAAGTAATTGCGCTAGCGTTAGGGACTATTCCACTCTGAGGAATTAGCTTCAGTAGGGGAGCTGGAGCATCCACAAGGTACTTCATGCATCCCGACTCCAATTGAATGATGGAAGTAATCCAGGCACATGCGACAGCTTGTGCTCAGGCCTTAAATCTTGTGGGAGCCAAAACTTTGTGCTTGCAAAGTCTTCCTGGGAGATGCTGTAAGCGGCACGTCTTTCGATCAAGCTGCAAGCTGGTCTGGTTTCCCAAATGTATAGAATGGCCAAAGACCGATTTCGGGAATATAGTGTTAAGCGAAGGTATCTAACAACCAGGAAAAGCTTTGCTGAGACTCAAGTAACTAACCGAAAATAAAATTCTTGCAATCCAGAAGAAATGCGATTGATTTAAAGCTCGACCGATTTCTAAAAGCCGCCGTGGGGAATTTGCAGATGACTCTTTCGAAAATTTGCTTTCGAAAATAACGCTATACCGAACGAGCTACAGGAGAAGTATTGCTTCCTGAGGCAGATATTGTAGTATCTGGTGAGAGGCATGAAAGGGCCTGTAAAACTGGGAATGCTAAGAGGAACATGGCAAAAATTCTTGGTGCTGCGACTAGGCTTGTTCTAAAGCCCAGATCTGATATCGGATGGCGTCCTCACCACGAGCATGCGTGGGGCAAACTGGAAGTGAAAAAGTAGCACAACTTTATAGGATGGCGGTAGGAAATTTCCAGGCGCTATTCAACATCTTGCGGGTGTGAACTTCTTCGAATGTATCGTGGTAATCATAAAGACCCTGATAAGGCGCCGTTTTTTTAAGGCTGCTGATTTACGGTATTGGTTGGTGACGCATTTGAGGTAAATTCCTAAACCAAATGAGGCACTCAACCTGAAAATGTAAATTTTTGTGGAAAAAAATATAGAACTGGAGATTTTAGGACTTTCATCCAAAACCACTCTCAATCGGGATCATTTACTCTTGTCATTAGAGAAGTAAATGGTACGAAGAAGAATTACCTATTGTAATCGGAATTTTGAAGCCCAAAGCCATCGGACTTCTGGAAATAGAAAAAGATCATCCCTAATCGTCGATGACGCATGATCTATTTAAATCTTTTTGCGAAGTTGGGTTTAATTACGAAATCGAACGAATCGTAATTAACCGATATGAAAGAAGGCCGTGTATTACGCCAAAATCCAGTCTAAAAAAGTGATTTTGGGTTACTAACCGAGATTGCATGCCGTCCTTCTGATGCCATTGCCGATAGCAACAGGTTTGGCTGTCCGGTTTTTTGTACCGAAAAGGCCATGTCCTGACGGGCAGTTGAGCATTATGCAAGGGTGGAAGGATCAGAAGAAAAAAGTCCCTGAAAAACAACCTTCTCAAAAATCGTCACCAAAAAAGAGCCTTCCTGAATAGACTTCAGTTTGGATAAAGCTAAATCCAAATGCCTGGATAAAGCATCGGAAATGAAAGATAACGAAAAAGACAGCTCGAAATTAGAGACGAAAATAAATCAAACGGAAATTAAACAAAATATGAGCCCGATGAAAATCGGGCTTTTTTTTTTAATGGGTCTATTTCTTAATTTTAGACCTTCGTAAATCAGCCGAATTTTTAATGGGATTAATTTGAAAGGTCTCTTTTGATAAGCCAGTGATCGTCCCTGATGCGCATTTATTTTTCAAATAACAAATAGAAAATTGATTGGAGACTAGTTGGAATAGGAATCTTTACTCCAGCTGGTTTTTGGATTCCTTAATTACCACAGTTCCCACGTAGCTACAGGATTTGGATACCTTCAGTCAAAGCTTTCGTGAAGTTCCTGAGCTTTAGTAAAGGGATGGAGCCGCTTTTATTTTTGGGGTGCTTGCAGGCGATGGTTTCGGATTTATTTTGCTTTTCAGGTTTTGCCGACGATGATTTTCTTTTCCACGGGTAACTGCTGGCTTGTATTATTTAGGCATTCTCTCAAAAAGTAGTTCCTACCGGCAATCCGCTTGGGTGAGGCACGAACATGCGCCCTCTGGGCCGGAAAAGTCTTTTCTGCTGCTGGAAATCATATTTTTGGGACAGACAGAAGCACCCTTGTTTGGTTCGTCCATTTTATCCAAACATAGAGTAAGTCCGAGCTGATGTGCGGCTTGAATGACCGGGGAATGGGCAACGATTGCCCGGGGGAAGTGCTTGCCAAGGGTATGTGGCATTCCCTTGGGTGGTGATAGTTTGGAGAGCAAGTAAATTCGTGCTTATCCTTTTGGGAGCTAGTATCCATGAATGCTCCAGCGGCGATTGTGATGTCGGCAAGATGGTTCGTTTCCTGAGACGGAAAAAAGAAAGAGTAAAAGGAGAACTTGAAGTAAAGGGAAGCCATGGGCGTCAGACTGAATCGACGCCATGTCCGATTTTGGAGCTTCCGAAAGGTTTTGAATTAGCAACTGAACGTAGGAAGCAATTTCTTTTAGCTTTATAGGCGGTGATTGCGGCGCTCAATTAACCTGTGATGGGAAAAATGCGTAGGGAATTTGAACAGGTTTAAATGAGTTTGTAAGTAAACAGCAACGGGAGGTCAGTTTTAAAAGGCTTTTCTTGGAATATTCTATTTGGACAAGTCTTCCGGATTTTTGCTTGGGTGATTCCGGAGTGGGAGTGGGGCTGATAACGCTTCAGATCGGGGAAGTTTATTGGGACAAAAAACAGTGATTAATGAATTTGTAGCTTAACCTAAGCCTTTCCGAAATGGAAGAAATGGGCACGCTGAAGTCCAAGTCGATTGTGATTGCAACTTAAATGCCGCTTCTGCGGATTTTCTAATTTTAGTTCGATTGACATTCATTGGGGGCATCCAGCATTATTGCTCCTAAACCAGCAAGGGCAACTTGTAGTAGGCTGGGGTTGGAAGTCACTACTTGCCGCTTTTCTTTGGGCTTGTCTGAAATGACAGCTAACGATTGCAGGGATGTTGTTTGGGTAATTTTTAAGAAGCTAGATTCAAGTATCAAGACACGAGAATTTTAAGAATTCTAGAGTCAAGGGACTAAGCCAACAAGCATAAAGGATACTTTGAGGATACTGAAAATGTCCTGTTTCGAGAGGGTTTTGAAATTAAGCAATTGATTCTCTCTCCTTATTGCTTCGTTATTTGGTACTGATCATGCCTTTTGGCAAATTGCTATTAGCAATAGCCATTTCTGGCACCCTGAATTTCGCTTCATAGGTTTTAGCAGGAATTGCTCTTGGCAATATCGCAGAATTCAAATTGTTTGTGAAATTGATTAAAATCAGGATACCGTGTTTCATTTTGTACTTAAGGCAAAATCGGTACTCTAGCCCAAAATGACATCCAGGTTTAATGTTAGTGAAATAGATTGTTCGGAACAACGGCCTAGAGCTGTAATAAATTCGAGTGAATGTGATCAAAACCCTCATCAATGCATTTCCAAATCCAATGATCATTTTTCTTTGTCAGGTGGTGTTGTTTGGGGGCTTAGTTATCTAATCATAAAAAAACCTGATCAAATTTATGAATCAGGGTTTTTTTTGTTCTTGTTTGCCGCCGTTCGTGTCTTCAACGAGATGGCAAATGCGCTAATGTTGAATCAAATCCAGCTTACTGGGATTCCATAAAGCTTTCTTTCCAGCCTCCCCGTATTTTCACCTGCAGTCCAAACTGGCTTCATCGCGGAGTTTGGATTTTTTCAGCAAGATAGAATGAAAGCTTCCAATATAAAGTCACATAGTCAAATCTAAGGATTCCGAATCTGGTCACCTGCCTTGTGTAAATACTTATTGATCTCATCATCAAAGCGTAATACGCAAGGCCTAAAGGTAGGAGCAGTGGAGCCTTTTTTTGCGAAAGCTCACATTGTCCGAACGATCATCTATCTTGCTCAGGTGCTGGGATCTGCGACGGCTTTCAAGCCCAAACTCAGAAATGCCTTCACTTACTAAACCATCTGCAGTAGTTCTGCGAGGCGATTACGGTGATCAAACCGAAGTGTCATTGTATAAGCCCGCGCCGATCATGTATAGGGGTTGTATAATAATCTGATCCATGGAATAAGAGGATTTTTCCGCAAAATAGGCTTGAACCCCAAAGTCCTTTTTCCTCAGCAGTCCAAAACGCAATCAAAACAGATCTTTTTGGAGGATTGGCAGCAAAGTATTTGGCTGCATTTCATAAACAGCAACGGTTCCTACGGCATTATCTCGAGTTCCCATTGTAAATCGAAATCTCCTTCAGCAATCAGGTCTGCCGACCCACATGATCATAATGAGCTGAAAGCAATCACCGTAATTCTTCTTGAGTGTTTTATCGGTACCCTCAAATCCCAAGCCAATACAGTTTTTACGCTTCGATCGCCTTATTAATTTTCCCTTGCAATGGAATAGTTCAGCAGTTGCTTTTTCCTCCTGTCATCTGGTTTTGAATGTGTTTTTCCATCTCTAGCCAGATGTAATGGCATTTTGCTTGATTCGCCATTATCGATGACCAGTTGGGTACGATTCAAATAATTTGATATCAAAGCCAAGGATAGAGGAATATTGAATCGTTCAAAATTACTCCAATTGCTCCTGCCGCTTCTGCAAGTTTAAGCTTTTCTCAGCACCAAGGCTTGAATAAAATCTTGCGGGACTCATTCGATCTGGTGCACCTAACATTGCGTTACCAAGAATTTTTTTCCTTAAGGTCCTTTCCTTCTAGATCAGCTGCTAAGCCATATCCAACCTCGGACTAGTTCAATTTTTCCAGAAATAGCATTTCGTTGATCACGAGCATATTTTTACCTCTGAACATAAAACCGAATCTCCAATTTGGGATTTCGCCTTTAAGTCCGGAGGTGCCGACATCATAAAAGGGTATATTTGGAATAAGCCGTCTGCGCTCGGTATTTGGCTTATGCACCAAAATTCTTTTCAGCATGGTCCCGCAGATAAAATTGGTAAGCAAGGGAGATTTCGGACGAATCGGGTCTCTGCCCATCAATTCGTCAGAAGTCAAATACGTGAAGGCAGCTACAAGCTCCCGTTTTTGTCAAAATTTTTTCTCCACATTTTGTTTGCTGCGCAAAAAGATGAATGTCGTGGCCAAAGCAATAAGGCCAAGGTATGCATGATTTTTCATAGATTTCATTTATAGAAGGCTAAAGTAATTTTTTTTTTTGCCAAAAGACGTAACCATCGGAATAGACGACCTGATCCCAAGCCCAATTCCTAAACAGATTTTTTTAAAAAATGTGGAGATTTCAGCATGAATGGAAAAGGGTTTTTTGAAGTATCAGGGAGAAGTAAATGACCAAGGTTTGAGCATGAAGTAGAAAGGTTTGTCAAACCGACCTGATTTTTTCAAAAAACTGATTCTGCTTGTTTATCCCCATGCGCTTTGTCACTAAGAATAATAATATCTCAGATGTGCCAAATGTCTTATCGGATCTGATGTGTACGCCCTGTTTCTGGTTTCAATTCCAATAGGGCCCAATAGCGACTAGTCGGATATCTAATCCAAGTCGTGTTGGAGAGGGTATTTCTGCTTCAATGCAGGACTTTGGTAGTCGTTCGGGCTTCCCTCTTTTTGTTAGATCGCTCTGTTGGTCAGGGTAATCGATCAGCGCTTCTTTGATTCAAAGGAATGTCCTCTGACGAACAGCCCAGATAGGTTTTTTTCACTGTTCGTTCCATAAACTGATCTGTCAGCAAAAGGAAGAAATTTCTTTCGCTTTAGAAAAAAGTAATACGCGCGCTAGTTCGGTCGATCCAAACGGTGGAACAGGAGAAACCCACTGACCAATTTGATCCCGGAAGGAGTGTAGGGCAAAAACAGTTTTTCTTTCCGGAGCAAGAATCGGCCGTAGATGGTACCAGTAATTCCCGAGGGTTTTATTAATGGGCAATTAAGATTTTTCGTCTTCGTAGGATTTCAAGCACGGGGGATTTGGAGAATAAGAGACTGGGAGAATAAGAAGACTGGAGAATAAAGAGAATGGAGAATAGAGAATGGGAGAAATAAGAGATTGGAGAATAAGAGAATGAGAATGGAGAATAAACTGAGGCTTTTTATCTGCCGGGAGGAATTAAAAATAGTGCCCGAACCGGATGCATTCATACTCCTTGGTACCAGGCGACGAATTGGACCCGAGGCGATGCCTTTTTGAAGCTTGGGTCGAAAGCAGCATAGAGTCCATTTTCCTTTTGGATCTAAGGTAGCCCGCTTAGTGGTTGGCGAATAGCGAATCCCTGGACTGGTAGCGTGCCACTTTGACCGGGAGCCAATTTTTAATCTTCCCGAATCAATTGAATTTCCCTCATTTTTCAACAAAAAAGGCAGTCCGAAGGCAACTCCCTGGATGATCTTCACCATGCCAGTATAGAATTATATTTGTCTTGCGTATCTGTACTGATGACGAAAAGGGGTTTTCCGGTGGGCCCCCAACCGTGCAAGGCCTTTTCGCTGATACAGTAAAATAATGTGCGCCATGTTGGCTCACGAGTAACTTTTCCCTATCTGCCGTATAGTGGAAGTAGGTATAATGCCCCAAGGCATCCCAAAGAAGCTTGAATCCAAAGCCCTCCGGCCTCAACTTCTGCTGGAATTTGAGCGGGTTGATTAGATTTCTAATCCTCCGGAATTAGATGATATTCCTTTTTTGGGCTCAATTGCTGCGAAGGAATTCCGGAGTCCGAACTTTTCCGATAAAGCAAAAGTCCCTGACTGTCTTTTTTATCTGCAGTAATCAGATCTAAACTTTTTGGCGATTTCTCGTCACTTCCAGGCTTTTGCAATGACCAAATTGGGAAGAGCGGCCTTTGTCCTAATTGGACTTTTGGTCAGGTTGGCAGGAGGAAATGCTCTGTGCTTTGTTGGGATCTTGCACCACAAGCCATTGGTAAACGGGTTGACCATTGACTTCCACTTCGCCTTTTTGGCAATAGTGACCCTGTTAAGCCACAAATCAGCTTTGAGCTTTTCGGCGGCCTTTAAGAAATATCGAATTTGATTTCTCCGGTTGCACAAGAATGTCCCGGATTTGGGAGTTCGTCCTTGCTTGTACTCAAGCAAAACATGTAATCCTTACGATACGATCCTTGTATTCTACACTGAGGTCAATCCGCTTGGAAAGGGATTCCTAATTTCTCCGCGACGAGCATACGCAAATCGGTGGAATCTTTCCATCCAAGGGCAAATCATTGGAATGGTGACGGATTCATCATGCAGTTTTTTCATAAAACATTCCCGAATGACTTCATAGCTTGCTCGAGGTAGGTGAGCGGCCTACCGAACTGTCAACGTGGCCGCTGAAAGCCGACGACACTCTTTGTTTGTTTTCATAGCTTGTAAATAAGTAAATGGATTCAAGGGGTCCATTAGGTTTACAGTTGGGAGGAGAACAGCAATTGAAGTGGAAATGGTTCTTGAAAAAGGCAAAATTACTGGTTATCAATCAAAGTTTGGAAAAATTCCCTTATTGCCTTACTACCATATTTGCCGCATAAACTTTTGATCTAGGCTGATTATTGATTTTTTTTACCCAATTCAATTTTCTTGCCATTTGGTTTGTCGGCTTGAACCATACGTTCGCTTCCGTCAATGTAAACTCGAATCGGCATCTCAAAGCTCTGATGGATTTCCCAGCGATAACTCAATCGTGTCAACCTTCATTAACTACACTCCAAAATCGGGATTCGGACAACTAATTAAATACTGGTCAAAAACCGGCGTCAAGTCAATCTTGGCTTTCTTCACTGCATGTAATTTCGATTTGTTGGTAGTTGACTGTCTGGTGAATAAAATTCCGAGTCAGCCCTCGTTAAGATCATTCGCCAGTGCTCATGCAATCATCGATGATCTGCCGAATGGTATGGAGCAGATTGGGCTCCCTTTATAAGTACATGTCGGAGGAGCCATTTTTATTAACTCGTAAGTTCGAATGATCCGTTTATCATTCGCAAATTCGCTTTCTGGTTCCAATTACATAAGCAATTGCTGGGCTTTTCGGGCCTAGAAATAATCGAGAAAAGATTTTCCTGATGAGCCAGTGAATCCTCGTGAAACCCAGCATATCGGCGACATCCTTATTGGTGATATTAATTCCGCAAACCACTCACAGACCTTGCTTCATGATACTGATAAAGTCGAACTTCATTCCCCCATCCTGTATCAGCTAAATCGTCCTCGATAGCCATTTGCCAAGCCATTACCGTAGTGGACCGAACTCTGATGTTCCATTCCAGGTAAGGCCGCTTTCGACCAGTTTGAATCCGTCTTCAATAGAAAGGGGTAGGGATCGAAAACCAAATGCTCAAAGGCCTCCATCATTCGACGAGGCCGCAATCTTTTGAATTGAAACTTTAGGCTTTTTTCGAGATTTTCGCGAGAGGCACAATAGTAATCCATGTCGATGGGACCCCTTTCACCTTCATACTTTTCCCAAAAATGGACGTTAATCGCCAATATTAATAGTTGATCCGTAGTTAATGATGGATTTTTGACTCCAGTGGAGGTCTTGGTTTTGCTTTTTTTATATGAATCGTCTTGATTGAGCCTTCCGTTGGAGACGTCCATCAGATTCCGGAACTTCCTATCGGAGATCAAAACTCCTTGATCAGGTTTCGTCAGCCCGATGATCTCGAATTAGGCCACACCAAATAACTGAAACCGTTCCTTGGATTTGAATGGCAATAAATGGTAAACCGTATGAATCCTTGAAGACAGTCAAGCTCCATCCCCAAGGTGGGCGAATAGCGATTACAGGTTTTTCCTCGAAAAATGGAACTCGATTTGAAATGAAGTGGAATCAATGGATTGGTAAGTCTTTCAGTGCGATAAAATAGGCCGAACCATCCTGCTTATATTCAACCTCGGCTTGATTTGAGTCACTTTTTCCAAAATCATAGGAGCTTGTCAATCAATCTGAAGTAGATCATTGAGTTCCAGTGAACTTTATAAGTCCATAGTATTGATTCCTGAGATGAATTTTTGATCGGGATTCTACTTTCACCCTGAAGGTGATACTGCTGCAAAATCCCACCAGGCTCGCTGGGAGTTAATTTGCACCACGCGACTGTCCCTTGTCTAGTAAATTGAGTTGGATAAACAGCTTGAGCCACACAATGTTTTATGACAAGAGAAAACTTGCCAAAGCTCGCAATAAAAGTGGGTATATTGGAACGAAATGAACTCACATTAAACTAAATCTTCTTCCAAAGCCCGAAAATCCACCTTTGAAGGCATTTGATTAAAGTTGCCTAGTCTACATCTTTCAGGAATCTGAGTTAGGAGTTTGGAATTCCTCCACCTAAGACAGATATCATCGCGGCCTGGAATCATTGAAAATGCGCTATGCAATTCCAATGACATGCTTTTTCCCAGAGCGTGTAGAACCAATTTTTATCCAGATATTTTTCCCACATAGCTTTCGGATGTCCCTTTTTTTGTAGGGCAAGATGTTCCTCCCTCCAGTGGTAAAACAGTAATTATTGATGACATGGCGGTTCTAAGACCGTCCCCAAGCCTAGAAAGTGCTTCTTGCCGTTCAGTAAACTCCAATTGGCCTGCAATTGCGGCGTCATTGACAATTTTTTAACTGGGCAGCTAAAAAGAAGCGCTTCGAAGTCATAACTTTC
>Ga0163217_1046834_pt1 | contig 13199 bp, 17 predicted proteins | sample SynspAceP_FD_185933 | JGI IMG/M metagenome (GOLD analysis project Ga0163217, IMG submission 185933) | Saline lake microbial communities from Ace Lake in Antarctica - Synechococcus sp. Ace-P (PacBio error correction) | ecosystem: Environmental > Aquatic > Non-marine Saline and Alkaline > Saline ...
GGACCGTTGTTCAATCACCAGCAGACGACTTTTCCTGATGTCCGAGATGGCGGCGTTTCCTGCAAAAATCGATGACAAAGTCGAATCTTTCAGTGTGGTTCCCGCAAGGCGAGATGGTGGCCATGCTTCGCCGTCGTCACAGTGACGGGTCTTCGAGCACCTTCAAAATGGCCCGTACAGGGGCCGCTCAAGCTGCGCAACACCGCGCTGCAATGATACCACGCACGAAACGGCGCGGCAGAAAACCGTCAAGGATCGGCACTTCGGGGCCGTCCGATCTCGATTAATGCGTTTGTGGATAAACCGCAACCGGCCAGCGCCGCCATCCGGTGCTCAACAGTAAGAGACCTGCAGGCCCGTCGCATTCTCAGCTTGGTTGCAAAAGCGGCGAACGGTTCACCGCATCCCAACGCAGCAAGGGATTTCAAAAACGATTCACCACATCAACGTCGCTGCGTGAGAAACCAGAACCGTATGCGCAACAAGCAGGAACGGATGGGGTCACAGTTTGCGGGACGACCCGAATGAAGGCCGGTGGCCGCTAAGCTGATCGCTTGTCCTTGATGGTTGGTCTGCACGGTTAATACTCACTGTCCAAAGAAATCATCTGTCCTAAGTTGAACTCTGGTCCTATCTGGCGTTTCCGATTGCTTTCAAATTCAAATGATTACTACCGTCTGAATAAAACATGACTGTCACGATTAAAGGGGTAATAATCCGCTCATTCACGGTAAGCGACTGGGATTTTTTAATAAGAAAACCTTAAGAAATCAGGCAAGTCGCTATGTCTGGCAAAGCGTGAGACTGAGCTTGCGGTTTTTTAACAAAATATTACAAATCACTTGCTGCACCGCAGCATCCCTGAAGTTGTCCGCTAACGAAAAAAGACCACCCGAAGGGTGGCCTTTTTAGACGCCATACGAGGACGTCCCTTGGCCGTTTCTTAAGTTCGCCTGACGACGGCAGGAACGGCGGGGATCTCGATCCGCTTTTGATCTTCGTCTTGCAGATCGCTGCGCCTGTGGGCGGCAGAGGACGTCGCGGGTTTCTGGACCGGCGGCTGCTGGCGTGGCGGGGCGCTGCTGTTGGGTTTCCCGCCTCAGCCGTGGCCGGGTCATGCGGGTTTTGATCAAACGAATTGATCCCGAAACGCTTTCGCCCTGATCGGCCGCGGCAGTTGCTGACGCTGCCTGCGGGGCTGTGCCCTTGAGGCTGGCGTTGCGGTTGTTTGCTGCTTGGGTTGGCGACGCTTTCCCTGCGCGGCCGCGGCGCAAGGCCGGGCCAAAGCTTCGGGTTGCGATGGGGTGCCCGGTGCAGACGCGCGTGGCGCGGCAAATGCTTCTTGCCTTGTTGCGCGTCGACATTCACCTCTTCGTGGACGCGGTCTGAAAGACGTAACCTCGGGAACGGTAAGCATAGGGGGGAAGATCACGCGTTGGACGCGTTGTCTTCGTAGCGGTTGTCAGAGAAACCAACCGTGGCTGGGAAGAAACTGGTCCTTCCTGGAACATGCTGCCTGCGGCTCTTCTTCGTATTCCGCTTTGGGCAGCAGTGGTGCAGGCGTCCTCGGTGGCTGGGCTTGGTTTCAACCCTCAAGCGTTCTGGCTGGCAGACGGCTGCGACATCGAACGGACGTGGCACAAGGCATTTCTGTGTTCACGTCAAACCGCAATCGATACCTGTCGCGACAACGTTCTCACGCGCCATAACGCCACCCAGTTCAGTTTGTCGAGCGTGGACCCAACGATATATTCGCGTCTGCGGGTCGACTTCTTTCTTCGCGGAGTGCCGGATTCGCCGCCCTCGTCCAGTTCGACAAGGTCAGGTGTGGGCCCGCCGTGGATGTTGATCAGAAAACGCCCTTGGCACCGCGCAAGGCTGATTTCGTCCCAGCAGCGGGTCGCCGTGGCCTTCTGCTCGGCAGCCTGGATGGCGCGGATCTTCGCCCTCGGCTCGCGTACCCATCAATCGCCTGCCCATTTCGTCCTCACAGGGCGAACGTCAGCAAAGTCGAGGTTGATCGGCCGGGAGCGGACCACAAGGTCTGTAACGCCCTTTGACGCCTTGATACAAGCACGTCATCTTGCAAGCGAGAATGCTTCGTAAAGGTTGGGTTTTTTTTTTCATTTCGCCAGAACGGAACAAGGTTTCTGGTGGGAATGATGATCAGGTGTCCGACAAACTTTTTGCAGCGCCTGCGATGCCGTCCCCTCGGCTTGACGCATCCGCTTGATGCCCTCGGAAGCTGGAACGGTTTTGGTCAGACGCCTCGGTCAGGACACCCAGCCTCGGTGGCGGCTTGGGCGATAATTGGCGCAGCACGCTGTCCCCGAGTGCCCCGCCCATTACCTGCGTGATAAAGCACATGTGTGCGCCGGCCAGGTGATTCTAACAATCTGTCAATGCTTTCCTTCCGCACAGCAAGCAACCGACCGACGCCCGTGCGCCAGCACCCGACCTTCGTAATCTTGGCCAGCTGAACGCGGTTCTCCCGCCTTGGCTTGCTGCAACGCTTGCCGCGTCCCGTGTTGGCAACCACGAAATCAACACCATCGAGTTTCTTTTTCGAATCATGTTGTTCAGGCGTTGCCGCCCTGCCACCGCCAAACCAAAACACTGTGATGGCGGGGGTTTTCAGGTCGCCCTGTCCGGCATTGAAAGATTTTTGGAGGGTCATGAGCCCGTCCGCCTGGTATTGTTTAGCTGCGCTTACGGAGCAAATTTTTTGTGCAATTCCCCTTGTTGTATAGGGATAACGCCCTGCGTCACCTAGAAACACGATTTTGACATAACATTATATGGGCGTTTTTTTTTGCGCCGTTTTTTCTCATGATTTCGACGCGCGCACCGCATCTGGGGGTTTACCAGTTGTTCGCGGAACCACTTGACAAGCGCGCTTCAAACGATCGGGCCGGATATCGGTCGGCCGGATAATGTCCGAAATCCCACCAACTGTCCTGCGGGTGCGCGGCGAATAACGCGAGCCCCCACGGCAAGAGGCAAAACCGGGTCCGGTTGCAGCCTGTGGCAGGCCGTGGACCGCGCAACGGGCGGGCCCAAACGGACTGTTTGGCCCAAGATCTTGCCTGGCCAGCCATCAGGCCCGGAATTTGGAACTCCCCCACCCGTCAGCACGAATCTGCTTGGCTTGGTAGGTGATCAAATCCCGCGGCCATCCAGACGGGCGCGGACCTTTCCGAGAATTTCTTCGACACGCGGGCGCATAATTGCCGCTCAGCTCTTGCGCGGCTGACGGTACGGCGGTCGTGTTCATAGTCCACCGGTATCCCCACCGATTCGATCATCTCGCGTCATCATGCCTGGTCGCATGCACCCCACCATAGAACGTCTTGATCCCGCTCGGCGTTGGCCCGTCGGCAACCTGCAATCCCATAGAGATATCAAGAGGTGATGTGGGGGGGGGGGGGGGGTTTTTCCCCGCCGCCCCCGCCCGCCCCCCCCCCCGCCCCCCCCCCCCCCCCCCCAAAAAAATAACGGACGCTATCGGCAATAAATCATGTGTTTTGCGGATAAAGATCGACACAAGAGGTCGATCGCCGCCCCAAATCGATGGCAGGCGCCCCAGCTCTTTGTTCGTCCTTCGACCAGCGATGAAATCCCCGAAAACATGCCAGAGGACGCGGAATACCATGCCATTCAAGGTCACAGCGTTTTGATGCAATGGGCAGGTGTTGAAAACCGCAAAGCGGCATCGACGGTTAGCCAATATGCATGTCGACCGACAGCCGTATTGCCCAATTGTCCGCGCGGATCGGATCAGACCCCGACCGGTTACCAGGGCAAAGTTTCACCGGGCTGCGCGTGCAGGAACTCGCGGCCTTCGCCGTATTCCGGGGAAATCGCAATTGGCCAGAACCTGCGGCGACGTCCCTGCTCGGCATACGAACTTGCCCTTCCAGTTCAAGCGGTGGCGTCCAGACCATAGCTGCGCGGCTTCGGCCCCCGAGAAACAGGCGATGCACGTGATCCACGCGGAATGTTTCCGCCATTTTCCTGAGCAGCCTGCAAGCGTTGGTGCGCACGGCGCGTTCTGTTTTCCTGCATGGCGCAATTTCGCGCAAAGCGGACCCCGCGCGACGTGTGGTTGCAGCGCCGATGCACACGAGCCCGACTGCCCGCAAGCGACCGATTTCCACTCTTCGGACATGCGGCCGTGGCCGTCAAAACGCAAGACAAGGCAGGCAACTTAGAGCTGCCACATCCAGAATAGCCACCACGCGCGTTGCATTCGCAAGCTTACGCCATGTGGCGCATGGATCGCTGCTATCGTATAGGTCCATCATGTTTCACTGTCCCGAATCTGCTGATGCGCCACAATCTTGTGTGGCTTCTTTGCTCATTTGGCACGGTGGGCGCTTGCGCCAACCGCATATCTACCCGCGCCACAATCGCGGCTTTAGCACCTCTTCCGCGCCTTCCAGCCGGAATTCCCCGCTCCAGCGCCTGCACGGCCTGTGTTTTCGGGCGCAAGATACGCTGCTCACGGTCAAGAACGACGTCCCAACGACGTCTCGCATGCGCACCAACCCCGCAGCCGCTCCCACCAACGGAGCCGCCGTGCGGATCAATTTCAAGCGCTTCGCCCACGCGTATGTTCCGCAGCTTTCACCGCACGACCAGCGGAAGGTCCGTACGCTCGCCACGTGGCCGCGCATCTGCCCCATGGTGCGCCCTCGGCGTCGATCAAGGCGACAGCCCGTCCTGACTTGCGCCAAACATGCGACCGGCACCCGCGGCTGCACCGATACTTGCAATACACCGCCCGGCTTGACCCGAAGCGACGCCTGTTTGACGCCGGGAAGATTGGTGATCGCGGTCGCGCAGCGCTGGAAGATGCGCAGTCGAACGAGCTGGTCGGAAAATTCAACGGCACGTGCGCGGACATCGGCGGCCAAGGGCTCCCCTTCTACGCTCGTCCGATTGCCATCAGCTTGACCATTGAATTCGGGCCGCTGCTGGGATGCTGGGTGCGCGCGTTTTGCGTAAAGATATCGAAAAGCTGTCCGCGCCCGTGCTTCGTCGCGAGGTAAAATTGTCCCCGCCCGTCCATCGCAGACCAAAACGGCACCCCGACGCGCAACCCGAACCGGAAGGTCCGCCTCGTCAGCATAAAGGCGCTTGCATCCGCCATGCCCAACGTGGCCTGGCGCTGGAATCAGTCCTTGCCCCGCTTGGCGGGTTTTAACGCGTTTGATCAACGATTGCATGACGCGTCCTCGATCATCCAGGCGCACAGCTCGGCCGAAAGGAATACCCACTGACTGTGCTGTTTCTGGCGACAGCGACGTGGGGTATGCCAGTTGTGTGTTGGTCTCGAGCAGAAAAGACCCGCAGCGCCCTGGCTTCATCCAGCGAAATCTGTGCGGTCTTTGACGCCCACGACACCCAAGAGCGTTTATGCGCGCGCAGGGCGGTAATCCATGCAAAGTTCGAAATCCTCGTGCGGGATGTCGGCCGGCACACACATGGGTTATCCGCCGGCTTTGGTAATTTCGCGTCGTAATCATACCAGCCGTGGTCTGGATATCGGTCACGGGTGGAGCGCCCGCTGCCCCATGCACGGTGGGTGGTCAGCTCGCGACCGGCGAAAAAACAAAAAAAAAAAGATAAAGAATAAAAAAAAAAAAAAAAAAAAAAATAAAAAGTAAAAAAAGAAAAGATACAAAAACAGAGTTAAAACCGGAAACACATAAAAGAAAGAATGAGCTAAAAAAAAAAAAAAGAGAGAAGAGAAAAATAAAAAAAAAAAAAAAAAAACAAAAGAAAAAAAAAAAAAAAAATACTAGAAAAAAAAAAAAAAAAAAAAAAAAAAGAAAACAAAAATTTCTCGACCATCAACCTCGGCGGGCAATGGCGTCGTCCAACTGCGGCGCGGGGCCGTTGTTTTCGACCTCGACCAGATAACGGCCAAACGGACGAGCCCTTCGTTGTTTTCCGCTTTCCACGACGTAGGGCGGATCCAATCACAATGCGACCGCGCACGAGTAAGAGCCGGGAACGATCAACGCTTTCAACAACGGGCAGGCCTGCCGGCACGGAAAACTTCCTTTTGCTGCGCTGCTTTGTCCATCGCAGTGCAGAGGCCAGCCACGCGGAGTGCGTGTAAAGGCAAGCCCCATCCATTCAAGGATCCCCTGAAAGCACCATCTTCCCCCAGGCGACCAATGCAGGCAGTTCAGAACAACATCAGGCTTGGCTGGTAACCAAGTGCAGCACAAAGATCGGGGCCGCAATCGACCTCGATGACTTTCGAAAATTCCGGTCCCGCAAAGCCGCTGCGCAACGCCGCGCCTGTTTGGAAAGAGACACCTCGCGCTCAGCGGAGGGGCCACCCAAACAATACTGCAACTTTCTGCGGGGTGTCCTGCCTCGACAATCCCACTCAATCTGCCTTTTTTAAATGGGCCTGTTGCGACCCTTATTTATTCTTGTGGTCGGGTCACTTACGGACCTGAATTCATGAACGCTCGAACGATTATTTTTCGCCGAATCCGCATAATTTCCCACTGCCTAACGTAATCCCGCTGGAATTCGTAAACCTTTTTTGCACCAACTCGCCTAATGCTCAAGGTCGGCCGCCGTCGCGGGAACCGGTATTTGATCAGGAAGTTGGGATGTTTCGGGCTTCGCATCTGCGCACCGCCCAAGTGGCACCGCGCAACCTGCATCGTCAATGAACCTTCCACGCCTTCAGATCGTGGCGGTCGTCGCCTGCCCCGTGCTGGAAAATCTGCCGGATTGCGAAACGTCGACGCCTGCGGCTGCGTCCTTGGTGGTTGTTGTTTCGTCGCGTTTGCGCAGCTGCTCTTCATCCGCGCGTGCAGCGGCATACGGCAATCGCCTTGGGGCGGCGCACCCGTGGCCGGGTGATGAACACACCCGTCCGGCAGCGCGGACTGGCGATAGTTCGAAATTTCAATGTCATCAGGCCCAAGCCGGTGGACATGTTCGCTCTCACAGGTGATCGCCTCTGCGCTGATGAAATAAATCAGCGGTAATAGGTGCGCGTAGCCAACCACCGCGTTCGATTCCGCAACCGCGCCGCCGATGCTACTGGTATTGTTGGCGTAGAAACGTCAGATGCAGCCCCGCGTCCGCCGGCCTTGCCGCCGCCACACTGGGCGTCCCAGCGCGGCTGCGCCGCGGGTGGAACGTTACCATCCCTGGCAAGCTGATGGCATTGACCCGCGCCCCAACCACGGATCACCACAGCGCGCAAGCCGCCGTCGCGCACGCGCTTGGATCACATTTCGACCCGACGCCCATTGCATGACAACCACATCGCGGCGGCAAACGCCTTCAGGAACGCCGCCCAGATCAATCCGCATCCGAGGCTGGTAGAAAATAATCGGCAAGGGCCGCCCACACGGCAAGCCACGTCCCGATCAGCCAAGGGACGGTTTTGCGTCAGCTTGCCGCGCATATCGGAAAGGAAATTATCTATGCATGGGCTTCGCGTAAGCTTTCCTTTCGGCGGGAGGTCAATTTTCCACACGTCTTAAAGACAGGTGGACGCAAGCGCGTTTAAATCGGGGCGGTTTGCACGCAGGGTGGCGGGTAACGGCGACGGCTCAACCCCGCCGACAAGGAAACGCACAGAACGCATAATCCTGTGGGCCGCGGCTTGGGCCACTAAACACGCCGGTCGCTCGAACGGTTTTCGCGCCTAAGCCCCAGATCATCCACCGGTCCCAGTTCAACGCCAATCCCGGTCAGCAAGACGCACGCACAAAGCCCACATAGCGCCGCGCCAGCCCCACACCAACGCAGAGGCAGCATCCACACAACGAGAATGCGCGATAAAGAATGACCAACGTCAGATTCATTCTGCCGCATCCCTAACTGCAGCAAGCACCGCGCGCAGCCACGCATCAAATAAGATCACGGGCCAGCGCAGCCCGAAACAAGCCGCCCGCAAACACCAGCATCCGAACCCAGGGCCATCGCTGGCATGGTGGACATAGCCCAAGTACGGGAATTCCCCACGGGCAATCCAACACATAGGCGCTGCGCCAGTGGCTGGTCAGAACTGGGTGTCAATCGCCCAGCACATTCGCACGACGGCCCAGAAACAGGCAAGAAACGCAGTTGATGTACTCATTTGGGTACCTCGGGGTTTTTGTCCGCCGCGCTTGGCCACAAAACAGCGCAAGGGATTGCGGAAATGGACAACAACAGGCAGAAGTGCGAGCAAGGTGAACCGCCAGCCTCCTGAAAGCCGCGTCAAGACGTCAGCACAGGTGCGGCGATCAGCATAAGATTAACCGGTTGTATATTGAAGACGCATCGGCAGCGTCGCACCGTGGGCCCGTTAGCCAAAAGAACCCACAGGAATGCAAGCCCAAATCAGGTCATACCCGGCCCCCCCGCATATACAGGGGTCCGGTGTCCATTTACACGGCTTTTCCTTCTTTAGCGCAGCCAGCGCGTCGGGCAAGGCGTCTGGCCCATGTGCTAATGGTGCCCGCCCCCGAGGCAAACAACCATATCCCCCCGGACCTGCCTTCTCGCGCACAAGCCGCCGGCCAGATTCTTCCTCGCTTTGGGACGGCGCGGGCATCGCGGTGGCGTGACGGATCAGCCCTGCAACCAGATTCGTCGCGCCCCTGCCCTTCGATGGGGTCTTTCGCCCGCGGCATAGACCTCGGCGATGCAACCACATCGGCTATCCGTTAAAAGCAGGCACAGAACTCTTCAAAGTGATGGTGCAAGGCGGCCTGTAGCGGTGTGGCTTGGTGCACGGCCGATGACGCCGCCCTTCGGTGGCCTGACGTCGCAGCCTTGAGCACAGGCGGTGATTTCAACCGGGTGATGACCGTAGTCATCGATAATTGTACCAACCGTCGACTTCGCCTCACTTTGTACAGCGCCGGTTCACACGCCAAGCCCGCCAGTGCGGCCCGGAATTTCTTTCGGGCTTTCATGCCAAGGGTGTCTGCACAGCAACCGCCGCCATTGCGTTCGAAACGTTATGATCCCCCGCATCGGCAAGCTACAATCCCTTGATTGTGAATCCCTTCGGCCTGAAAACACGATATCGAAATGCGCCACGCCGCCTTGTAGTGCAGGTTTGATCGCGCGCACATCGGCTTGCGTGTTAAAGCCATAGGTCAATCACGCGGCGGTCGGTGATCTTGCCCACCAGCGCTTGCACCTTCGGTGGTGGTCAATGCAGCAGACAGCCAGCCGTGAACGGAATGTTTTGATACGAAGGTCCAGAACCCTTTGCGCAGGGTTAATCAAGTCGCCCCAATGCTCCATATGTTCGGGGTCGATGTTGGTCACGATCGCATGGTCGCCGGCAGACGGTTTTTAAAGGTGGCCGTCGGATTCATCCGCTTCGACACATGCCATTCGCCCTGCCCCATACGGTGCATTCGAGCCCATAGGCGTGGATGATCCCGCGCCACACTTTACGACCAGTCGGGTCGATGCACTTTGACGCGCGTTTCGGCCATCCCCCCCACCCATCGTTTGTCTGTGGTTGTCTTGCCGTGGGTTTTCCGCAACGGCGAATGTTGATTTCAAGCGCATCAGCTTTCTGCGCCAGCGCAATCTCTGCGCGGCGCACGGATCGGCAGCCCTGCACCGTGCCGCATCAAGTTCCGGGTTGCCCGTTTGAATCGCGGAAGAGATCACGATAACCGCGGCCGCTTCCGATTTCGCGGCCTGCTGCCCTTCAAAAACAGTCGGCGCCAAGATCCACGCAGACGGTCTGTGATCTTGGTGCACTTCAGATCGACCCCTGCACGCGATAGCCGTGGTTCAACAACTTCGGCAATGCTGACATGCCGCGATACCGCCGATGCTACGAAATGATCGGGCCCACATCAGTCGGAAGCTTCGTGGCTGCGTTCATCGTTCTTTCGCTTCCGGTTTGCCTAGGCTTCCACCATCTGGGCCGAGTTCTTCTGCGGCGTGCTGGTTTTGGGCGACAGATAGTGCTGCGCGTGACATCCTGCAAACGCGCCATCGGCGTGGGTTCAGCACCATTTCAATTGGGCGCGCAGGCTGTCGGGTTTGCATGTTTTCGGGCACCATGATCGCGGCACCGGCGTCGACAGCCCGCGGGCCATTCGCGGATTGAATGAATCGCACTGTGGCAGCCGCATAGGGGATCAGGATTGCGGGCCGCCCGAATAATAGAGATATGGCGACGCTGGACGCGCCGGCGCGGCTGATGCACGCAGCTGGGCTTCGGACATGCGGCGGGCACATCGGTGGAAAAACGGCTGCAACATCTGCGTTGATACCAATTTTCGGCATATGAAAGCCGCGACGCGTTTTCAACCCGTCTTCGTCGCGTGCCTGATGGCTCACGCGGATATTGCGCAACAGAATTCCAGGGCAAGATCGGCGATGGCGGGGGGGATTGACCTGCTGCTGAGGATCCGCGCGCCCTGGCTGCCGCCCATCACCCAGCTCCATCGGATAATTTCACCGGGCGGCGATATAGCCGGCCAACCGGCCGTTCTCAGCACAGAAGCACGCAACCGGATTGCCAGTATCTTGTGGCGCTTACCCGCGTCGGGGAGCGTGGTCGGCCATGTCCCCGCACGCCACCGCATCGACGCGTTTGGCGAAAACAGATTATTGACGCGCCCCAAGACGCCGGTTTTTGTTGCATGGATCATGCGTGGTTTTTGCGCAGGCACCCATTGCCGCGGCCAGCGCGGGGGAATCGACGGAAATAGCCCGCCAAAGCCGACAACGCACATCGGGTTTTATCGCGCAGCATCCGCAAAGACCGCCCGCCAATCACCGCCATAATTCGAACGGCGCCATCGCCTTCGCCATGAGGGCCACCGCGCGCGGAAGTTGGCGCTGCTGACCTGCTGGATCTCGACCGCGTCGGAAAGCGCTTGTGTAGCGCGCACCGCGCGCGTCCGTTCGACAGCTTTTACCTCGCCAGCCGCGGGCCAAGCATGACTTCGGCCAGCCGCCTGCCCCGCGGGGGAACATATGCCCGCCCGTGCCGCCCCGCCGCGATCACCAGCAGCGGGGGCGCCTACCATCGGGCGGAACCTCGTCCAAAGCAGGTCAGAAATCTGCCCTGCGGCCGCGAACCGTGTAAATGCCAAGCAACATGCCCACGGCGTATACCCGACGCAATCACCGAGACCGGCCGCCCCATAAGCTGACAAACGGCAATGTCATGCCCTTGGCCGGCAGGCAGCCGCACGGCAACGCCCCATATTTGATCATCGCCTGCACGCCGAACCTACACGCAAGACGTGCCCGCCAGACGCACGGAAGGGATCCCGCTCGCGCACACAGACGGCAAGCAGCGACCGGCACAACGATCAACCGGCATAAAGCGCGATAAAACGCACATCATCGAAAGGATCAGCCCGTATTCTTGGCGCGCAACGGCAATGATAAAATCGGTAATGCGCATCGGGCAGCGACCAATTTCACACTGCCCCCTCGCCACACCAACACGAACAAACCGCCTTCGCGGATGCGCATCAGTGGCATACAGCCAAGCTTGCGTGCGCGGGTCGATATCGGCGCGACAAGAAGCCGTTCGAATCGGCGGGCAAAGTGTTCTGAATTGGACATAGGCAAAAGGTGGCCCGCCAGTACGAAGCGAAGGCGGCCATACGACCAGCAGCAACCAAAAGGGGGCACCTGCCACAAAATAAACATCACGCCCAGCCGACAGCACGCAGAACGCCTGCCGCAAAAGTCGGCTGTAGCGCAGCATCAACATCAATATGAAAATACACAAGGCAAAGGACCACGTTCTTGCCCGGGGGGCGTTGATCTCAGCGACGCGCCGCCAATCATCCACGCCGCTACGACCACAAAGCCGGGCTTGAGGAAAATCTGATGGCTGGAAGGACGCAAAAACCCATCGAATACGCAGCGCAAGCCACCGCTTGCCCGAAATCCGTCCAAAGAACGGCAGCAGGGCCAGCGCGACAAAGGAAAGAAGAAAGCCGACGATCGCCAAGCGACGGACCATAATCGGTGTCCATCATTGACGTCCATCCAGCACCAATCGCGATCACAAGCCAGTTACACCAAAGACGGCGCTGCCGCTGTACATAATGGTACGAGTCAAATCCCGTTTTTTCGCGGCCCCAGGGGCCGGCGACGCGGGCACCCTAGCAAACATGCGCACGGCAAACAACAGGAGGATGCAAGACATCGCCATTTGGTCGATCGTACGCCTTACCAATTTTGGAAGAATTCGGTTCGCCATCCGAACGGGAACGCGCACCATAGACCATTTCTGTAATGGGAACCTGCTTAACACTGCCTCGTTCCGCCCTTTTCGGGGTCTAACTTGCAGTGTAGCGCGAAAGGTCACGCGGGGCTAGTCCTGTTTTAACCAGCCCCGCGCAAAGCTGCCTATGCGCCGCCGTGTGTGCCGCGGATCGGATAGTCCGCGTTGTTCACGCACGAACTTGATAAAACCTTTCGCAGCCCTTTGCTAGATCGGGCCTCGCGAAAAGGCGGCGTTCGAGATGTCCGACAATCTGGATGTTCCCCTCCGGCGTTGACGACAAAGACACCCGGCTCGGCGAAGGGTTTGGTCAGTTTTTCTTGCGGGCTTGCGTGGGTCAGAAATATAACAAGCCCCAGATCCTGCATCTGCGCGATGCTCAAATCCATAGCCCACGTTCAGGGACAGGTGCTTGCTCTTGCGCCAATCTCGCGCGCTTTTGTCTTCGGGTCCGCCCGACACGGCCACGACGGTCTACCCGGCCTTTTAAAGTCCGCGAACCAAACCCGTCCCAGCGTCTTTCAGTAGGTTTTTTGGCAAATCGGGAAAGTGGCAGCCCGACGGTATACAACCACCAACTGCCAGTCAAATTCACCCCGCGGGGTGGCCAAAGGGTCAGCGAATCCCGCCTTCTGCAGCTCGCGGACGGTGCAGTTTTCGGGAAATGCGTTTGCCTGCGTCTGTACGTTTCAATCGGTCTCTCCTATAATTGGCTTCGTTATCGGAGGGTAATCCTCATCCGCGTGATTGCCACCCGCTCACCATCCACTTGAAACCTGACCTGCCCCGCTCAGGCAAAGGCGGGACCATGCAATATGATACGGTAATTTTAGGCGCAGGGGCCGCAGGCAAATGTAATGTTGCGCGGCCCACGCGGGCGGATCGGTTGTTGGTCGGTGGCCATGCAAAGCACGGGGAAGCAAATCCGCAATCTTCTCGGGCGGGC
>Ga0163217_1050608_pt1 | contig 13199 bp, 15 predicted proteins | sample SynspAceP_FD_185933 | JGI IMG/M metagenome (GOLD analysis project Ga0163217, IMG submission 185933) | Saline lake microbial communities from Ace Lake in Antarctica - Synechococcus sp. Ace-P (PacBio error correction) | ecosystem: Environmental > Aquatic > Non-marine Saline and Alkaline > Saline ...
TGGAAACCCCCAGGAGGGGCTGACCCCGGAGGGAAACAAAGGGGCCGGGGAAAAAAAAGGAAAAACCCCCCCCCACCACCCCCCACTGAGTTTTTTTTTTTTTTATTTTTTTGAAAAAAAGGGGGGCCCCCAAAAAAAGAAAAAGGTTTTTTAACCAACCCTCGTTGGAGCCCCCCCCGTTTTTAAGCCAAAAAGTTTTTTTTTTTATGGATTCGACGGAAGGGCAAAGGGTCTTTTTTTTATTTTTTAAATTCCCACTCACCCCGGAAAAAAAAAAAACATGGGGCCCACACTTTGGGGACCCAGTGCACCCCCCGTTTATATTTGGGGGACAAAAAAAAAAAAAAAAACCAACAATGAAATTCCCCCGCACGGGGGCCCCAAAAAAAAATTTTTGGGGCCCTTTTGCCACGGTGGGGGGGATAAATTCAATCAAAACCGAAAGAAAAAAAAACCCCGAGCCCCCCCCACCCCCGGGCACCGGCATCTATGGTTTTTTTCCCCCCCCCCACCGAAAGCCGGGGGAGGCGAAAAAAAGGAAAAGAAAAATATGACCGGGGGGCTCCCAGGAGGCCAAAACGAAAAATTTTTTAAAAAAGACCCCGGGGGGTTAAACGCCCCTATTCAAAAAAATTAACGGTTGGGGGTAACAGCCCAAAAAAGTGAAAGGCTTTGGGAAAAAAAAAAAAAATTTTTTCGGGAGGGAAAACCCCCCCGGGCAAAAAGGCCAAAAAACCTTTCAAAAAAGAGATTCCCCCACCCCCAAAAAATCCCCTGCCCTACCCGAACAATCGGAACCAACCCAAATCCAAAACCGTTCGGGACCCCCACCCCCCCTTTAACCAAATGCCCCCCCCGGGGGGTTAAAGACCACCATTGGAGGGCCGGCCGGAAAACCCAAGGAAAAAAAAAAAAAACCCAAAAAATGGAAAACCACCGCGAGGGGGGGAGGAAACCAAAAAAAAAAAAAAACCGGCCCCGCTTTTTTCCCCATTGGGGGGGAAATAAACCCTTAACCGCCCGGGGGGGTTTTATTGGCCGTCCCGGGGGGCCGGGGGAGCCCCCCCCCGCCCACAAAAAAAAGGTTCCCGAAAAAAAAAGCCAGCCGGGAGGGGTTCCCCCCACCTCCCGAAAAAACCCTGGGTTTTTTTTTTCGGACAAAAAAAACCCAACGCTGGGTTTTTTCCCCTTGAATAAATTGCGGGAAAAACCCGCCTTAAAAAAGGACCCCCCCCTTTTTATTATCCCCACCCCCGCACCCCGGGGGGGGTTATTTTGGGGAGGCCCGGGGTAGGGTGGAGTTTTAAAAAAGAATGAAAAAAAAAAAAACCCCCCAAAAAATGGCCCCGGACCCCCCCCCTGGGGGGGCACCCTCCCATTCCCACGAACAACCAAAGGGCGAAAAAAAGAAAAAACAACCCGGGCAAAGCACACCCACCCCGGCCAAAAACGCCCAAAAACCCCCGCCCCCCCCCCTGGGACAAACCCCGTGGGGGGGGAACCGAAATAAATCTAATCGATGTTTATCCGCACCCTTGGTTAAAAAATCAAAGGCCCCGGCTTGGTTTTATTTTTTTTGGGAAAAAACCCCACTGGACCCGGGGGCCCCGAAAAAACGGGCCCCCCCCCCGTTGGGGGGGCCGGGGAAGGGGGGGGGACCCCCACCCATCGACCCCCGAAATTATAAATTTGGAAAAATACACTTTTGGGCCCAAAACCCCGTATATTTCCCCAGTGGTTTTTATGGCCGTTTTTCCCCCACCCCCGATCCCGGGCGGGATAACAAGGGCCCCCCCCTGAAAAAAAAATGGAAAAACCCACAGTAAACCAAAGTTAATGGGTATTTTTATGGCCACCACCCCCCCCCCCCCCGCCACATGCCCCCCCCCCCAGTCCCCAGAGGAAATTGGGGAAAGCAGGCGCGGAAAAAATCCCCAACTCAAAAGGGAAAAACCCCGTTTAAATGGGTCACCCTTTTTTATGTTTACCCCCCCCCGATCCCCGAAATTTTAAAGAAAAACCCACCCTTTTTGGGGGATTTGAGGCCCCCCCCCCACCAAGGAAAAAAAAAAACAAAATTTCATGGAATTCAAACCCGCGAAAACAAAAACCACCCAAAAGCCAAGCCCATGGCCCCCCCTTTGGCCGGGGGGGGGGGGTTTTTAATCGTGGGGGGGGAAAAATTTCCTTTTTTACCCCGGTTTTTTTTCCAGCCCAGCCCCCCTTTTGTCCCTGCAAAAGTATTTTTTACCCCAAAATAAGGGGGGAAACCCAAAAAACTAAAACACCCCCCCCGACCCCCACCTGTTAACTCGAAAAAGTTTGGAAAAAAAACGCACAACAGCGTTTCCGTCCCCTTTTCCCCGCGCTTTTTGGGGCCCCCCCCAAAAAAGGTTTGGGGGTTTCCTCCCCACCCCCCCTGAAAAAAAAACCAAAAAACCCCCGCGGGAAAAAAGGGCCCGAGTGGGGGGCCCGGTTTTTTTTTTTGGAAAAAAGTACGGTGAAAAAAACGAGGGTTTATCCAAAAACCAAAGGGCGGAAAACCACCCCAACTTATGGGTTTTTCCCCCACCCCCCCCACCCCCCCCCGCCAAAATGGGGGGGTGGTGAGGGTTTCCCCCCGAATTTGGGGAAACGCCCCCCCGAAAAAGGGTTTTTTTTTTCCCCCACCCCCCCCCCCCGCCCCCGAAACAATTGGGGGTCCCCACCCTTGAAAAAAATCAAACTTTCCCGGAGCCCTTTGGGGGGCCCCCCCCACCTTTATTTTGGGGCCCCCCCCCCGTGGGGTTTTTTTTTGAAAAAACCAAGGTTTTTTTTTTTTTTTTTACGGGGCTTTTAAAAAAAAAAAAATCCGAAAAAAAAAACACCCACCCTACCGAGAAGCAAGGAGTAAAAATCGCCGAGGGAAAACGGGGTGGAGGGGGTTTGGGGGTTTAATTAATTTTTTGTCCCGATAGTAAAAAACCGGTGAGCCCCAAGTAAAAAACAAAAAAAAAATGTTTTTTTTCCCCCCACTTTTTGGCACCTTTTTTTTTTTAAAACCGGGGAATAAAAGAAAAAAAAAAAATTGGGGCGGCCGTCCCCAAATCAACAAAAAAAAGGTGGGCCCGCCCAATAAAAGGGCCCCCCCCCCCAAAACCCCGCGGGAAAAAAAACCCCTTGAAAAAAAGAAAAAGAAAAAAACCAATGAAAAAAAAGATTTTTTTCGGGGGTGAAAAAACAGCATTTTTTGGGGTTTTTCCCTTTCCCCCGAGAAAAAAAAACTGGCGCACCGGGGGGGAAAAAAAAATACGGGCGAGAAAAAAACCCTTTTTAAAAAACCCAAAAAACAAAAAACCTATTATGGTTTTTTTTCCGGCCCCCCTTTATTTTTTCACCCCCCGGAAAAAAAAAACAGTTTGTTTTTTATGGGAAAAAAAAACCCCCCCCCTGGAAAAAAAAAAAAAAAAAAAATACGAGACCCACGGGTTTTTTTTAACCGCCCAAAAAAAACAAGTTGGGTTCACCCCCCTTTCGGTTTCCCGCCCCCCTTTTTGCCGGGTTCCCCCCCCCCCCCCTTAATTTGGGGAAAAAAAAAAAATCACACCCCCGTTCCCCCCCCCCCACCCCGTCCTTGAAAAAAAACCCGGAACCGAGGAATATGGCCCCCGGAAAAAACAAGGCCCCCCCCCCCCCTTTTTTGGGAAAAAAAAAAAAAATTGGGAGGGCCCTTTCCCCCCGGAAAAAACAAAAAAAAAAAAAAATGGCCCACACCCAAAAAAACCGTCAAAGGGGCCCAAGGCCGGGGTAGGCCCCCATTTTTATGCCTTTTCAAAAAAAGGCCCCGAAATAAGCAAAAACCCCCCCAACTTTTGGGTACCCGGGGAAAAAAAAAACCCCGGTTTTAAATCGATGGAAAATAAAAAAAAAGAAAAAAAAGTTCCCCCGTCCCCCCGCCACCGGGGGGAAAAAAAAAAAAAAATTTTTTTACCCCCACGGGGGGTTGCATGCTTTATTAAAAAAATATTTGGGGAGGGCCGGAAAAAAAAAACGGTGGGAGGGGCCCCGGTATCCCATCGGAACCCATAGGTCCGGAATTTGCCCCCCCCAAAGGCCCGTATCGGGGGTTATCCCCGTGAGACCCCCAAAAAACCACCAGGGAGAAAAAAGACCTTTATGAAAAAAAAGTATTAGGGGTGAACAAGCCCGGGGCCGGGGTAAGACCCCATCTTAACCCCCCCGCAATGGGCGCAAAAAAAATTTCCCCCACCCGCCCCACCCCCCCTCCCCCCAGGCCCTCCGGTTTCCCCCCCCGAAAAAGAACCCAAGAAAAAAACAACCCTTGCAAAATTCAAAAACCCTAGCACCCCCCCCCGTTCCACCCCCCCGCTTGGGGTGATAAAAAGGTTGTATTTTGAGGCCACGGGGAAAAAACGGGGGTTTTTTTCAAAAAAAAAAAAAATAAAAAAGGGGTTTCCCCCCCCCAAAAGGAGGTTTAAAATCAGCGGGAGACCGGTTCCCCGGTACCCCCCCACCCCCCCCCGAAACCCCGGGAAAAAAAACCCCCCAAATGGTTTGGGGGAAAAACCTTGAGGCCCCGCTTTTTGGGGGGGGGCATAAAAAAAAAAAGGGAAAAAACCGGTGTAGGAAATCCCCACCGTTCCCCGCCCGTTTTTAATGCCCTTTTTTGGGAACGGGGCCCCTTTACAACTACACGGGAAATAAAGTAAAACCTCCTACCCCCCCCCCCATTCCCTGGATTTTTTTTTCTTTTTGAAAGCGGGGGGTTGGGAAGAGAGGAGGGGTTTAAAATCGCGGGTGGAACCGACGGGTTTTGGGGGGGTTTTATTTTAATTTTTATTCGAAAAATAAATTCCAACAAATTCCCACCCCCCGAAGAAAAGAAAAAAATTTTTTCCCCGGAAAAAGTTTTCCCCCGCCGCCCGCACGTTTTTTTTGAGGAATTACATAAAAAAGCCTTGGGAGGGAGGGGGGGGGGGGAGCCCCCCAAAGAAAAAAAAAAAGAGGGGAAAAAAAAAATAAAAAAAATTCCCAACAAAAACGCCCGAGGGGGGGGAGGAAAATAAAATTCACCCCCGAAACGTACCCCGGGTTTGGGGGAAAGGAAAAGCCCCCCCCCGGCTTTTTTTTTGCCCAAAACCCCCCTTCCCGGAAATGAGGGGGAGCCCCCCGGCATCGGTTTTTTTAAAAAACATATGGGGGGGAGGTAGCCCGGGGGGAAAAAAAAAAAAAAAAAAAAAAATTTGGTTTTGAACCCCGCGATGGAACCAAAAATTTTTACCCCTTTTTGGTTTATCCCCGGCAAAAGAAAAAAAAGATTTAAAACCAAACCCAAGGGGCCGAAAAAGCCCACCCGGAATGAAAAAAAACCCCACACGCCAGAAAAGAAGAAAAAAAAAAAAAAACTTTGCCCTGCCGCCCGGGGGCCAAAAAAATCCTTTTATTTTTGGAGTTTTGGAGGGGGGAGGGGAAGAAAAAAAATGCCCAAAATCCCCGGGAAAACCCCCAGGTTTGCTGAGGGCGGGGGAATAACAAAAATATTGCCCCGGGACCCCCCCCTTATTTAGCGGGGTGGGGGGGTTGGGAAAAAAAAAGCCCCCCACCCCCCGGGGGGGTTGGATTTTTTTTTTTTTGAGGTTAAAAAAAAAACAAAGTCACCCCCCGAGTCGAAAGTTGGGCGGCGGTCCCCCTTTTTTAAAACCCGTCATCCCACAACGAAAAGGGGCACGGGGGTTTTATCCCCCCCCACCCCCCCCCACCCCCCCCCGAAAAAAAGAAAAACACGAAACGTTTTGGGGGGGGCCCCCCCCCCCCACCCCGGGATTTAATGGCAAAAAAACGTGAAATTCCCGGAAAAAAAGGCCCCCCCCGGGTTGGGGGGGAACAAAACAAAAGAAATAAAAAATAAAAAAAATGGTATCCACCCCCACCCGGAAAACCCCGTCCACTGAGGGGGGAGCCCCCCCCCCGTGGGGGGGGGAAAAAACCCCACCCGCGGAACCCAAATTTTTTATGAAATAAAAAGCCCCCCACCTTCTGGGGGTACAAAATTCCCCACACCTGGGAAAAAAAACCACCCGCAAAAAACAATTCCTACGGGCCCGAGGCCCCGTTCCACCACCCCCCCCCCCCACTATTTTTGCAGTCCTAAAAAAATGAATTCCAACATTCGGCCCCCCCAAAAAAAAAAAAAATTTGGGCATTATCCACCAAAAAAAAAAAAGGTGGTTCCCCCCCAAAAAAAGGCCCCGGTTCCCACAAAGAGTATCCCCCCCCCCCGAAAAAAACCCCTCCCCCGAGGAAAATTCCAAAACCGAAAGGAAACCATCCCCTGCACCTTTGGGGAGAGCCCCGGGGGGGGATTTCCCCCACCACCCCGCCTTTTATTGGGAGATTCCCCGCCGGGGCCCGGTTTCAAGTTTTATTATGGGGTGGAGAAAAGCTCCACTTTTTTGGGCCCAACAACCACTCACGGGAAAGAAGGACCGGAAGGCGAACACTCGGCCAAAAATCGTGTCCCCCCCCCCCCGAAGCCCCCCTGAAGGGAACAAACAAAAAAAGAAAAAAAAACCGGAAAAAAAAAACCCCCCCAATAAAAACGGAAGATAATCCCCAGAAAAAAAAAAAAAAAAAACCGAGCCTTGGGGGGAGAAAAAATAAATGCATCCCGCAGCTTTAATTTTGGGGAGGGGGAGGGGAGAAAAAAAATAACCAAAAAGTTTTTCGAAAAAAAGTCGCCCCCCGGTCGTTGGGGTGGACCAAAAACCCGATCCCCCCTGGGCCACCACCCCCCCCCCACCGAGGAGGCCCCCCCCCCCCCCCCGGGGGTGAAATTTTTTAGAAAAAGAAAATGCGTTTATTCCCCCCAAAAGTGATTTATCGGTTTTCAGCGAGGTGGTGGAAAAAGCTCGCAAAAATGCCCCCTTTTTTGGGCCAAAAAAACCACCCCCAGGAAAGCGCCGGAATAACCAAAAAAGGATGGGGCCCACCCCCTTTGTGATCCCCCCCGTACCCAAACGGGGGCCCCCCCCCAACCAAAAAAAGGGGTTTTTATTGGGTTTTTTATTAATTTATTTCCCCAAAGGGGTTTTTTTTTTGGTTAAAAAAACCGAAAAATGGAAAAGAAAAACCAAAAAAATGGGCCGGATATTATCCCCCCCCTTTTTTTTTGGCGGGGAAAAAGGCAAAACAAAACCCACCAAGTTTTTTAGGGGACCCCCCCCTTTTATTCCCTTTGGGGGTTTATTTTATTTTGAAAAAACCCAGCGCCCCCCCCCCCTTTTTTTTGGTTTTTTGGGGGGGGGGGGGGGATTTTATCCAAATACGGCCGGTAAATGAAAAAAAAACCGTTGGGGGGGGTTTTTCCCCCCAAAGTATTTCCCTTTTGGGGGAGACCATCAAAACCCAAAAAAAAAAAAAAATTTGGGGGTTTTTTTTTTGGGCCCCCCCCCCCCCCCCCCCCCCCCCGCCCCTTCCCCGGGGGCCCCCCGGGCTTTTTTGGGGGGCCAAATTACAAAAAAACCTAAAAATTCCCGATCCCGAGGGGAGGGCCCCCCACACCCCTGGGGGGACCAAAGGAAAAAAAAAAATACAAACCGCCCCCTTTATTTTTTTCCGGAAAAATTATTTTGAAAAACAAAACCCCTTGGTTTTTTGGGGGGGGGGCAGGCCCCCCGGAAACACAAAATTTTGCTCCCCAAACCACGGCGGCCCCCCCCCTTATTGGCGAACCGAGAAATAAAAAGAAAAAACCTTTTTCCTCCCCCTTTAAAACCGGGAAAAGAAAAAAAAATGGGCAAATCCGAGTTTTTTTTTGGCCAAAATTGGACCCCCGGAGGGAAAAAAAAAATCCCTTTTTTGCCACTGGGAGAAACCAAAAAAAAAGCCACCAAAGAAAAAACCGTTCGGGGGCCCGCCAAAACGGCGGGGTTTTTTTTTGGGGATCCCCTCACGAAAAATTTTTCGCACCCCCAATCCAGAAAAATAAAGGGAAACCCCCCGGTTTTATTAATTCGGGATATGGTTGGGGGGGGCCCCCCCGAAAGGAAAAAGGGACAAAGAACGTTGAAAAAAAAAAATGGAACAAATAAAAAACCAAAAAGTCCCCCCCCCCTACCCACCCGGGGGCCCGGGTACGGAAAATAAAAACCACCTATCGCACGGATTAGTTTTTCCCCCCCGGTTATATTTTTTTCCCCGTTTTTTCCCCCTTGTTTTTGAAACGGGTCCCCCCCCGCACAATAGAAAGTGGCCACTACTACGAAGCAAAGGTTTTTATGGGGGACCCGGCCCCCTGGGTTTTTCCCCCACCAAAACGGGTTCGGCACCCCCGGGGGGGATCAAATTAATCCCCCTTTTGAGGCATGAAAAAAAAACCTGGGGCCAAAAAAAAAGCAACAACCACCCCTTGGGGGGTTTTAGGAAAACGTACCAAAAAAGAAATCCCAAACCGGGGGCCCCCCCCCCCCCCCACGGGGCAGGTTTTTTTTTTTTTCCGAAAACTGGGGGTTTTTTTTCCCCCCCCCCATCTCGCGGGGGGTACCCCCCACCACAAAAAAAAATATAAAAAAAGAACTCCAAGGCCCAAAAACGCCCCCATTTTTGGGGCGGGTAAAAGCCCCCCCCCCCGGGCCCCATAAAGTTTTTTTTCCCCCGGGTTTTTTGGGGGGGGGGGGGGTCCTCAGCCCCGCTTTTTTTGGTGGGGGGGAAAAAAAGAAAAAAAAATGGGAAAAGGAGGAGGTTTTTTCCTTTGGGGATTTGGGAAGGCTTATATACTCGGGGCCCCCGCCCTTGGCGGACCAAAATTAAACCACTTAGCCCCCCCCACCCCCAAAAAAGGAAAAAATTGCTTTGGAAAAAAAAACCCCCTGTGGTGAAAAAATCCGGATGGAAAAAAAAAAACACGGGTGGGGGGGCCCCGGAAGACCCGGAAAAAAAAAAAAAAGCCCAAAAAAGGTCGCTTAATGAAGAAAAAAAACAAAATACCAGTTTCCCCAAAAAAGGGGCAACCCCCGAAGAAAACCCCCAAAAACTCGAAAAAGGCCCGAGTATCCGGAAAAAAGTCGTTATTGTTTTATCCAAAAAACCGGTTGAACTTTTTTGGTTGGAAAAAAAGGAAAAAAAGTTTTTTTTCACGCTGGGGATTTTTTTATTGGGGTCCCCTTTTTTTTTTTTTGGGTCCCCCCCTGGGAAAAAAAAAACCATGGAAAACCCCCTCCCCCCCCTGGGAATTGCCCGGGGAGGAAGGAAAGAGAAGAGGGGAAAAGGCAAAAAGGCCCCCAAACCCCGGGGGAGGGTATTTTTTTTTTTCCCCCCCTATTTTTATTAAAAAACCCCCAACCCGGGCCCCCCCCCCCCGGGTTTTTTCTTCAAAAGAACCCTGGGAAAAAAAAACCCCCGGCCCCTCTTCAATCTTTTCCCCATCACGATTTTATTATCCTCCACGAGAACCGTTTTTTAAACTAAAAGGAAAAAAAAAAAAATTAAAGAAAAAAAAAAAATGGAGAAAAAAAAAACACCCCAGGAGAACCTGAGGAAAAACAACAAACACCGTTTTTACAAAAAACCTCCAGCCGTTCCCCGGGGCCTCGCCCCCCGACCTAAAGACGGGTTTCCGGGAAACCCCCCGAAAAAAAATAAAAGGGGAGGTTTTTTTTTTTCCCCCATTTTCTAGGCCATCCGCCCCCCCAGGAAAAAAAAGCGGATTTTCCCCCCTTGGGTATCCCACCCCCCCCCCCCCCCCCCGGTTGAGGAGGGCGGTCCCCAACCCCCCCGGTTTTTAAATTTCCCCCCGGGATTAAAAAAATCAAAAGAAAAAAAAAAACACCCCCCCCCCGAATAAACCAAATCCAAAACTTTTACCGGAAAACCCCCGTATTATCCCCAAAGCCCCGAAAAAAAACGGGGGGGGGGAAAAAAAACGGGGGCCCCCCCCCCCCCCCCCCCCTGGGGTTTTTTTATTCCCCAATTTTTACCCGGGGGGAGCCCCGGGGCCCCCCCGGGGGGGTAAATTTCCCCCCCCCCCTTTTTTGGCCCCCCCCGAAAAAATTTCAAAAGATTTAACCGGAAGGCCCCCCCCCCCTGGGTTTGCGGGGGTTAAAAAAAAAAAAAATTTAAATTAAAAAAAACAGCCCCCACCCCCCCCAATGAAAGAAAAATATCCTGGCGGGCCGGGGTTTTTTGGGGTTATCCCTGCGAAGAAAAAAAAAATGTGGGCGGGTTTGGGAACCAAAGGTATTAAAACACAAGTCTGCCCAAAAAAAACAAGGTTTTTTCCCCCCCCCCGGCCCCCCCCCCCGCGACGTGAAGCCCCCGGAGGAGGGTAAACAGAATGGGGGGCCCCCCCCCCAACCAAAATCGAAAAACCTGGGGGGCCGGGTTACCCACCCCCGCCCCCTGGGGATTTTATGTGCCCCGCAAAACATCTGGTTTTTATTTTATATATTTTTTATATATCTCCCTTCAAAATTTCCCCCCCCCCGCCCATATTTGGCCCCAAATAAAAATCCCAGCGCAAAATCACGGCCCCCCCCCCCCCCCCCTGGGGGGAATGACACCCACCCTTTTTGGAAATAAAAAAATTTGAAAAAAACGCCCTTGAGGCGCCCCGGAATTATCCTGGGGGAAAAAAGGACGCCCCCGGTTGGGGGGGCTTTGTTTTTAAAAACTTTTTGGAAAAAAAACCTACCGGAGGGTCCGGTTGGATCCCGGAAAACCCTAAAAAAAAAGGGGTTTTTTTTTTTTTCCACCCACCCCTGAAGGAAAAAAAAAAAAAATCCTTTTTAAACATTATAGTTCCCCCCACGAAAAAAATGCAAATGGAAAAATAAAAAAACCCCCGAGGAAAAATAAGAGTAAAAAAAAACCCCAAAAAAAAAAAAAATGGGAACGGGGCCCCCCACCCCTTTTTTCAGGAAATTGGCCTCTTTTTTTTGGGGCCAAAATGGGGGGAAAAAAAACCCGGGGCGGGTTTTTTTCAAAAACCCGGCCACCCAATATTCCCGGGAGCGGCCTGGAAAAAAGGCCCGAATCCCCGCCCCCCGAAAAAAAAAAAAATTGGGGGGCCCTTTGGGGCTTTTTTTATTTTTTTGACCCCCCCCAACAAACATTCCGAAAAAATTCCTATGACAAGCCCGAATAAAAGGCTTGAACCCCACAAAACTGGCGGTTGGGGGGCCCCCACCCCGAATCTTTGATAAAAAAAAGAAGGAGGACCCGGGATCAGGGCGAAAAAAAACCTGGAAAAAGGCCCCCCCCCGAAAAAGAAAAAAAAAAAACCAATCCCAAAAGCCGGTATATGATTTATAATTGGGGAAAAAAAAAAAAAAAAAAAATAAGTCCGTTTGAATCCCTTTCCCCCTCCCGAGTTTCCCCCCCGGGCCCCCCAAACCGGCCCCACCCCGAAAAAAAGGTGGGGAAAATTTGGATTAAAAAAAATGAAAAACCCACCCGGTCCCCCATTTTCTGGGGTGGGGGGATCCACACCCCAGAAAAGGCTTTTTTTTGCCCCCGCCCCCGCCCTATTGGAGTTTTTTGCCAGTGCTTGGGGAAAAAAAAATTGGGTGGGGTCACCCCAACATGCCCGCCCCTATATTTTTTTTTTTATTATTTGAGGCACCGAAAACCCTTTCCCCGACCCCCTTAAAAAACGGACCCCCCCCCCGGGGGGTAAAAATTCGCCCCCCCCCCCCCGTATGTTTCCAATTTCACAAAAAAACCCCCGGGAAAAAAAAAACAAAAAAACCCGAAAAAACCCTATTTCCCCCCCCAAAAGGCTGGGTCACCCCCTGGATCGGAAAAAAAAAATTTATTTAGGGGCCGGGGGGCGAAACCTATTTTGGAAAAAAACCCAACCCCCAAAAAAATTCCGTCCCCGTGGAAAGAACGGAAAAAAAGCGGGGGGGAAAAAAAAAATTGTTTGGGCAGGGAAAAAAAAAAAAAAAAAGTTTCTTTGGGGGTTTTTTACGGGCCCAATTTGGTTCGAAAACAACCGGGCCCCCCCCCCCCCGTTTTCCCCCGTGGGCCCCCCCCAACGTTGTCTTCTTCTTCTCTGGTGAGGAGGAAAATTCCCCAACGGTTGCCCCCACAAACCCAAAGGCGAACGGTATTGAAAAAAATCCGCCTTAGTCCCCGGAATTAATGGGCCCCACCTGAAAAAAAAAAAAAAAAAGGAGGAGGGGTTAAAAAGCCCCAAAAAGGGGGTTTTTTTTTTTTTCCGCCCTTTTTTTCCCCACCGGTATTTCCAAAAACCGCCTTTTTTTTGGGGCAAAAGGAGGGCCGCGGGGGGGTTCCCCCGGGAACTTTCACTTCCCCGTATTCCCCAGTATTTATTATATCCTCGGGTTCACCCCCACCCATCCAGTGAAAACCGGAAAACCCCCCCCCGAAAAAAGCCCCCCCCCTGAAAAAAAAAAAGCTTTTGGCACCCTAGTTGGGGGGGGGAGGGGGGGGGAGGGGGGGGCGGGATTTTTCCCTGCCCCTCCCCCCCCCCCCCAAAAGAAAAGAGTGGCCCGGGGGCCCCCCCCTTTTTTTTTCCCCCGAGAGGCCCCCACTTGATTTTTTCAAAAGCCCGTTTTCCCCCATCCCCTAACCTTTTTTTTCGCCGGCCTACCCCCGGAAGCCCCCCCCAAAAGGGGTCCCCCCTTGGGGTTCCCCCACCCTTTCCCCACAACCCGTTAGGGGAAAAAAAAAAAAAAAAAGCCCAAAAAGCCACCCAAAAAGAAAAAGCCTTGGGTGGGGAAAAAAAAAAGATGCCGTACCCCCGAAGCCCACTGGGGGGGAAATATTTCTTTTTTTTTGACGAAAGTTTGGATTTTTCCCCGACGGAAACAACCCCCCGTCCAAAAAATATTGCTCCGGACCCCGCGTCTGTATATATATATATATATATATGCCCGTGGGGGGGGGGCCGCCTAAACCCGTTTTTTTGGCGCCCCCGTTATTTTTCGTTGGGCCCTATTATCCCCAGCGGCAGTTATCGAAACCCCGAGTTTTTATTTTTTTTTTCTTGGAAAAACCGAAAAACGGTCATGATTTGAAAAAGTGTCTTAATGGACTAGTAATGGTATGGAAAAAAAATCGTCGGAGGGTGCAATAAACACAAGATAAAGCTAAAAAATATACAAAAAAACAAAAAAAAAAAATAAAAAAAAAGACAAAAAAAAAAAAAAAAAAAAAAACAAAAGAAAAAAAAAAAAAAA
>Ga0163217_1050030_pt1 | contig 13198 bp, 11 predicted proteins | sample SynspAceP_FD_185933 | JGI IMG/M metagenome (GOLD analysis project Ga0163217, IMG submission 185933) | Saline lake microbial communities from Ace Lake in Antarctica - Synechococcus sp. Ace-P (PacBio error correction) | ecosystem: Environmental > Aquatic > Non-marine Saline and Alkaline > Saline ...
ACACCCCACGGAAAAGAAGGGGAAAGGGAAAAAAATTTGCCGGGTTGTTTCAACCCCTCGTGGGAAGCCCTTTTGCCAAAAGCGGGTCGAATTCAGCTTTGCAGCAAAGCTTTCAAGCTCGAACTTTATGGTGTCATCCAGGAACAGCGAAGATAGAGGCAAGAGCAACATACCCAGAATCGGGGCACATAGTCCCTCGGGATCACACGGTAAGCCTAGATTGATTTGCGTGCCAATTGGGCCACTCTCGTTCGTCATCCCGCCTTCCATCTCGCCGATTGAATCTGTAGGCGATTCGCGTCTATCCGACATGGATTGGGTAAAGCTCAAAGCCCAATACAGGCATCTGGCCGGATTTGCCTCTATCGCCAGCGGTTGCCGCCAACGAATATCCAGATCCTGTGACGCCAACAGTAAAAAGCATCCGCTCCCAACGTGTCGAGGCTGCCCCAAAACCGCAGGCGTTCTTTTTTTCGGAGTGGTGGTCAGCTTGCGCCGGGTTTTGGTTTTAGATAGGCATAGGCGCGGGTTTTGGAAAATGGCCACCTGCCCTGAATGAATTCAGTTGGCGCAGTCGACTTCGCACGGTGCACGATCTGTGATTTGGCCGGTCCGGAATAATCAGAGAAACGGAATGTGACGAGGCTCGTTAAGCAAGAGTGTGCTATTTTGCCGTCGTAGAACGCGTTCATCCCGTCGTCAAACTCTCCGGCGGCATCTGCGTGGGGACACAGGTAGTGAGCTCGGCAGTTGCTCTTTCAAGAACGCTCGATCTCTGGGAAGGATCGGTATTGCCCGCGGACACTACGTAGAAGGATTTGCCGCGTCGATAATTTCGCGCAGCAGAGTTAGCGTAGGTTACGGCGTCAAATTCACTGGACAATAGGTCGGATCGCCAACGGTCGAGGCGGCGTGGATGATGACAAGGTCGCGCACAGCCCGTCAGGCTATAGCTGCAGGGTCGCGGGGTGTTTCTGGGTATAGTGTTCTTATTCTAGTGAATATCGTGCGCATATTCAGACACTTCCAGGCGCCTTTTGTGACTAACGCAAGTGGTTGCTTATCTTATGCGATTGATCAGCAGGCCGAGGTTTCTTGTACTTAGACGGCTTTTCGCATGCACGCGAATTATTTTATGAGTGCCAACTGACATCACGTGCACGGGATGATGCAATCAGCGTGATGGGTTCGTTTTCTCTTTCGTGACTATAAGCCGGGATATGGGAAACACGAGCGTTTTCGGCGAGGATTAGTGCTGGCGAGTGCCAACATGGGTTGTGGGCGCCACAAGCCCACCTGTAGCCTCGAATGCAGCACAAAGGCCGCGATCGATTGCACTGCGTGGGTTTTGGCATAAAGCCACGTTTGCCGCAGATACAGGTCCATCGGATGGGCGCGAGGATACTCAGCGTCCGAGATCAGGCTAGCTGATCTCGGTTTCGGCAAAGGAAGCGTGCAGAAAACGCATCCCACGTAGACCTAGGCGAGCGGAATCGGCATCGACGGGGCTTTGCGCGTGAGCGTCACTGTTCTGTTGTTATTGCGGGATGTTTTTTCGGGATTGCGTTCCTGAGCTTGGCGCCTTTTTGGATTGCTACGCACGCGCTCAAGCTTTGTCGAGCATTCTTCGTGGGTGCCCATTATTGAGGTCCGCGATCAGCAGTTCATATTTTCAACGGGGCATACAGTTTTAAGAGTTTTTATTCGGCGTATTCCAGCAGCAATGATTGTGTGCGGCAACGAGCATGGTTCACTGATTCTGTCCATCAGATATCGGTTCCACCCGTGATCCACTATGCAGACCAGATCCGGGTTTAGAGATTGGTTTTCAGTCCAAGGAAAGTTTAGACGCAATCCGTGTTGGCTTGGGCAGAGCGGATCAAACGTCGCCAGAATCTCCTGGCCAGAGATAAGCGTCAGCTTTGACGATATGCTGCTGGTCTGCTTCCCAGGGGGGGGTGGTGTTCAACCAAAACGCCAGATGCAGTCCGCGTTTTCCATCGCGTGCGTTTCTTGAAGTTGCGATGGTTTTCAAGGCATGCTTCGTCTTCGATAGGAGGCTACGGTCAAGCTGTTCCTGGCACCATCGGAATAGCTGGCGATGACACGGGAGCCGTCTTGAAGTTTTCTTTTTAAGATGAGCGTTGCTTTAAAGCCCGAAAGGCTACAGTTTTTCCTGTTGTCGTTCAGGTGCAAGGTTACGCCCCAAATGCTCCGCCGCATCCAGCACATTTGCGTCCGTACGATGCTGTGGAGGCTTAAAAATAATCACGCGCTGCTCGTATCAACCGGTTCCCATTGCGGTATTCGGCTCGGTACAGCCTTCGGGCGGCGGTGTTTATCACGCTGATCCATCTTTGACCGTTCGCTCATGTGCCCTAGCTGCGGTTTATACTGGGTCGGGATGCTGTCCTACCTGTGATCAGGTCGTGCGCAGGTGAGTATGGTCGTTCAGGACTGATCGGTGGCTTTGGCCGGTATCAACAGCGTCTAAGCGTCTCGTGAAAGAACGACTATCAGTGTTCCGCATCTTGATGCTTGCGGCATGCTACTGATTTCGCTCGTACAGCGGATCATCGGTGCGCGGCAAATTCGATCGGTAGTATCTGGCGAAAACGGGTTGATCGGCTTTCGTCGCAGAAATGACTTCATGAAGGGGCCAGTTGATTCAGTTTTCCAGCTTTTACCAGTGGTTGCGCGTGCGTGGCATGATCAAAGCGCGGGCGCCGTCCGGTGTGCAAATCAGATATGGCGCACTGGGGAATAGGTCACCGGGTTGGAAAAATGTCAATGATGCCACGGATGCGCGTATATCCGTTCGGTACGTTCGGCTTTGCTAATCCCAATACGCTCAAAACCCCCGTTAATGCGTATTCGTCGTATACGGTCATCCATCACGGCGGAAAACGCGGCATTTCGCGCACATCGGGTGCGCACCCTGTTGCGTCGGGTTCAAGAGAGGTGAGCGAATGAATTGGTTCCGGCATCCGTGACCAGCCTGCAATGTCGGCACATGCGCTGCGCCGATAATAATCGCGTTGGCGGATCATACAACGGTTCATAGGCAAACATCCAAGCTCGGAAACTTCAACAACGGAATCTGGCGGGAAAAGCGGCAAGCGGCCTGATCGTGCCATGCGCTTGTCATGGCGTGCAATATGAAACACAGGCGTGCCACTTTTGCCCAGTTGGTTCAGATGCCTGTGCATCCTAAGCTTCGGGAGCCGGACAGCGTGATTTGGGATTATGTGACATCAGATAGTTCCTGATATACGATCGGTGGTTTTTCGAACGCCAATATGGACCGTATAAAGGTTTGAATAATCCAAATCGATGTGACGAAATGAGAGACAATTCGATTGATCCTGGGGTGGTAGAACGGTGACGGTTCAATGAGCGTTTGTCAGCCGTTCGCGGTGGCGAATCTCGTGAATTTGCTGCGTCGGGTAGATCACGCTCAGAGAGGCAACCACGATATGCGGAAAGCCATAGGCAGCAATGCTTGGCGAATTCTAAGTGTAGAATATACGCCAGTGTTTAATACAGCAATGTCATGAATAAGCGTAAAAGGCTTGAATCCAGATGCCTGAATTGTGTGATATATTAGAATATCGGTTAATTTGATTGGGGCAATTCTGAAGTCAGCATAGCGCTGTTTTCTGTGCATTGCGCCGTGCAGCCAAATCACCAAAATAAGGGCAGCCAACTACTCAATGTAACTTGGACCGACGACCAGCCACAGCTACGGAAATCAGTATGCATCAGGTTGGAAAGATCGCAATGTCGAATGACTTCGAAGATTGTCTGATAGGGGTCTAGAGGTGCGCTCGTTTTTTTGTGATGAAATCAATGTGGCGTTAGACGTGCGCCCTAATATCATCTGCAGTCTATAAACGTACGGTCATGGGAATTCCTAGCTTGAAGCACGTGCAAAAATTACATGCATTCTTGCGTCATAATGTTCTATCTGAGGTATTTTCATGAGTATCCAAGACAAGCCCCTCTTTTCCGCGGACCGCTCTGCGTCGTACCGCAATCCGAGGTGTGCGCGCCTGGTGCGTGAAAAACGTTGTCTGGGGGATTTGAATTGGGGTCTTTGATGCGCAGCGCGACGGCATGGAAGAGGACGGTGCCACTCTATCAACGGTGTCTATCGTCGTAGCGTCGACAAGCTGGTCGATGCCGTCGCGAGCGGGATTTGGTTGGGCCATGTGCATTCTTTCTATTATTACACGGCATCGAGGACCGGACAGAGGAAGTGATGCGGCGCGTGGGATCCGCAAAACAATGACAACCGGGCCATGATCAGTGTCGCGATCGCAAGACGTGCGGATAATGGTGCATACATGACGGAATGTGGCGGTATATAAGTATCAACGGTCACGATGGTTTGTCGATAGAGGTATCATCGTGATGATCGTACGGGTCGAAGCGCTGGTCAAGATGTGCTGGCACAGGGGATGCGGGCGCGGTATTCATCGGACCGGTCGGATTATCGATGGCGGGCTATCGCGGATCCGCGGCAGGCCTTGAAGCGGCAACTTCGGAGTGAAATATCATGAGCTACGCGCGAAAATGACGCCATCGGCGTTACGGCCGTTCCGCGATGCGTTGGTGCATCAGGCGCAACTGAGGCCGACAAAAAGACTATCAAATGGGATTAGCCAGACAGTAAAGAAGGTTGCGCCTGATTGACGTGACTGCGCGAGGCCGATTGGCTGTCAACCCGGCATGCTTTAGGCTACTTGATATCTGCAGGTTGAATCCATTTTGCGCCCCACTTTGTGATATCAGGTGTACGGGGAATAAAGCATGGTCAAGGCGCTGCCGCAGAATGGCTGGATCGACGAAAGAACGCGTGCTGATGGAAAAGCCTGATGGCTTTAAGCGTGCGGGCTGCGACGGGGTGTTGACACTATTTCGCCCTCGCAGTGGCGCGCTGATGACGGTTAATTCGCTTACGCGGGGTAAATCGGCAAAGGGGGGGGAGGAGGCGTGGCAGATCATTACGCCGATTTAGGCTAAATCCGTGACACGCGGGTATTTGCCCGCATAAGATCGCAGGAAATACGGATGAACCGGTAAAATTAGATATATTACAGGCAGAATATATGACAAACACATTTCTCGCGCGGGCTTTTGCTTGGGTGCGATTGCCATAGCGCGGGTGCCGTTGCGCATGTGGCAACGTGTTGGCAGCGTGGCAGCGGTGACTCGATGCGCGTGTAAGAGCGACGCTTGACGCGATGTACGGCACTATCACAAACGCGGGCAACTGGCGATTAAATCGAATACGGCAATGCTTGTGATGCGCTGGTGACCGGAAGCGGGCTTGGACTTGGGCGGGGCTATGGCGTGGGCCTGCAAGTAATACAATGTGAATGTAGATTATTCTACTGTACAAGGCTAACTGCGGCTGCAATTGGGCAGCGCAGCAATATCCTCAGTCTGTTTTCTTTATGACGAAACGCTAAGCGAATTTCCGCCGGCTCCTGGTTGGGCTGCGGGGGCGATCTGGAATATGTCATCTCGGCGGCTGGCGAAAGCGTGAGGCAACACGGAGACCCGTGCTTGCCCTGTCTGGCGGCGGTGTTTCGGCCCGCGCCCGGTCTTGCGTCTTGGAGGAGCTTCGAAGGCACCAAATACTCCGGCGCATGCATTCCTAAGGATAAGCCCACTGCATATGTGCGGGTCGGGCACTTTTTCTACGCAAAGGTTTCAGTCGTGTTGAACCAGCGCCGTACGATCCAACCGTCCGCCACCATTTTTCTGAATTCTTTTATAGACTGGTCTACAGCGGCGTGACAGGAAGGACTGCGCGTCAATCTCGTTGCAGTGTCCAGACAATCCCCAGATCCTTGCGGCATCAATCGTACGGCGATCCCGTGGTCGATTTTATATTCCGCATCGTCTCGTAATGGTTGGCCATCTGCCGCTTCCAGCGAGAAACCCTTGACTGCTGACCTCCGAACATAATCGCGCACGTATCCAATCCGGCCTTACTGAGGCGAAAATGAGCGCTCGCTCAGGCCTTGGCAGACCGCGATGGGATCTGGATGATAACACAATCTATGGTCAATGTTGGCAGACGGTCAAATAAGACCAGCACCCGGATAGTGTCGCGCAGATTGACACGCAGATTTTGGCGTTAGACTACTAACATCAGGGCAACCAGACTCCATTTCACAAGAGCCTGGACGTCGCGCCCGCCCACCACTAATCGACAAGCTCTGGCATATATACGGCGCCCCGCCGTTGACCCGCCAGAAAATCTGAGTACCGCATGATAAAGCTCGATTGGCCCGCAAGCCCGCAGCCCAGCATGTAATGCCTCCGCGCGTGCGACGCGCGCCGATAACTCGTCAAACGGTAGTTGTGGTCTCCAGAACCAAAAGATCCGCGCCCTCCGTCATTCCCAGGGCGGCCAAGGCGCCACTCGTTGCCAGGCCGCCAATACCGGACGCAGATCTCATCATTGCCACCCCACGCGGAAAACACGATTTCGTCACCTCTGCGGTGGTTATCTGAAGGGCGTTTTCGGCATGGGTAATGCAGGCTGGGGGAGTCTGCGCCATGAGGTGCGGAGCCTTTTTGTGTGCGGCTTAACGACGGTCCATTATGCCCTGCTTTTTTAGATGTGCGCGATCGCACCATCACAGTACCCAGTCCCAAAATGCACGAAGTTTTGTATAGTCTTTTCCTTATTCATTCGGTTGAGTACTATGCCTGTGGGAACCTATCTATCCTTCGCGCCATTGGGTCACTTGACGATCCGGATAATTAACCCAGGAGCGTGAGCGTGGCCAGTGTTTTTTCGGTGGTGAGTGGCGAATGACAGAGCGTATTGGTGTGAATGGGCGGTGATTGTGTTTGGCGAGAGCTACTGGCTGCCTACGGGTCCGCAGTGCGATTATAGACGATACGGAGTTTAAGGTGAGCAGAACTCAGCGACGAGGTAAGAGGATCGTGCGATGGAGGCAGACGGCAATGTGCCGGCATATCATTGGCGAGAATAGACAGCGATGTCTTTTATGGCTTGGTTTCGCCCATGCGCAGGACGTCGTTAGGCAAATGATATATATGCGCCGCACGGTTCAGGGGCGCTGTCAAGGGGATGTATTTGGCAACTGCACCCGTGCGCATTGACGCATATGACGCCGGTTGATTTTAATACGTTGTCGGTCAGTCGCTTGGCGTCGACCCCACGCCCGTGCGGCGTTTGGACGCTTACGCGCTGGTGTGATGCCGTCAGGCCAGATCACCAAAGAAGACCTTGGGCGTGGGCAACCCTGAAATATGACTGCTGTTTTCGATGCCACACAGCTGATTGCCCACTTGGCGTAGCGGCGGATTCTGTCGCAAATGGTCAAGGATGATGGCAGTACAACTGTCGGGCCATCTAGATGCGAGGTGAAAGCACGTGCGGCGCAAGTCGCTTTGTCCTGCCAGATCAAGATCGGCTGGCCGACATCCTACCGACGCGCCGGGCAGCGGTATTGCGCCTGCCAGAATATGCGCCCTGGACCGGGTGCGCCATTTGGCAGGGCAAAATCCCGTTGGATCCATCACCCCTGTCGCGTTCAAACCTTTGAACTTGCGGGCGCTTCAAACGCTTGGCGCGGCGCGGGAAATCGCTCTGCCTACGGGGGGAGTGATGCGCCAATGACTCCGCTCTGGGCTTTCAGCCGCAGACGACCATCTTGTCTATTGCGCGGCTTGAGCTGCTCGGGGTGGTGTATCGGCGGAGATCCCGGCATCCCAGTAGATGCTGACCGGCTCGCAGCAGTGGCTATGGTTGGGGCATCAATCGTCCTAGCCAGATATGATCAGGGAGGTTATATCGAAGAGAGACGCCATACTCAGAAGGAGATAGCCGCACCCCCGACGGGTTCAAGGTTGCCAACGCCATCAATATACCGGCAAAGACGCGACCATAAGCTGACATGACGCTGGACGGCACAACGGGCCGCGTGCTGCCCGGCAGCCTATAACTGGCGGCAATCACGCACCGGCCATAGTTGCGGCGCTGAATGGACGGTTGACCCGCGACACGTTTCGATCGCCGCCGAGATTGCAGGTGATGAAGGCAAAACGTCGGAAGGAAGGGATCGCAATCTGGCGAGGCCTATATCGCGCTAGCAAACTGACACTGGTGGATGAAACACATGCGATGAAAACCATCGGCGTGCTGCCTGCAGTGACGCGGCCACCAAAGCAAGGGCGGATGCCACTCGTGCCGGGTGGATCGGTGCAACCTGCATGAAAGGCCGCTTGCCTATAGCGCCAATCCGAATTCTCTCGCCGCGCGGCGGATTCCGGAAAATACGAACGAACAAACGTCGGACCGGCTTTCCCAACCGACGTGTCTTCTTTGGGGGCGATACCAACGTTAATCAGCGCTGGCGGCAGTCTGATGCAGCGCGCGGCAGGTCGCACCCGTGACAGCTTTATGAAGCGCAGTTGATAGCGTCAGTTTACGGCCTCTTGCTTCCGCTGATCGGTGCGACTTTGGTTTCAGCGGGGAAACGGCCCGAAGGCACGCCTGAAGTCAACGACAGCCGGGCGCTTTACTGCCTGGCAAGGCTGGTCAGGGGATGAGCGAACACCTGCCCGAACCGCTGATCTTGCGGGTGGGTAGCGCTTCTGCAAACGCCTGATCCTGGAATGACTGGGCGCATTGGACAGGAATATGACACGTGATTCCTGCTGTTCATTGAAGCGTTTTTCGACAATGTGGACGGGTTGCCGCTGCTGGTGCGATATCTGTTGCAATCCGCGCCGAAAGAGACTGCCGACTAGCGGCGTCTCGCGCTGGAACGATGCGCTGGATCTGGATCGATGAACATGGGGCAGACCAGCTTGAATCCTGCGGTGGGGGCGACGGCATCAGGCGACCCACGACACAGACCACTGGGCGGAGTGCCCGCGTGCTGCGCTATTTCATGAACATCCGAGTCGACCTCAGGCGGCGACAACACGCTGCTGCGTGGCGCACACGGGGCACGGGCCGGATCCTTTGCCAAGTCACAGGCGCAGTTCGACGGCGTCTATGACTTCGCCGACCGGATTAATCGGTATTTGGTCAACCTCTATGGGGGCATCGGGCACTTCCTGTACACCACTAGACGATTGGCAAACAGCTATGGCGGGCGCGAATCATCCATGTCGCTTGACGCAAGATATCGCCCGGCTGCCCCCGTTGGATCACCCAAGCTGATACGGAGACCCCATGAATCGGTTATCCTGTTCAACAAACATTTTGGGCGTACTGTCTCAGATTCACTGATAAGGCCCGAAGGATCGCGCGCCGACTTTGTCGGCTATTATTGAAGAAAAAGGGTTCTATTCTGGCTGGCCGCTCGATCGTATAGCGAGGGCTTATGGTCTTAACGACAGCGCGCTCAGGCCCGCATTTGCTCGAAATAACAGCTGACCAAACCTATTGGTTCAGGGTGGAAGGCACTCGGATGAACAGACTTAGCGCTCCTGCGCAGCCGGTGTGATGCTTCAAACGACGGCAAAACCGCGCCCGCAGGGCGGCTGATCGACCGCCCGCAACCCGCTTGGGGATCGCGACCCGCCTGTAGCTTTCGTAAAATCGTGCCTGACGCATGGCTTCGAGATTTAAACATCAGAGGCCAACCGTCAGGTCCGCTGACAGCGAAATGTGTGATTGCCGAATCCGCTCATCGTGCACGTGTCGGGGACTGGGAACTGGCACAGCTTCAATCGGCGCTTGGCGCTTTTCATGCGAAGCTTGGCGGTAATTCAAATGGCCGAAATCCGGGTGCTGGCCCCATTGAACCTTCGGCGGTGTCAGGAAAACAGCCCGGTGGCTCACCACGAAGTGGCAGAGGTGCGAGTCAGCCCACCCCACGTGAAATCCGTCGCACATCTGGGCCGTCGTCTTTCAACGTGCAAGGTTTGGGAATCATAGGTGCCATACCCCAAAGCGCGATCTCCGGGGGCATTACGAAAACACCACAGCAAGGATTTATCTTTGGGGTTATCGCTGGCAGCTGACGAAATAACAGCAGCACCGCGATGTAGAAAAGCATATGATACAAAGGCGGTAGAAGCGGAACATGTTCAAGCAACAAAGGACCGATATCGGCGTAAAAACGTTGAATCAGATAGTTAGCCCCGAAAATGAGCGCAGAAAATGCAAAGGTCAGTGACATAAAGGATTGAATCAAGCTCATGTGCTCTGAAAATCACGGTAACCCTTTGATATGGACCGGCAGGACGAAAATTGCGAAATTTTGCGGGCGCTTTATTTGCTTAAATTTGTTGGCCGCATGCAAGGCGTTGGTAATTGCGCTTCTGCTGGCGAACCAGCGACGATCAATTGAACCGTTTCGTCTGGGTTTCCTCGTCCGAGTCTGTTCGAACAGCCACGAGCGCTTTTTGCCATCAGGAAAAGGCAAGCGTCAGCTCTGCTCGCGGTACAGCCCTGAAGCGCTTCGCGATGACCGCTTTGCAGCGTCCAGCCTCGCACGTGATGGCAGAAGATGGCAAGCAGCTGTCATCAGCTGGCGCACGGCGAGCACGGCGTCGGCGCGGTCCGTCCATCAAGCTGGTAAACTTGTTCCACTTCAAACTACGGGTGTTTTGGGCACGCCAAGAGTCAGATGATCACCGCACGTTCTGGGCTGGCTCTCGCTTCGGCAATGAGAAATGTCGCGCACGTGGCAGATGATAATCCTGCGCAAGCCACTCTTCCGCGTGGCGAGGCAGCGGACAGCTGCGGTGGCAGGTCAGAGATAAGCCCCCCCAGGTAAAAATCGCTGAGGATAATCTCTGGCCATCGGGCAACACAAGGTGCGCATCGTCGGGTCCAAGCGTGGAAAAAAGCTGTCCTTGGCCATACCTCGGCGCGGTCTGCGATTGAAAAGCGTCCGATTTACCGGCGTTGGTAAAAGCCGACAAGCGCGACATTCCGGGAAAGGCCACTGATGGCCCGCAGCGCACGGTGGCAGGGCGCCGGGTTTTTTGAACGACCTTGTCAGCTGACGGCGCAACGCACAAGCTTGTTCGTCATGGCAGACGGTCAGATTCAATTGTGGGTTTACGCGGGGCGAGACAAAGCAAACAACACGTTGACGTTCAATAAGGTGGTCCAGTGCGCGGCCAAAGCGTACGTTGATATTAATGCTGCAATCTCGACTGCAAACACCCGCGGTCGCGCACGGTCGCTGAAAATCTCGAGGATGAGAAACCGTAGATCAAAGCAGTTTAAGGGTTCCCGCTTTTCAAGGTTGCGCTGCTGCACAGGCGGACGGGCCCGATCGAACCAAACAAGGTCAACTTAAGCTCTTCAAAGAATGTTCTTGAGCTCTCTGATTTTACGGAGCGAACAGCATGACCGCACGGTGCGTAAGGGCACGATATTAGCCCCTTCGACAATCCAGATGCGGCAAGGCATGGCGCATGCCACGGCTTTCGCCAGGGGGCTTGCAACGCGGCGGTCGTTGTTCTGACTTGAGTCAGGGTGAAATCACCCAGCCCGGGACGTTCGGGCCTTGCGGTGTCAATCAAAATTTGAAATGGAGGTAGCTCAATTACGTCTCACACGTTTAGTGAGATTGGCGTGTTGGCTGATCGTAGAAATGGTGTTTTGTAAACAAGGCTGCGATTGGCCATCGGTAGCAGAAACACAAGAAATTGTCAACAGTGATAAGCTTGCAGCATTCACGGCCGTTAATCAAGAAATCGTTACCGGCACATTTTGTCTACGCACAGGTTCAGGAATGGTTTGCAGTTTTTGTCGTCAGCGCTTGTTGTCTCGCTCTTGTTCTTGGTTTTCTTAGTGCACGCGGATCGGTTCCCCCATTTCGAAAGATATGAGACTGTGAAGGGAGTTTCCACCCAAAAGTCAGAACTTGTTGCGCGCAAAGCTACTTGCGTGCATGTGCGCAAATCAGGGGTCAGCAGCGAATAATAGCAAGTTTTGAGGCGCCGCATTTGCCGCACATAGGATAGATTTTGGCCCGTCTCCGAGCTGGATCAGCACGATGTGATCGCGGCGAATTCCATTAACGGCTGTAGTGAAAAGCGTGCCACAGACATGACAGCGCGTTCGGCAAAAGGCGGACCCACATAAGGTAAGAGCAAGGTCCGCGCGAGCGACAGGCCAAAAGAGCTGAAGAAGATCCAAGCGATAAAACGCCCGTTTAGGCTTTGCAGCCGCGCCGCTTCGGTCGGAAACAGAGTGCGGATGGACCAAGCGCTCATTTTCGCGACGCATTGCGTTGCGATAAAGCGCAAGACCGCAGCAGTTGACCCAGCACGGGTGGTCACGCCACGCGAGCCCGACAGCGCTAGCCCTCAGGATAGCCGGTGGTTTCGAGCCCGACTAAGCTTTGGCTTCGGCAGGATGCGCTTGAACAATCGTGGTCGTTCGGTACGAGGTTACGTGAACAATCGCCCCCAAGGCGAGAACGCGCTATCCGGTTCAAGGCTTCGGCACTTGAGTCTACATCGAACGCCCAGGAAATGCGACGAAAGAGCGCAGGGAAGCCAAGATCAACGCAGGCCGATGGAAATTCGGGTCGGTGAAAAGACCGCTGGGTGCCGTCAGAGTACCTTTGAAAAGGTCAGCCGGACAGCGCGAACAGCAATAAACAGCATCATCATTGCTTCGACCAAAGCCAGACGCCGGTGTCATGGGTGCAGCCCAGGCGATATGCCCGGGTCGCAAGCAGCGAATGCGTGGCACAGCGCACCCACGACGTTGCCATTTGGCCAGCAGCAGCACAAGCTTCAACAGTCAAAAGCGGCAACTATGTGGGCGTCAAACTGCGCCACCGCGCCGCCGGCAGACAGCGTTGGCGCGGCGCGATCTGGCCCATGTGTGCGCCGCTCGTCGGGTTCCGGTTGGCTGCGAGGTACGAACCGCAGGTGAGTAAGGAACGAAATCTGCGAGGCCGGATCCAACATAGCAGCCCTGCCATCCATAGGGACAATGGACACATCGCGACACAAGATGTAAGTCGGGTCGAGAGATCCGTGCCGGATCGTCGAACAGGCATGCCCGGTGTGGGTGATCGAGCTGACCATTCGAAATAAGCGTGGCAAAAATCTGGTCGTTGGCAGGTTCAGGAAGTGGTATCGCGAGAAGCGCGGTTAAAACACAGCTGGAAAGCACAGCGGCCCAAGGCCTGAGTGCGCGCCGACGGCTACAAGCGATCAGTCTAAC
>Ga0163217_1089421_pt1 | contig 13196 bp, 11 predicted proteins | sample SynspAceP_FD_185933 | JGI IMG/M metagenome (GOLD analysis project Ga0163217, IMG submission 185933) | Saline lake microbial communities from Ace Lake in Antarctica - Synechococcus sp. Ace-P (PacBio error correction) | ecosystem: Environmental > Aquatic > Non-marine Saline and Alkaline > Saline ...
AAAAAATAAGAGGAGATTGCTCGTTCTCGTAGGCTTCGGCGCAGCAGAGAGTTTCCCGCACCACAGACCGACCCGGATCCCCGAGAAAACCACCCCTCCGAGCCCCCGAACCATTGAAAAATTTTGGGGGTCCCAAGCCCCCCGCAAAAAAACGCCGACCCGCCTGACCGTCGGAAAAATCCAACGCCCATCAAACGCGAACACGCCGGTCCCCAAGCCGAAGGTGTAAGCCGGCGAAATCTCTGCGGGATTTCGCCCCGACGTGCCGCGAATCAACCGCGCGACCTTCGGCCTTTAGAACAAGCGCTGCGACCCAGCAGGATATAGGACCCAGATCAATGCAGCAGAAATGATGCGCCAGGCCTTTGGCGGTTAATTGCCGCCCTGTTTCAAGGGGCCCCAAGGCACAGATAGGTGACAAGCGCAAAGCTACCGGCCCCAGAAACACAACGCCCCAGGGTCGCCAAATTGGCGCACGCGCCGGGATCCGCGCCAGGCGCTCAAGCCGCATAAGATAATAGCTTGCGTGACCGGGTAAGCACCTCGTATCCTCACCCGATGATGTGGATGCACGAATGCAATCAACCGCCCATTTAAATGTGATCCTGAAATCCAGCTTGAGGCCTAGAATGGCCACGGTTATGTGGCGCTTTTAACATCATTTTCCCCCCGACCGCGTGTCAGCCTCAATATCGAGATCCGGTGATGCTTTTTTCTCAATGTATTTACGGTTTGATTCCCAACAGTCGGCACATTTCGCCTGATTACCTGCGGGTTGCGGCAGTGCAATCTCGATCAGGCGCTTCAATTTCGCGCAAAATACGGGCGTTGAAAGGGCGCGGGGCGGCAACATTGATCCGTGCTGATCGAAATAACCGTTGCAAATGCGCTCTACGGACGCCCCGAGCTTGTTTCGGTATTGGCCTGCCGCGCGCAGGGGTTCGGGATCGGGCTGGGCCCCAAGGACTTGCTCTGCCTGCGGATTGGGTGAATCTCTGGTGCCACGGCTGGTCAGCGCCAGCTGGACGCATCGCGTGTTTCCAGCTGGCGTACGTTGCCGGGCCATTGATAGTTGGCAAAGGACTTTTTCCGCCCCTTCAGACAGGGCACGTGGCGCGGAATTGCCGGTTTCAACCGTTCAAGAAAATGCGCGGCGAGCAAGGCAATGTCATCTAACCCGGTCAGCCGCAGCGCAGGGACATGCAGCGTTGCGCCCCGAAAGACGGGTAAAGTAACAGGTCGCGCGCAGCGTACCCGCTTTCATCGCGGGCGGCCATGGTCGGACTGGCTGTCGCAGAAAACGCGGCGCAATGTTCACCGGAGAATCCATCATCCGCGCGATACGCGCCTGAAGTTTCCTCTGGGATAATCGCCGATCTCGGTCGGACAACAGTGTCCCGCCGCGCACACCGTGCCAGCGCGGCGCATGGGCCCTCGATGTCTTGCAAATCGGCCGAGGTCCACGGTGACAAACGGCAGGTTCCGCCGGGGTACGGAAAAATCGTGGATAGCCCTTGCCGATCAAGCGACTTGCCAGGGTGCGCGGATTCACCCCAGATCAGGACGGGTAGATCGGTGTTCATCACCCGCGCCACCACCACGCGGTACAGGCGCTTGCATTACTGGCCGTGCGCCCCACCACGGAAGATCATCGCGTCCCCCATCGGTGGTCAGAGCGCTTGTCTGCGCCGGGCCAAGCCCGTGTCGGGCGCACTGCGGCTCAAGCGCGCGGGCCGTAGTTTCATCAGGTCAGGCCAGATCGAAAGGCTTGGGGTAAGATAGTCCATAGGCCTCGGCCTCTGCTGCCTTGATCGCGGGTCATGATCGTGGGTTCTGCGGCCGAGATCACAAATCAACGGTGGGCAGGCCGGACGGCCTGTGCAATCTTTGGCAGCATCTCGGAGCCCGTTTGCCGTCAGGCCATGACGCACATCCGAGAATGACCCACACTCGGCCTTTGCCTTCGGCCCACCCCAAACGCATCCAGGGTCGTCAGGCTGGATGTTCCGGCGTGCAACCTTGCAGCCGCGCGGTCAGTGCCTGTGTCAGAACGTGCGAATTGTGCGGTCCGTCGTCAGCAACGCAAACTGTGCCATCCATCTGTTATCTCTCCTGTTCGGAAGCTTGTATTTTCAATTTGGGGTCTTGTCGGCCCGCGGCAGCGAAAATGCGGAACACGGTCTTGGCCCGGGAACGCGAATCTAACCGTTGATTCCAGCCGCCGTGTCGGAAAATGATCTTTGCTCACAGCGCCAACCGCCAGACCGGTGCCGTTCTTCCGCGCCCCGGACACAAAGGTTCAAAGACATCGCGCGGATGCGCTTCGAGGCCGGGGCGTCATCATAGCACCGTCGATCGCAGCGGCAGCGACTGTGCCGTCCCGTCAGAGCGCCGCAGGCGGAAGGAATGTTCGGTAATAGCTGTGCAGCCGGATCGTGCCGCCCGACGGGCCGCGCTGCCTCTGAGCGTTCTTGATCAGGTTCAGCACGACCTGCCAACAGCTGGTCCTTGGTCGCCCCAAGGGCCGGCCGGCCAGCGACGTCATAATCCTCGATTGATCTTCATCCGCGCCGCGCAAATCCAAACAACGCGGAACGGCGCGGCAACGAATTTCAGCGCATCAATGCAGGTTCACAGCCTTGCGCTCCGGCGGCATCAGGTGCCGAACATGTTCAACCTGCTCCAGCAGGCTTCACGATGCGGCGCGATTCGCGACGATCAGATTCGGTAAGCTCCAGCATCCTCGGTGCTGCAGGTTCAATGCTGAGCAAATTGCGCGGCACCCGTGATCGCCCGCCAGCGGTTTTCTTGATCTCGTGGCCAGCCCAAATCTCGGCAATGGCATGGCGATTTGGGCGGCGATTTTGACAAATTGGTTCTGCGTCATGCGTCCGGCCGTCTGCGCGTGGGGTTTGATCATCAGGAACATCTGCCCCGCGGCCTCGATCAAGCGGCCAAATGCAGAAGCACATTGCAACCGGCGGGCGCTGGACCGCTGCCGACATCCACAATCCATTCACGAAACATGGGCGTGACATTGCTCTCGGGGCGCGGGGTGAAGGCCTCTTCCAGCGGGGCAAATCGACGGCAATGCATGTCCCCAGAAACCGGGCACGGCCGGCGCACAGGATTGGGCAGAGGCGTTCAAAAACCGCCTCCTTTCGGCTTCGGAGTTCCAGCCTCGGCGATCGTGTCATCGGATGTCGATCAAAATGGCGGGGCACGGGCAGCGATGCAAAGACGGCATCCAAGCGACAATCGGCGGCCTCCAACTGGTGGTCCGGCAAGCAGGCGGACGGACAATAATAGACGGTGTAACATCGGCGGGGGCTGGATGCGGTCAACATGGCAACGGGCGCAGATTCGGGCGGGCGTGTTGCTGGTGTCGCAATGTACCAACCAAATGCTTGCGCGCGACGCGCAAGGCCGATGCCTCTCCGTAGAACTGGATAATCGCCTCGTAGTGTCGGCTACATGCGCGCGAAATCGCCCCCTGCCGGGATCACCGGCGCGGGTGGCCGAACAGTTCATGGGCCCGAACCCTGTGCCAGCAGCCATGGTTTGCCTTGGGCACCACGGGCCCGATCATGCACACCCAGTCGGCACCCGATTGCGCCAGCGCCTGACGCGCCGGCAGCGGTGCTGATAAATGTCAACCATTGGCGATAACCGGAATACTGACCGCCTGCTTTGAAAAACGCCCGGCAAATGGCAGCCCAATCCGGCGCAGCCCTAATAGGAACTGGCAACGTGTGCGCCCGTGATGGGAAATCATGGTGATCACCCGCCTCTTCGGCCGCGCCGGCAGCGGATCTGCGGCGGCGTTAAGCCATGTCGTCGTCCCAACCAACCGCGTCCTTGAGCGTGACGGGGCCAACCTTGACGGATTCACGATCCGCTTCGATCAAGGCGCAGCGCTTGATCGGGCGTTTTCATCAGCGCAGAAGCCGAAAAGCCCTTTGCGTCACTTTTTTGAGCCGGGACAGCCATATTGATGTCGATCACCCGCGCACCCCCTGCCTTCGACATGCCGGCGGGTTCGGCCATTGGGGCGCCGGCTTCGGGGCGGCCCCGCCCAGTTGCACGGCCAGTCCTTCTACGCCCAGACCCAGTTCAAGTCCTTTTTCCAGCGGCACCGGGGGGCGGGCATGGATCATCATCGACGCTGGCGACCCATCTCAGACACCACCAAGCCCCTGCGGCCGGGAAAGGACGCCACAAGTTGCGAAAACGGTAAATGGTGATCCCGGCCCATCGGGGGCCCAGAGAACCGGCGGGTCGAGTTTGAAAAAGGCAGATCCGAGAGATCCAAACGCTTAATCCTTGGTGCAGTTGCCTTTGTGTACCGAGCCAAGGGTGGGAACTCAATCAAACGCAGCAGCTCTGGCCGTGTGAAAACACTGGATCTATGCTAAGAATTTAATCACATAGTGCAGCCGATTGCCCGCCGGGGCAGCTTTTCCCTGCTTAGAAACGGGGGGAGTTTATCCAAGGGAGTGGACGATGGGCGTCGACCCGAAATCGCAGGCCTCTCATCGTTGGCTGGGGCCGACGGGGCACACGTGCGGGTGGCGGCAGTGCCAAAGCAGTGGGCAAGCCGCTGTGTGTAATACGTGTGATTGGACCACACGCTGACCGGGGCTTTCAGAGGCATCCCAAGATCGAGCGGATCATCATCGTTCTGAGCTGGGCCGGTGACAATGGCGCAGGCTGATAGGTTTACCTGCGGCAAGGCTGCTTGTGGCCGGGAAGGTGGGCGCAGATCGCGCCAGCATCAGTCCGGCAACGGGGGCTGGCGTTGCTGGGGAGGATGCGATCTGGTGGCTGAATCCACGAATGCCGCCCGCCCCTGTGTCACGCGCGCATGTTATCGACGGGGCGGTGATCGACGCGGGCTGGCCACGCTGCTGCCGCCGCGCCGGTCTGCTGTCACAGTAACGCGCTTTGGGTCGCCGAAGACGGTGCCGTTGCAGGGCACGCCAGGACCGCACGGCGCTTTATGCCGCGCAAACCCGCGCAAGGCTTGAACGCTGCCCACATATCCGCGCCGCTCATGCCGCGTTTCAAAGGTGTCGCCGGGCCGATGATGTCGAAGTCGCCCGCGCCGCGGGGTGTTGCGGTTGCCCATCACCCTTGGCGCGTGGATAACCTGAAATCACGGGGTGCCCGGGTGATTTTTTGTCCGCGCCGCCCGGGTATATTGGAGTCTTCGATTGGATATTCGGGCCCGGGCAACGGGGTTTCGACAGTACACGCCTTTGGTCCGGGGCGAATGGCTTGACCTTTGCGGTTCGAAAATTCCGCATGATCAAGGGGGCTTGTGGACACTCGCACGGGCTTGATGTTGGGCGAATGCTACTGTGCACCGATGCGATCTATGGTGCCTGGGGCCTATGGGGGGGACTCGGGCCAGCACTTCCCCCCGTCACTGGACCCGCAATAGGAAAGGCGCGCAAAGGGGCCACATTTTTTTGGCGTCATGCCGGGCACGATCTTGTGCGCGCAAGCGGGAAGGATTCCACCCTGAGCCATGTCCGATTGCAACGCTGATCTGTGAATATCCAAAGTGGGGCCTCATGCCCGCAAGAGATGCGCCGCGTGATGGCCGAAATAAACTGTCGCTTGAAGAATAACCGGCGTTTCGGGGTTCAAGGCAACCACTTTCCGACGGTTTGGGGTTTTACGCGGCCCGCGCGAATAGGCATCGCTGCATGCTCCACAGCAACATTGGTGAAAACTATGACTTTGGCAAAGCTGATCGCGACCGTTCTTGGGGGTTGGCTTATATCCGCCCCGCGTTCCGGCAATGGGCTGTCGCTTGGTGGCGCTGCCCTTGGGGCGTGGCTGCTGCATGTGTCGCGGCCTGCCTTGGCTGATTGCGGGCGTGATCCTCACATTTTGCAGCAGGCTGGGTGGGTCCACTGCGCCAATGACCGCAGGCAGGCACCGGGACCATGACCCGTCCGAGATGCGTGGAATCGGACCGGGAGGTCGCCGGGGCCCAGTGGGTTCGCGCTGCTGCCACTGAGCTATGCAAAGCTGGGACCATGGAAATATGATATCGCTTGGTGATGTAGGCCAGGCTGGATGCAGCGTTTTGTGCTGTTCCGGTCTGTTCCGATTATCTGGAAGCCGCCTGGTCATCGGCTGGGCCCGACCGGCGCGGCGATGCGCTGGGGTCATGCTGGACGTGATTATCTTTGCAGGCAATCCCTTCCGCGCTGCTCGGGGGTGATTGGGCACTGGGTGGTGGGCTGTATCCACGTGTATCTCTTTGCCTGATCTGCGGCGCACCTTCTGGACCGCGCGCCCCGCGACCGGGTGGCGTCATGAATCGCTTTGTGCTGGAAAGCTGCACCGGCGGGGCAAGGTCGGCTGGCCGGCTTGACCGAATTGCCCCGAATCATCGGCAACTCTTTTTGACCGGGTTTTGTCAACCGCTATACTAAATTGCCGCCAAAATCGGACTTGGCTGCGTCAGCGGCCGTGGGCTCGACGCTGGACGTCCACGGATGCGGTATCGGAGCAAGTCGCGTTAGAGATGGCGCGCGGTGCGCTGGGCACGATGCAGGGCCTCAGATTGCCGTCTCCTATCACCGGTATCGCAGGCCCCGGCGGGTCAGAGCATAAGCCGAAAGGTCGGGTGTGTTTCGGCTCGCAATTCCGCGGCAGGCATCACCACCCACACTCAAGAGTTCGGTGCCCTTGGGCCCGCGATAGCGTTCCGGTCCTTGCTGCCCGTAATTAAGCGCCCTAAGCTGGTTTTTGCAGCGATTGCATAAGCGCCCATAATTTGATCGATACTGCGGATTATCGCCTATATTTGTGGCGAATATAGAAACGCGTTGTAATCAACGGGCTTGCCCGCTTTTTAACTTTTTCCGTAACGCGGCCACATCGTTTTCACCCCGTTTTTGGCAACCTAAACCTTTCGGGAGGAAACCAGAATGACACGCAGCTGATACGGCATGGATTCATGACGGCCACGGCCTTGGTTCCTGTTCATGAACATTACCGGGACTGGGCCCTGTTCTATGGCGGGCCTTCGTGCGCAGCCGCAACGTGCTGAGCGTGTTTATGCATTGCTACGGCCAGTCACGCTTTGTTTGATGAGCGTGCTGTGGTTTTCTCTTTGCGCGCGCTACCTCCCATCGGCGTTTTGGACCGACAACCTCGGGTATCTGGGGTGGTTTGGCAAGATCGGCCTGTCCGGGGCGTCACCAGCAGAAAAGCGCTGTCTGGGGCAACCCTGCCCCGAGATCCTGTTTTTTTTGCCTTCCCAGAATGACCTTGCGATCATCAACACCAGCGCTGATCGTCGGGCTTTATGTTGAAACGCATCGGCCTTTGGTTTTTGTTGATGCTGTTTTTCGTTTGGGCCTGTGGATGCTGGCTGTGCTATGCGCCCGGTGGTGCAAACTTGATTTGGGGCGGTTGGGCTTTCTTGCGGATGGCGGTATCCTTTGGCGAGTCGGCGTGCGCGAATTTTGCAGGTGGCATCTAGTTCGTGCATGAGACAGCCGGTCTTGCCGCGTTGATGCTTGCCGGTTCTTGTCCTTCGGCCCCAGTTTGAACCACAACACGCACCGGCCCTCATAACCCTGGCTTTTGTGATGAATTGGTGCGGCGATGCTGTGGGTCGGCTTGGTTCGGCTTTAATGGTGGCTCGCAACTGGCCGCAGACGGCGGGGCGCGATGGCAATACCCGTGACCCACATCTCTGCCGGAACGGCCGTCGCTGGACATGGCACTGTGGGAGCGGGATCAAGTTCGGCAAAGGCCGTCTCTGGTGGGCATCGTCACAGGTACCATTGCGGCCTTGCATCATCACGCCGGCGTCCGGAATTCGTCCGCCCGTGGGCAGCCCTGCTGAATCGGCGCCATGTCGCCGGTATCCTGTGTCCAAAGAAGCCGTCGTGCTTATCGCAACAAGGTCAAAAAATCGACGACAACGCCTCGATGTTTCGCTGTGCACGTGGGTCGCGGTGGTATCATTTGGCGACCAGATGATCGCTGCGCTTGGTGCGGGCAACGTGGACCGCGCAGCTGGGGTCGCTGGCTATTGTTGGGGTCGTACTACCGACGAATGGTGACGGGTCGGTGCTGGTTGCGTCTGCAGGCGATTCACGCCAATTTGCGGTGTCAGCAAAGTAAGGTAGTCAACGGGCTCGATCTGTCGGTCCCGTGAACGCGCCTTATGAGCTAAGTCAGCTAACCAAATCGAACAAACACATCGCAATAGGCTCCCTCTTTGGGGCCTTTGTTCCGTTCAGGTCGGCGGCTATGCCCCCGCCGCCATAATAGCACAGCGTGCGCGTTTTCTCGAATGCGCGCTCCACCCGCTGCATCGCCTCGTTAAATAACCACCGATGATCTTTTGCAAAATCGCATTCTTGAATTCCGAAATCGACAAAGAAATGTATGCTTGCCATTTGTCGTCGCCGATGTCCCTCGAACCGCCCAGTTTCGGGACTTCATATACTTGAACGGGCCCGTTCCAGATTAATTCTGTGTCGATCTTCCTGGCTCTGGCCACAGGACCAACGCGGCTTGGTGAACCGTTCACGAACACCTTGAAACTGATGACAAGATCGGCGTCCATGCACCTCGTGATGCGCCCCATTCCTCAGCGGCTTTTAATCCGCGCGCGGCGGTTTCCAAAGGTAAAAATTGCCGGGGTAATGACGCCACATCGGGCCAACCAGATCATACATCTGTTGGGCGGTATAACGGCAGCTCGCGGGTCTCTGAATGGGGTGTAGGCATTGATTTTCCATCTGTCATGAAGTTAGCCTTGTATGAATCTTACTCCTCCTTTTTCAAGGTAAAAACCAATGACAACGCGAACCATATGTCATCGACGAAATGAATCTCAGCCAGGCCAATGCCGCGCGGATCGAAACCCTGTGGCCCGTGAAATTCCGACCGGAAATTCGAAGGCACTGGAAAAGCTGACAGTTGTGCCGGTTTGCTGGCGCGGGTCCTTCGTAATTCATCGCTGATCCGTGCGCGAACTAAACCTGCCCAATAGAAGTCGATTTTTCCTAGAAGCGTCCAGCTATGGCGATGGTATGGGAAAAGCACGCGGAAGTTAACGTATTCTCAGACTTACGCGGCCGCAATTGGAAGGTCGTGACGTATTGGTCCGTCGAAGATATCGTGGACACGGGTCCACACCTTCGCATCAAACGTACGCAATCTGCTGCTGTCCCCGCGTGGACTGCGCGGCTGAAAACATCGCATTGCTCGAACAACCAGCCGCCGCCGAGGTGGAACATGAAGGCCGACTGGAATCGGCTTTGAAAATGTCGCCGATGAATTTGGTCGTGGGGTTATGGGGCATCGGGATTACGCACAGCGCGAACCGCAACAGCCGTTTATCGGCAAGGTCCGCTTTCACATGAAACATCGCATGGGCTGATGCGCATGAGACGTTGGGTGCAAAATCCCGCCCTCGGCGCAGTCGCGTCAAGTTTGTCTTGTGCGGTTGTACTGGCCGGCGCGTTGATCTTTGGCGCGGCATACTTGGCGTTTACTGGCCCGAATGGGGCCACAACCGAACGCATCAAGAAAACCCTTCTGACTTTTCCAAATGGCAAAAAATCCGCAGGGAGTTTGAGGGCAGCGCCCTCATTATCGGGGTGAGTTTGAAGGGGGCAGCGCGCCGGCTTATCTTCCAACCACAGCTTCGCCAACCGCGCCGCCTGCAAGCGCGCAAAGTCGTCCTTCCCGGCGTGATAGCTGAATCCGTGTTAACGGCGTCCGCAGACACCATCAAGAAACCCCTTTGCCGTAGGCCGATTTTCATAGGCGGCGAATTCGTCAGGGTGCACAAACCGGTTCTACTGCCGTGGTGCTTTGGCGTCGCTGCAAATACTGCCCAATGGTCAGAAAATCTATATCTGCCGCGCGGCAATGTCTTCCATAACCTGCACACGGACTGACGGTTTTCGCCCAACCCACCATGATGCCGGATTTGGGTGAACATGGTCGGGTCGAGCTCGCTTCACCCCGTTGTCAACAAACCGCAGGCGAATGGAAGTACCGCGCACCGGGGCGGACTTCGGGGTAGACAGGCCGGGGACCGTTTCGCAGATTGTGGTTAAAAACGGTCCGGCCGCGCCCTCGACCACGGTTTCAAGCACCCTTTTGGGTCAACAGCGGATGAAATCGGGTGTGAAGAATCTCGGATCGTCGTGCCCGGCGACCGTTTGCGCACGGCGCGGATTGGTTTGTGCGAATGCTCTGCCCCGCCGTCTTCGATATCGTCGCGATCGACGCTGTGAAATAACCACATGGTTCAGCCCTAATATTTTGACCCGCATCGGCGACTGCGCGCCGGGCTCGAAGATATCAAGCGCTTCTGGCGGCGCCCCGTGGCGATTTGTTGGGCAGAAGGTGCGGCGCGGTGCAAAAGCCTCACCCATGAATCAATCATGGTGGCGTGGCCCTTGCGCCAGCAATTCGCCGACGTTAGGGCAGCCTGCTTCTCTCTTCGCAAGCCGTGACCAGTTTTGTTCTCTGCGCATGAATCTTGGCGGTATCTGCTACCCCTTTGCCCCCGGTGCCTTACCCCGAATCCACGGGACGGCTTTTTTTGGCTGTGAAATTATCGGGGGGCGTCGGCCTTTTCAGGGTGGCGCTGCTTCGGGGATTTTCAGGTCTCGCATGATCAGGCTCCGTTGGGAATACGCCCCTTATGTAGTCCCCGCTTCGCGCCGGCGTCAATGAAAGAGGAGTTCTCATGCGCAGGCAAGCCTTGCGTGGTCGTCACGATTTGCAGCCCGTTTGGTCAGCCGATCATGGCGCTGCCGGGTCTGTTTTCCCCCAAGCGTTTTCGACATAATTGTTTGCGCAAACCGCATAAGCGCAATGCGCAGCACAATTTTGCCAGATCGCGCAGGACCATCCCAAGGCGTTTTTCAAGCCGGTTCTCCAATCCTCAAGGTAACAGCAGCACCGCAGCACAATGTCCGACAGTCCCGGCCCCAAGATCTGCAAGCGCGATCCGACGCGTGGCCCGCGCCGCAGAGGGCGCACTGCCCTCAAACGAGACGCTGTCCCCCTGCCCGCCTGATGCCAGAAACCGTGCCCAAATTCTGGGTCACGCCTCGCCATTTGCGCCCAGTTGAAAGTCTTCAACGCAGGCGGTTTCGCACTGCCTGTACCAGATTATCGGACAGGAACGGCGCGGCCGTGGGCTATCCCGGCGACGGCGGCCAAGGCAGCCAAGGGGGCTTTCCGCCAGCGTATAGCGCAATCGCCCAGCGCGTTTTCTTTTGGAGGGCTCCCGCAGGCGGTGGTGTCCGCGGGCGAAGGAATGTCTGATCCTCGCCCAACCCGGTCCCTAAATGCCTTGGCGTCGGGCCGCTTTGCCAGCAATATCTCGCTAAGCGCGTTCCGTCCCGCAGCTGTGGGGGATGTGATAGGCGCAAGATGCCGCCCTTCGCCATCGTGGCGGATCCAGCCCGTCAACGCCAATCGCTTGGGCAAACGCAGCGATCCACGACTGCCGTGCGCGTCGCCGCGCCCTCAGGCCCGCTGCGCCACCACGACAGCCCTTTGTCCCATCTCGGCAGCAACAGCAAGCAGGCACCGTTTCAACATAACGGCGCAAGATCCGCTGTGCTTCGCTGGTCCCAGGGTTTTCATCATCGGGCATCATCGTTTTGGGTGCCACTGTTTGTTTCAATCCGCAACGGGCTCCTGCATGGGGTGGGGTTTTTAAAGCGGCTTACCTGCCCCAGGAAACACATCCAGAAAGCATCATCCACCAGCGGATTCGTCGCGCGCGTTTTCAAGCCGGACGGATCTGGCGCAAAATCGTCGAGGCCATGGCATTCCGGCAGATCGGGCGCTTAAACGCCCGAATGGGTGCCCCATCTCTATATGAGGACAAGATAAGGATGCCGCGCGGCGTCGGGCACCCCATCCCGGCATCCGGTCGCCGCTGGTCGGTGTAATTCAGTATTTTGCGTCATGCGACTGTCCTTTATCGAAAAGCCAGCGTGGATATCCACAGTTTATCCACAGTAGCAAAAAAGGTTAATTGGTTATGGGATTTGTTTAATATATGTGGTCCAACCCCATAAATTGTTTCCAAATGGTAAAACACTTGTAAACCACGTCGCACGGCGAGTGTCGCGATGCGCACAACGCGTGTTTTGGGTGGAATCCTTGGTGCGTTAGGCCGCGTCCTATTCGGGGCTTCAGTCATTCCAAGGATAAAATGAAAATACAATGCAAGATATTATAACGCGGCTCAGCACATCCACGCGCCCCTGCCATTCTTGTTCGTGCGCTAATATTGGACAAAGGTGGGTAATATGGCGCGGGCCAATCTTGCGTCGTATTCTTGGGGCGCAACCGTCCTAACCGCCGACAGCGCGGGGGGGGGGCCCCCGGGGTCGCGGGGGCTTGGGTTTTTTTTTTTTTTCAAACTGATCGAGATCGAAGCAAGACCTGAACACCAACGTAAAAAGACGGACGCAGGCTATAACCCTGTCCGTCATAATCGAAGTCATGGATCGCGTCGTCCGCCGAAGCAGACTTTTTGCCGCCGCCACCCCGCGCAGCGCGCCTGATTGGGACCGCCTACATAAAGCTTGTCGGGTTCGCTGCTTGCGGTCGGCAACAAAGGCATCCAGCGCCGGCGCGGGTATCAGGGTCCATCTCGCTGCACAATAGTCGCCCAAAGCTTTTCAAACCCGCGCCGCCGCAGTTTGCTTGCGTATCGCGCGCGCCTGTCGTCCGAACCATGTCCTCGAACGGCTTGTAGTCCAGCAGATCGGATTTCCAAGAACGCTCTTAAAGGTTGGCTTGGGGTATGGGCGCAGCGAGGATAATGCCCACGGGAAACCACTTCGCGGGATCGCGTCCATTGCTGCGCATTTTCAATCAATCTGCATCGCCCACGCGCCAGATGGTGCAAAAGCGCCCAATTGGTCGGCGTTCCCATTACAAACTTTCTCGAACGACGCAACCGTCCCGCCTTTCCAGCCAGCCGAGGCGTGCAGCATAAGTTCACACCTGATAGCAAGCCCCATGTTCAGGCGTTGCTGTTTCGTACGCGGCTTTGCGAAAATCGGGCAGCTTTGACCCGCAGAACGACCCCGAAGACCGGAACGGCAGGTTCATCCGCCGCGGCCAGTTGCCCCGCACCATGGTGATATGCCGCGGCCTCCGGCGTCCAAAGG
>Ga0163217_1009693_pt1 | contig 13195 bp, 9 predicted proteins | sample SynspAceP_FD_185933 | JGI IMG/M metagenome (GOLD analysis project Ga0163217, IMG submission 185933) | Saline lake microbial communities from Ace Lake in Antarctica - Synechococcus sp. Ace-P (PacBio error correction) | ecosystem: Environmental > Aquatic > Non-marine Saline and Alkaline > Saline ...
GCATAGCTTGTTTGATTTCAGGTTTCGCGTTGCCATCACCAGTGTACAGAAAACATACTGACCATCTGCCTTCGCTACGATCGTTTTGCTTTTTTCGGAGGAGAGAGTGTGGACCCAACAAGGAACTTTATAATGCGTTCGGCGATCATGCTAGTGCCCTCCTGCAACTTGTTTCAGAGCACCAACTGTCACCACAGAGCTTTGTCGTAAGCCAATCAAGCTAACAGGGTCGAATAGTGCTGCTATCACGCACATACTACGGTTAGGAATGTTTGCGCGCCGCCAAAAATAAATTTTATCATCCAATTCATTGGAAATATCAAAGCGTTACAATATTCAATTCTGCCATTTTTGCTAGTGAATACTTAGTTTTTCGGAGCTCTAATGTCGCTTTGCTTCAACTACAACAAGACGTCTTGACAGTACAAGTTTCAGACGCAAAAGATAGTGCGCAATTGCTTGCACGGTTACCATCTTTTGTTCATTTCTGAGAGTGATCTTTGCTGGTTTTGGCAGCAAAAGTGCACAACCACCAGAGCGCCATAAAGGGCTACGGATAGTCACGCTGCACGAGCGCGAACCAGAAACCTTTTTTGATTCCAAAGGTTTGCGTCCGCACCGCCAGCTCATACTTCAGAGCGAGTTTTTGAGCGGCGTGAGCCTTGAAAACGAGCGCCAGCCAAAGTAAGATGTACACTAACTTGGTGAACCAACGCCCTCGTTGTGAGTTCACGAGCAAAGGCTAATCGGAAACTTCAACCAGTTCCTTGCAAGAGCCTGTTAGATTCCCCAAGTCATTGGTCTACCCCTCTTAGCGAGCTTTTAAACAAGCTGATTTGAAGAATAACATTCACGCATATCACATGCACCAAGGTACGGCACCTTTCACTAGGAATAAGGTTACGTCTCTGTATCCTACACGAACCACTTCTAGTGATTGAGTATGTAACTTGTGCAGCGCCCATATGCCAGGCCATCTTCTTTGCCTTTCGCCAAACACGACCCAGGTGTTTGACAATTGACCGATAGAAGCCCAGAGCACGGTTGAGACCGAGTTACCATGGAGTAGTGCATCACTACCTAAAAATTATGGAACGCGCCGTGATGGGCTACCTTGAAACACCGAGAGTCATTTGATTGACCAGGTTTTACCAATCAACCATCTGGACAGATGCGAATCAGCAACTGTCGGAGTCACCAACATTGATTGTTTTCGTCACTCGCACCGCGACTCCACAACAACCCACGACCTGGACTTCAACATTATCGCTTTTTGTCATAATGAACCCGGCAGGCAGCTCGTTAAATCGGAGCTGCGGTAACGCAACGAAGAATCACTCAGCGAGTACTTGAACAGCTTGGTAGTCTCGTCGTTCAGTGTCTGGTTGTTTTCACTCTGACAGTATAACTGCGGGGTCGGTTCATTATTTCCTCGATGACGCTGAGGGGATAGACACACACCTCTCTGACAGTGGGGCCCATTTCTCTCGGCTTTGCGGTCCGAACTAAATTGAAATAGTCCATTATAACCTCATGCTCAAGTGTGGTGAGAGTGGGGCTATCACCCGCTACGGCTGATGCTAGTTCAGATCATTCCACTAATGTCTGGCATAAGCCGCTGATAACGCAGTCGGTTGTCCGCACCCCAAACTTTGAGCTTTATTAACCCAAAGAGATTTGTAACTTCAACGCCTGCCCGCAAGATCTAACTTCATTAAAGCATCAACTGTTTTTTCAGATTGGCTCAACGATGTCTAGAACACGCTTATGTGTACGGATTTCATACTGATCAACGCGCATCTTTGTTCACGTGTGGAGAAATCAATACTGTATGACGTTTCCCTTGCGAGTAGGATGGAATCGGTCCACGTACTTTAATACGTTTTCGCTGTGTTCCCAATTTCTTTTGTGTTTGAAGCATCAATCAGAGCGGTGATCAATGCTTTCAGACGAATACGATTTTTTTGGCTTTGCATTTCCAAACTCCAAATACAATGTTTTTGTATGACTTACTGTACATTTATTAAGCCACAATCCTTTTTTAGGACGGCGAATAGGAATTAGCTATTCAAAAAGTGGTTTGTCAAGTAATCCAATTCTGAAACAAACAAAAATAAACCACAACAACTCCCCACGCGCCAGCAACACGGGGAGCCTTTTTTCAAATCTCTAAAAGATACAATATTCGTAGATTACTTAATGATTTTTAGCTACAAACACCAGCCACCAGCTGTTACCGGCCACCTTATCAGAGGAATCGCAAGACACGTAGACCTTCGGTCATTGCGATTGGGTGTAAATTAGAGCAACACGCCACATCTTGTGACAGATGAATCTCTCCACCGATACCAGGGCACATAACCATTTCTACGCTTTCAGGAAGAAACAAGCCACCAGGTTACGTCAGTTGTAGGGAAGTAATAAACTGTTGTTGCGTAGCCTTTAAAGAATGGCGTATGACGAACCACCTTGCGCGTTCGATATCACCACACATAAACTTCTGTCTCTTCAAACGTCAGTATGTAAGGATGTAAGTAGAGCGACCAGGCTGAGAAGAGAGAGAGGGCTGAACATCTTCACGTCCTTAGTACCGCGCAACAAGATACCAACAGTTTCCTCGCTCAAGCACGACCTTCATCAAGAAGTTGTAAAAGGAACATCTCAACACCAGTACAAGTTGGTTTTAGTAGTATCAACGTACCAAACAATTTCAACTTCTTCCTTGGATTTTTAAACGATGCCACGCTCACACGACCCAGTAACAACCGTACCAGCGAACCTTGAAATAGAGACATACTCTTCGATAGGCATCAAGAAGCACCATCGATAGCACGCTCTGGCTCAGGAATGTGATCTAGGCGTTTCAACTATTTCGCTTAACTGCCGTCGTAACCGCATGCCGGTTTAAGACCATCTCAATGCCATCAAAAGCGAACCAGGAAATAATTGGAGTTCATCAACCTGGGAAGTCCGTATTCAGATGAAGATCACGCAATTCCATCTCAACCAACTACTAGCATTTCCCAGCGTATTCTTCAGAATCCGCAGCCAACCACAGTCTTTTCAAGCCAACAACATCAGCTTTGTTAAGAAAACAACGATGTAAGGTAGCACCTACCCTGACGAAGAAAGAAAGGATGTGCTTCACGAGTCCTGAGGCCAATAGGGCCGTCAGTCGCGCCATAAAAAAAATAACTAGAATCAGGGCACCGTCCATTTGAGGGCAGCAGACCAGTGATCATGTTTTTAACATAATCGGCGTGGTCCAGGACAATCTAACGTGCGCATAAGTGACGTGCAGTGGAATCATACTCAACATGAGAAGTCGGAGATTGTGATACCACGCCCTCGCCGCTCTTTCTGGAGCATTATCGATACCGTCCAAAAAGCAACAAGCTTGGTACCGCCATAAACTTCTGCACAAACACGAGTTAGCGCAAGCTGTTTAAGGGTTGTTTTTACCATGGTCAACGTGGCCATTGTACCAACGTTAACATGTGGTTTAATTACGTTAAATTTACTCTTTGCCCATGATACATACACCTTCCACACGCCACTCTCACGCTCCCGCTCACTCGCGCACTCTGATTAATCTTCAATTTTTGATGATCGCGTCTGCCAACACCTAAGCCGGTGCTTCAGCGTATTTCTCCAAACTCCATTGCATAGCTTGCACGCCCTTGCGACAAGCTGCGCACGTCAGTTGCATATCCAAACATCTCCCCAAGAGGACTTCAAGCTCGAATAATCTTCCCTGACGGCGGGAATCGTCCCATCCGCTGAACAATACTCGACGACGATTCCCAGGTCTCCCTATCACATCACCCGATGTACTCTTCAGGGATTACAGACTTCCACTTTCATTACAGGTTCCAAGACACTAGGGATCAAGCATCCAAGCTGCCCCCTTTCTTAGCCGCTGAGAAGCTGCAATTTATAAAGCCATTTCGATTAAGAGTCAACAATCATGGAATGAACCATCGAACAACAATTTGATACCCAACAAAAGGATACCCAAGCAATAACGCCGTTCTTACATTTGGCTCCGAAACACCCTTCTCTTATTGGCAGGGATGTATTCTTTAGGAATAGGCACCACCAACAATCTCGTTAACAAACCTCAAGCCCCACTCTTTATCGTTGGGATCAAGCTTCATTCTACGACGTGACCGGTATTGACCACGACCACCGATTGAGCCAAATTTGTGGATTAACCACCACCTCCTTTGGCGAATTTTCTGCCCCGATAGGAAACCTGAGGCTTACCAATGTTTGCCTCCACCTTAAACTCGCGACGCATACGATCAACATAGTATATCAAGGTGGTAGGCTCACCCATTACCGGAAATAATTGTTTGGCCCGTCCTCTTCATGTGTTTCCACACGAAACGAAGGATCTTCTTGCGCCAACTTACCCCAGCGCAACACCCGATTTTTAGTCCTGATCGCGCCTGGAGATCTAGGCTCAAACGGGCAACAGATATGAACAGGACTCTGAAAATTCCATCGCCCCTCCAGCACAACAACATATTCATATCAACAAAGCGTATCACCCGTAGTTACATACTTCATACCTACAGCAGCGGCAATGTCCTCCCGCAAAAACCTCTTGATCTCTTCGCAGATTATTAGCGTGCATCTGAACCATTCGATACAATGGGCGTTCCAGCGTTTCTGCTTAACAGAAATTAATATAGAAACGCATCAACCAGAACGTAGCATCCCAGCAGCGAATAAAATGTCAGTGTTTTTTTGTTTTTGTAGCCTACAAATGGATCTGTTGCTATCCTTGAAAGCCAGTGCTCGAGAACGGAGCCTCATCACTAGCAACACCGATTAACAACCGTTTCACATCTCAACGCGGTACCTTCTATCGCTTAACTATCAAGCGGGAGAAGGTAAATATTCAATAAACGCATCCAAAACCGCTTTGCACGCCTTTATTTTTAACAAGGCTGAACGCGCAACATCAACCAAGACAAATTTTTACATTAGCCATGTACGAGCTCGCAAACGCTTCTAATATTCATCGACACGACAGCTCCCCCTCTTCAAGGTACTTTATCCATGCAACTCAAATCATTCGGCTTCGCGCTGCAGCTCAACCATTTGTTCACGCCAACTCTAATTGCATCATCAAAGCAAATCAGCCAGGAATATCCTTCGCAAAGAGAAAGTCATCCCTGATCCTCTTCAACTCCACATCACAGCTTTCATCAAACACAGATCACCACGCCTCTGAATCCTTCTTCAGTACCGATATTAATCTGGATTGGACAGCGTTTTGCAACCAAAGAACGAGTTTTTAACTGTCGAACAACCGAGAAAAAATTCGGCCCCTTGTACGATCCATTTTATTATGAATACCAGAAGCGAGGAACTTCATATTTTATTCGCTTTGACCGCCAACTGTCTCAGTTTTGAGGCTTGTACAACCCGAAAGATACACAAAGCACAACAACAGCAACGCGTCCAGAGAGCACGCAAAGAATCGCTCCTACTTTCAATAGTAAAAATCTCCGTGCCCAGGCGTATTCTTGATAATATTGATACGGTGCCTGCTCCAAACTGTTTTATTGCATCCCACTCCAGAAGCAAGTTGTTGCTGCTTGAGAGTTATCGTAATACCGCGCTCTTGTTCTATGCTCCATCCAATCCATTTGTTGCCGCGCCTCATTGCACTTCACCATTTTATGAGACAAACCTGTATAAAAACAGAAACGCGTTCAGTTGCGTCGCTCGTTTTAGCCTTGCATCAACATGCGCACAATATACCGATATTAACGGTAGCGGTTGATAGGTGTTTTACGGCCACTGTGGTGATCCCTTCTCCGTATAATTAGAAACGGTAGTTGAGAGACATGCCTTTTGGGTTTCGCTCTGCATGCGATGAACGGTCTTCAACGTTTCTTCACAGCGAGAAACCTTTATTTTTCAGCAGCCGTCTAGATCCTCGCCTGCAAGACGTAGAGCCATGGGATTTTTCACCAACGCTTACGAGAGAGCATCAACCAACCAACGCATATAGCATATGCTGCACGCGACGAACTGGGGCCGTACTTCCACAGGAACCTGATTAAGGTCGAGCCACGATGTACGAGAGAGCGACGGAGCTTCTAGATCATGCTGTGACCTAGATGTGACTCATAAAAGAGAGTCCGCGCACCATCACTGACATGAATATAACGACCGTGCGCGCATATTCCGAGAGGTGTCCGGCGCGAGAGAAACAGGACTGCGTCGTCGACTTCTATTCACGAGAGCACTACTTATCTCACTAACAATTACATCCTCGAGCAGCCAACTGACTGAGATCGCTCGCGCATTATATTCACCGAGGAGCACTCTTCGACTTCGTGTTTAGGATCATCGCGCGCACCGAAGTGTCGACCTACATCCGCGTCTCTATAGATTCGTGACTATCACAATATTAACTTAGGAGATAGTATAAAAGAGCCGTCGATGCGCGTAAATCCTTCCGGATTCCGTAACACACGGGAGCTCAACTTCTCGCTAATTGTAATCAGTCCATTCGTAGATGGGTTAGGTGTGTTAAGAAAACTCTGTATGCAGAGAGCTTGTGGTCTTATAATGCGCTAAATACCTGCGTGCAAGGTCGCGTGCAAAAACAAGATGAGCCAAGTGGCATAATCTTTGCAAAAAAGCGCTTGAGAGTCTAGTCGCATGGCAAATGGTCGAGGTTAAATCTCGACCGTGTTATGGATGGTGCGACTTAATCAAGTTTCCTGTTTGCAGTAGTAACGGCCCAGAGTTGCGTCCGCGAGTGGCGATTCGTCTATGCCGGTGGTTTGGTTTGGAAGTGGCAGTCTCGGGTAAGGCGCGGAGAAAGAGGGGATGGCGTCTACGTCTATGCCAGGCGGAGATTTCTTGAAGACGCTGCTAGCCGAGAAAATAGAGGTTATCATGCTGGTAGGAGAGGACATTAGACAGCCAATACAGCGATGGTCGCACGGCCACGCCACGAGCGTATGACAAAGCACGTTCTCTCACTCTATCTAGCGTGGTCTTAAGTCGGATAGAGCTCCATTGCATGAGCCTATGCCGGAGGATGGACAGACCACGCTCGCGCACTTACGTGAAAGACAACCCTTAATCAAACCCGCGTTACTCGCTCACACTCATTCGGTATTGGCGAGGTCGACGAGAACATGCAGCCTGGGGAACTACGCACCACACTGGCGCGCGCACCATCGCCGGTATATTTGTCTCTGATAACTATGGTCATCTCTCTTTCACACACGCGCTCGACACTAGTAGTGCCATGATGTGGCGCGCGGCAGAATGGATTGGATGGAGCAAGAACAAGGCGCGGTATTACGATAACTTCAGGCAGCAACAACATTGCTGTCTGGAGTGGGGATGATATAAGAACAGTTTGAGCGGCACCGTGGATCAATATTAATCGATACGCCTGGGCTACGTGAGATTTTAAACTAAGTTGAAAACTGTAGAGCGATCTTTGCGTGGTTCTGGACGGTGGCTGTTGTTGTTGGCTTTTGTGGTTTCTTGCGGGTGTACAGCCTCAAACTGAAGACAGTTTGGCGTCAAGCCGAATATAGCTTATCAGCGATCATGCATTCATTAATAATGATGGATCGCAGGGGCCGATTTTTTCTCGGTTGTTTTCGAACAAGTTCTTAAAAACTCGTCTTGGTGCAAAACGCTGTTTCCAATGAGGATTAATATCGGTACTGAAGAAGATTTTTCAGAGGCGTGGTTGATCTGGTTTTGATGAAAGCTTGTGATGATGGAGTGGAAGAGGATCAGGGGATGAACTTTTGCTCTTTGAGAGATGATTCCTTGCTGAATTATGCTTGATGATGCATTAGAGTGGCGTGAACAAATGGGTTGAGGCTCGCAGCGGAAGCGAAGTGAATGTAGTGTGAATGGATAAGTAGACCACTTGAAGAGAAAGAGGGAGCTGTCTGTCGATGATATTAGAAGGCGGGTTTTGCGAGCTCGTGCAGGTGTGGCTAAATGAAATTGTCTTTGAGTGGATGTGCGTGGTTCCAGCTTTAAAAAATAAAGGCGGCAAGCGGTTTTTTGGATGCTGTTATGTGAATATTATACCTTCGTCGCGCTTGAAGTTGAAAGCGAATAGAATAGGTACGCTTGAAAGATGGTGAAACGGTTGTTAATCGTGTTGCTTAGTGGATGAAGGCCTCCGTTCTCAGCACTGGCTTCAAGATAGCAACAGATCCATCTTTGTAGGTACATTGACATGTTATTCGTGTGGTATCTGGTGCTACGTTGTCTGGTGATGCGGTTATAATTCCTGTAGCAGAAAACGTGAACGCATTGGTCCGAATGTTCGGATAGCCACGCTAATAATTCGCGAAGGAGATCAAAGAGAAGTATTTTGCGGGACGACAATTGCCGCTTGACCTGTAGGTATGAAGTATGTAACAGTACGAGGTGATAACCTTTGTGAGTATGGAATTAGATGTTGTGTGCTGGAGCGTAATGGAATTAGTCCGAGAGGCCTGTTATTAATCTGTTGCCTGTCTGAGGCGCCACCTAGATCTCAGGCGGATCAGGGATAAAAGGTGTTGCGCTGGGTAAGTTGGGCGCAAGAAGCCATCCTTCCGTGTTCGTGTGGAAACACATGAAGAGACGGGTCAAACAATATTTCCGGTATGGGTGAGGCTACCACCTTGGATATAACTTGTTGATACGTATGCGTACGCGAGTTTAAGGTGAGAGGCAAAATCATTGGTAAAGCCTCAAGGGTTTTTTCCTAATCGGGAGAAAAGTTCGCAAAGAGGTAAGATGGTTAATCACAGAAATTTTTGTGCGTAATCCGGTGGTCGTGGAGTGCATACCCGCCGATCAACGCGTCGTAATGAAAGTTGACTCCAACTTGATAAAGGATGGGGCTTGAAGTTTGTTACGAGATTTGTGTTTGGCTAAGGGTGCCTTTTCGCTAAAGATACATCCCTGCAAATACAGAGAAGGGTGTTCGAGCAACATGAAGAAAGCGGCGTTATTGCTGGGTATCCTTTGTTGGGTATCAAAAGTTGTGTTGGTTTGATGGTTCCATGATCCATGAATGTTAGACGTCTAATGAACTGCCTTATAACAAATGCAGCTTCGCTCGAGGGGACTAGGAAAGGGGGCAGCCTGATGCTGGATTCGCACCTGTGTGTTCTTGGAACCTGAATGACAAGTGGGAGTTGGTAACTCCTGGAACGAGTACATGGGTGATAGTGGATAGGGAGACCTGAATCGTCGTCGAGGTATTGGTTCAGGGGGAATGGACGAGTTCCCCGTCAGGGAAAGATTAATTCGAGCCTGAAGTGTCCTCTTGGGGAGAAATGTTGGGATAATGCGCAACTGAGCGTGCGCAGGCTTTGTCGCAAGGGCGTGCAAGCTGAATGCATGGAGTTTGGAAATACGCTGGAAAGCCACCGGCTAGTGTGGCAGAACGCGATCAAACTCAAAAATATGAGAGGATTAATCATCATACTTTTCTAATTCCTTAAGGGTGTATGTATACATGGCAAAGAGTAAAATTTGAACGTAATAAACCACAGTTTAACGTTGGTACACGATGTGGCAAAGCGGGTTGCCCATGGTCAGACAACCCTAGACAGCTGCGCTAACTCGTGCTTATGGTGGCAGAAGTTTTATGGCGAGTACAGCTGTTGCTTTTGAACGTCTCGATATGCCGCCAGAAAGAGCGGCGAGCGTGGTATCACGAATCTCGACTTCTCATGTTGAGTATATGTTCACCCTGCACGCTCACTATGGCGCCACGTAGATATTGTCCCACTGTGAAAACACGCCGAATTAGATAGTTAAAACATGATCACATTGGTGCTGCTCCAAAATGGCACGGTGCAGATTCGTGAGTATGTGGCCGCGACTGACGGCCCTATGCCTCGAGACTCGTGAGCACATCCTTCTTCTACGTCAGGTAGGTGGTAGCCTTACATCGTTGTTGTTTCTTTAAATCAAAGCTGCATTTTGTATTGGCTGAAGACTGTGGTGGTGTCGGATTCTGAAGAATACGGCCTGAAAGAATGCCTAGAGTTTGGTTGAGATGGAAATTGCCCGTGATCTTCATCTGATCGACTTCCCAGGTGATGAACTCCCCATTATTCCTGTTCCTGCTTTGATGGCATTGAATGGATCAATGGAACGAAAACGCAAGTGGGTCGACGGGCAAGTAAGAAACGTAGTTGAAACGCTAGATTCTTACAACTTCCTGAGCCCAGGAGCGGTGGTCTTATCGATGTGCATTCTTCGATGCTATCGAAGATGCTATTCTCTATTCAAGGTTCGTGGGTACGGGGTTTGTTACTGGTGCCGTGTTGAGCCGTGGCATCGTTAAAATTGCCCAAGAAGAAGTTGAAATTGTTGGTATTACGTTGAATAGCTACTAAAACAACTTGTACTGGTTGTTTGAGATGTTCCGTAAACTTCTTGAATGAGTCGTGCGCTGGCGAGAACTAGTGGTATCGTTGTTGACGCGCGTACTAAGGGCGGAAGATGTTCAGCGTGGTCAAGTATTGAGGCTAAGCCTAGGTGTCGTGATTTACTCCTTACACACAAGAGTGGATGTGAGAGCAGAAAGTTAGATATTGGGTAAGATGAACGGTGGTGCGTGTCATATCAGGCGAAGAGCGTGCTTTAAAGGCTCTTATGACCGATCCACAGTTTTACTTCCGTACAAACTGACTAACCTGGTTGCTTGGTTCTCTGTCCGTGAAGAGAATGGTTATGCGCTGGTGATCAACATGTCAAATGACTGTTGTCTCTAAGTCTCACGATCAAATCGCAATGGACAAGGTCTACGTTTTTGCGATCGTGAAGGTGGCCGTACAGTTGGTGCTGGTGTTGTAGCTAAAATTCGGATTGAAGTGATAATCTAGATATCTATATAGTTTGTTGCTATTGATGTTAAAAAAAAGGCTGCCCGTGTTGGGTGGCGCTTTTTATTTGTGGTTGTAATTTTGTTTGTTCAGAAAATTGGTTACTTGACAACTCACTTGTTTGAATAGCTAATTATTCGCACGTCCTTAAGAAAGGATTGGTGGGCTTAATAAATGTACAGTTAAGGTCCATACAAAACATTGGTAATTGAGCTGCGAGTATGGAAATGCAAAAGGCAAAAAAATTTCGTATGTCGTGCTGAGAAGCATTTGAATCACCGTCTGATTGATGCTTCATACACACAGAAAATTGTGACAACAGCGAAACGTACAGGTGCGCAAGTACGTGGACCGATTCCACTTCCTACTCGCTAAGGACGTTTTTATACAGTATTGATTTTCTGTCTCCACCACCGTGAACAAAGATCGCGCGTGATTCAGCGTAATGAAACATCACGTACCACATTTTAAGCGTGGTTCTAAGGAGACATCGTTTGAGGCGAACTCGAAAAAACAGTTGATGCTTAACTAGAAGTTAATCTTTGCGGTCAGGCGTCGAAGTGACAAATCTTCTTTCTCGAGGGTTAATAGCTCAAAAGTCTTAGGGGTGGCGACACACCGGGGACCTGGTTAATCAAGTGCGGCCTTAAATGCACATTAGTTGGAGATAGGATCTGGAATGATCTGCCCAGTAGCGTGGTGATAGCCCCAATATCACAACGTGCAAATAGAAAGAGGGTAAAAATGACTATTCCAAGTTAGTCCCGGACGCAAAGCCGAGGAATGAAAGGAGGAACACGTATCTTCACTGAGAGATGGGTGTATTCCGTAGTCCAGTAACCGTATACGAGGTTGAACCGAACGCGAGCGTTACCGTCAGGTGAAAACGACAGACACTAAGACGGCCGACAAAGCTGTATCAAGTAACTTGTAGGATTTCTCGTCGTCGAGGCCGCGTAACAAAGCACTGCTGCCGGTCAATTATCGCAAAAAGCCGAATGTTTGAAGCAGGTCGTGCAGTTTGTGGGAGTTCCGCCTGGCGGTGACGGAAAAGAAATTCAATGTTGGTGATGAAGCTGACAGTTGCTGATTTCGAATCTATCCGATGGTTGATGTAACTAGGATCAAGTCAAAGGGCTCAAAGGGTTTCGAAGGTGCCATCAAGCGTCATAATTTTAGGTGTGGCAAGACGCTACTGCGTCCATGGTAAACTGCTCGTTGTACCTCAACCCAGTAGCTACCTCGGCTCTAATCGGTCAAATAGTCAAACACCTGGTCGTGGTGGTGTGGAAAAGAGCAAGAAGATGGGCATGGTCCTAAAGGGGTTGGGCGCCTGGGCACAGTTAACTGACTACAATCACTAGAAGTGGTGTCGTAGTAGATACAGAAACTGATAACCTTATCCGCAAGTGACAAGGTGCCGCTAGCCTGGTGCAGTGAATGGGTCGATGGTTTACAGTCTTCAATCAGGCTGTTAAAGCTCGCTAAAGAAGGGGTAGACCCCAATGAAACTTGAAGTGCTACATGGGCTCTGAAGGAACGTGTTTTGCATAAGTTTCCGATTTATAGCGCCCTTTGACCTCGTGAGAATAGCGACGCGAGCGGTTTTGTTTCACCAAGTAGTACATCTTACTTGGCTGGCGCTCGTCAAGGCTCACAGCGCTCAAACAATTCGCTCTGAAGTAGCTGGCGGTGGACGAAAACCTGAATCAAAAAGGTTCTGGTCGCCGCTTCGTGCAGGTACTATCCTAGACCCTTTATGCGCTCTGGTGGTGTGATTTTGCTGCAAAACCGCAAGAAATACGACTCTCAGAAAGTGAACAAGAAGATGTACCGTGCAGCAATGCGCACTATCTGGTCTGGAACCTTGTACGTCAAGACGTCTTGTTGTAGTTGAAGAGCTGACATTAGAAGCTCCGAAAACTAAGCTATTCATTAGCAAAATGGCCAAGAGATTGAATATTGTAAACGCTTTGAGTATTTCCAAATGAATTGATGATAAAATTTATTTTTGGCGGCTGCGCAACATTCCTAAGCGGTAGGATGATGCGGTGATGCCAGCATCTATCGACCCTGTAGAGGCTTGATTGCTTACGACAAAGTGTTGGGTTTGACGAGGTTGTGCTCTGAAACAAGTTGAGGAGGGGCACTAGCATGATCGGCGAACGCATTTATAAAGTTCTGTTGGGTCACATATTATTCCGAAAAAACAACACGAATACGTGCCGATAGCAATGGTCAGTATGTATTTTTCGTGTAAACTGGTGATGCAAACGAACGACCTGAAATCAACAGCTATC
>Ga0163217_1107276_pt1 | contig 13193 bp, 10 predicted proteins | sample SynspAceP_FD_185933 | JGI IMG/M metagenome (GOLD analysis project Ga0163217, IMG submission 185933) | Saline lake microbial communities from Ace Lake in Antarctica - Synechococcus sp. Ace-P (PacBio error correction) | ecosystem: Environmental > Aquatic > Non-marine Saline and Alkaline > Saline ...
CTGAATCAGCCACACGAAGAATTCTATCCTGGGACTTGCCGCAGCGCTCGGCGCGATACACTGCCCGCACGCTGATCATGCCTTGCACCCACGATCTGTTTCACTAGCAGGACCTCTGCTGGGAAGCACGCAAAGATCCAAGCGGTATGCCTAACCGCTAACTCGGACTGGTCATTGCGCTGGCGCGCCGGGCCGAAAACCCAAATGACACCGTCGCGGACTACTGGCCGCGTGTGCCAATCTGCTGAACAGTGACTGCGAGCACCGCTCACATCTCCCGCCGCTTGTCCTCCAGCCCGCGTCCGTCCCAAGAACGTGCGGCACTTGTTACGCGCTGCCTCACGCGGCTGATGCAATAATCACGCAGTGATGCCTGATCCAGCGTGCCCACAAACGCCGTTCGTACCACAGCTCGCTGCCAGCGCGACCACCGCTCAGCATCACACACCACCCCCCCGCTCTCTCGTATATATCCTGCCGTGAAACTGACTTGCCTGCCAGTTGCACCCTCGTGATCGACCTTGCATCTTATCGCCCTAACCTCCAGTGGGATGGCGCAGCCGCGCTGGCGCTAAACATCAATCCAACGAAGTTATGATGCTTAACATCTTCAGGATGATCTATGGCCAACTTCCCCACCATCCGACGCGAAACTGCTGCGCAACCTTTGTCGCCAATTAGCCGACCAGGCTTACCCGCGCCGAAGTTGCTGACACGTACCCCAATCAGCGGTCAGCATGCAGATGAACGGCTGAGAAGACGTGTTACAAAGGCTTTGTTTCTCAAGGAAGGCCGCATCTGGGTCCTGACGGCCCGACAGTCACTCTTGTTGGGTACGCCAGACCATTTCCAAACTGCAAAGCGAGTGAAATCAACAGCCTGCGGGAAGCCCATATGGTCGCAGCGTAAGGGCGCACTCCGGATGATTTGTGTGCGCTTTTGCCCACGCATTCTGTGTTCGCTCTTTTGCTCAAACCTATTCCGATGGTGCAGGTCGAGCCCGCACTGCGAACCGTCCTTTCAATCTGCTGCAAGGAAGAATCTGACTGACCATTCACCCGCGAGCCGCAGCAGAATATGTCAGCTATTGCGTCAGGAACAGATGTCTCGGCCCAGGCAACGGGTTTGACTTTGAATGAACAATCGACCCTGCGTTGGCGATGTTTCAACCCGAGTTTTCTGTCGAACTCGTGCCGCACCCCTGCGACGCAATGGCCGGGATGACCGCGGGCCTAATACCACCCCAGCCTGTCCCGCGATCATTGCGGTAACTGAAAGTGCCGGCCTGGCCATACGCTCAGCTTAAGAAGCTGAACCGGCTCTCGCATATTGGGTGAGAAGACGGCCTCCAAAGATGCCCATCGGCGAGCTTGTGCTGCTGCCGCAATGTCGCCAAACCCGCCGCCCGGTGAACCTGATGCCTGCTGACTATATAAGCTGAAGGTTTCAGGCTGTAGTCAGAGGGTTCTGTTGCGCCCAACCGCCTGTAGAACATAAGTCATCGGCCGTGGACCGGGCCAGATATTCAGCTTCCAAACTCACCGGATGAAGCCACTCCTTGAGCAATCGAGGACTGTTCGCGATTCAAGTGACCAAGCCGCCTGCAAGCGCTTCCCATAACGTTGTAAGGCGATCTGCCAACGCGCACCGAAGCATCCGGCGCAGTCCGTGCTCGCAACAACAGCAGCCGCCCGCCTGCTTTGACACCCTAGCATCTCCTCAGTGCAGGCAACGGTCGACAATGGAGCAAACAGGGTAAAGGTCATGACGATGAATCGAACGATCATCTACGGCATTAATCCCTGCACATCGCCGCGATCATCTCCACGGGCATGCCGCAGTCGCCGCCCGGCGGTAGCCAAGCCGCCTGCCATTTCGCCGCGGGATCGACTACCAACGATGAGGTCATTTGATCAGGCGGTAGAACTGCAGATGAGACCGGTGCCAATGCCAATTTTCCACACTTCACCCTTGGCCTGGGCACAATGCGCCGACGCCGCGCCTTCATGACATCACCCATGCGCCGATATCGATCAATGCGCGGTAACAGGTACGCCTCGTAAGATTCATAGCCTCTCGTCTATGACAGACTGCTGCGCCCTCAAGTCTTTCAACCCCTGAGGGTTGCGTTTGCCCCCCTAAATGCGCCGTCGGAACAAGAGCCCGACGTCTCACAGCAAATAGCATCGGTCGCCGCGCTTAGCGCTCGCCAGCGGTTGAACTCCACATGGCTGATAACCCACTTTCCCAAGGCTCGTCGGACTGCCAGCCGCATGCAAGCAGTTCGAGACGCACTTCGGCGCCAATCAGCACTGATCGACTCAATCCGCCAGCGCAAGTGGCGTGCTCCCTGCCGTTTATCCTGCAGCGCACCTCGTCGGCGCAGGCTAAAAAGCTGTCACTTGGTCGTGTGTCGGCTCTGGCATATCCACCCAGGCATCGCCTGCGCAGACGCTGGCCCTCAACCTTCACCATTGACACCGTTCACATCCCGAGAAATCGAAATACGAAGCGGCTTTCAGCCTGCCATACAGTGCCTGCGGTTGTCGAACCTGTTTCATCTGGCCAACAACTCATGACACCACGCACTATCGGACAGCTCCAAGGCTTCTTCCTGTCATGGTAACAAATACCTGGTGAAATGCAGTTCAATCAATGCCAGTGCCCGCAACCAGCGCGCAAGGTCTGCTCACCTTGGCGTCCAGCGCGCCAAAGGTTCGTCAACACAGATCTGCGGCTTCATCGCCAACGCCGCGCCAGAGCAGATACGCTGCTTCTTCACCGGAACAGCAAGAGCGCGAAGGAAAGCGATCAATCCGATGGCTCAACTGGACCATTTTCCAATAACTCGCCAACCTGCTTGCGGAATATTGCCGCGCCAAGGCCTCCTTGCGGGCAAAGCACCTCCAGACCGAAAGCGATATTCTGCGCAACTGTCATATTCCGAACAGCGCATAGTGCTGGAAACAAAGCTAACCGACGTTCGCGCACGTGCAGCGGCGCACAATCCTGGCCATGGAACAGGATCGACCTGCTCGCGGTTTCCAGGCGCGATATCGTAACAAGGTCCTCTTGCCCAGCCCTGAGGGCCGCGAACAGACCAGTCAAGCTCAACCATCAGGGACTCCAGAGAGATATCTTGAGCGCTGAACTGGCCAAATATTTGTTTGAATTCGCTTCTAAGGTAATCTATCAGCGACTGTCGATTGATAATAGCGGCGCGCTGCGGAACTGGGCGCACTTCGACAAACGATTTTTACCAGCAGGGTCCACAAAGCGATACCTGCCCAGCACCGAGCGCTGTAAAAGGCCCCACGGCGTGTACTCCGATACAGCCAAGCTTCCACATGCAAGGAGTGTGTTGGTTTCGGCCGCGGATATTGCCCGATACACTGACACCGCACAAACTCGCCCAACCGCCCGCGCATTGTCAGTAACCACACGTAATAGCAAATGCCACTGATATTGGGCCAAGGACCTTGCGAAACAATTGCCAACCCGAGCGCCCAGCAACCACACCGCTTACTTCTTCCTCGCGCCCTGTTGCTGCATCAGCGATCAACTCGCGGCAACCGAAGGGCAGTCACCGAATAGCCGTCACCATAAGGTTCACGCAGGCACATCAGTTTATATCCTGTCCATCAACATCCACCGAGCCATCCATTACTGGCCCGTAAATCAGCAGATACACAAGCCGGCCACACGGTGACACCGCGAAGGGAATATCGATCAGGGTGATCACAACCTTCGCGGCGCGGAACCGAAAACGGTCACAAGCTGGAGGCCAACAGAACCCGAAAACCAAGATGATAGCCCCACGTCAAATGGCGCAAAAAAGCCGTAAGACCAATCGCTCGCAGGGTAGGTATCAGTCAAATTGTCCCAGTAAGGTCGCGCCCCACCAGCGAAAGCCCTGGTCAAAAATGCAGCAACCATACGCATACCAACAGCAAGAGAACGGTCACAGTCAGCGGCCAAAGTGATCAAGCTCCTTGACCCAAACTGACACCGATACGCAGGTAGATTTTGAACGATTCATAATACTTAGCGTCCATCTAAGCCGCCAGATAACGCGCTTGGCCAACAAAATTGATCGCCAGCAGCATAACCAGCGAGGCCATAACACCACCGACGCAATGGCAAACTGGCCGCCGCATAATCAAAACTCACGCAGACGAAAATAAAGATTCATCCAGCTGGTATTCGCTACGTAGGCATGTTGCCGGCAATTAAGATACCGCGCCGACCTCGCAAACTGCGCCGTAAACGACAATGCGATCCCCGTCAATCAAATGTCGGCCATATGAGGAAACAGAATACGCCTGAACACTGTCCATCAGAGGCGCCCATCACTCACTGCCCGCTTCTTCGTCTTCGTGCAAGGTCTTCAGTACCGCTGAACGTCCTGACCACAAACGGCAGGCCTGGTAAAGGGACCATGCGACATAATAACCCAGGGTGTAAAAGCACCTGATACCCAGCGCTGCCAAGTACTGGCCATAACAACCGCCCTCGGAAACAGGTCAAGGTAATCTCTACTGCGTAGGCAGGCGCAAAGGCCAGACTCCATCAAGCGTCGACGATGCGCTTGCCCCCAGAACTCGTAGCGCACAGAACCCAGGCCGAGTAACAACCGACCACACCATTGAAACACAAGGCAATAGCGGCAGCCAAAGCTCACTTTGCTAAGAGGCGACCCCCACGCTCATCACTGACCAACGCCCATAATTCCCGCCAAAACTCAATGCGCGTTGCACCATCAAACCGGTCCACCGCAAACAGCAGCCCCAGACTGATAAAAGCAGGGATACATCGCCCTAGACCCAAAGCAAACCCGGCAACGCGCATTGCCGGTTTGTTGTTAACTGCCGGGAAAGCGGCTAAAGATCTACTCATGAAACGAAATTCCTTTACCTGCGTTTTGAAGTTGACCAGTTACCACCACTGGCAAAGTTGCCTTCAATCGCATTCCCTCCCATCGCCAGCAATATCTTCGATCGACAACACTCAACCTAGGAAACTTTGTCGGCCACTCTTCGCTGACCTTCTCGCTATGCACGCGTAGTAGAAAGCCGCGTCAACGCTGCGCTTCCCCTGTACAAATACAAGTATAAAGCTTTGGATACATCACTCGTGCCGTTCGTTTCGATGTTGCCCGTCGATCCAGTTAACCGGCATCTCGGCCAGACAACTCACCTTGGGCACACTAACCTCATAACCGCCATCGGGGTACTCTCGACGATATTATTCACTTTCGGATCAAGGTCACAATACATGCAATACCACGCTCGACAAAGGTGGTTGGTTGCTCCATGCGACCGCGGTGTCGAATACCGCAACATTGCCAGCACGTTTCAGAAAGCCGTTCGCTTTGCCTCATCGCCTGCCAATTTCTTCTGCCATAACCTAGGGCGCCCATTAAGTCGGTAACAAACCGTTGCCAGATTTTGGGATGGCACGCACGGAGCTTACGCTTCACGCGCCCAAGTCATCATTTCTGTGATATTCCCTTCGGTTGCCCTTGCGCACCAGTAACGCCATATGGAATAGTAGGGAACTGGCATTAAGCAAACCTCACCATCTTCGGGAATCAGTTGCCCCGCTCGGCAGATATTCAAAGCGGTCATCACCCTGTTATAGGTGACCACACAGCACCGCAAACCCTGGATGAATTGCCTGTGCTGACGGAGAAGAGCCACCATGGAATTGCTTGATCCTATGGTCTTGCCACTTTCTTTCTGCCAATTGCCTCTCGAAGAGCGTCGTTATAGATATGGCGAGAAAAGTTCGCGGCCGATATCGTAGGAGGAGTTTCAGAAATCTCTGATCTGGCCGCCCTGGCCTGGCGTCATACCATACCGGCGCTCAATGCAATCACTCCAACCGCACTTTCAAGCGTCCAATACAGACAATCCCACCAGCCATAAAACCTTCCACAGCATATCACAGATATGCCGCATCCGTTAAAAAATGAAGCACAGCGTACAGAAACGGTTTCCATAGAAACAATATTGGCTTTATACGGATTTGCTTATCTAACTACTAATATAAGCAGGCGTGCCTGCTCGTAGAAGATCTACCCAGCCGTTTGCCTGATAACAGCGAAGTGCAACTTCCATGTTTAGCTTCACCCATACAAGTCAATTGATTTCCTGGCTTTAGCGTACTGACGGCAACGGGCTGCGCGATAGAGGTTGAACAGTAAGCTAAGTTCTACCTCTGCGGTTTACCTAAGGTCAAAATATTCGCAGTTTCGCGGAATCGAGGTGTTGCCCCGCGGTGAGCGGTGAAGTGGCTGATGGCTCGAGTGGCTGAACAGAATTATAGGCGTTGGCAGCCACCTGCTGATAGGACTGACCTCTAACGAGTCCTGTCTGGCCTAAATTCTCCGCCCAACTCCCATCATCTTATTACCCTGCTTCTCATTTCCCTGCGCAAAGCGGGAATCCATTTGACTTGACCTTTGACTTGGGGACCTAGGTGCAGTGACACATATTGTCCCGCACGGCGCTCGATTCCCGCCTGCGCGGAATGACGTTGTGTTGGCCGGGTGCTGTGCAGGGACGAAGGTGTGTGCGAGCAAGTTGAGCGCGGGATAACGGGATTTTTGCAGCTTAGGGTGACGTTCAGGCCGTAAGGCCTGTGCCAGGTTAGGCTCAGCGCTTAGTTGGATTCCAGCGCCCAAAGTAAAACCCCGGACATCGTTGGATATCCGGGGTTTTGGTATAGCGCTTGACGGAGACCGCAATGACGCGTGCCATCCGGCCACGCCCCTATACGGGCACCCTAGCGCTGTCCCAAATTCCGCTCCCGCGAATTGTCACATGGGTGGCAGTAACAGAAGGGACTGATAAGCCCAAATAAAAAACCCGCAAAGCGGGTTCCTATATTTGGGTGCTTACGATGACTACTCTACATTGGAAACCCAACACTACCAATCGCGATGCATCGTTTCACTTCTCGAGTTCGATGGGATCAGTGGTTCCATGCTCTAGGTCGTCAAGCAATTCGTTGCTAATTAGTTTTAATCTACACGGCGTAAGGTGGGCTCTGTGATAGAAATGTTCTTTCTCAGCGGTAACTGCAATCCCAATCCAAGTTCTGAATTGTCGTTAATCGTTCATGACCACACCAAATTGCTTGGTGTTATATGGTCAAGCCAACACGGCAATTAAGTTACTGTTACTCAACGCCTCAACGCTTACAACACTCCAGCCTATCAAACGTCGAGTCTTCGACGGCCCTTGGGGAGTCAAGCTCCCGTGAGATTCTCAACTGAGGCAATTCCCGCTTACATGCTTTCAGCGTTATCTTTTCGCAACGTACTACCCGCAATGCCACTGGCGTGACAACCGTGAAACCAGGGGTTCGTCCACTCCGTCCTCTCGTACTAGAGCAACCCCCTCTCAAATCTCAACGTCCACGGCAGATAGGGACCTGACTGTTCTCACGACGTTCTAAACCAAGTCGCGTACCACTTTAAAATGCGAACAGCGATACCCTTGGCGGCTTTCAGCCCCCAGGATTATACCGACATCGAGGTGCCAACACCGCCGTCCATATAACCTTTGGCGTATCACTGTTATCCCGGAGTACCTTTATCCCGTTGAGCGATGGCCCTTCCATACAGACCACCGGATTCAACTAAACCTACTTCGTACCTGCTCGACGTGTGGTCCTCGCGTCAAGCCGCACTTTTGCCTTTATACTCACGCACGATTTCCGAACGTCTGAGTGCCCTCGTATCCTCCGTTTACTCTTCGGGAGAGACCGCCCCAGTCCAAACTACCCACCATACACTGTCCCTCGATCCGGATCAGACGGACCAAGTTAGAACATCAAAGTTGTCAGGGTGGTAATTTCAAGTTGGCTCCACATGAACTAAGCGTCCACGCTTCAAAAGCTCCACCTATCCACACAAACAAATTTTCAAAGTCCAGTGCAAAGCTATAGTAAAAGGTTCACCGGGTCTTTCCGTCTAGCCGCGTACACCTCTTCACAGCGATTTTCAATTTCACTTGATCCTCGGTGGAGACAGCGCCGCATTCATTACGCATCGTGCAGGTCGGAACTTACCGAAAGGAATTCGCTACCTTAGGACCGTTTATCGTTACGGCCGCCGTTTACCGGGCTTCGATCAGAGCTTCCGCCGAAAAGCTAACCCCATCATTAACCTTCCCGGCACGGGCAGCGTCACACCCTATATCGTCCACTTCGTGTTTGCATAGAGTGCTGTTTTTTAATAAAACAGTTGCAGCGGCCTGTACTCTTCGACCGCAAATGAGCTTACGGCACAAGTCCTTCACCCTCACCGCGCACCTTCTCCCGAATTACGGTGCCAATTTTGCCTAGTTCCTTCACCCGAGTTCCTCAAGCGCTCTTGGTATTCTCTAACCTGCTGACCACCTGTTCGTTTGGGTACATTCTATTTACCTGAAGCTAGAGGCTTTTCTGAAGCATGGCATCACCACTTCTCTTTCTACAGAAATGATGTCTCAATTCTCGGCTTGGGATCTCCCGAATACCTAAGAAATCAGCCTACCACCTTAAACAACGGACAACCAACGCCGTGTGGCCCTCGCCTTTCTCCGTCCCCCCATCCACGTAACTAAATACGGAATATACCCGTTCCCATCGACTACGCCTTTCGCCTCGCTCTAAGGGGTCGACTCCACCATGCTCGATAACGTGCGCAGGAACCCCTGTCTTCCGTCGTGGGAGTTTTTTCACAATCCCATTGTCAGTTTATTCAAAATGTCACATTCGCACTTCTGATACCTCCAGCCCAACTTCTCAATTTTTTTTTTTTTATTGACCTTCAACAGCCTTTACAGAACGCTCCCTCTACCGCTCATCCTAAGATCAACCCGTAGCTCGTGTATGTTGAGCCCGTTAACTCTTCCGCGCAGGCCGACTCGACTAGTGACTATACGCTTCTTCTTTAACGGAGGCTCTTCTTAAGCCAACCTCTAGCTGCTAAGCTCCCACATCGTTCCCACTTAACCATAACTTTGGGACCTTACTGACCGGTCTGTTTTTCTCTTTTCACGACGGACGTTAGCACCGCCGTTGTCTCCGCTGACACTCACTGGTATCGGAGTTTGCATGGTTGGTAAGTCGTGATGACCCCCTAGCCAAAAGTGCTCTACCCCCAGTGTGATAACGGCGTACCTAAATAGCTTTCGAGGAAACCGTATCTCCGAGCTTGATTAGCCCTTCCCACTCCTAATCCCAATCATCCGCTAACGTTTTCAACGGATCGTTCGTCCTCCAGTGCCTGTTACAGTCACTTCACTGCCCATGGAATAGATCGCCGGTTTCGGGTCTATAACCCTCGCGACTAAACGCCCTAATTTAAGATCGGTTCCCTACGCCATCCCTAGCGTTAAGCTCGCCACAAAATATAAGTCGCTGACACATTATACAAAAGGTACGCAGCACCCAACAAGTGGCTCCCACTGCTTGTACGCATACTGTTTCAGGATCTATTTCACTCCCTCACAGGGTTCTTTTCGCTTCCCTCCCGGTACTTCGGTTCACTTATCGTCATCAGGATTATTTAGCCTTGGAGGATGGTCCCCCCATGTTCAGACAACGTTTCAACGTTCGCCGCCTCTCGATTTCACCTAAGAGAGCTTTTCGTGTCGGGCTATCACCCCCTTATGGGCGCGCCATTTCAGGCCTTCCTAAACTCTAAAATGCTTAAGGCGCTCTCCCGTCGCTCGCGCTACTTGGGATCTCGGTTGATTTTCTTTTCCTCGGGTACTTAATGGTTCAGTTCCCGTTCGCCTCACATACCTATGTATTCAGTAAGTGATACCTAGCTTATGCTAAGTGGTTCCATTCAGAGATCTCGTATCAAAGTCTGTTTGCCGACTTCCCAGAGCTTATCGCAGCTAAACGTCTTCATCGCCTCTGAAGCCAAGGCATCCCCCGTAATGCGCTTATTCACCTTGACATATAACCCCAAACAATCTTCGTTACCCGAAGCTAGCGACCGATTATTAAAGCGATAATGTTAATAGACATATTCACGACAATCCGGAACTTGCGTTAGATTACAAGTTACCATAGCCATAACAATCGCAAGTGAAACGTCTGTTATGGTCTATCATTTCTACACTTCCCCACATTGTTAAAGAGCGACTGGCACCAAAGACAGACATCAACATCACGCGACTCCCGTGATTGTTTCATGATTGAACTCGGCTCTTAGCGATTTCGGCTATCTCTAACCTCAGTTCTGGGAGCCAAGCGGATCGAAACCCTTGACCTCCTGCGTGGCAAGGCAGGCGCTCTCCCAGCTGCTTATGGCCCCTTTTTACAAGACCTTGCCCACCCGACATTGGTGGGTCTGGCAGATTCGAACTGCGACCCTTCAAACCTTATATGGGATCGCTCTAACCAACTGAGCTACAGACCAATTGCCCGGTGCTGCGCTGCATCGGGTAGCAACCCCGAGCAAGACCTCCTATCGCTTTCTTAATGAATCAGTAATTCGTGTGAGTGTGAACCGATGTCTGTATCTGTCCGATTAAGAGTGATCCAGCCGCAAATTCCCCTACGGCTACCTTTGTTTACGACTTCCCCCATGTCTGATCACACCGTGGTAAACCGTCCTCGAAGGTTAGACTGCTACTCTGTGCAACCCATCCCATGGTGTGACCGGCGGTGTGTACAAGCCCGGGGAACGATTCCACCGTGGCGTTCTGATCCACGATTACTAGCGATTCCGACTTCACGGATCGAGTTTGAAGACTCCGAATCCGACTCACGAGAGGTTTTTAATGGATTAGCTCCACCTCGCGCTTCTGCAACCCTTTGTAACCCCATTGTACACTGTGTAGCCTGCCGTAAGGGCCATGATTGACTTGACGTCATTCCCACCTTCCTCCGTTTGTCACGCAGTCCTCCTTAGTCCCACCATAATGTCTGGTATACTAAAGGACAAGGTTGCGCTCGTTACGGGACTTTAACCCAACATCTCACGACACGACTGACGACAGCCATCCAGCACCTGTTCTGAGTTCCCGAAGGCACCATCATCCAGAAAGTTCTCAGCATTCAAGGCCAGGTAAGGTTTCTTTCCGTTGCTTCGAAATTAAACCACATGTCCACCGCTTGTGCGGGCCCGTCAATTCATTTTGAGTTTTAAATCTTGCGACCGTACTCCCCAGGCGTCAACTTATGCGTTAGCTTGCGCCACTAAGAACTTCAAGGTCCCACCGGCTAATTGAACATCGTTACGCGTGGACTACAGGGTATCTAATCTGTTTCTCCCCACGCTTTCGCACCTCATTAAGTAATCAGTTCAGGTAGTCGCCTTCCGCCACTGGTGTTCCTTCTATATCTACGCATTTCACCGCTACTCAGGAAAATTGCACTACCCTCTACGTACTCTAGCTAGCATTTATATCAGTCCCAGGTGAGCCCGGGATTTCAACACCCATCTTACTTAGGCCCACCTACGCGCGCTTACGCCAGTAATTCCGATTAACGCTTGCACCCCTCTGATTACCGCGCTGCTGCACACGGTTAGCCGGTCTTATTCTGTTCGTTACGTCAAGTTTGCACGTATTAAACTACAACCCTTCCTCCAACTTAAAGTGCTTTTACATCCGAAGACCTTCTTCACACACGCCGCATGGCTGGTCAGGCTTTCGCCCATGTGTCCAATATTCCCACTGCTGCCTCCCTAAGGATCCTGGACCGTGTCTCAAGTCAGTGTGAACTGCGATCATCCTCTCAAGAACCATTTACGGAATCGTTCGCCTTGGTGAGCCGTTCCTCACCAACAAGCTAATCCGACTTGGCTCATCTGATAGCGCAAGTCCCGAAGATCCCCTGCTTCCGTAGGACGTATCGGTATTAGCGCCCTTTCCGAAACGTTATCCCCACTATCAGCAGATTCCAGGTATTTACTCACCGTACCGCCGCTATCTAGAGAAGCTAAGCTTCTCTCACCTCGACTTGCATGTGTTACTGCCTGCCGCAGCGTTCAATCTGCGCTGAATCAACTTCTTCAGTTTAAAGACTGATTGGTTTTGTGAAAACCCTAAACTTTGGCTCAAGCTTTATTACAAAAACTCAGTGAATTCAAAGAATAAACTTGCTTAGGCTGATAATCCTTCGATATCAAGTCCATTCGGCAAGCACTCCACACGAATACTTGATTCACATTGTTAAAGAGCCGACTTCGGTTCCGCGTTTCGCTTACACCAAGGCCGCCGTATCTTACGCTCACTTTCTAATCTCAAACATTTTTGTAACCTCTTAGATCATCAACAATCCTGCTTGGCTTGCGAGAATATCTCTTTTCTCGTGAACGAGGCGCATTCTACAGGAGCCAAAACCTGTCCAACCGTCCGTGAAACTTCCTTGACCGAAGTCCAGAAGCTTGATAAAGTGATCTTGCGACCTTCCCGTGAGCGGCCATTCTAACCTAATCACCACCTGTCAACCGCTAATATTCGCTAACTTATTGATTGTAAAGCGCTTTGCAAAGCGCCCCTGACTGGCAGACGCGCATTATAGGCCCTCAGAAAAAACCGTCAAGCGCTTTTAGCGCTTATGCTGTGCAAACCTCTTCTTGCCTGCTGACAGATCGTACTCAAACACCGCCTGATAACATGAACTCACGATCCACAACCGCGTCCATCAACCGTCAGAACCACGACAAGAAGATCCTGCCGCCGCTTGCGGTTCTTTAACCAGCCCGGCGCGGTCAATAACCGCCGAAATCCGGCAACGGCAACATCATCTCACCGCGACCTCAGTGGATAATCGTCCGGCACTCGCTTCCTCAAACTTTAACCCGCCGACCGATGAGCTGTAGCTGCAGCTTCACGCCGGAAAGCGCTCAACCCAGCTTCTTCCCGCCAGCTTGATCTTGATTATCGCGGGGATTGGCACTCTGTCCATACTCGCGCGCACCAATTGGATCTCATCCATGCTGCGAAGCTGAGCAATTCTGAGTAGCGCACATAAGAACTGTCTGCATGGACAACGATTCTTGTGTATCAATCTCACGGGCCGGCGTCAATTGATGCTACATAGTTTCCCAAGGACTTTGGACATCCTTCTTAACGCCATCCAGCCCTTCACCCCCCCCCGCACGCCTCGCGTAAGCACCACACATACCCCTCCCCCGCCCGCTCCCTGTCCGTATTGACGGCTGCAACTCCACAGACCAC
>Ga0163217_1027617_pt1 | contig 13192 bp, 9 predicted proteins | sample SynspAceP_FD_185933 | JGI IMG/M metagenome (GOLD analysis project Ga0163217, IMG submission 185933) | Saline lake microbial communities from Ace Lake in Antarctica - Synechococcus sp. Ace-P (PacBio error correction) | ecosystem: Environmental > Aquatic > Non-marine Saline and Alkaline > Saline ...
CCGCATGGTGTCGATCGGGGAACGGGCCGCTGCACATGGGCACTTGGGGCTGCTGAGGCGTAGCTGGCCATACGCTGGTCTGGGCTGTCGGTCCTGTTTCCTCTGCGTTAGTGGCGCCTGGTAGCTGTGGTGGAAGCGTCCGCCCTACGCCGCCGCTGGCCGTCTGTCCGCTCCGCCCATGCGGTCAGAGCTGCCGCTTCTGGCAGGGGGCTGTGCTTGTCGGTCCTGTTTGTGTCGAATGGCCTTTCCCATGGCGGGGATCGTGTTGCTGACGGTGCTGCGCTTCGACGCGTTTGATCCTGTCGCGCCTGCGCCGCGTTACGCAGCCACGCCTGAGCATGAAGTCTGAAACAGCAACGCCCGCCGCCACCGTCCAAAGGCAGCGCGGGGGGAATGCATCCCCCTATTCATCCGGCGCAACACGCTATCATCAGCGTCATGATTAAAATCCACCACCTGAACCGGTCCCGCTTCTCATCGCGATGGTTTGATGGCTGCTTCCGAAGAAAATGAGAAGCGGCGCCCCTTGATGTCAATTAACCGACCCTATGACACGCCGCGCCATGCCTGCCCGGAAGACCAATTCTCCGCCCCCGCCCCGCGCCTCAGCACGTGGCACGCAGTTCGGAGTTCCACTCCCAACCAGGGCGGTCGAAGATCTGACGGCACGCTGATTGCCCGCCCGAGAGCCGCAACTTGACACGAAGTCGCTTGATCCTGACAGTGTTCGACCCCGAGATGATCCCGGATCGCGACAGGGCACCCGTCCCTTTATGAAATAGCAGCATCCTCTTGACTGATGCACTCTGGACACCCACTACCAGAAAAGACATCGAATCTAATTTCTTCCCCCCTCATCTTCCCGTCCTTCACCCACGACTGCCACCTCCTCGGAGATCCCCCTTCCCATCTTGCCCGAGCTCTCCTCCCCGTTTTGAATCCGATGTCTCGCAACAAACCCACCCGCGCCCCCATCATTTTGAAAATTGCACAACCGACTCCTCCCAAAGCCCACTGGCCCCCTGCCCATCCTGCCTTTGCCAAACACGAGGCCCGGTAAGACCGTATTGTGCAGGGGTAGGTCCCCAAGCACGGGGCAAAAAGGCTCCCAGCAGAAGCTGCTTCGGCCACCTGCGCTTTGGGCCTGTGGCTGTGATGCCGCCTCACGCTGGAAAAAAAGCCCCCGCCCTTCAACCCACCCAAGAGGCGTCCTTTGAAGCGACGGAGAAAAAATCGGGCCTGGGTTTGCCCAGCGGGCTAGCCGTTGCCCGGCGCGGTTGGTTGGGCCGGCCAACTGGGAACTTGGAAAGCAGCTGGGCAACCCTCCTTAATTTCCCCGGGATGCCCCTCGAGGCAGTCCCACGGCTTCCACCCTGGGTGCCCTGGGGGGAAAATGCTTCAACAAGCCCTTTTGGCCCCATGTTCCCCCATCACGTCCCCTGCCAACAACCGCCTGCCCCGGTAGGGGCCGGCCGCCGGTGGCCCCCCTGGCCCCAAAGGTGCTGGGAATGGGCCCGCACAGCTCAAAGCCCCCCCGGGGCCCTTCCTCTGGAAACCCTGGGTTGAGGACAAACGATCGTCCCCTCGACGGGGTTCCTTGGGTCCAATACCTACAAGGCCGTTTTTTTTGGGGGCAAACCCCGAACCCCCTTCTCCCCCCTTGGACTGGGATCGGCGGCCTGGCTTGAAAAACCCCTTTTTTGCGCTGAAAAGCCCCTTGTTACGACAAAAATTCCCATTGAGTTCCCCACAACCTCGGGGGGAAAGGAAAACCCGAAATGAAGTATCCCGAGAGCCTTGGTCCGCGCCAGCGGCGGAAGCAAACCCACTAGTCACCGGCAAAGAGGTTCCCGCCTCAAGTATTTTTTGAGAATGAACCAACCACCTAACATGCCCCCGCCTCCGTTCGAGGGATTGCCCGCCCTTAACGCGGCGTTTGCCCCCGGAGGCGAAAGAGTGGTGGTCACGGATTATGGTCCGCGGGCCAACATTGCCTACGCCTCGCCCGCCCTAGCTACAAGTGTCTACCCAACACCAGAGATACGCCCGGCTCCAAGACGGCCTGTCCGGCTTGCCGACATTATGCCTCAGCGGCTCTTCATATCCCTTCCCGTGTTCCAAAAAAGACCCAACCTTACGGAATCGCCCGCCCGCTCACATGCCCCCTCTGGAATTCCACCCCACCACAGAGCCAAACAACTAAACCCGGCACCCACCCGTTTTCCGATACCTTCTTAAGCCTCCCCCAAACTTCTCCATATATCCACTGCCCCGGCATGTCTATCCGCGGATCGCGGTTGACTGGCCATGCCAAGGGCAGTTGGGCAACAAGCGCCCTGAGCGGCCGCTTCACCACGCGATTCGGCAGCAAGCCCAGGCCTTGCAATCGTTTTCCGGGACGCCGTATTCGGGCAGAATCTGCCCGAAAAAACACCGGACCCCCTTGATCCAGGCCCTTGGGTGTGGGAACGTCTATTCCCAACCGCCCCGGCATGGCCTTTTTCCCCTGCCCCCTGCCACGTGAACGCCGAAAAATTCGTTCCTCGTTTTAACATCTTCCACTACGCCCCCTGGCCTCCCGCCCGGGCGACGCCCTTCCCGTACCCCACGAACGACCGCCTGCATCACGGGCCCAAGGAGAAACCCTTAACATCCGCTTTGGGGGGTTCCCCTCCAGTCCCCCCCCGCTGGTCCCCGCGCTGTGACATCTATGAAGGGCTCCTTTCCTGGCACCCCGTCCCAACATCAAAGGCGGGAGCGCAAATATCCCAAGCACCCCGAAAGGCCAACTGGGGTGTTGCCACCCCCCTTTTTTCCACAAAGAAAAAATGGAAAACCATGAAATAAGGGGGCTGACTGCCTTCCGCTTTCCCGGCCCGCAGGTCCCAGAAGCCCCGCCCCAGGCCTTAAACACTCGATGGCCAAGTTCAAATCAGGCGGCAACTCGGGATACAAACTTACCCCCTCCAGTCTCCCCTGACCTGAACCACCCTTCCCCCCCCAAAACCATTTCGCCTTTGCGAGTCTTGCAATAGGAAAGAACACCCTGCTCCCGCCCGTGTACCCCACCCTTACGGACCGGTGCGCCCCCGTCATACTGGCCCGCCGCCTGAACCGCCCCTCTCGCCCCCCGGCTGCCCGCGCTTCCCCACTCCCCAGTCCCCGAATCTCGGATCCCCACGGGATCCCCCCCAAGGCGTCATCACCAGCAGTTTCCGGAGCCCCCGGTTCCTGTCTCGCGCGCCCTTTTGGAAGGAGCTCGCCACAGGGAAAAGCAATGTTAGCCCCCTATGCTTAGTGCTTTCCGGGACAAGTATGGTTGGCCACGGCAAGCCGGTGATGCCTGGGCGTATTTTCCCAGAAATTACCGGCCCCTTAACCCTAACTCTTCCAAAAACCAAGCCCCGGTTGGCGAAGCTGGGGTCGGGGGGAAGAATCAGTGTTCTCAAACCCGGAGACCCCAAGCATCGCCGTTGTTTATCCCGGCGACAACCCCCCAATCGCATCCACTACCGCCCGGGTCCCCTGATCAACGGCCCCCCGTCCTGGCCTCCCCACCCCCACCACCCGACATTTGCGACAGCTTTTCCCCCCTTTTTTTGTGTGTGTTTTCCTGTGTTGAGCACCCCCAGCCCCCCCCTCGTCCCAGGTTTGGCACGCGCCCGCACACCAGATTTCTCCCACGTATCAGAAGAGCCTAGGAGCCCGCAAATTGACCGACGGGCTCGTGGAGTCGCCCTACCCGGTTGCCGCCCTCCCACACTGGCACCCCACCCGAAGGGCTCTCCTATGTCCCCCCCCCCGGAAAGCTTTCCTTCCTACACCCGTGACAGCGGGCCCCCCCTGGTTTTGCCCCTCGTGGGACAGCATGGGAACACAAAAGGCCCCACCTTGACACGAGCCCGACCCTAAAGGGGAATTTCCAATGTTGTTCCGCCATCTCTACCTTATGTTGAAAAACTCCGAGTTCCCTTCTCCGGTGAAACTCACAGCCTTGGTGGCCTCGTAAAAGGGGCGCCAAATCGGGGCCCCGAACCGTTGGATTTTTCCTTTTATGTGTTGGCAGGCCCTGTCCCCCATTCTATGCGGCCCTTCCCACCTTCGGGGGCCTGCTTCGTTTTTGGTCGAGAAATTTCGCGTGATTTGGAACTCAAGCACAAACGATTGCCCACACGCCCCTGATCGGTCCCCCCGGGAATGGGAAAAACCAGATGTAGACCAATTTGGAACACAACGCCCTCATGGTAGAAAACGACAACCATGGGGCTCGGTGGTAGCCCGCATCTAGTACACAAAAAGCCTCCTTGGAGCAAGAAAGTGGATAGAAACTCTGGGCACGAACCAAAGGCCCCCTGGGGTATGGGGCCCAAATTAAGGATCACCCCCCCCAAGGCCCAAATGTCCGGTGGGACTCCCCAGCACATTAAAAACTTTAACTACGGCCCTTCCCGCCTCTCCCTTCGGTAGCCGATTCCCACAATCAATCGGCCCGCTCCAGAGCATTTCCCCACGGGGGTGATAAAAAACGCTGATAAAAGGACGTCCTCATCAAGACAATTGTAAACCGCCCAATTTCCTTGGCCAAATGCCCCCCTATGGTGAAATGGAAGAAAAAACGCCCCCAAGTTCCCCCCCGGTTTGCGAAAATCCAACAATGTTCCAAAGCCCTCGGTCCGAATCAAGCGTCGTGGGGAAATTCCGTCCAGGGCCAAATTAAGCCAAAAAAAGCCGATACATTACCAAAGCCCGCTTTTTTGTTTTTTCCGCATAACTCTGGTAAGCCGTAAAAACCGCGAATACAGTATTGAAGCCAGCTCTCGCAAGCCACTTACCTGGCAAGAAGCAAAACCCAGGTACACAAACCAATTTTGTCGGAAAGGCCTTTCCGCAGCCAATAGCACCAGTTTCCCGTTGGACCGAAATTTTGGGGACATTTTTCAAGCCGGACCATCGAAAACAGTTTTTGTTATCGGGATAGGTCCGAAGAATAAATCAAAAATCGTTTTGTTGGGCGAAAAGACAACCGTTTCTCCCTACTCCCTGCCCCACGGGCCCGGGCCCAAAACCGGCCCCGCCTTGCGTCAAAAAAGGGTTTAATGCCCCGGGATTTCGACCCTGGAAATGTTCGGTATTTCCCCCCAGACTTCCACCCGGGGAGCCCGCAGCAGGCAGGGATCTCAAGGAAGAAACCAGTCCCCCCGCTGGCATTGCCCCTCCCCAAGGCCCGGCCCAGTGGGGCCCCGCATGACTTTTACCAGAACACCAGTTTTTTCTTCCCCCAAGTGGCTTCCCAAAAGCCCCCAGCCCAAAATACCGGCCGCCCAGGCACCCCTTCCCCGGGCCCTGGGGCTCTCCGAATGGGCAATAGGAAAACCCCGCCCTCAGGCGGTCGTGAGCCCGGCCCAAGAAGGGAGAAGCGGTGTTTTCGAAAGTTTCCAAAGGGTTCCCAGCGGTGCCAATCCATACTCTCGAATAAAGGTCTTAGCCCACAAAAGTTTTTCCCAGCGTTTACCGCCGCTTTGAACCTGGCCCTAAATCAAGGCGCCGGGTTGTGATAGGTCCCCCACTTACGAAAACAACTCCTCCGACAAAACAATCTACCAAGGAATTTTCCCCCCCAACGCCCCGAAAATGGTCGGAAAAATAGCAGCATTGAAAAACCTACTCTGTCAATGGGAAATTCAGATCCGCCCCCGCTATTGCGAAGGCCGCGCTGTAAATATCCCTGCTGTTCCCCGTGCCCATCGGGCCCTTTACCCTCCCAAACGGTTCATCCACAGCTGCCAAGCCCACATGGCTGATGCAGCCAAACCGGCCCTACAAGGTTTTTTCCTCCCCCGGCCTGTCAAGCCAAGTGAGTCATGCGCAGATCGGCCGGACGAGGGAGAAGAACGGAGCGAGCCCCCCGCCTAATGTTGCCATTTCCGTGCCGCCCTAACCAAAACATGGTTTGGTAATAAATTCGGGAGGGTTGAAATTGGCAGACGGACGGACTGGAGCGTTCCTTTTTCACCCCCCCGAATCTCGCGTTTTGGCCCCTAAGGCGGAAACCATCTCCGCTCGCGTGGATGCGTCCCCCCAACTGGGAGCTTTGGCTTCTGTTGCTCCCCCAGAAACCTCCCCTTCTATCTGTTCGTTCCGCTTTTTCTTTTGGGTGTAACATGGTCTTCAATGCCGTCCGAGTGGGATTTTTTTTGGCGACGGCCGAGACTTTCGACAGAGTCAATGTGTTTCCTGCCGGGCCGCTGGCCCGAGCACACGTTCAGTAAAATGATGTCATATACATAAGGTGCTGAGAATTATCTCCTGCAAGGCTAACCTGTGTGAATGATTAGGATAATGTTAAGGTATTGTGAAAAAAGATGCTGTGTTAAGGAGTTGAGTTTACCTAGAATCATAGGCGTTCGTTAGTGTGAGTTCTTCGAAAGTGAGAGATCCGCTAGGTTGTTCCTTTTTGCGTCGTGCATTTTCTTGTAGCGCTTTCTTCGTGTTGGTCGAAGTCATCGCGAGTCTCTTTACCTATAGTGCGCCTCAGAGATATAGAAGTGTAGCACCTAACATAGGTGATATTTGCGCCGTTTCACTTGAGGGGCCTCGTAACAGCAGTATGTGATATGCGTTAAGAATCGTTTTGCCAAACCGCTCGAATAAACCGGTATGGGTTTTTGGTTCCGATACTCTCCTTTTAAGGGCTCTGTTGGGCACTCTTTGGCGTCACGCCTCATTAGCGCTGCTTGCTACATACTTTCGTTCCCGTTGAATCTAACTCTCTGCTCTCTTAAGCGGGTCTTTTGTGTTCCTGCCAAAGATTGCCGTCCCCCACTTTCCGGGGTTTCAACGGAGTACCCTCGGCGCCCCGTTGTCATTGCGACCCTCGGCTTTTATCGGGTGCCGCTATTGGTTATGGCGTATACAATACATGGTAATGCAGCTAAACAGTCGTCAACGCTCGTGGCTGTGGCAGCATCCGGCGAGGCGATTTTTGAGAGTGTCAGGTTTTTATGTCTTCTCTGGCGTTGCCCGGCATTTGCTCTTCCTACCGTCGATAATCTGAGTGTAACCACCCAAACCACATAATATTCTATTTTTATATATTTTGGATTAGAGGGGTTTCATATTTCGCGTGTTCGATTCTTCCCGTGGTGGGGAATTCTCCGTGATAACATATTTCCGGGCGGGTACGCGGAAGTGTGCAATGGCTGGTCGGGGTGCTTTTCGGTCCATCCGCAACGTCTTTGCTTTTGCGGTTCATCAATACTTGGAGCCATGTTTTCCGGGCCCGACGCGCGTGCGTTGCTCTCTTTTTTTCTTTTTTGGCAAGAAAGGAGTCCTTTCTTCTCTTTCCCCCTGAGCTCGGTCTGTAGGTTGGGGGTGAATATTGGTCCCCCCCCCCCTGGTTCAAACCACATTCTTTGGGCGCCCCTTGGCTCTCAGAAACAAACTCTTAGGCAAGTGGGCCTTGGATGAGTCTCTCTTCTGGCGCTGTCGGCGCTGCTTCTCCTCTCGGCCTGCTCTTTTGATCATCGTGCGCGAATTCTCCTCCAGATTTGCACTCGCCTCAGATGTTTATCGGGGACCGACAGCCTTCTCTCCTTGCTCCTGACATTATTGACGAAGATGGCTCTTTATTCTAAGAAGTCACATACCGGTCCTGAAAGGCCGTTATTTTTCTGGTGTTCGTTCGTCCGCGCTTTCATATACTGCCGTCACTGGTCTCCCTTAAGAGTTCTGGCGGAAGCGGCAGTCCAAAACAGTGCCGATTGTTCCACCTTGGTCCCTCTCACCTTGCTCTGTGGCCTCGGCTTTCGGTTCAAACTGGGCTTATCGGTCTGGCGAATTTGGGGACCCGGTTGACTCGAGAGGATTTTTTCTTCAACCTACGCTCTCTTCGCCTTCTCTTTTGGTCTTCTGACTCACGCGATTGTGCCACCGCTGGCGTGCTGTGCCCATTGGCGCTACAATTGCTAGATAATCATTTCTTTCATCTTGCTTTGGACTTGGTGCGCTGTGGTTTACTCATGTGGCCGCAACAAATCGCAATGGATCAGTCAGCCTGCCAAAAACCCGGGCTAGAGGGCTCGCCTCTTCTACGTTCTGTTTATATCTCGTGAGGTCAACATATCCCTGAGCTTTTCCTGTGTTACTGTTCCGCGCCCCGGTGCGTTCGTCAGGCATATAGCCTCTGCGAGACCGGTGTACTGATGTTACATTGAGTGGTATAATTTGTTGTCTGGTTCTCGTCCCGCCCTCGAGGTCGATGCTACCTCGCCCAAGAATGTTGCATTACTATATCGATTTGCCGTAGCAGTATTAAAAGAGGATTTTTCCATTCTGTCTCCGACCTCATACCAGAGCGCAACAGGCGCGTTACGCTATGCTTGACCTCACGGCAAAATTACTTGTCAGCCTCTGTATAGCTGCATCTCTCGGTTGTTGTGCTTCCTGGGTCATTTTTCTTTGGGCTGGCTGTGGCGTCTTCTCTTCCGTTTGCTGCGTTGAGGTCTTCGTCTTTGTCGATATACGGGCTTGTAAGGCGGGTATTGTTTGGCGCAGACTCCGGCTCTTCTCTTTTATTGGTGGTGCATGCCTTTCTAACTTTGCGTTCCGACGGGCTTTGGTTACTTGGGTGCCTCGGCGGGTCTGTTCGACGGACGTTTGGTTTGTCTCTGCGTTGGCCTTCGCATCAGTGTGTTGTCTCTGGCACTGCGACTGCTGGTCTGGCTTCGGTCGCCGTTTTCTCCTCTTTCCTGTTTTCTCATCTCTCTTTCTCGCGGTTTTTGTCGGGCTTTCGTGCGATTGTTCTTGGCTTGATCGCCCGCTTTTTCCCTTTTCTTTCCCTCTTTCCTTTTTCTTCCTCGTCCCGGTTGTTCTATCTTTTTTCGCAGTTGGGGCCGCGTTGGGTTGGGCTGAGTTTTGGGTCCGCCTGTGGCAGTCCGCCTTGCTTGGCGTTGGTTTGCTTCCTCCCCCTTCCTATGGCGTTTTTCCCTGCGCGGTTTGTTGCCCCCGCTTCTCCTGCTGCTTCGCTTTTTCCTCGCATTTGGGAGTTTTCTGCACGCTATTTGCCTCCCCCGCTCATCTTGTTGACTGCATTTTTCGTCGTTTGGGTTAGCCTCCAAGCTTTGCCCGCTGTCTTTTTGGGGCGCACCGGCTCTGTCCCCCTTCCTCGGTTTGTCCATTCCCCATCCCTTGATCCACCTTTCCCCCTTCTCCGTTACGTTGTCGCCCTGCTCTCTTGGACGGCTCTCACCAGCGCCTTCGGGGCTTCTCCGTCCGATCCGTCTGGGTCTACCTGGGGGCGCCAGGCCTGTCTCGGGCGCTTTCCGCTTTCTGCCGCTACTTTTTTTATCCGCTCCTCCGTCTGTCCGCTTGGCGATCCGCTCCTGGGCTTTTGCGCTGGCCGCTCCAATGGCTTTCTGGCGATGTGCTAGGTTCTGTTTGGCCGCCGTGCAGCCCGCGCCCGACCTAATTTTTGCTCTCACCCCGCTCGATTGCACAACGTGCCTGCTCGTCTGGGTGGCTTCATATACTTTTGGCTACGACCCCTTCTCCACTTAATGGGCGGCCTCACCCCCGTTGCCCGGGCTGCGGTGTCTTATTCACACCTTCTCCTCGCCCCAGCGCGCTCTCCGTTGCGGTTTCCTGGCCGACGCTTTTTTGCGCATTGACTCTGGGTTTTTCCACCCTGCTCTGTTGTGGCACGCTTTCTCCCGTGTGGTTTTCCTCCCCTTACCGTCCCCGTCGTCCTCGCGTGTGACAGGCTTGCTGGTCGTCAGCGTTTGCGCACTTTTCCCCCTTCTTCGGGTCTGCGCGCCGGGCGGTTCGTTGCCTTACGTGTTTTCCCCTGCCGGTGGGCATCCTCCGCTCAGATATGCTGCTTGGAGCTTTCAGGCTTTGGCGTCGTTTCTCTTTCCCGACTGTTCACTTTCTTCTCGTTTCCGGGGTGGTGCGCTCTCCCGCTATATTGTCATATTGGCCAAGGGGCTTTTGTGCCCTTAATGCCCGCCTCCCCACGCGCTGCTTTTACACCCCCTCTACCGGAGCGTTTTTCGCCCTTTCCTGGTGGTGCTTCTTCCCGGCAGCTGCCCTGCTACTCAGTCTCCCCTCCGTGCTGGTTTTTGGCGGGCGCCTCCTGAGTGCGTGCTCTGTTGCTCGACGTGCCGGCGCTTGCTCTTTTTGCACTTCCGCGTTGGGCGACACTGTCCATGCAGCACCCTTCCACAGGGCGCGCAGTGGCCCGCGCTGTCGCCGCGTTTAACGACTTCTCTGTGTCCGGCTTCGTGATCCGGAATTGAGCAAACACAGGCTCCTTGGACGGTCTATTCCTGGCTCCGACTTATTTTTTATGCTTTTCCGTCCTGACTTTTTACTTTTCTTCGGATTCGGTAACTTGCCACGCGGCGATCACCAGTGAACGTCTCCGCATCTAGGCCCTTCGGTCGCAGCTCCCCCATGACCCGGCTCTGTCTAAGCTTCTTGGCGACCGGTATTGTTTTTAACCCCCGGCTTTACTACCTTCGGGAACCTGCTTCGCGTCTCCTTGCCTAAGTTCTCTACACCTCGTTGTCGGACAGACAGTCCACGCCCCCCCCCTCGAGGAATCTAGGCTTGTTTGATTCTTTGAATCGGCGCGTCTCTGCCCTACCCTGGGGTCCGGTTTGCTGCTTTGCTTTTGCCTAAGTCGTGTCTGGCTGCGTATCTTAGGGCGCTTGTCGTTCGAATTCGTTGTGCCTCCGATCTCTGTGTGACTCGCACGCTCCGCCCCGGCCCGCCCTGCCCACGCGTTGTCGGCCTCTGGTCTCCTATCTTTGGGTATTGGATCTTTCGTTAGTGTTCGACTGCCGCACACCACTCTTGGATTTTTTTTGTGGCGGGCTACTCCCTCCTCTCCTCCTGCTCCGGCAGCGTCCTGTGCCTCGTGTTTCGGCTTGGCAAATTCGTCGCTATGGCCGTCCCTGCTGTGGGGGTTAGATCAGCTGCGCCTTGTTAAATGGAGGCGCGTTGTGCTCTTCTCTCGTCGCAACGTGGCTCGCCTTCGCCGCCTAGCCTCAGCTCCGCTGAGTATTTTTTCCTTGTTTTCTCCCTCCTTCCTTCTGGGCGGCCCGCTCTCTGCCCGCGATTGTTTCGTTTTCCCCTTTGGGGTCTTTTGCCTTGACGGCCCAGACGCTCAGGGGAGAGCATTTTGGGCTTGCATCCGGTACTTCGCTGTCTTCTCTTGCGCTACGTGCGGCAGGGGCTCGCTTCACCGCTCTAACCAGCATTCTTCTTTCTTACCCCCCTTCTTTATCAGGCTATCCAAATTTGGAGGGGGCCTTCCTTGCCTGCGCTGCTTCCTCTTCTTTTTCTCGAATGCTTTGACTTTCGCTACCCTCATCTTATCTGCCTCTGGCCACGTTCATATGCTGGTTTCAGCTTCGCGGCGATAGTCCGCTTGTTTCCCATTTGCGCTTGTGTCGCAGCGCAGCGTGGTGCATGCTCGACATTGGCTCGCCTGGACGACATACCAACGGTGTTCGGGCCTCTTATACTCATCTTGAGCTAATGTGGTTGGCCCTGTTGAGAACATTGACTACATTAAAAAGAATTTTTTCATAAGCTACTCATTTTCTTTGGACCCCTCACACACCCTCACAAAGCAGAAGTAACGTCGGAACGGCGATCACAACTCTAAGATCTTGGAAGGGTACAGTCTGTGATATCCTTCACAAACACAGAATGACTAGAACTGCGCTCGAGCAATTTTTAGGCAGCTAAACTGGTATACATTCACCGCACCATCATTTCCTCCAGCACAACCGCCCAAGCAGGCATTAAAGTCAGACACCTCTACGACGCTCTAATTAAGAAACAACTGTACTTCGACGACGGAAGGGTTTCGGCATATAGGAACGTTGCGTCCATCGCTAGGAGTTGGTATATGTTTTGGTCTTACGTCGGCCGAGAACTGGAGCACCTATTGCCTTCGGTGGGTGCTCGGTGGAGAGGCCCCATGATTGTGTTCTGTGGTTGATCTTATAGGCTGCACGACGGTATTAATACCTTAAAGTTTAATAAATTTAGGTAGCGCCGAGGTTCTTGTTAGTCAGCCGTCCACGGTGACAACCCCATCCTCGACGTGGGGCAAGAGGCTTGCGCTTCATTTTCGGGTTTGGCTCATCGGGCGCTCGTTGGACCGCGCACCTGATGGTGGCCGGTGCGGAAATATGCTGGGTGCTGCTGAATTTGTTGGTTCCCCGGGGAGAGAGGTGGAGCGGGTTGGGCTGGCGCCAAAAGCCGAATATTTAATCTTGGACGCGGGACGAACGGGCGGGCCGGGGATCCCGTCATTGGCCTGGTTTTGTCCAGAAACATCACTGTATGCGTCGCTGCTCGTTACTATACGCTTTGATGGTTCTTTTTTTGGGCTCTTGTCGGCCGTCTGTTATTGTTCGTGGGATCTCTCTTTTGGGCGCAAGCATTTTTTTCTAGCGTGCCCATTCCTTAGCCCCGAAACTTTGGTGTCTGGTTCGCTGGGTACAGGCTGTTGTTTTCGTTGTGGTGCGTTTTCTCGGGCTCAGAAGAAGGCTTAACCGTCCGGCTCTAGGGGTTTTGTTTACTGCTTGACGCGGCATTTAGCTTTTCCCTGTCCCTCGCCGCGCTAGCGTGGCGGATTTCCCCGACTTCAGTTTATGGCGCGATGCCTGTTGGCCACGGCGGCGCGCTTTGCCGACCGGGGTGGATACAAAAACGCTTGTGTGATCTGTCCACATTGCGGCGTTGAACATACGCCCGCCCGCAAGAAAGGGCGTTGCGTTTCGGAGAATCAGCCCAGCCGTGTCACGGCCAGTCATTTTCGCCTGCCTTTGCCCGTGCCCCTGACCAAACTGGCAGTGGCAGCTTGCGAAACCATGAACCGCATATATCCCCGAACCGCCCCGCGCCAGCTATTGACGACTAATAATTTCACCCCGAAGGCGGCATTGCCCAATTGTCGCCCCCGCAGCACCGCTTCGAACCGCACTTCGCGACGGGCTTTGGCTACGAACCGCTGCCAGGTCGCCAAGTTCCTGATCTTTTTTTGCCAACCTTTTTTTGCACCTGATCCCGACGACGACGGAACCGCGGCCCCAAGCGTGTTTCAATCTCCGATAGCCGCCCTGGCCCTCGGACCTCCTCCGGCTGCGCGTCTTGATGCCCTTTCACTATGGCCCCCGTT
>Ga0163217_1007169_pt1 | contig 13191 bp, 4 predicted proteins | sample SynspAceP_FD_185933 | JGI IMG/M metagenome (GOLD analysis project Ga0163217, IMG submission 185933) | Saline lake microbial communities from Ace Lake in Antarctica - Synechococcus sp. Ace-P (PacBio error correction) | ecosystem: Environmental > Aquatic > Non-marine Saline and Alkaline > Saline ...
ACCAACGGGGGGGAAAAGGAAGGGAAAAGAATAGGAAAAAAATGATTTAATCCTTTTTTGGGGGAAAAGCGGGACGATCACAAACCAACCGAATTTTCCCACCTAAAAAACGCCATCGTTTTAATACCTCGCATCACTTGGGTTCCCCTTGCTTTCTCTTTTTGAAAAAAGCTCCTGGTAACGGTCCCAGAACCGCCGCCGAATTTTTCACGATAATCTATCCGTTTAAAGGTAAAAAATCTACATCGCTTTGCGGTTTTGGTAATTAGAACTAAACTGTACATAATAACAAATACATTTTCCCTGGATTGTACTAACACCGAACCATGAGCTTGGTTTCCGCTAATTTTCCCGGTTTTCCGAAATAGAGATTTCTCTTTCCATCGCCAAGGTCTATGACTCTTTAAAACTTTTTGGAAAATCATAAAATTGAATTTTATAACTTGCCTTATTTACAAGTCAGTTAAACTTTTTTGAATCTTTTTTGCTTTATCAAGGCGGGAAACAGTTTGTTGTGCGCCTGTAAGTAAGTTGTGTTTGACCCAATGAAAAACTATGTGCAAGCTTTTTTGTTGCCCTAAAATTGCTCAGGGACTTTTAAATCCCCTAATAATTTTTAAAAATAAAGGGGTAATCCGTAAAAAAGGGAAGCTTAGCTTTCCTTTAAAAAATTATTTTCTAATACCTAATTCTTTTGAATAATTGCACGATATCTTTACAATATCTTTTTTAATCAATAATCTAAAAAAGAACTTCTTCTTTACCCACAGCTTTAACTTAAAGGAACGCTCCGTGTTTGTAAATCCTTACGGTTGTTTTTTAATGCCCTGTAGGTTGGTTATTCGGTGTGTAAACAATGCAATTTGCCCTTCAGCAAGATCCAGTGTTTTTTTGCTTCGCCACGTGGTTTTTTTTTAAAATTTCAGCTTTTACTCTTGTGGTAAATACATTCCAATATTATTTTAAATGATTTTTAATGTATATGATTGATTTCAATCAAAGTAAAGATACTACTTTTTAAAAAGAAAAAAAAATACGAATTAAAGTTTTGGTCCCTAATTTTTACGTAAACACACCCTGTGTTTTTAGGGGGTTTTCTATAGTGGGGTCCATAACTTAATAGGGATTGGGAGGGTCGATCAAATTTTGAAACACTTTTGCCTAATCAAAATTTAAGCTAATGAATTTGTAGGGTCTAGACAAAATGCTGCGGGTACACTTATGACATTTTTAAAATACTAAGATGACCAAAGTGGTAAATGGTTACTACTAAAAGCACTGAATTTATGCGTATTAATAAGATTTGGAACCTATGCTCTTAAAATTAAATTCTTTTCTGCCTTCTGATATTGGCCTACGAGCATGAGCATGCTGCCATGTCTTTATATTTTTCAAAAGTTTTTTCATTTTTTGGTAATATTCCATATTTCCAATAGATACGTTTTTATAAATTAAAAGATAGGGGTAAGGAAACCATTACAGAGACGACAGCAAAAGATTCGCACTGCCATCTGATTTGAAGCTGATGAGCAACGAACTCCTCTATGGTCGTATTCTGGTGCTATGTCCATGGCTTTCGCCTAGTGCTGCTACTTTTTTATGGATTGTATGGCAGTGTTAGAAGATACCATCGATGGACTAAATTAAAAATGGCAAAAAGTGAGCGCATTGCTCCAGGGGCAATTGTTAAAAACCACAAATTGACGATTTGTTATACGTTTAGAACGCTTTACTGTCGATAAGGTAACGGATGCGAAAATGGTCAGTATTACATACAGAGTCTTCCATTTCTCTCGCCAGGTAAAGTAGATTATATCGTAAATTATATTTCCCAAAGATTCCGTAGGTTTCGAGTTTTTTTACTACAAAAATAAATATGGACCTTCACCTATGGTTTAAAAAAGGAGTTTAAGGATTTATAAGAAAACGATTTATCTTAACGACTAAGAAGTATCAAGATTTAAACATCTTTAAGTATCCAAAAACCACAATCTGCCTTAGTAAAAAAATTGTCGGTGTTTTTAAAATACGTAAGAACGCCGTGTAAAAAAATAGAAATTTAGTCACAATTTTGTACGATTAATTTTAGTAGCGAAGCACCAAAGTTTATTGGCCAAGCGCGTCTGCCTGATGTAAAGAACTTCAAGTGCGAATACAGTACGAAGTTCATTTATACTATAGGTAAATGCCCTTGGCTTTTTGATTGATGAATAGCGCTGTTTTCCTGTAAAGCCATCAAACCTTATTAACCTAAAGAAAATAGCCAAGTGGTTGGCCAAATTAACGGATGGTCAAACTCTTAAATAAACAAACCCTTTCACCGAAAAGTTAAAGGGTTTTTGTTTTAAAAATCATATTTGTTTACATCCTGGCAAAAAATAGGGTTAAATGATCTGATTTAGGATTATTCTGAAATTAAATCTATCATAAAGATTATTTTTGTTTTTAAATCTTTCGGTGTACTATAAAAGTCTAAAAAAACCATGTTTCTAATACAAATTCTGAAGTCTGGAACGCTTCAGGCAATTTCTTTTCCAGTAAGCTCTTTTACCCATCGAGGCCTGCAAACCATTAAGGCACTGGCTCAGCAATATTTTATCTCCCAACATGGCATAAGATGCCTGTTGTTCCTCCAGTTTGTTTGGGTCTGTACATACCGAGCATAAGGTAACCAGCCTCTCAATTTGTGCTATTTTGCTGATGTTTTTGCTAATTGCAATTAAAAGACAAAGCAGCTTCATCATCCTAGCCCCACCTGATTTTGAAATCAGACAAAGGGCATTTCCTTTTTTTAATCGCATAATCGAATAACCACGCAATTTTTTTTCACCAACAAACTACCCATAGAACCACCCGATAAAGCCAAAATCCATACAGGAAATACAATATCTTTTCCAAAGGATTTGCCAACTGCTGTTCTTACGGCAATTCTTTTAGCCCTGTTTTTAGCCATGCGGCTTTTTAAAACGGGCGTCATAATTTTTTAGTATCTTCAAAAATTTTAAGCGGATCTTTTAGACGTTAGTTTTCCCCGATGGAGTTTTTTATTTTATTTTACCCTCAATTAAAATTTCAAAGTATTCTTTACCCCAACGCGTACAATGGTAATCGTCTTCTGGACTCCATAGAAATTTTTTTGCTAAATCATCGGATTCAACAATTTTTTCCAGTAGGCCGGAATTTTCTACAAAAAGTCTTACGGAGTATCTTTTTTTTTGTTCGTTGCCTTGTTTGTATTCCTTTTTCTTTTCTTTTTAAACCAAGACGACATAGGTTGAATATTTAGTTAAAAACGGATTATTTTATTATTTATAAAGTGTTTTACATTGTTTAAAATGCGTCCAAAAGCTTTTTTTAAGAACGTTTACAAGGTCTTTTTCGCCTTCACGCAACCAAACTCTTTTGGTCCCATAATATTTTTTTGTTAGGCCGTCCAGTCCATTTAGGATTGCAATTTGAGAATTGTAAAAAATCTTTTTTGTCTTGATGTATCCGAAATACCTTCTAAAAATGCATATTGGTAAATGCGGTATCGATATTCATTTTAATAAACTCCGTAACTAATTCCTTCACGAATTTCTGCTACCGCAGAACCTGACCTCCGTGAAACACAAAATCAATATGATTGTGTTCTACGTTATTTTTTTTGAAATATATTCCTGAGAATTCTTTAAGATTTTTTTAGGCGTCAACTTAACGTTTCCGGGCTTATAAACACCGTGAACGTTACCGAAAAAGCTGCTGCAATTGTAAAATCGCTGGACTTACTTTTGAAAGCTCTTCGTAAGCGTAAAGCTATTCCTTCTGGTTGCCGTGTTATAGTTTTTGAAATCATCAAACATCTGAGTTGTCCACCACATCTTCTCACCTCCTGTAATAACTAATCTATTTCTAAAGTCATTTCATTTTTTTTGCCATTCTGGTTAAATATTCTTTGCAGATTAGCCAATATTCTTTCTAATGGCTCTTTCAGATAAATCGATCATGTGTGAGCTAAATAATGATTTACCTGTTGTTTTGCATAGTGGGCTTCACTTGCATCTAATAACCATCAATCCAAGGAAGTAATTTCTTAGCACAATGATTCGGTAAATGTAAAATAAGGTGGCACATAAGCTTCTTGCTAGTTGTATGAATGTGCTTTGCACCAGCCGATAGCTCCCATGTAATGGCCGCTTTTTTTGAACCATGTTAGACAATCCTTTTCCTGCATTAATTGGAGCTCCGCCATTTTGAAAACTGAATGATAACCAGGCCGAGTTTAAACTGGCAAGCAGTTTTAAAACGCAATTTAAACTGGGTGTCAGACCCTATGACATTAACCCGCCGGTTAATGCAAACCTTTTTCTTTTGCGTAATTAAAAATCTTCTTGTACTTGAATCTCCAGTAGCCACTCCTGGTTTTATAGTAATGGCCGCCATAATTTAATAGTCTGTTTATAGTATACATCTAAAATGAAAAACAAAAGTAATAAAATTTAATTAGAGACTTCCTGTGTTTTTTTAGACAAACAATATAATCCTAAAAACCTTAGCCCCTGCGGAATACGTTTTCGAAAATACTCAGTAATCCAAATTTAAAAGGGGTAATTAATACCATTTGTAATACGGATTTGGCAAGTTATAATCTTAAACCATCTTTTATCTCATTTCTTCTGCCGGATTATAGTTTTAAACCTAAAATCAACTCTGAAAATAAAAATCGTAAAATCATAGCGAATACCAAAACACTGTGCCTAGGCCATTATCTTGTAGAGAGCTTAGGCCATTAAAGTGGCATCGGGGTCATTTACATTATCGAGAACATTCCCAATATTACCAGCATCTGCAAATAAAGGCCTCCTTTAAAATTTCCAATCATAGAAATCTTATATTCCTAGGTTAAATGCCACTTCAAATTGCTTCATTAAATCGTTTAAATTATTGGTTCTTCCCGGACCTAAAGAATAAGGATTCCAGGCTCTATTGTAATAAGACCCGCCGGCCAAAATAGCTTCGTACAAAAGGTATAATGTTTATCAGCATTACCGTAAGGAATAGCGGCCTATAAACTCTAAAGGCTATAACCTGTGTTGGTGAAACTTTCCCCAATGCTTAATTATAGTAAATTCTGTTTTTATATTGGGTGAATACGGAACACTAAAAACACTAATTTATTGTCATTTTCATCGGATTTAAGGGCACAATAGTAGAACATCAGGGAAAAAGTAAATTACCAGCACTTTTCAACCCTAATCTAAATTGATGAAAACTATTTGTGGTCAACTAGATTTATTTACTCTTTTGAAAGGTATAGTTCGGGCAATTCAAGTTTGTTTTTGACTAAACGCTCTCTCTTTCTCGATACTCCTAACCTTCCTCAAAATCGTCAGAAAGTACGGAATACTTCGATAAAATGGTGGTTGTAAAATTCTGGTTGCATTCAGAAATACTTAGTCTTATTGTTTCCATTATTCGTTGGGATTTCGTACAAGTCAGCTAAACTGGAATTGTTTTATATAAATATCTGTTTGGGCTAGTGGCATTTAGCGATTAAAACTATTTCTAATACCACATTAAAGCGGTATCTTAACATTTTTTTTTACATATTGTACGTTTAAGCATTCAAAAGCATGCTTGTCTCGGTTTTTGGAGTTCCAAGTATACCCAAATACTATTAAAGGTTTGCTTGTCTAACTATATTTTTGTTGAAAACTGTCCTAATGAATCGTGTTTTGAGGAAGCCATATAGTAGGGATATCTTTTCTGTTTCACAACGGAAACAGATTCGAGGAGGTCTAAATTTAACATCACCACCATATTCCTTGAAACATTAAAAAAAGCGTCATCTTGTATGGTGCCATCTCTAGAGGCCACCAAACTTGGCCCTCTTTGCAGAAATGCTTAAGTTTTTCCGCCGCCCTCAATCATTTCGGAATACTTAAACCGGCGTAAAAGAAATTCCTGCAAATGAATGTTTGGAATGTTGTGATGTCGGTCCTCAAAATTAAACGAATACTTTTTCTCTTGCGGCGAGATAATAATAGACGCGAGAGTTTTTGGTTTGGGTGGTGTCTGGTAGAATTTCAATGTTTGGATATTTAAAATTGTTAAGTGCTTATTTGTCGATACGTCGCAGCCTATTGATTTCTCTGTAAATACTGCTTTTTTCTAAAAAAATAGCATCGGTAAGTGCTTTTGGTTTTGTATTTTAATTTATTTCTGTAAAAATGGTAAAGCCATCTATAAATTTAACAGATCTAATGGAGAATTTAAATCAGTCCATAGAGGTGATTGCCATAAATATTTACTTTTTTAAACGTGTAACACTTTATACTCGTCTTTGCCACTATCGCCTCTTTTTTTTTAAATATCCATGTTTATTCAATATTTAAATTTGGTCATTGGCAAGCAGAGCCGGTATCCGAAATAATAATTATAAAAAATAGAACTTTCTTGAAAATTATAGATGCCGTTATTTCTAACAAATCGGTTAAACGCTTCCGTTCCGTTTGTCAGGTTGTTTAATTCGAATTGTGATTTAGCTTAATGGGAAAGCGTTAGCCTTATTTTTTTTTTTCGCGTAATAGAATCTCAACGCAGAATGAGGCAATTGCTGCGATTAGGTAGAATCAATTATAAATGGATTTCCAGTTGAATGTATAGTTTATCAAAAGCCCTTTGTTTCTACTGCTACTATCTACTTAAAGCTTGCTTCGGGCATTAAAAATAATACCCTCTGTTGCCGTAATACGCTTTTACCCCGATCTTCGAAACTCCTCGTATTTTTGAGGTGGTCAATAATAACAGCGAGCTTGTCCCTGTTTTTTTAAGCCACTTACTAAAACATTTTTACAAAAAAAGATTCTCCAAAGGCTTATCTAATTGTTTTTGCGAGATAACTTCTTAAGGCGTTCTATTCAGTTAGGTTTTTATAAAGCCAAGCTTGTAAAATGAACGAGTTGGATTGCTTTTTGGGCAAGATTATAAAACATTTAAAGCTAAGTGGATAACCGAAGAAGGCAGTATTTGGTTTTTGAATTATTAAGCTTTTAACATCTCGTCGTTCACTTTCCTCCCATTAGCCAATATATTATTTTTAACCAAATAACAGCTCGTCCAATCTTCAACTCTTTTTAAGACGTATTAACAAGACTGATGATTAAAACCTAAGCATAATAAGACTATTTTTACGTGGTTTTTTTCAAACTAAGTGCAATTCTCTAAAATCAAACATACATTATTTGTAATGGGTTTGGTAAAGCCAATAAAATTTATAAAAAGCCCTACAGCAAAAAAAAATCAGATTGAGCATCAGTTGTTTTTTGTTGGTAGAAGGCAAAAAAACGGTTTCAAGAGGCTTAATGGCTTCTGATTTTTGAAACCTAATAAAATAATATAGCACAGATCTCAATTTTGTTGAAAGTGAAACATGTAATGTGGAACTGATCAAGCAAAAGATTTAAAAAAAATGAGCATTTTAAGTACTCTAATGGTAATTTAGGTGTTTTTAAATTCCACAAAAAATACCAAAAAAAAAACACAAGAAAAAAAAACAAAAAGATACCACTTCAAGATTGGATTGTTGCGCTAGACACCAATCAGTTGATCCAGGTAATTTTAGGCCATCAAAGACTGTGTGGATTGGTTTTGGAATTAAAAATATAGTAAAGCGACAACAACAATGTTGATTGCTTAACCAAAGTTTTAACAAGCTACTATGGGGTCTTTGCTAGAGTTTCAGTGAACTCCTGTAGACTTAGCTTGTTTTTTAAAAAAACCGGAATCTCCTGTATATGGTTGCTTTTAGTGAGTGGAGAACTCCTGTTCATAAGCGAATTTCACCCAATGGCGGTGAATTTTTAGTCATGGGGGAATGAGGCCAATGGTATATCTGAGAATTTCAAAAGCTAGTTACTGGAGGATCACCCATAATCATTTTCAGGCAAGCACAACCGAAAGTTTTATAATGTTGGTACGGTCTATATTGGCAATTATATGGCTACGATAAAAGGCGAAGTATATATAGTAATGAAGAATACAAGAGCCGTAACGCTGCTAAAAAAAAAGGCATAAGACTTAATTTTAATTTAGAATTTGTGTTTTACTCTCCCTTTAGGAAAGATCACACTGCCATTTTTCGGTAGTGATGTCAATAGGATATGTTATTTATTCGAAAAGTAAAGTTAAATAAAAACACCTTCTTGTTCTCATACCCTCTAAGTTTTACCGGTCCAAGGACTATTAGGGTCATTAATCTGGTATTAACTCGTCATTGAGGCAAAAACGCCCTCTAATAGAGGGTGGCAAATTTAAATATTCTAAGTAAAAATACGATGCCGAAAAACTCTATTTCCCAATTATAGGTTGTTTTTTGTCATTCTAAAACGTAACGAGAATTAGTCATCTTACACTTCCTCCGTTACTTCCTAAGTTTTAAGGCATAGAGGCCCCACCAATGACAAAAGGCTCCAGTTTCCCATCCTTTTTGTGGCTTACCTTTTAAAAGTAAAGGAAAGTTGAATGTAGGGTAGATTTTACTTCTCTATGGCTCTAATTTCGTCGAAAACCCCTAAACACAATTTTGTTCCTTTGGCAGTAGAATTAATCCTGGTTCAAAACGTACATCTAAAAATTTTATTTAACGCCTCTCCAATCAACAACCATTGAAACCAGCGGTTGTAGACACTAAAATATCGCCAATATCAAGGGACTTCTTTGTAGTCGAACTTGAAAATCATAACTGATTAAAACCCACAAAAATAACCCCATTTAATAATTTTTCATCTTCAGTTGCAATGTTGAGGACGGGCTTTCCCGTTAAACTGTGCCTTCATTGTTAGACTTTAAATAAGGCTAAAAAACAGTAAAATATTATTCTGTCATACGCTTACTTTTTGTAGCTAGTATTAGAAGCTACCCCAAGTTGTTTTGAGTGTTTGTTCCTCTATATCTATAAACCCAATTTTCTCTCAATATTTGTGTAAGGCCTTTCCATGCCTGTGCGAATAAACAGCGGCTGATGTCCGGAAGGTATTATAAGGCGGCATCATCTTAGAAAATAAGCGCCAATCTTAGGTAAAAATACCTTTGTTGTAGAAATTATAACCTTGTTTAAAAGGTGGTTTTAAAGTGGGTACAACGTCTCTAAACCACCAAATTACGCTTCCTTTTTTACACTGTTCTATAAATATTTTCCGGAGAGCCTATTCGAGGTTTTTCAAATTCCGGGAAGCCAAGGCTACTGTAACAAGCATCAAAAGTATTTTCTTCAAAGCAACTCTTCACTGTCCGCCACCCACGCATATCAATGGTGCTGTTTAAGTTTTTTTTTTCAGTCAGCTTTTTTTGTCCTGACGGCTAACATTCCCAGGAGAAATATCTAAACTATTATTTTTGAGGCACCTGTTTTTCCATTAAATTAAACAGCCAATCACCTGTTCCAGTAGCAATAAAAGAATTCAGGCTTTTTTTATTTTTTTAAAATAGCAACAACTCTTTTTTCGCCATTTGACTATCATTCCAAATGAATAACGCGGTTTAAACCATCGTAATTTGTTGAGATGGTATCGAAACATTGGTACTTTGTTTCTTTTTTTTCCTAGCTCGAATTTTTTATAGGAAGTAACTTTTTTAAACCTCATGGACGCAACATTTTTAGGCAAAGATAACAATTTTCGTATTTGCTTTATGTAGCTTCTAAAGAACAATAAACTTTCAGGATTTTTGTTTTTTAAAGTCCTACAATTTAATTCTGAAAAATTTATTTATGTAAATTTTACAGCGTAAATTATTCAACTTTTCATAAAGAAAAGGCTTTATAACCCGGTTCCCTGATAAGGGAAACTCCAATTTAGAAAAACCTATGACACATAAAAATGGGTATACAGTAATGGAAAAACAACATTTTGTAACAATGAAAATTAATCATCAGCAGGGCCTGCGTTGAAGTGGGGTTTCACTTGCAAAAGTTTGCTTTCATACGAATCCAAGACATTACCTAAATTGATAGCGTAAAAGAAAGTTTAGCCTATGCAGATTCGCACTTGACATTCGGTCATAAAAGGTGATGCCTACATGAGAGGCTTGTTAGCTAGAGGCTCAGGTAGAGAAATCAGATTTTAGTTATTGGGGTCACGTCATCCGAAACCACTAATATTACCTTGGTGTTTATTAGCAAGCACGGATGTAAAAAAACAATTGCTCGTAAATATCAAATACGAATTAAAAAAAATAAATCGCTGCGTAGATTTCAAAACAAGCTGGTATTGAACGAATTAATTTCCACCTGAAGAACTCGCGCGGAAAGAGATACAGTTATTGCTAAAATCAATCGGCATTTAACGATACCTATGAGTTTGAAAAACGGGGCAGCTTATTAATGTGCGGCGTTTCCTTGCCAAAATCAAGCGCCTTTTGTTTGAAGACAGTAAACAGAAGGCGGCTCAAATATTTCCAGAACTTAATTTTATGCCTATTGCCTTGCAAAAAACAGGCACTCAATTACTATTAATTTCCGGCGGGGAATCCGTTTTCAAGAAGAGACCAGGTTGTATTTTATTACGGCTAAAGAAGGGGTAAGCGAGTTGGTACAAATTAACGGGAATGGTGAAAAGAGACATTAAAATGTAATGAATTCTTGGAGGCATTAAAGTGGGTATAAAACGGCTCGTGACTTTGTAAAATAAATTTAATTGTAAAGCTTTATCGAGATAAATAAGAAAAGCATTTGATCTAAGCAGAGAATTACCAATGCATTACTGCATTAAATGGGTGATGGTGAAATGTATGAAATTATTAGGATGAAGAAAGCTTTAAGCGCCATGGATGCTTTTATTGCCGTACCGTCAGAAACTAATATTATGTCTTTGTTTAAGGTTGCGAAATCTAAAAACATTAAAAAAACCATTCCATGGTTTGAAAATTATGGACTAATTTTCGAGCTTTCCCACTCTTATAGGGATTTGATCTCTAATAAATAAAATAATAGCAGCGAATAACAATATTCGATAAATGCAGAAGGGGGAAGTATAGCTTTAACACGACTCAATAATTAAAACGCGAATATTAGAATTTCGTGAAGTCAAGTTCTTCTGTAAATGGTAAAAAGTATAAAGGAATTAGATTTCCCTAAAGATGCGACGATTGGTGGTGTTAATAAAGATGGCCTTGAGAGTGTGTAGGTGATTTTAAACCATCGAAGAAGGGGATAGTAGTCGTGAGTTTGGTTGTTTGCCTAGTGCGATTCCTAAAATCGAAAAAATGTTTCCATTTAATGAGGCTTAATTACAAGATATTTTTCCACTGATGGGACTTTTGATACTCCTGTAATGGAGGTTTCCATGTTCCTTGCTGCCTGTAATCAGTGAATTTATAAAGATGGTGTTACAATCGATATTGCTTTAGTCCGCTGTTGTTACCATGATCTGTGGGTATTTAGCCATGTTTTTTTAAACGCGAAAGCCATGAAAAAGAAGTGGCCGAAAAGACGGGTATATACGTTTACTTTTGGTTTGGTTAATCATGTCTTTATCGGGGAAGTTTTACCTAAATATTTTTTCGCCGGAGCAATCCCAGATTAAACAAACGCTTTTTTTCGAACTATTTCAGGCTATACGACCACTGAGCTTCATTTTAGCCTGATATTGAAGTGGTTGCGGAAGGCATTTTATTTGGCGTAGTTTTAACACATTGGATTGTGGAATGGGTATTATCGTCTTATGGCATTGCTTTTGCTTTGTTTAGGGATTGGAGAAATGCAACTCTTTTTGCTGCAGAAGCCCCGGGCGCCCGCAGGAGATAAATTAATCCAAGAATTAACAAGATAACGGCCAAACGCTTTGGTTAATTTATTTTGCTATACGTAGCAGAGACATTTTAATTAAAAATTGGGCTGGGATGTCCCTTTCTTTGCGCATAAATCATTCCTTTAGCGACTTTATCTACAGGGGGTTTTTCAACTAAAATTTTTAAAGTGTTGGCTATTGAAATGATGCAGCCTTAATTAATACATCCTTATGCTCTTTATGTTTTTTGGCAGGATAATTTTGTTTAAGTTACTATGCTTTTTAGGTAAAGTGCAAAAAGTTACTGCATGATGAGGAGTTTAAATTTTATAGCATTTTTGTACTATCTTTTTTACATCATTTGCAGATTAGTCATTTTTTTTTAAGGCCAACCGTGAAACCTCAGACTATTATCCCATGGTTTTTGGCGAAGCAGAAAGTGCTTTTTAGACATTCACTTTTCCAAGTTTATCGGTCATTCACGACAACGATTTGTAAGTGCTGTTCACGAGCTGGCACCCTTCTACTATTTTCTTTTTTGTCTCATGTTTTTTAGGAGGATGCGCAGGTTTCCACGGCTGGTGGTATAAGGTAATTGCGCATTTGCTTATTATTAAAACGGATTATTAGAAATTTAAGCGCACCTTACACGTCAATGCGGTTGATTCTTGTTCGGTATAATAATAAAACCAGTACGGGCATATTGTTTTACAATATCATAGCATTCTTTGTTTTTATATATTGCTGTTCATCATAGGCTCTTTGGGTCTTGTGCCTTAGGTTTAGATTTTTATGTCGGCCATTGTGGGTGCTGCATCCATCTTTAGGGAAACGTAGGTTCCGCTTTAGGCACACTTAATCACTGAATTAATTTTTATAGTTTGCCAGCCTTTGGTAAGTGGTGGTTGCGGCTTTTTAATGCTTTTAGGGAGGTTAAAGCAATTTTTTTAGCGGTATTGATCTGTTTACGCCCTATTTTCTGGAAAAAGATGTAATTGGTCTTATGTTTAGGCTTTAGATAGAGCTAAACGAAAAGTGGTTTGGTTTTAAGTTTAAATTTTGAGATAGTAAAAAATACGTTTAGGGTTTCTACACTAGTCTTTAATTTTCATTCGGCGTAGATCAAAAAAAAAGCCTCAATATAAATTGAGGCGTTATTGATACACCTGATACTGTGCATGGTTTTAAATCGTTCTGCCTTTTTAATTCTTTGCTAAGCCTGCTGTAATTTGATCTTTCACTAGCGGCATAGAAATTCGGAATGCAATTATTATTTCAACAGAATCTCCTGCAACGGTAGCTACATTGGCAGCCTCTATAAATACATCGCAAGTCCAGAAGAATTAGTATTTTCGTTCCGTTTACAAGTCTTGCAACCTACGCTGTTACATTTGGGAAAACATAAAACGCACCTTCAGGCTCGTTA
>Ga0163217_1028475_pt1 | contig 13188 bp, 22 predicted proteins | sample SynspAceP_FD_185933 | JGI IMG/M metagenome (GOLD analysis project Ga0163217, IMG submission 185933) | Saline lake microbial communities from Ace Lake in Antarctica - Synechococcus sp. Ace-P (PacBio error correction) | ecosystem: Environmental > Aquatic > Non-marine Saline and Alkaline > Saline ...
AACACCAAAAAAGGAGAGGGGAAAGAAAATTTTTTAAACGAAAAAGAAGTTCCCCCCCCCTATGCCGCCCTGTCCCATCGGGGCCGGTGCGGCCCATGAAAAAAAAAAAACCGCAATTTTTGGAAACCAAGAAGAAATTGACCGGCCCCGCAAAATCGGCAAGCCTTTGGGCCAGATGGGACAAATCGGTGGGCCAAGAGGTGCAATATACAACCCGCCGAAGGCGAAAGTGCGCTTTTTGGGCAACCCACGTTTCCGCTGCTGTTGCCGCATGGCAAAGCGCCGCGCGGGCGATGCGCACGGAGAAGCTGGGCGTATAGCGGTCCGGTGAAGGAAAGGTCTTTGGTGGATCTCGACATCCGGCCAACCATGGGCGCGGTGGCGTCATTCGTGGTGGCGCGGCTGGCAATGGCAACAATGCGGCAAAAACCAGGCCCGGCGGATGCGACGTTCAAAAACCACATATCCAAGCGCCGTTTCCGTGATCGAAGTTTGCTTGGCGCGCGTTGAACAATCAACCGCACCCGGCCCAAACCGTGAAACGTGTCAGGCGACGTGGATCGCCAACCGTGGTGAGGCCTGATTCAAGCAGCGTGCATGGGGGCATCGGCTACTTTTGGCCCGGCCGACACGGGTAAAGCCGAAATGACCGTCGTGGCCTCCACTCGAACACAGGACCGCGCCATTGATGCATGGAATCACCTGCGCCAAATCCGTGCGCGATATACTGAATCACGCCCTGGGATCGCGTGGGTCATGCGTCCCGTGATTTACGGATCGGGTCTGTTTTCGAGCTGATCGATCAGAACCTGACAACCGCTGACCTTGGCCGCTGATCCTATGCCGCCACTGTCGATGCCTGCGCAAATGGGAAGCCGCGCCCTGCGCGTCACTCGCGCTTCAGGCCTGAGCCCAATCCCGAGGAGTTGGAAGCCGGTCGCATCGAAGGATCATCCTGGCACGGCCAAGTATTTGCCTGAATGGTCAAGAAATCCGCCTTGATGGGGTGGTGCTAATGAGCTTTCACGGCAATCAACCTTGACCGCCTGCCACCGCCGCAGATCATCGGAGCAACCTGATTTTCGAGGCCATCTTTTTTCCGCCCGCAAGGCGCGACTAATCGAGCTTCGCCGCATTTGCCCGGCGGCTGGAAGCTGGAGAGCGAGCCGGCTGGTGCAAAATTCCTGCAAGCGGAGAGCTAATCCGTGAAGCTGATCGTGCCGCGCTCCGTTCAGGAACGCCCGGGAAAGGTAAATCTTTTGGCTTTCGCTGAGGGCGCGCGGTCCTCGATCACCTTTTGCCGCTTTCTATGGCGTTGCCGCGCCAAGTGATCCAAGAGGCCGATCCTCGGTGACCCCCGCCCATCGAAGAGATTATCGAGAGTAATGACCGGCTGCGCTCGCGGGTTCCAGCTTGCGCTGAAGGGGTTCACCACCGGCTGGCTCACTCGGCTCCTATAACTATTGGGCATTGAGTTTTTCCGTCGCCCTTTTCGTGAAGGATGTCGCGATCCTTGGAGACGGCTTACGCCGCGAGGTGCGCCAATCGTCGTTTTGTCAACGCTAAGGTGATGGTGTGCCAGATGCTGCGTTGCTTCGCAGGTCAAATGGCAAAATACCGGTCGCCGCCGCCCGCCTTGACAGATCACGTGCTGATCGAGGCGGCCTGCGGTTGAGAGGCCTACAAAGTCACCGCGACCTGACCCTTTACGAACGCCCGGATGCCGGAGCTTTGTTGCCGTGCCGCGGTCGGTCGCGGCAGTCCAAGCGTTCGTCGATGAACAATCACCGCCCTCGGGCGCGATAATCACTATCGCGGGACTGGCATGCAGCACTTTAACGCGAGGCGTTTCAGAACGTCCACATCGCGTCACCCGTCCGCCACCTGGTGATCGCTGAGGAAATACGCCGCCCAGTGCGCCCAGATCAACGTGAGCGTGGGGGGGCCGTGATGGTTTGATATCAAGCTACCTCTTGCCGTCGAGTGCGTCACCCCAGCGAACGTAAACCATCGAGACTGTCAAATGGTTTGAACGCTCGCGGGATCGATGGCGCCTTCGCCCGGCTTTGAATGTGGACACATGCCCCGTTCAATTTGCTGGCCCTTGGATGGCATGGGCCTTTTTCGTCGAGGTCTGGGGATCACAGATGGCCGAAGCGGTCAAAAAACGCAATTTGTATCCGAGGCGCGGTCAAGGTGCAAATCGGTTTCTAAAGGACCAAGCGTCCGGTGAATCAAGGCGCTCGCGTGGTTGGTATCGAGGGTAAGCGTTTCCGAATGGTTTTCGAGCATGACGGCGCGCCGCATACGTTCCGGTCGATGCCGCTGATAGACCGAAGTGTTTGCCGCCGGTTTTTCCACGGTTCAGCCCCCGCTGGTGGCTGAGGTTTGAGCGCGTGAATTGGTCACGTCAAGCCCGTGCGCGCGCATTAACGATCTGCGGCCTCGGTGAGCGGTGGTGCGATCCACCTGTTTTGTCCGCCTCCCGGCGTTTCGCCAGAGCGCCAGGCACCGCGTCGATCACCCCGACGTCCCCGACGTTTCAGAATCATCGCGACGCGCCCGCCGCAAGCAACAGGTCTGCGCGAGCGGTCGGTTTGATCGCGGCCAGCCTTCAACCCCCATCGAAAGGGAGTGCCGCCTGAAATGGGCTGAACACGCCTGATCACCGATTATCGGTCTTAACAAAGATCGCCACTGCGCGGCCGGGTGCGTCCGCTGTCGCCATCAACCCACGTCGCATTGGGTAACGGGCAATGGTGGCGGCCCTATCAGCGCACCTTTTCCAGACCGCATTGAAAGGCGAGGTCATCCGACGCGCTATTGATCCACGCGTTCGATCAATCCGAAGACCTGGCTGAGTCCGCGCGAGTTTCGCCGCCGATATCGTGCCCACCCGATGCAAGGTGCGCGAGATCGGGGTTTTTTTGACCCCGTCTCCGGCAGTCTGATCGTGGTCCGTGGCAGCCGCGACGTTCCAGCCGCGCGCACTGGGTGGGTTTTGACTACATCCCCTCGAACAGCCCACGTTAATTTCGACCGTGCGGCAGAGGGCGTGATCATTCGTCACCGCCCCCGATTGGAGCTTGTTCGATCATGCCGGTCATCGACCTTGAAACCCACGCGATCATTGCCGCCCGAGCAGTTCGATCAAGCGATTGCTGATCCGCGATCTGCAAGCCGCCACCAATCCAGGAAGACCCGCATGAGGCATCACAGACATCAACAACGCAGGCCGCCGCGCAGAAACGGCGTGACGGCCGCTGAACGCCCCTTTCTGGACAACATCGGAACGGACATTGCGACCAAGCAAGCGGCCTACGCGGCGCTCGCGGGAAACCTCAAAAGCGTCGTGGCAACCTTTCGATGAACTTCGTAGCTTACGTCAACCCCGGGACAGGCACCCACCAACGTCAACGGCGGCACCTTTACCAAACCATCGCTGCTGCAGTAAACGCGCCCCGTTTTCGGGCACTCCGTACCCGCATCTTGCCTGCTGCGGCACCCATTTCGTACCCGATAGCATCGACCCTGAAGAAACCGGCGGTGAAGCTGGTTAAGCACGGCGCGGGTGTGCTCCGCGTGTATCACAACGTGCGGTTTTTTACCGCCCGTGCATCAATGCCATCTACGGCTTCCAATCACTCAACGGCGATCGTGCGGGCAGAGGGCATCGCTCTTCATGGAAAGATTAAAGTCCAATGCAGGCGCGCCATGGTCGAACAACGTCTTGCGTGAATGGGAAATACGCGACCTGGCGGTAACATCACTGCTGATTGGTCTGGTTTGCAACCGTCACCGGCCACACAGGGCAGAGCGTTTTACAGCGGTTACTTACGGGCGGGCAGGTTCGTCCTCGCTCTACCAAAGCACGAACTTCGACCGGGCCCAATTTACGCGGTAAGGCTCATGCAGTGGCCCGGCCCTCAACCTTCATGCTCACAAAGCGCCCCAACACTTTTGAACGGTGCGCGCTGGCTGATGGCGGCACCTTCGGCACCACTTTTTTTTGAATTTGAGGTAGATCAATGCTTTTTTCGACATCACACACGAGGGCCGCGCGCGCCCGTGTCCAGTCGCGCCGAGCGTCGAGCTTGGGGCTACATCCCGGCGACGTCCATCGCATACGGCCGCTCAAGCCGCCGCGTTGCAGTCAGGTCACGCAAGTTCGCCGAAAACCTACCGCGCGCATCGCCAGCCAGTCGGCAGGCAAGCTGGCCGAATACCCGCTTCAAGGAAGAGATCGCCCGTGATCCGGCCAGCCCGCGTCCGGGCGGAGCTGGCGCTATGTCACGCGAGGCAAGGCGGCGGCACCAAACCGCAAGGGTTGAATCGGCAAATGAATCAGCGCACGCGGCCGCCGGCCCTACGCCAGATCGCCCTGTGATCGGCGTGATCGAGGCCGAGACCGGCGCTGCACCTCGCGGCAGTGGCGGACGACGCGGACGATAATCGAGACCCAAATCATCACAAACGCTTGGTGCCGCGAGGCCCAAGCCGAAACGGCCTTTCGCGAGCCCCCTTGCCCTGATCAACGGAGGTTCCCTGATATGCCCGAGAAATCCTACATGGCGTCGAGGTTGGTCGAGAATTGACACCGGCACACGCCCAATCCGCACCGTCCGCCTCCTCGTCATTGGCCTTGTCGCACCGCACAATGATCCGAATGCCGGCAATTCCCGCTGAAATACGCCCGTCCTGGTTCGCGGGCAAGCGTTCGGATGCGGCTGGCCTTGGCGTGAGTGGCACCTTGGACCGCCAATCGACGACATCTTGACCAGATCGGGCTGTTGGTTGTCGTGTCCGCGTCGAGGAAGGTGTTTCGATGGAGCTGCACATTGAGCAACATCATCGGCGGCACGGACAACGACACCGGACAACCATTGGGCTTGCAAGCCCTGCTGTCCGCCGAAAGCGTCCGTTCAAGGTTGACCGCGCCTGATTAGTCGTGCCCGAGTTCACTCAAGAGCAGGCGGTCGTGTCCCCGAGCTGGTCGCAATTGCCGACTAAACTGCGCGTATCAATTCATCGCGATGGTCCCAAATTCAATCCGACGTGGACGCGATTACCTAACCGCCGAGAGTTTCGGGTCGGATTCGTATCTATCTGGTCGATCCATGGGTGAAGGTGTTCGACACCCTGACGAGCACAGAAATTGTGCGCCTGCATTCGGGCCCCGTGTGGGCTGGTGTAATTGCCAAATCAGATGCCGAGCACGGGTTTCTGGCATTCCCCAATCGAACCGTCTGATCGACCGGCATCTACAGCAACGGCGCGCCCGGTCGATTCACCTTGGGCGATGCGACATCCGCGCGCCATACCTCACGAAAACGAGGTCACCCACAATCATCCAGCGTGATGGCTATCGCTTTGGGGCAACCGCACGTCTGTCTGCCGATGCCGAAATGGCCAAATGATCAAGGCGCCGTGTGGTTTGCTGATATGATCGCGAAACGCATCTGCAAGGCCACTTCCTACGACTGTGGACCGCCAACCGCCGACCGTTACATATTTCGAGAACGTCGTCGATCAGTGTGAACGCCTATGGCCAGCGTCATGGTGAATGTCGGCGCATTGGTCGGGCCTTCAAAGTGCTGGGCCGAGACGAGTTTTGAACACGCCCGAGGCGCTGGAAGATGGCAAGGTCCCTATTTCAACTACGATTGGGTCGAGAGCGCCCAACCGCGAGGCACATCACTTCCGCTCCATGATCCAAACAATGCTACCTGAACCGAGGTTCTGCAAACGCTAAGGAGGGCGACAAATGAGAGATATTCTCCACTATATGGGCCTTGTTCGTCGATGGCGGGGCTATTTCGGCGAGGCCGCAAGAGGTCGAGCTGCCCAAGCTGACGATGGCGCACCCCGCGATTTCAGGCATCGGGTATGTCTGGGCCGATCAAGGTGCGCCTGAGCCCGCTTGGCAAATGCGCTTTGAGATGAAGCTGACGTTTCGATGCCGTGCCGAAAGACCTGTTCGACTGTTCCTCGGTGTCCGATGGGCGAGGAGTTTTTCGTTCCGCATCAAAGGATCAATGCAGGGAGCCAGATGGCGTTCACTGTCGCGCACGAGATCATCGCGCGTGGTTTTCAAATTGAGGAGTTCGATGAAAGGGTCACTGGGAGGGATGGTGCCGAGGCACCGCTTTATGCAGACCGTCAAGTGCCTGCGCCACTATGAGCGCCATATCGATGGTGTCGAAAAAGTGGGGGTCTCAAATCCCGAAGGGCATGTCATCCGTCGTGAACGGCATCGACCTGCTGGCCCCCCACCGGCCTAATATTCGGCCGGTAACGCGACCGGACACCGGACCCGATCCGCCGCCACCTAAGCGCGCGATCGGACGTCATAGACTTCCATAACCTTCCAATCTGAAAGGACTCATCACCATGGGCTCAGAAAAAACAACAATCGTGCCACACATTGATTTACCCCGGCACCTACGGTGCGTCCGAGAAATGAAAGAGGTCGAGATGCGCCGCCCGCGCGGTGCGATATGCGCAAGCGCTGAACATGAAAGGCGCTGGCGAGATTCACCACCAGTATGATCGTGACCTTTGCCGAAGTTTCGCCACAGGTCGTCGATGAGCTGGATGGCGAGGACTTCATGGCGCTGTCCGTGATCGTTGTGAACCTTTATGGGCAAGCAAAGCATGGGAACGCCCGAAGCTACCCGCGCTGTAACCCTGTTTCTGGTCGTCACTTCCATTGGCGACCCAGCGATTTGCGGAACGATTATTGCCCGATTGGATGAGCTGGCGGCATATTTCGAGGACGCCAAGAAAATTCCTCAAATTGAGGTGAGCCAATGAATCCCGTCCATCGGTTGTTGATGTCCTCGTCAGCTTGGCTGACAGAATCACTCGCCACCGTTGGGCGGGATGTAGATAGCACCATCTCTAAGGCCAAGCGACCGGATGAATGACCGCTTGAAGCTATCGAATGAAGCTGGCTGCCGCCGGGCGCGGTCGCTGGCGTTGTTGCAAGCTGGTGCCCGCAGAATGGTGACCGGCCTTCAACAGACAGCAATCCGCGAAGTCGAGCGCGCCAAGGGTGAGCTTGGCAACGTGGCGGGCGGAACCTTGAGGGTGTGACGCGCCGCGCCCGTGAAATGCAGATGCAGCTGGCAGGGTCCACGGCGGATGCGTTCGTGCGAGCATCCTAAAATGACATCAAAATCGGGTATCAGCTCGCTCACAGACGAAGGGCGTGGCAGATATGAACCGCCCGCCGCAATGTGGACAGCCAGGCCACGCGCGGCATTCCAGGCAAATGACCAGCCTGTTTTCGGCCACGTCAAATACGGCATCTTTTTCAAGACAATACGCGATTCATGAGCGATGCCGATTTCCGGGAACATGTTCGGCGCTCTTATCGGCATCTGTCCAGCAATTCCAAACCGATGGCGCGGCGATGCAACAAGCTTTATCGAAGCGCCGGTGCCGGTGCTGTCAACCTTGGGATGGAGATGACCGAGCAGCTAAGCCCTGCTGGGCATGATATGCAACAGACCTGCAAGCGGCGAGGCTGGCACGGCGTTTGCGGGCGTTTCCGCGACCAACGCGGGCCAAAGCCCACGCGGGGTTTCGCCGAGCTGGCCCCGGACAGCGCCAAATCCCATCGTTGTGGCGCATCTTGATGAGGGTGCCGTTGCGGCCATGCCTGACATCCTGTCGGAGCCTGAAGACGCGCTAAAATGGCGAGACTTTGGATGCGTTCGGGCTGCTGAATCAAAGAAGGCGTTCGGCACCGACGAGGCCTATGAAGAATGAAATAAATGCCCTAATACGGCCAAGAGGCGGCGGTGCGCGCCAACGTTCAGGCACTTGAGGAGCCGCTGCGCAGGGTGCTGATTTCACTGAGGCAATGCACGCCCGCTGAAATTAACAACTGGGACGCCACCATGTTTCTCAATGGCCTACAGCGGATGAACGTGCTACGCAGATGATTTTGGTGAACGACTGTTGCCCGTGGTTTCAGCGTCTCATACCCTATATAGAATGCATTTCATTTACCAAGGCATTCGATTGATCGACGCCAAACCCCGAGCTGATCACCGAATTCGGCATGGTTGGGTCGTTGGTTTGGGCGCTTTTTAGGCGGTCGCCCGCAACCGATCCCTGCTGCGACACTTCGATGGTGGCCGGTTGGGCGACGATTAGCTTACGCCGCGACCCGGCTTGTATCACATTGCTCAGCCTTCCGCGTGGTCTGCTGGCCCTCCTGAACCCGATGAAGCTGATCAGGGGGCGCGCTTTTTGCATTGCGTTCGCGTTAATCTCTAACGGGGATTGGTGCCAATCGTCCCGTGGGCATCGCAATGGCTGGTGCAATGGATTTAATAAGATTGGTCTGGCTCAAGGCTTTTTTCCAGGGTTTGGGTAAGGCATTCTGCAGCAACTTGGGCCAAGTCGTCCGGTTCATAATCCACATCGCGGGTGCAATCGGGGCATCTGATCAGCTTGGATCGGTACCCTGTTCGGCCCACTCGATGCCAGTGCTGCGCAGTGGCAGGCATGGGCCGAGAAACGCTGGCCGCGTTTCGTGGGCGATAATGGTTCCAAGATCGATTGAATATGTTTCCCGCCGATCACTTAATTCGACTGGTCGAGCTTGCTGACATTAGACGGACTGCGCGCCGGCATGGGCGGGCATCGGTCAAGGTCGTAGCCGATCCGGGCGCGCGGCATCTGGGATGCGATCATTGGCGTCGAGTGGGTCGAAATACCTGCCGTTGGATGCGCTGGCTTCGGCTTGGGCTTGCCGTCACCCGGAATTCTCGGCAGACGTTTTGGTAGCATCTGGAACTGCCTCAGCCCCGTTGTCTTGGTTTAGGCCCAAATCATCAAATCTGATGACTTGGCCCGGTGCTTGGGCCCATCTGTAACTGCTTGCTCGCGGGGTCTCATGGGCCCGCATTTATCAACCATTGTCGGGGCAAGCTGGGTGAGCGAAAAGCTTGATCTAAAGGCTTGGTTGATGGAAATTGCTTGGAAACCGGAACCTCAATCGATCGTTCGTGGGTGCATGGGTCTCGATTCGGCTGATCTGGCGTCATGAGTGGAAGGATTTGCTGGTCTGCGTTCATCGCGCCATTCGCTTTGGGTGCGGTGGTGTCGGATCGATTGATCTGGCATCGTGGGTGGAAGGATTTGCCTGGTCTGCGTTTCAATCGCGCCTTTCGCTTGGTGCGTGGGGTGGTCGGATCGCATTGATCTGGCATCAATGGTCGAGGGTTTGCTTGGTTTCCGCGTTTCATCCGCACCGTTCCGCTTGGGGCGCATGGGTTTCCGATCGCTTTGATCTGGCATCGTGGGTAGAAGGATTTGCATGGGCCGCCGTTCATCGCGCCATTTCGCCTTTGGGGTGCGTGGTGTCAGATCGTCTGATCCTAGCCGCAAATGGATTGAAGGATTTCTCGTGGTCTGACGTGATTGGCACCACTGCCCATCGCAAATTGGTTTGCAAATTCCATGCTGATGTGCTGCCGCTTGGGATTTGTCGAGCGTTATCCCGGAACCTGCCAGACCTAAAATCACTCTTTCCGATGCTGGTGAGACCATATCGATGTGCGCCTCGAAAGCCGGGCAACGGCTGGCTTGGTGAGTGGGATCGCGGCCATCGCGCTTGTCGATGAATCCGCCAGGGCCTCGTCATCCTTGGGCGACGTTCAACCGAGCTGGCGCCAAAGTTGCCAAACTGAGAGGGCAATGGAATTGGTCTAACGACGTCGAGCGCGCAGCTGAAGGATGCTCTCGTTGCTGGAGCGATCAATGCTGCAAGCACGGCAATCATGCCTGCGTATCGAAGACCCGGAAAGCCCTACTTGAAAGCGGCTCAGGCCGCAAAACCAGCTGGAAACGCAGCCTGCCTGCAATTAGTGCAGCGCCGCCGAGGCCCTAGCAAGCTGTCCGCAGTGTTTCTCGCGGGTAATGATGGGACGCGATCCGTTTCGTCGATATGCGTCCGAGGCGCCGCGCATCAAACAGTCAATTGCCGAACGGGATGCTGTCACAGGTCCGCCGAGTGGTGCCGCGGCCCGCTGCCAACCAGATCGCGCGACATCCGCAACGCCTGCCGGCAAACGCCAGCGTCAATGTCGCGCTGGCCGCAGTGCCAAACGCGCAGTCCAAGCGCGCGCCGACAGGCGGCGCTTATTGGCCGTGGTTGGCTGTTGACCGGCGAGGAGCCCTGAGCTTTGAGTAAATCGAAAACGAGGGCGTGGCTTTTTTATCGCACACAATCGTGCGCTTAAGGGCATGGTTGGCGCTGCGAGCCGTGCGCGTGAGCTGGCGCAAGATTATCGCTTCGGCCGGCGGCTATGACGCCGCACCTGTGCCCGTCATGGCAAACGTCGCATCCGCAGGTGGCGCAGGGTCGCGCGGTTCCCAGGCGATCAGCTTTGCGCCTCAGTTCAACATGCCGCTCAGACTTTTGCGGCTGGTGTTGATATGGCCGAGTGCGCGCGCGACCGTGGCGGGGGGGGGGCCGAGATGATGGATGCCCCGAGAGCGTTTTTCGCAGGTCGCAATGAGGAGTGTTTTGCATGAACAGTTTATAAGTGATGATGAATGATGGGGCCTTACCCAATTCATGCCTGGACACCGCAGCCTATCAACAGATAAAGCGGTCTCGAACCTATCGCTGGGCCGAACAGGACCGCATTGCCGCAAGTCACCGGTCCCAGCAAGTATGTCGGCCCAGGGGCCGATCAGTTACCCTCCAAGGTGAATTTTCTGCCAATTGGAGAGGCGGTAATCACCAACTTGACTTATGCGCGCGCAATGCGGACGGGGTAGGCGGATGAATGCCCTATCTGGAGGGCCACGTGGTTATGTACTGGGAGATTGGTGATCCTTAGATCGAGGAAACCGGCATACCGAGCTTGAAGGCCAACGCGGGCGGCGCAAAACGTGATTTCTCTTTTCCATCACATTAAAGAGTATGGTGGAGACCACAAGGGCGGTTTTCGGTGGGTTTTGGTCTCGCTGTCGCGGCGCTTTCCACCTTGGCGGAGGCTGGTAATGATCTATCGCACCAAGACGGCGACGTGCTCGAACCATGGTGTGCGCCAAGCCATTACGGCGGATGCAACCATAACCGCGTCGAGGACGTCTCGCGCCAAATCCCGGCCTTGCTACCCATGGGGCCGGTCATGCCGTCTGGGCTGCTCATCACCACTACCTGTCGCGCCAAAGGTGCCTCAGGAAACGCCCACAATTCGGCTTTGGGACTTGATCGCAATGACCCCAGATTTCAAAAGTTATCGCAGATGGTGTGAACATCACCAGCCCAGATTCAAGGATCGCCCTTTGCACCTCACGTCACGGATGAAAGCCGGTTACAAAGTCCGACACGGTGGAGATCACGCCTTGAATGACCGCGATAATGCAATCGACTGCCTTCGCCCGGTGCCCCGTTGATTCGTCTTTATGGGCTATAAGGAGACCTCCTAGCCCCTATGGGCATATTCCACCGTGATGAGGTCGGAGCGAAGGGGCCACCGATCGGGTAATTATCCGGGCAAAGCCGTGAACCTTGTGGGCGATCAAGGAGCAGAAAACTCGTAGCTGGGATGAAAAGACCATGAGGAGATTATCGTTTAAGATCCGGTGAGCAGCAGCCTTAGAGCCAAAAGTTTTGCCGAGGCGCTCAAACCATTCGTCTATGAGCACCTCGATCAGCTGACGAGAAGCGATATCCCATTTTCCTGACCGTATAGGGTCGAGATCAGATGCCATCGACCACGGTCAAAGGCGAGGCCCTCTGTTTCATGCGCCAAGGGCGAAAGCACTACGCAGCGGCCGTCCGTGATTCCCGCAACGATCACCAAATCCGGCAAGCCTGTCCTGGTTCCGATGAAAAATTTTGACGCAACGCGCGCAATTTTCAATTCAGTAGAGGCCAACTGGCACAATGAGGGCGACAGAGGCGAGAAAGAGAAACAGTGACGGCGGGCGAGGGATCGCCGTCAAGAAGCTGCCGCCAGCCCACAGCACTCCAGTAGAGGCAGAGGGCGCGGCCAAGGCCAAAACTCACCGAATTGAAGCGCGCGATCAACACCCTCAGCATCAACTATGCAAGGTGATCCGCTCGGTATCTCTGGAGGGTCAGATCGTCGCGTTTGGTTTCCGAATTTGGGGAGTGGCTGGCATATGGTCGATCAGAGCGCGCGCCCACATGATCGACGGCGGCGGCTTTTCCACGGAATCGATACCGAAAAAACCAAACAAATAGATGCACAATCCCAAGCGGATCGTTAAAACGTAAGACGAATCGTAATAAGAAAAATTTGATCCGGTCACTGTGAAAAATGGCGTCACGACCATTTATTTTTCCGCCTGCGTTGCTCGCCGCTTTTAAATAAGGGCGCGGGTCGGGCCGCATGGTGGACCATACGAAAAAAGGCCAAAGCGCCTGGCGCTGGCCCTTTGTTCATTTTCAAAGCGTGGTGGCGTAGGCTCAGCTTGCGCACACCGGCGAATTTTTTCCGCCCCATTTCATACGGCTGTTCGTCCGTGAAATTTGCGAACAAAGGACTTTCTGCACTTCAAAGGCGTGAACCGGGGGCCAACTGTGCCAATGCGGCCGGGCCATCGTCGGCCAAGCTGCGTTTCACCTTCATTGCTCTCTAGGCATGCTCCCGCGGCGGTGGTGGATGAAGGGCAGAGAGAACGGCATAAGCCGGGATCAGATTCACGCCAAGACGTCCTGCGGCGGACTGCTTTGTCAGGTCCGTCTTAAAGGTCGTCCAAGGGGCCTGCCGCCTCGCAGGTATTCGTTGCCCCGCGCCCCAGAATCGCGCCAATCGGCGGCGGAATTTGCGGACCTCCCATCGCCTCCATTCGCAGTTTGATAGCGGGCAACACGTTCGTCAGATTCCGCGATCAGCGCATGTCTTCCGGGGCCGGTCTCGCCCGCTGAAGGGACGTCTTTTCGCTGAAAACTTCGAGCGGCACGAATTTGGTGAGGCGACTGATAAAGTGCCCTTAATACATCCGCCAACGATCCTTGTTCAGGGAAGACTGGAAAATTTCTCCCAATGTGGAATTCGGCGTCGAAGGTTTCGGGCGCGTGGGACAGCAGCCCCACGCCAGAGTCCGCCGCAGGATTTCAAGCGCCTGGTCCATGGAACACACCGCGCCGCGCGGCGAGGTTAGAGACTGGCCACGTCTATAATTGAAGGT
>Ga0163217_1060320_pt1 | contig 13188 bp, 11 predicted proteins | sample SynspAceP_FD_185933 | JGI IMG/M metagenome (GOLD analysis project Ga0163217, IMG submission 185933) | Saline lake microbial communities from Ace Lake in Antarctica - Synechococcus sp. Ace-P (PacBio error correction) | ecosystem: Environmental > Aquatic > Non-marine Saline and Alkaline > Saline ...
GTGAGACAACTGAACTTCTAATGAAAAGACATAGGCTAAAACGACTCACCCAGAACTTATCTTTCAAGCCGCAGCTTGTAGGTATAAGTCAGTCCTGACCCAGTCTGCTGGCACGCGCGCCCGGACGATAACAGCCCCTCCCAAAGATACTAATTGACATAAGCCTTCTATGACCTTTCGGCTGTGTATTACTCTCATCCAAGGTACCTGACAAATACACTTGCATATCATCTCCAGCCAAAGGCGGCTCAGTGCCATTAATGTAATTTGACGCCCGCTTGTTGCAAATGTTGGTTTTCATCGGGCCAACACTCCTCAGCTTATTTTGCAAACCAACTCATAATAAGTTGCCCTGTTGAATCCGTCCGATTCTCTACGGCATGCTTAGTCAACCACGTACTTAAGGCGATGACACGACCGCTCTCGCCTTCTTCATCGCGAGTTACTAAACCTTACTTACTAGCACTAGCAGTCCCAATACCAACACAGTCGTAAGACCCAATTCCTAGAAGTTACCGCGGCTCGCCGTCATTTGTTCCCAGAAGTCACGCAGGAAAAGCGGAAGCGAGAGTAATCTACACGATACCACACATCACCGCAACCTATACAAAAAATTTTTTTTTGTTTACCTCAGCATGAGGGTATTTATGAAACAAGAATCACGTCCAATTTAGACGTTATAAAAAGAGCGCTTACATATACCAATTTAAGTTGAGCGATCAGTCCAAGCCCCTCACAATCCACACATCGTCTAGCCTAACGTTGGCTAAAGAGCCTAATGAGACACGAATATACAGCTCCAAGATTTCTCATTCTCTTAACTGATAAATGCACAACGGCTCCGGGATATTCAACTTCAATAGATCCGGTACCCTCTTGTCAATTACGTCACCTAACGACAATCGTGCCACGCCCCCGACGTACACACTGCGACACCATCAGAGGAACCAATCTTGGGCTTGTTTGCCACCTACAGCCCATGGCTCACATCCCAATATGGCACATTAGTCATGGCCGCGCACAATCTTCTGAATACTTTGGACCTGGCCTCAGGCTGTGCTTCTTGCGATTGCGAGTTTCTCAACTCATACCACTAAAACTCCTGATAATACAGCAAAAAAAATAAACACATCTACCGCACCAGCGCGGCACTGAGCCAAAGGGTCCGGTTGACGTAAATATTCCCGCAACGCTCCGAGATTTCCGACTCTTGCTCGACTGATTATACGGGACCTCTCCCGAATACTGGACCAACACACCCCGTACGTTTCTCACAATAACGCCTAAGGTCCACTCTGCATTCCTGTAATTTTGACAGATGAAGAGCCCAACCAAGCAACAATAGCAGTATCTTAAAAAATATACTACGACCCGAACTGTGTGCAATATACAAACGACATTCGTTACCCCTACGAGAGTTTCATCTGTGCATGTACCGTGTGTTAAACGACACAACATTAGAACCTGTTAAGACCAGACTACATATCAGCACCTCATCACCACGGCAAACGCCCACTCTTAGCTCCACCCACTTGTACAATAAGCCCAGAGAGCGGCTTCTATACCAACAAATCGGAAAGAGTTCTCACAATAATGATAAGGTCTAAATCAATTCGTACTGACCTCCAGACCGAGTTAGGAAAAGGCACCCACTACACAACTCTCACTCTTTGCACAGAGGAACATCACCAAAAATTTTTCCTTCCACACGGTCACTTTGGTCAGGTACCCAAGCTCATCAATTCGATTGGCCAATAGAATAATGTCGCGGAGTTATGAGCCGCTACCAAACCACAAGGAACTCCACCCCCCCCACCCCCCCGCCATAATAAACGGTAAGAGGCCAAATAGAAACTTTTAACTACCAAAATCACGCATAAAGCCATCACGCATACTAAGAGGCACTCTCATTCAGTTGCGATCGGTGCGGATATCCAAAAATCACTGTTGCCCTTCGACGTACCAAATGTAAAATTTCTATGTCGAGCAACGCCAACTGAGTAACAGCCGACACATTTCATAAGCGCGAGCGCGACCTAGGATACCTCTAAGACCTTTGCGGCCAAATACCTTGGCCGCATACATCATCGTCTCGCAACTCAATTGGCCCCGTCCACAAACTCATGCACGACCCCAAAACCAACGTGATAGAGTTTTTGGAAATTGCAATGTCTAAGCCTCCTGGCCAAAATTCTAACTCACTGATTGGCCGAGCGTGATCTGTTAACCGCTGATTCCGATACCCCCTTCTAAATACAGTTCATTCGTCGACTTCTTTCTTTACTGATCGTACTTGGACTAGCAATACGTTTATCAATGTCTTCCAACACGTTGTATACTGCGTTAAATCTCACCAAAAATTCGGCCTTGTTCCCGTAAACCTTGCATTTTTTGAGGCACAATTTTCGTTTAAATCAAACGAGCTAAGTGAACTCACCAAACGCCCGAGATCACCCCTCTTATGCCCTTGTCATTTAGCAATAAGCACTTCTTTCCAGCCGAACGCTCCAAGTAAATCCGATAAACCTGTTCCCGCTTGCGCGGCTATAAGTTGGTCCAAAATGTTCCACATAGGCCCTTAATATCACTCAACAATGTTTCCGGCGATTTTGCAAACAAGGCCCTGACCTTCGAAATACGCTGGGCAATCATTTAGGTTTTTCTGAGCGGATTCTGGCGCAGCTAACTCCACGCTGCTAGCCTATTTTAGCTAATAACGCGCGTTTGAATGTTTTGAACATCTATCTCTGCTCTTTTAAGCGTTTTTGACCTTGTTCAATATTCGCTTTGTGTTCTTTTCAACTGGCTATTTTAAGGCTTTAAAACGCAGCTGTTCTTGGCTTAACTCCACGCTCGGCAGTGCTGGCCACTTTTTTGGCTTTTGCCAGTTGCTTGTTGCCAAAAAACCTGAAAAAAAAAAGTTAATGCCCAGTAAAAATAGTTGTTTGTACCCAATGTTCAATATCTTTAACTTTATGGCGATGGGTTTTCGGTATTCTGAATATCCTGCTTAAGCCCTGTTTTATCAAGTTTTTTGTAAACCGCTATTTCAATCCATCAATCCACGCCCAGAATTAAGCTAATTCATCACCAACCACTGCTCCAGATTTTTTTCTTGTCAAGCGGCTGTCGTTTGCGAGCCTTTATGAAATATATTGCTCAACCTGATTGACTTCTGCTGGGTGTCACCTACAACTGTTGCGCAATGGAAAGTTGGTGTTCGGTTTTTTGTGCTTCACGTATGTTGATCTTGCAAGGCCTTGTTTTTAGATTCCTGCCATGTAAGGTTTGTTCTTTGCTTTGCGCCTGTTTTCATTTTTCTTGAGGTGCGGTTTTATTATGCTGCTTAGCGCTCACTCAGGAGCCTGGGGCGTATTCTTGCCTGCATAACTCTTGGTCTTGTCTGTATCACGCTTGGTTTAGCTTCAGCTGTGCGAGTGTCACTTTCAATTTAGCGCAGAGGTAATTCTTTGTTGCGCCTTCTTCCGCTGGCTTTTAGCTAGCAATGATTTCGGCGTCATTTTGGCTATCCCAACAAATTGGGCTAATGGGTCTGTTGTGCCCTCGTGTAAACGCTGGTTGCATAGATTTTCTCAGACTGAGCATATTCAGGCACAGACACGTTGCCCAAGCCTAACTGAAACCAAGAAATTCTCATTGTTTTTGGCTAAGTGGGTTTTAAGTCACTGCGTTCTGAGTGTTCTGGATGAATGACCTTATGCCGGATTTTTGCTCCCAGCCGGGCTGCTCTTTACGCAATACTGTTCTAACAAACTGGTTTATGACCAGGGTATAACAGGCTTCAACCTTTATTCCTTGCTGTTGCTGTTTGTAGATATCTGTTTCTGGCTTGCTCCAACACCGTCATTGGCTTAAAATTGCGCTGTGCTGTGCTGTTTGAATAACCTTGCTTGGGCCGCGCGCCAATTTGTCGCGGGTTTCATCTTCAATATGGCTCAACTTCTGATACTGGCGTCCGTAAGTCCGCATTTGGCTTTGTTCAAAAACTCGCTAAAAACGGGCATTTTTATGCTGGCACTTAAGGCGCCCTGCTGAAGTTTTAAGCTCGCCTAAACGCTGCTGAAAATTCGTTCATTTAACTGGTTTGTTGCTCAGCAAAAATCTTGTTTTTAATTTCTTGTAGGTGTTGTGTCTTGAGGGATTTTGCGCAGATAACTTGTCTTGTAATTGCTGCTTTTTGCTCGCCAAAAGCTTCAACTCTAAAATTTAGCTTTTCGGTAAGTTCAGCTAATCGCGTTTTTAATTAAAGGCAGGATTCAAACGTCTGGTTTTTTTCGTCAATAATTGATAACGAATATTGCGGTGTCGAGTTCACTTGTCCTACTGAGGCAGCAATGCAAAATTAGCCTGCAAGGTTTTCAAATCTTGACTTTGCCAGTCATCAAATTCCTTTTCGACTTGTTTCGAGATCTTTTTCAAGTTTTACGGCTGTCGAGCTTAAGCGCAGATAACTGCTGATTAAGCACATCGCGTTTATTGGCCCACTCACCTCTTGTTTTTTGACGTCAAGCGAACGTCTCGTCAAACTGAACCTTAGTTAACTTTAATAATATTGGCGGCTAGATTTACTCAGGTCAAAATCAAATTGTAATTTTTTTAATTGCGGCTATAACGCCCTTCGTTTGACTGAGTTTATGATCGGCCGCGTTCTAACTTTGGGCAAATTGTCGGACGAAATTTATCAAACTCTTTGATTAGATGACATTCGGCGAATCCGAATCTTCAACTCCGATTACGAACTTAAACTTTGAGGTAGGCGGTTGGCACCCAATCTCTTCCAAGATGCAGCTTCATAAGCCTTGATGGTTCTCCATCTTGACTTCTTTTTTTGAGTGCACGGCCTTGGCTAGCTTTCGATATGAACGCAAATGATGAACTTGCTATTCGCTAAACTAAAAATACTGCATAAACCGAGTAACTCTCGTTACTTGGCTGAACCATTTAATACACGCGGTCATTTTGCAAATATCGCCCGGTAGTCTTTGGTATTAACAAGTTTAGTGAACCAAGATATTAGATCGTTTTAAGCTACGCGCTAGTTCAATTCATCGACACACTTGACATGTTCGCCGCATTGTTTTTAAACAAATAGTCCACTAATTCAAAAGGTTTCCCGATAAAACGATAATTCACCCCGTTGCCGCCAGAAGGCCAGGACACCTGAACATAAGTCCAGTCATTACGCTCATATTCGTAAATGAATAACTGGAATTGCACGGGGCAAATACCACGCTCAAAACTATCGCGCGTGCCGGTACAACTCTGGCTAGGATATTCCGCCATAAAAAACTTGGGATCAAACTGTTTGTAAGGTGTTTTACCCGGGCGTTTGTGCCACAAATATTAGTGTGCAACCTTTGAGTTTTTTTAAACTCCACCACGCCGGCAATGTGTTCAATAAGAAATAATTGCGATGTAAAACCAGGCCATAAAACGACTATTACTTGACTAGATAGCCTCACCAACAGCATAAAATGCTGAGTGGCTAGCAAAAAGAATTGGGGCCCGCATATACCGAGTTTTTAATGCTACGCATAACCCTAGCAAGCTCTTGTTATAGCGAGAAGCCCAGTTTCTTAAGTAAATGGCTTGTCTTAAAAAACAAAGCTCGTTAATTTTGCACAATATAATCAACAACATAGGCGCCGCCACTTTATTTACCCAATAAAATCTTTTGAACAGTTTATTTTTGTCTTTAAGGCTTACTTTCAGTAAACTGCGTAATAATCATAGACCTAGCCGAAGTTTGCAGCGTCTCATTTAGTTGATGCATGGTAAGTAACTTGTCATATTCACATAATTAAACCATGAGAGGGTATTGTGGTCCGCATTATTTGCGAAATTCCGCCGGCCGTATGTATTTCAATACCTTTGTGCCCTAACTTAGGTTTGTCCCTGGCTGATTTTTTGCCAAATAATCAGTGGTTATTAACCCCCAATGTTCAATCTTTCACCTTATTCAATAACCTTAGTGCTGTCATTTTAATCGCCGGCAAATGCCATTAATGTGTATTTGTCGTGGTACTTTTGACTTTACCTTGGATGGCTTATTTACCTATCCCTGATTCAAGAGTCAGAAGAGATATCACCTTTTTGGTCTATCCTCGCTGGGCACAGTGCTCACCCTCATTACTTGGCTCAGGTTTCTTGGCTAATCGCTATTTTTCAACTGTAACAAATTGAGTTTGCCAAAAGCCAGCGACGGCATACAGCAAACTTTTTATTGCTAAACTCTCATTGCGGTATTTGCCTTTGTAAAGACTGCCATGCTGACCAAGAAAAAAAAAAAAAAAAAAAAAAAAAAACCAAGCCTTTATAAGCGCAAAGGTTTAGCCGAAGAATTACCAGTTAATTAGGCTGCACTAATGGTTTGAAAGTCGCGGCATCCAGTTCTACTCGTTTGCTGGCCGATAAAGGCCTCAACCCTGTCACTATTGCGCCGGCTTTATTGTAGATTACTGGTATAAAACTCGGCAGTGTATATGAGTTCAACCGGGCGACCCACTTAAATCCGCGTTTGAACTCATAATTGCGGCTGACGCTAAAAGTGCTTGGTGGAATCCTTTTCACGTAAATTCCGCGATATATTGCCGTTGAAAGTAAATCGCCCGCTCAAACGGTTAATATGTTGCACCGACACCTATATCCGAACGGCTCATTAACCAACAGATGCTGCCACCAAAGGCACTGATGCCTGTAATTTTATCTCAAAGGCCGTGCAGGAATACCGCAGCAAAACCAACCGAATCTCTGACAAGAGGCAGCCAGTAAACTGTTCGCCGCAAGCATCCGCCTTGAACCCAGAATAGCTCAGGCTATGTGGCCTTGGCCGATACGATGCCCTTTACACTGGCTGACGGTAACCTCGTAATTTCCGGCGTACTAAAACCTGAAATAGGAAAACAGCTTGCTGACCAAGCACATATGATAAGGCGGCTGGTAACCAGCCCCCGAGAAATATGCAGAAAGCCTAAAGCGGTACCCAGGGCGACCATTTGCAGTTAGTAATGAAACAAGACTCAGCCCTCTACTCCTAACCACGCATTTAACAAAGCATATAGAACTAAATCCCCAGTTTTAGCCCATTGCCCACATGTGAAATACTTGTTACATTCCCGTTACTGTCGCGACATGGGCACGAGAGGGAAGCGTATTCTATATCTCTTGAGTCGTCATTTAAGTTGGTATCCCGCAATCGATTACTCTGCAATTTAACTTAAGGTCCCAGCACCCCGCAGACATCTCAGCCGCCGAGGTGTTTGCAAGGACAAAAAATCATTTCAGAAGTAGATATAATTATTTATGCTGGATTAGCTGATATCGTTTTCGTGAGCTTGCATCATCCTACATTAATTGGCACAACAGAGTCAGCATCTACCAGATAAATACGACCTTTAATTACATTTACCTGAGTCATTCTGAATTATGCTTAAATTTTGATAGTCAAGACATCTAATACATTAACGTGGAACGACTCCGTTTCACTCCGCCAGCAACTATTATTCACACTGAACAATGCTCTCTGAATTGTTGAATACATGAATTTTCAAAATAGTCGGTCTAAGCCGAGATGACCCTTTGATAAAACGACGTCTTTCATGTTTCGTAATACCTTGTGATTATTCACCAAAGTAAAAGCGATACCAACGCCCGCCTCCATCTTTCACTTCCCAAGGGTCATCTGGATTAAGCCGCTATTTGAAATTCATGTATATCAACAATCAGACACTTTTTTCATAGACTTTAAAGTTGCGGCGATCAGAAAGGTCGATTCCAGTAACCTTTCGATCTGCTTGATCAAACTTTAAGCATAATCAGAACATAGAACAAAAAAGTCACACTACAATATAAGGTCCGTATTATCTTGGTGACTAAGCTGACTTCCGTTGTGCAAACACAACACCTCATACATACATGGCCAATCTTCAAGAAATATATAATCCAGCATAACTTAGGTGAAGAAGGATTTCTTTACCACGTTGTTGAAATGATTTTTGCTCCTTGCAAATCACCTCGCGCAACGCTTCCGTACTAAGTTAAAATTGCAGGGTAACAGATTCGGGAATCCAAACATACATCATCCGACCTCAAGAGTAGAAAACCACAGCACTATCTCCCTCTACCAGCAGCCCAATGTCGCGCAGTACAAGTATTCCCAACCCTTGTGGGCAATGCTAAACTGGGATTTAAGTTCTATTGCTTTGTTATCGAAAGAGCTTGAATCTGTTCATACCATAAATTCAAAATACCTCGCCCTTGTCCGATAGCCCTTCACGCACTCTTCTGGCCGTACCAAGCGCCTTAGCTAAGTGTCTGGTCAGCAAGCGCTTCCACTCATAGTTTTAGTAACGCCGAAATTAACGACTACGTAGCAAGACTGACAATCGTTCGGCCAAGGCCACATAAGCCGCACACACTCTGGGTCACAGAGGCGGATTGCTCGAACAGTTTCCCGAACTTTATACTAAGCCCTCATTAGCCATCTTGAGTTATACACGGTATGAGATAAATTACTGAAGGATTTATGTGGCACACTGTATCATTAATGAGATATATATAGGATATCCTTGAGAACATATTACCTAACCGGCGATTTTCACTTTTCCAACGGCAAATTATCCGCTGAAATTTACGTGCAAAACGTCACAAAAGCCATAGCGTCAGCTCGCAATTTATGAGTTCAAACCGCGATTTTTAAGTTGGTCTCCAGAACTCTAACACTGTCGGGAATTAATACAGTATTACCAATAAACCCTCAGCACGATAGATGACAGGGTCGAGGCCTTTATCGGCCAGCAAAACGACGTAGACCTGGATGCCTGCGACTTCTAAACTCAATTAGTGCGACCTAATAAGCTGGTATTTTCTTTCGGCTAAATCCCTTGCGACCTTATGAAGGGCTTGGTCTTGTCAGCACTGCAAATCTTAAATGGCAATACCTGCAATAGGTTACCTATACACGTCTCTGTATGCTGCGTCGCTGCGCCTTGGCCAACCTCAATTTGTACAGTTGAAAATATAGCGATAGCCAAGAAACTGACCCACGCTACGCACACGAACAGCCACACCCCAGCGGAGATTAGACCAAAAGTGATATCTCTTCTGGACTCGCATCAGAATAGGCTAATAAAGCCATCCCAAGGTAAAGTCAAAGTACCACGACCAAATACCACACACACGGCATGCCGCGATAAATGAACAGCCCTAAGGTATTGAATAAGGGTGAATATGATTGACATGGGGGTAATAACCTGATTTTTGCAAAAATCACAGCCCGAACAAACTAAGTAGGCACAAAAGGTAACACCACCACTACCGCGGCGAAATTTCCAGCAATAATGCGCGACACCAACATACCTCTCAATTTAATTATGTGATATGACAAGTTACTTTTTCCACTACATCACAACTACCACATCCCACGACCGCTGCACTTCGCTAGTCTATGATACCTACGCTTTCTCGAAATTAAGCCTAAGACAAAATAAACTGTCAATATTTTAATATATTGGGTAAATAAAGTTGGCGAAGCGCACTATGTTGTTGACTATTTCGTGCACAATCAAACATCCGTTTTACAGACAAGGCCATTTACTCTACAAACTGGGCTTCTCGCTATAAAACAAGACTTGCCTAAGGGTATGCAGTTAATGCAATTAAAATCGTAATATTCGCCCATTCTTTTGCTAGCCAGCGTCAGCAATTTTTATGGCTGTCATGGTGAGCGCTAAAATCTAGTCAGTAATAGGTCGTTTATGCTGGTTTAGCATCGCATATTCTTATTGATCACATTTGCCCGCGTGAGAAGTTAAAATCTCAAAGGTCACACTAAAATTTGCATAGACAAAAACGCCTCGGGTAAAACCACCTTACAACTGTCCATAGACCTCCAGTTTTTTATTGGCGAATTCCTAGCCGATAGATAACCGGCCACGCGCGAATAGTTTTGGAGCGTTGGTAATTGCCACGTGAATCCACGTTATCATTTACGAAATATGAGCCGTAATGAGCTGGACTTATTCAGTGGTCCCCTGCTCTGGCGGCAAACGAGTGATATTATCGCCTTTATCGTAAACCTTTTGGAATTAAGTGACTATTTGTTTAAAAACCATGCCGGGCGACAGTCAGTGTTCCGATGAATGAACTAGCGCGTACTTAACGATCTATATCTGGTCCATAACCTGCTAATCCAAAGACTACCGGGCGATATTTGCAAAATGACCGCGTGTATTAAAATGGTTCAGCATCCGCAGACGTTCTCGTCTATCGCCGTAATTCCATTTAGTTCTATGCGATGCAGTCTCCACTTTTGCGTCATATTCGAAAGCTAGCCCAGCGTGCACTCAAAAAGAACGGCAAGAATGGAAACCATCAGCGCCTCCAGACGCCAATCCTTGGAGAAGTCGGGGTGCAACGCCTTACCTCAATTTTATCGTAATGGGTTAGAAAAGATCTGGATCGCATGCAATCCTCACATACAGAGTTTGATGAAATTCCACTCACAGAACACAATTGCCAGTTAGAAACGGGCGACCATCATAGAACTCCAGATCACAAACGAGGGCGTTTAAGCGAATTAAAATCTACATTGATTTTGACCTGAAGTAAATTAGCCGCCAAATAGTTATTAAGTTACCAAGGTCAGTTTTGACGAACGTTGCTTGAAGTCAAAAAACAAGAAGGTGAATGGGCCAAATAAACGCGATGTCGCTTAATCAGCAATATATTGCGCTAAAGCCGAACCAGCCGAAACTTGAAAAAGATCTCGAAAATCGAAACATACTACATGATCGACAGCAGATATTGAAACCTTGCAAGCTAATTTTGCAATTGCTGCCTCAGTGGACCAAGTGAACTCGACACCGCCAAATACTCGTTATCAATTTATTGCCGAAAACACCAAGACGTTGAATCTGTCTTTTAATAAACGCATAGCTGACTAACCGAAAAGCTAAATTTAGAGGCTTGAGCTTTGGCGAGCAAAAGCAGCAATTTACAAGACAAGTTATCTGCGCAAAAATCCCAAAGAAATCAACAACACCTACAGAAATGTAAACAAGACTTTTGCTGCAGCAACAAACCCAGTTAAAATGACGAATTTTCAGCAGCGTTTTTAGGCAGCATTAAATTCAGCAGGCGACCTTAATGCCAGCAATAAAAAATGCCGGTTTTAGCGAGTTTGAACAAAGCCAAATCGACTTAATGACGCCAAGTATCAGAAGAGTTTGATCCATTTGAAAGTGAAACCCCGACAAATTGCGCGCGGCCCAGCAAGGTTATCAACAGCACAGCAACAGCGCAATAAAGCCAATGAGTGTTGTGGAGCAAGCCAGAAAACAAGTATCTACAACAGCAACAGCAAGTGAATAAAGTTGAAGCTTGTTATCCCCCTGGTCATAAAGTTTTGTTAGAGTATGCGTAAAGAGGCAGCCCGTGCAAGGTACGGTACATTCTCCAAAACTACCCAACCCGCAGTGACTAACCAGCTTTAGCCAAAACAAGAGAATTTCTTTGGTTTCAGTAGAGCTGGCAACGTGTCTGTGCCTGAATTATGCTCAGTCCCCTGAGAAACTATACAGCAACAGCATTTAACACCGAGGCACCAAACAGACCTTAGCCAAATTTGTTGGATTAGCCAAAAATGACGCGATTCATTGCTAGCTACAAGCGCCGCACCACACCAACAAGAATTACTCTGCGCTAAATGTGAAAGTGACACTCGCACAGCTGAAGGCTAAACGAAAGCGTGTACAACAGACAAAGAGTTAATTGCGCAGAATACGCCCAGCCTCTGAGTGAGCGTAAAGCAGCATAATAGAAACCGCCTCAAGAAAATGAAAACAGCAGCAAAAGCAACAGAACAAAAAAACCTTAACTGCAGATCTAAACAGGCCTTGCAAGATCAACTACGTGTAAGCACAACGAACACCAATTTCATTGGCCACAGTTTTGTTAGGTTGACACCCAGCAAGCAAGTCAATCAGGTTGAGCAATATATTCAAAAGCTCGCCAAACGGCAGCGCTTGACCAAGAAAAAATCTGAGCAGTGGTTGGCTGATTGATTAGCAATCGGGGCGAGGATGTGGATTGAAATATGGCGTTTACAAAAACTGATTAAACAGCTTAAAGCCAGGATATTCAGCATACCGAAACCCTCGCCATAATAGTTAAAGATTATGAACATTGGTACAAAAAACTATTTTTACTGGCAATAAACTCAGTTGGCAAACAGCAACTTCAAAAGCCAAAAAAGTGGCCAGGCACGCCGAGCGTGAGTTAAGCCCAGAACAACTGCGTCTTAAAGCCTTATAGGCCCAGTTTGAAAGAACAACAAAGCGAAATTTGAACAAGGTCTAAAAAACCGCAAGAGCAAGAGTATGATGTCCAAAACATCAACGCTTATTAGCTAAAAATAAGCTTAGCAGCGGTGGAGTTAGCTGCGCAAGAATACCGGCTCAGAAACCTTAAAATTGCCCAGCGTATTTCTGGAAGGTCAGGCTTGTTGCAAAATCGCGAAACAGTTGGTTGAGTGATATTAAGGCCTATGTGGAACATTTTGACCAACTTATGTCCGCGCAGCGGGAACAGGTTTATCGATACTGGGGGCGTCGCCGAGAAGATATGTGCTATGTAAAATGACAAGGCATAAGAGGGGTGGATCACGGCGTTTGGTGAGTCACTTAGCTCGTTTGTTAAACGAATGTGCCCTCAAAATGCAAGGTTACGGGAACAAGGCCGAATTTTTGGTGCAGATTTAACGCAGTATTACAACGTGTGAAGAACTTGATAAACGTATTGGCTAGTCAAAGTAAACCGATCACGTAAGAAAGTCGACGATGAAACTGTTTAGAAGGGGTATCGCCATCAGCGGTTAAAATACGCTCGCGCATCAGTGAAGTTAGAATTTTTGGCCAGACTAGCAACAATTTTCAAAAAACTTATCCACGAGTGGATTGAGTGGAGGCAATGAGTTTGCCAGACGATGATTATGCCCCAAAGTATGCGCAGGTCTTAGATATCTCTAGGTCGCGCCGCTTTAACTGGCGGCATCAGCAAGTTGCTCGACATGAATTACATTTTACGTGAAGGCAACATGATTTGAATCATCCGCACCGATCGGCCCAACTTGAATGAGTCCTCTAGTCATGGTATGGGCTTATTTGATTT
>Ga0163217_1080720_pt1 | contig 13188 bp, 11 predicted proteins | sample SynspAceP_FD_185933 | JGI IMG/M metagenome (GOLD analysis project Ga0163217, IMG submission 185933) | Saline lake microbial communities from Ace Lake in Antarctica - Synechococcus sp. Ace-P (PacBio error correction) | ecosystem: Environmental > Aquatic > Non-marine Saline and Alkaline > Saline ...
ATTAATTTTGAAAATTGTGAAAAAATTTTATAGTGCTTGGGGTTAACCAATATACATTATCAGCAATTGTTTTTTAAAAAAAATAGGTTTTTGCTCCCCTGGCTTTAAATGATCAAATATTTTTTCGTTTCCCCTTTCTGAAATGCGGCATATATGATTTTCTTTGGAACATAGAATTATTTCTTTGCAATATCATTGCTTATGGTTGCCCTCTTCGTATTTAATGGCATTTTCAGGCTGGGTATAGCTGTTTATGTTACTGGTTTGTGAGATAGCCATTAGCCATATTTTTTAAAGGCTTTTTTTTACAGCTCCGAAATCACTTTTCGGCACTTATCATGATAATTTTAAAAACCTTGGAATCCTTTTTTCCGAAAGTGTCCAATTCCTTCAATACCACAACTTCCGGCAATAGAAAACTTCGGAAACAATAATATCAAGGCAGGACATTGTCGTAATCAGTAGCGCGTCCTTGACAGAAGCGTACACTCCCTACAAGCGAATATTCTTTGTATGTTTTCAAAAATAATAGCTGTAAGCTCGTGAAATGATAGAATGGTTGCTATCTAAATAAATTTTCAGAACATTGGATTTCATATATTTTGGGATTTGGGGGGGAATTTCTTTAATGCTTATCTTAATTTGAATGGCCATGGATTACATATGGAAAGCGTACGATAACATAATCCCAAGTTTGGTATGGAAAGGTTTATTCTAAAGGATATTTCGGCGTAATCAATTAAACTTAATAACTGAATACCCAAAGGGTCACTCCTCTTATACCGATGCCAATAACCTAAGAAAGTCCGATTGATCCTATTTTAATAAAGGGGTTAAGGACGTAAATCGCCCTTGCTTTTTTGTAGGGAATGATGTTTTTTCATGATTTGGATTATGATTTATTATTTCTGCTCTTACTCTTTTTGTTTTTTTAATTTTTTAAAATCTAAAATAGTAGGTGGATTATTAATAACGAGTGTAAGGTACTATCTTAAATGTTTTTGAGCCAGTTTTGTATTTTGGATTCATAAAAACTTAAAATTTTGTTATAAAGTTAAATATAGAATTTAAATTTTATAAAAATCAATATAAAAACGATGTATTTTCCTACAAAATAAATTGAACATGGTTATTATGATTATTATTAAAAAAAAATACATGTTTTGCCTGATATATTCTTATTCCATTTTTAATGGATTTGAATATGAGTTATCTAGGGTAAAATCGTTCCCATTTCATAAATTAATAGTGCTTTTTCCAATGTTTTATAAAGCAAGTAAGGAAAGTAGGTGAAATGGAATACTGTGGGCGGACAAAGGGTGAGTAAATCTTTTTGGCTCGGTCAACTATTAAGTAGTCCACTGTTATAACTATCAATATCTGACTGTTTCGAAATAGCGTTTTTTAGTATTACGAAGCGGTTATTTAGTTCATCCGCGTCTTCGTACAGATTCTCGCTGTGACGGTAATTGCTTATAAACTTGCATGATCCATTTTGGTCTTTTTGAATACTTTTCCATCCAAATCTGAAGTAATATGCCATTTCGGCGTCCATTTTTTCTTAACCTTGTATCAAGCTAAATATACATAGTAATAGCCCAGTTTTCTTAATTGAAAAAAGTGGCTTGGCACTTACGCCCGTTGGCCTAAAATCTTTTTTTATAAATGAATCCACATTTTTCTTTATTTCTTATAAACTTGGCTATCAAATAATAGCCCGATTTTAACTCCAGCTATATCTGACTGTTGTGTACATTCTAAATTGGGCAATTTTGAGTATTCTTTGCGTTCGGGGTTATTTTATACGGTAGATTGTCTTTTCTGAATATCGGGTCCCAGCGGTTTCATATTGTTCATATGTTAATTTTTGCAGTTCCGGTTTCAATGTTTTGTTTTATTTCGTCCTTTATGAGTGGTACCAACATATTGGAACCTTTTGTCAAAATCTCCCTCTTGTTGCGTCTCTAAAGAAGTCTCTGCCTTAAATAAATCCATCCAATATTTAAGCGATTTTCATTAGCAAGGGTAATTTCTGACATATATCACTTTTTCAGTCAAACCCGCCATGTACAGTAATGCCAGTATTACCACGTATTAACAGTTAGATTTGATTAATATGGTCATCTACGGTTTTATTTTTGACCAGTTCTTTTAATAGTAAATGATTTTCATATGCCAAAGGAATTTGACAATCACAATCATTATTTTCCCACTGGATAACCTAGCATTTGGTTACCAGAACCATTTTTTTGAGGTAACATCAACGATGCCTGTTGGTTCTGGGGAGGGAGGGCTTCTTTGTTCTGTTTTCGCTCTTTTTTTATTTTAGCGTTAACTTGGCAATTTGCCCCTCAATATCTCCTGGTTTGAACTCTCCCATTTTGTCATACTGGGTTTTGAGGGCTTTTTGGAACGGAATTTTGCGGTTTTTTAGTATTGGCAATCATAATTTCCCTGATAGGAAGTGTTGTTTTGTTGAAGGTTAAGCGAGCGTTATCTTCATGATTCCGCCAGGCTAGCTCCATAATCCAAAAACTTCATTTTCAAATCACATACCCGATAGATATCTTTTTGCTAAGAATTAAACCAAGACCTAAGAGACAAATCCATATCTGTTGTCCAAAGTGGTTTGCAACCAACCCATTATTTCCGGGAGATCTATACAATACAGATCCTATAAAGGAAAAATTAAAGCCTCCTCCTTGCTGTGTACTTGTAAAAGTGGCATAATTTCTGGCTTCGGAAAAATAAATCCATCCTCTAGCGTTTCACTATATAGGTATATTGGGGGGAAGCTTTTATGGTTTTTTCGACTAAAATTCTGTGACTAATACTATTGGTCGTTTGATTGTAGCTGAGTAGATTTTCCGCATAAATAACCAAAATCAATTTGGCCCTAAATTGATAGGGCAAGCCCAGGTTGAACGGTCAACTTGGTTTCTTTTTCTGGCAATCCAATAATTTTTAGGGTCATTCTCGAGGGCTATAAACCCTGTTTTATCCTATCCCTTGGTTTTATGTTTTAGGTGATAATTTACCCCAAAGTCAATTTTAATTTTTCTTGCTTAGTGTGTAGCGTTGGCGTAGTTGGCATTTAAACAATTCTTGGCATAACCGCGTCCAATGGGTATAGATCCCAAGGGCCAACCGCCGCATGTGGTCATTTGAGTTTGTTGCTATAAACCTAAAAAATAATTTGATTGCTTATCAGCGAAGGTCGCATACTGGTTCCTGTGTAAGATATTAGGTAGAAGATTTCATTTTTTACCCTGACCAGTGAGAAAGGCCGGATGAATTAAAAATCTATTAAAGACTAATTTGGTTGTGATAGGATGTGTGTTGAACCTAAAGTCTGAATTGGCTTCTTGACAATATATAGTGGTTTTCGCAAAGCAGAATGCAAACAAATTATAGGAAGTATATCCTTTCTTAAAAGTGCAACTCTGCAGTTCAATCCAAGGGGAAATTTTAATGTTATGCCGATCATAATGGTGTTTCTTTATAATCATATAATCGGCTAATCTAGCCTCTGTTAACTTGATTATTCATTTAAAATTGACCACTAACCTGGTCGGGGCTTCGGAAAATTAAACTTTGATATAGTCCCAAAAATAACAGAGGACACAAATTAACAATTTGTAGGTAAAATTCCTATGTTTAATTTATCATAGGTTTGTGGTTCAAAAAGCGTGGCCTATTAATTTAAAGCCTACAATTTATGTTTGGATTACTCTTCAAAACTGTGTTTGAATATTAATTTGTGTATTATCATTGATCAGATTTCCAAAAATATTTAATGGTCCTTTTTATCCAATAACCTTCCTTTTTTATCCTTGGAATAAGATGAAAGCTACCCGTTGAGGAAATTACTTTTACTGCACCCTCGTTAGACCTAACGTACCCATTCTTCGTTTTGTCCGGTTAGTAAAATTGAAAAGTCATCTTCAAATACATTAATGTTTCCTAGGTTGACAGAGGTTCCTACTTTTTTATGATCACTTGCACCATGTACCACATCAAAGGTCGCACCAAAAACCTTTTCGTCCTTCAGATGCCAAAACTAGGAAGACCCCTTATTATCTTTGGATATAGGTCATTGTCGTCCGTGTTTACTTTTTTTTGACCTAGATTTTTTAAGCTGTTCAAATGAACCGTCCCTCTTTGAATGTCTGCCACCGTATTATGTCATACTTTCTCCAAAAGTTCCGGGCATATTAGAAGCAAAGAACAATCTTTTTCCCTCAGGTGAACTGTTGGTGAATGGCCGAGTAAATGTTTGGGTAACCAATGCAAAACTTCTTTTAATGTTTTCCATTTCCCATTTACTTTATTAGGCCTTGTAAATCCTGTTGTACCAATTCCTTTTTTGGAAAGGACCCATATAGTGGTTTTGTATACAACGGCCTTGCTAAAATAAGCCGTACGGACCATCGTCAGTAATTGCAATTTGGCGCAATTGTTAGGCAAAACTTGAAATTTTTCCCCTCATCTCATACTGGATGCCGAATCATTTTCCTAGCCCAAATCTTCTATGGTAAGTTCTTTGTGTTTGCTACAAGCTTCTTGGCTCTGTCTGAAAATTAAAAATCTCGATAATTTTGCTTTCCTTACTATTTTTGTAAGTGGTAAAATTTTGCCACAGATTACCGTTTATTTTTTGGAATAATCCACTTTAAATTTGGGCAAGCCAATCTCTTAAGTCTTCGGAAGGACTTTCAAGTTGGTAGATCTAATACTTTTAAAGGGCAAAAAAGATAACGTTTCATATAACTTGAACTTACCGTGGTATTATCGGTTGCGTCAATTAATTTTTTATACCACAAATGTAGCTTACTTGATAATTTTTCTACCAAAAGTTAGCATTGCCCAAGTTCCTCCTCAAAATTTTCATTTTCTTTATATCCTAATTTTAGGAGTTGTTGAATACTTATCAGCTCTGTTGGCTGTTTTCGTAACTATTAGGGTTGTCAGCGGCCCAAAGTCTTAGCTTCTTGTGCCGACATTGAACAGAAGAATAAGGTAATAATGCAGCCAATGACTCCTCTGAAAATTAAGTAAATCGGTTTCATAAATTATTGGATATTGGGTGTTATAAACGAAGCAAGGTCCTTGAAATTTTAGGAATAGTTATTAGTATATTTCATAGGTTTTTAATATTTCGAGCTGATTTCTACCTAATTAGGATATGATTGGGTTTTTACTTTAATGCACTTGATTTTTCTAGTTATTTCATTAAAAAAATGGTCCCCGAGAATTCTCGGGACGCCATTTTAAGAATATGAATACAGCAGTCTGTGGGTGGATATTCTGCCTTAAGTTCTGTAAATACTAAGTTGGATTTCCTTGCCTGTGATTTTTAAAGAAAGAAAAACAGGTCAATAACTTCCTGCTCATTCAATCTATTTAAATAGTGAAGGCATCATTGCCGATCTTTTGGAACTAACCTGCGTCCCTTAATAATTAGCCTTGGCCAACTTTGTTAGTTGTTCCGCGTTTAAAGGGTTTTTCCGTTGATAATAATAGTTATCATTGGTGTTCAAATTAATAAAACGTCCCCCCAGTGTCTTTTAATTCGTCGTTCATCGTAATTTCTACGGCCTCCATATTGGTCAGAAATGGTCTTATTTGGGATTAACGATCGCTTCGGCTAATCCTTCGTAGAAACCGCGAAGTTACCCTGAGTTAAGTCAGGACCTATGCTGGCCCCATTTCCCTGCAAGGGCATGGCAAGAGCTGCACAGTACTGCTTTGAACATATTTACCATTTTTTCAAATCCCCATTTTCACCTGCAGAATCGTAAACAGCGCAACAATTTCCTGCTACAGACCAGTTTTTAACCAAAGGTCATTTTTGGGTGAGGAAAGATTGGCCAAATCCGTGCTGTTTCAACTGAATTATTCCCTCGCCTGAATAAAGCAATAACCGATTTTTCCTTTTCGCTTGTGGTACGTGTTACCAATGCATTTCTCTTAATTTTTTAAATAAGAAACTTGGAGTAACTTTCACCACGTTGGCTGCGAAAAGTCTTGAATAATACGTTGAAATATTTTTCTCTATGCCTTTGGTCCAACCCATTAGGGGCATAACTTAATGGCCTTTACATAGTGTATCAGTTTTCAGCAGGAGGAGTTAATTGATTTTCATTCGCATCAAATGGGTTCCTCCATATTGCTCACTTACGCCCGTCCACATCTTTTTCTATTATCGTCGTAATTTTTTTTTGGTTTGGGGCCAAAGTGTCCAATAACTTCATTGTTTTTGCCTACAACCGAAGGATTTTCTACATATGCCAATAAAACTGAACTATTCCCTACAATTAACCTGGTTGTTTCAGAGTTGGGTAGGCGGATCTAATTTTTTAGAGCTGGCGGATTTACATTTTTGTTAAAATCACCTCTTAATAATAGTAAGATTCACATGCCCTAATAAAATCTGTTTTTAAAATTGTTGTTAGATCCGGGAAGGAAAATGGACATAATTTATTCATGGCGTTCTTTTCGCCCTATTTTTCCCTGATTCCCGATCCTAGCTAAAGGGCAATACCACTTTGAATTAAAAATGGATGGATCGCTTTTTCGGAAACTAGTCCTTTCCTTGAATGTTTGCACATCTTGGTATTCCAAAGCTCCCCCTGGCCGCATATCTAATTCGTCTGTCCTTGGGGTTTGTAAGGAAGACCAAAATAAGATCTATATCCCCTTTCCTTTCCCGATGCAACAATGACTCCAGCTTTCTTCGAAGCTGTTGTTCCTCCGTAACAGCAGTATTTTTCCCTATTCTTGCCCTTATCCTCTTCCATTTTACAATACTCGGTACATTCCGGACTCCAATCTTATTTGGCCACCAGTAAGGAAAATACATGGCGCCATCACCCCGCAAACTCCATCTGTTCAGGGAGGGAGGCCCCTGATAAAAATTCTTTCCTTGGTGCCCTTTATAAGTGGCTCCATCCGGTGCCATTGAAATAAAATTACATGGTTCCAAAACTCCAGTCGACACACAAAGGAGCCCTTTTTTTTATAATATTCGCGGAAAATCCAAAGTTTTTCCCTAATACTCCAGTAAGTGAGACCCTTGTCCTATGTCTACTACACTTGGCAATTATGGGGTAATAGGCTGGCCATTTACAGATCCAGTTTCTTCCACCAAATTCGATCCCTTTGGTAATGGCATACTCTAATGGTTTCTGTTACCAAGGAGACCCAATGTCCATTCCATGTCAGAATCAAAATGTAAAAAGCCTCCCCATTCTGCTATTAAAGGAGAGGTCAATGGCCATTCTAAATCCAGTAGCAATAAACGGTTTAATTACTTAACCGTCCTTTATCGGTTCTTTGGCCACCCCGCCACCAGGTTGCCACCACAATCATTTTGCCAATGGCCTCTAGGATCCTTTTAATGCTCGAAGAGTTGGATCTTCGTCCAAATGGGTTTTTGAATTGAATTAAAGGTTTTTTGGCAAAAGGTAATGATTTCCCCCCAGACATGTAATAATATCCATCAGGACCTAAAAATGATTTCCATGTGGGCCATGTTCGCCCCTTCCAACGAATGGAATAGGAAATCAAACCTTGTCAAGGCTCCATCGGCATCAGAGTCCGTTATTTTATATAAACCGCCTTTCTCTTGGTTATGCTGAATTGGACATGAACGTAAAGCTATTGTATGCCCATAAAAGTCCATGTGCATTACCTATTTTTTAAAGAATGGAATCAACTTTAATTTTTCTTTGCGAACTCAATTTCGGTACCGTCTACATATATAAAGCACCATATGGTCGATGGTAATAAGCGGTTCCCTTATCATCTTTGGTAATAGAAACCATTTACCCCAAAAAAATCCCTTGGTCGCATATCACTTGGGACTCAAATTAATTTTCTACCCCAACGAAACCTCTTTGACTAAAATGTTCGGTCAGATTCAACTGGGGCCGGGACTTACAGCCCAAATCATAATAAAAAAAAACACACCAATAAGGATGTACTAATTCTACTCATACCTGAATTTATTTAAATGTTTAGCAATTATTTTTTCAAATCATTGAATAGTTGGTTGGTTATCGACTGCGAAATGAACAATAATACACTATCCTAAGCATCTAATATAGGTAAAAGTTTTAAAACCTTTTTAATAACTGAAATCTATTTCCTATAGTGTCATCGTGTTTTTTAAACTGAATTATACTGAAAATTGAACACTAAATTTGGCTGTAATGTTAAATAAATATAAAAGCACTATTCGGTTGAAACTGTCGTTATTTGACGAATGGTCTGCTTTAAGACGGATGAAACTCCGCCTTTAAGCGAGTATAGGGATTGCCAATACAATCTTTCTTTGTCTCGTTGTCTTTCATCCCAAATATTTTTATCCATAGCTTCCAAAAATATCATCTACAGCAGCCCAAAAAATTTCTTGTTCCGAATATATTCATGCTTTGTGGGTTTGAAACCATATCCCTGCCTTTGTACTTCTTGGGTCACCGGCACCGCACAAAAAAAATGGACCGTAATGTTGTTTAAAAAATGGCCATTAGGCGTTCTGGTTGATTTTATAAGGTATAAATCTTGGGACTTACATGTGATGACCATATGGGAGATTTAACTACATCATCTACTAATTTGGTAATTGCCTTTTTAGTTCCACTAATCTGTTATAAAGTGTTCCGTTGTCAATAATATTTATTCTTTAGTGGTTTATTTTCCTTATCAGATTAGGCCTCTTTTTCGGAAAAGCAATGCTGTAATTCAATTCAATAATTACATTTTTTAATGCAATTGGTAACTTATTTGGTCAATTTTTTTAGCTTGCCAAAGCCTGTTGGTCCTTTTAAGTAAAGAGGATACAATGTATTTTTTATTGAAAAATTTTAAACAACAGGATGCGGTATTGGAGGGCAAATGCCTTAAAAATTATATAGTTAACAGCTATTTTAACTTAGTGGAAGCAATGGGTAAGATTATGGCAACATTTTTTAAATATAAAAAGGGTTTTTGCAGCAGATATTCCGCCTACAACCCTTTTTAATTTGTATGTGGTTTAACTTGCCTCATTTTTTTTTAAGAAGTGGGCCACCCCTAATGTATATAATTGTTTCCAAATTGGGGTGATGTACTACCACCAGCAGGTTCCAACGTTTATATAAACCAAAATGCTTCCGACTTCAATTGGGATTGGCAAGGGCAAATTACTTTATTGTCAATCCTCAATAAAGTCCGCTAACAGTCCCCATGCTGGTAGGCGTTAATGGATTCAGTTTTATTAAGGACGCAACAACCTGGTAAAACAAATCAATCCCGGGGGACAGGTAATACCTTGGGCATCTATAATACTTTCTTTTCATGCTTGTTTCCAAATAACCTTTGGCGTATGAGGTAGGGGAGACGTTTGTCTCCCAAGGCTAACTACCGTAATATTTTTATCTGCGAATAGTGTTTTTTTAATAAATCTTCTGTCTTTTTCCAAGGAATTTTCAGTAATCGGCAATCTTGCTGTTCCATGGCAACTATTTTTCTTGTGAACCACTTCTATATCCGACAAAAGCTGATTGTTTCTGTTGGTACAGCCAAATAACCCTCCCATAAATATCAACAGGATACTGCCCACAGCCCAAATAAGCAGTCACAACGCTAATTTCGGGTTTCCCCCACAGTTTGGGGAAGTACCTTCCCTTGGCCATTCTATTGCGGATATCACCAAAACCCAAATGTTCCGGGGGAAACTGTTTTGGTCAAAGTAAGGACAGATGTTTTCCAATGGGCCTCTATTTCGTTTTTTTATCTCTGGATAAATTTTCCGCATTTAGATACCCTCCAAATTTTTCTAATGAGAAAGTGTTCAGCAACGTAAAGTTCCAATATGCCTGATCCTATGCTATTCCTTTGTATCCATATTATAATGCCATGTTGTTCCTCAATTTTGGGGAAAATGCAGCTTCTAATTTCTAGTTTTTAAAACGGTCCCATGGAATATCCAATTCTTTTGATACTTCTTTTTGCGTAAAGCCTTAAAGTAAAGTAGCTCTATTATCTCTACACACTTTTTTCCTTTAAAATTTTACTCCATCGTTTTTTTTTAAACCGATGGTATCTTGCCTGGCCCAACTTCACTATCTTCCTTGCCTTTCCAAATACCTACGAAGTAATCTGCGGAAGGTTCTTTTTTACTGTTTTTTAATGCGACTTACTACGTATTTTTCTTCCATCGATAAGCTGCATTCCTGGCAATATTTAATATCCATGTAAAGAATCTCCCCTTTGAGGCATTATAAGCTCGCGGAATTGTCCATGCCTTCATAAAAAACATCCTGACAATTTTCTCAGCAAATATCAGTATTCTGAACACCATGTGTTTTATTACGCCAATCATAATATTTTCAGAATCCATAGTAATACAGCCTTTTCAAAGCGCAGTATCCCCTTTTTTTGAAATTGTTTCCCTACAATTACATCTAATTCCATTCAAGAATTTTTTAAAGAATAAAAAAGCTACTTTATAAGCAGCTTCATGATTTTTGTTATAGTTATTATTCAATCAATTCCTGCGCAGAACTTATTCTTCCTCCAGCATCTCCAGTGGGTTGGGTAAATAAAATCATCGACCCTTGATGTACGATTACTACCCTTCCCCAAAAGGTTTTTTGGCCTCATCATCCCATCCAAACACATTCATTGGTCCGAAAAATTCCAACCGTGGCATTGCCATACGGTGATCTGCAGTAAAATTCACCAAATATCGCCCTTATGATAGCCATCCTCAGAAACCCCATTTGCCATTGAGGGCAAAAGGTAGGATTCCAAATGTTCCTCCAGTAGATTTCCCCCATTCGCAGAACGAACATTCGCCTTTTCATGATATGGATTGCAATGTTTCAACAAGGATGTTTATCCAGACAGTTTTTTGTTTTCAATGCTCACCGTTTCCGTTTTCTTCAGTAAAAGCTAATTTTCTCCTTTACATACTGTCGCTTTTTTTGGCTCCAAATGGCGAATGTAAAGTGTCTTTACATTTATTTTTTCCCTTTAAATTTTCGTAGCTACAGAATTTAACCTCTTCTATACCCTCCTTTGAATCTTTTTTTCCACTCTTACAAGCTATAAGCAGTAATAAATAGAACTGCCAAGAACAATGCATTTATATATTTCATTTTTAAGTTATTTTTTGTTATGAATAAAATTACCAATTAATAAAGGAGATATCAAGCTACCGCATGAATATGTTGTTATTATTGAACTGATTAGAGTTACAAATACAATTTGCTTAACTGAAATCCCCGTTTTTTTGAATTAATTTCAAAACGGGATTTACTATTAAATCTATGTTTCACAATTCTACTGACGGCATCTGTCAATTGGTCCCTACCAGCTCATTTGGGAATTATTCTATGAAAACTTATGCGCTACAAGTCTTCTTTTTTCCTTGCCAAAAGAACATCAGCATGTACGGCAACTTCACTCCAATGTTTACTTAATCACCATCTTTTCCGGTGTGCAAACTTCGCAAGCCTTTGTTTTATGGAGGTTACGCATTAAAAGGCGTCCCAATTCCTCCAAAATTCATTACTCCGCTAAATCGAATACCTTGTTATCCCTGATATTGTAATGGTCTAAAGAATATTTGCCGTTTTTTCCATTTAAAAGTACGTCTATAGAAGCATTTATCCGCTTCCTGAAACTTAAATTCCCCAGAAATAAGTTCTGTATTCTCCATAACATCCAAGAAGAACTCCAAAATTTTTGGTCTCTTGTAACCGGTGGCATCATGGTAAAACAAAGCTACTTACAGGAATACTAAATTGTTCCGTTTGTAGGGCTTGCAGTGCAGTTAATACTCAATGGTTCTTTAAATATTGATTTTTGTTAAACTTGCCACCACAGGTAATTTTTTCGGTTGGTCTTATAGCCGTGAAAACTAACTTTTGGTAGAATCTTTTACCAAACCTAAATTTTGGGAAGATTGTGGCCCTCCAATTCTACGGCCTGTTCATCTTTGTCCCCTTTTTAGCATCCTTACAGCTTATTCCAGTATATTAGAAGTCAGCTTAAGCATGCAAAAGCAATTTTTTTTCAATGTTGTTTTATTTGAAAATATTAAGCTAAAAAGTTAAAGCATAATAATATCGTTGAACAATTCTTAAAATGAAATTTAATAATATTAATTGAAAGCAACTTGATATAAAAGGTTGAAGGCGGAAAATGTTTCTATTTATTTATCAATGTGGTGATCACCCTTGTTCACTGTGGCAAAGTTCCTGTGGACGGGGCATTTATCGGCGATTTCCAAGATTTTTGGAAATTTTGTTTCTCGTCTAGGTCCCAGTCACTTTTATGGCTCTATTAAACGTGTCTATTTTTGCCTCACCGATTCAACAGTTTCCCGCAATCGCCTGCGTGTATTTTCTGATAGGACGTAAATGGCACTTCTACGTTTACCAAGGCCCTTTTTTTTCTTTTTGGTGTACATCTGAATGGTCATCACAGTTCAGGCCGATAGTCCTGCCGAGACAATTCATAGGGAGAGGGTCCAAAATTGTTCCGCCCTAAGGAAACAGGCTCATCAAGCATCATATAAATGCCACCAACTTTATTTGGGTTGGTAAATCCGTCTTTCCTTGTCTAAACTGGCTATGACCTTTTGTTCAGATTTAAGGGCTAATAGGACCAGGCATATCCAATACCTTTTTGGACCAACCTCCTATAATTTCACCAGCATAGGAAGCGTCCCTAATAGGGTTCGTTCAAGTAAATGATCTGCCCCATCCTAGGGAAACAAAGCTTTTGGGATGGTGGTGCCGCTTGTAAATTTCTCGGCATTTTTAATTTCGAACAATAGTATCTTGTGGTGAGTGTAAGAATTAAAATTGACTTTATCGATATTTTCTTAGGGTTTCCTTGAAAGCTGTGGTGATTTAGATCTTTCCAAAAACTGTTGTTTTATAGTAAAATTTCCTGCCTCAATATTTAACTTTCAGCAACACCCTTTTATTTGTTTTTGATAGCAAAATCAAATCACTCATTTTTTAAAAATATGGTTTTAACATGTAACGACTTGGATGGAGCACCAATAGTAAGGCAATAGCCCTAATGGAGGATATTTTTTCGAAAGCTAGAATGCCGCAGCTCCCCTAAAGAGTGCCAATAATCAATGTAGGGAAAGTGTAAAGTTTTCTTTTAGGGTAGTTGGGGCGGCTT
>Ga0163217_1102006_pt1 | contig 13188 bp, 21 predicted proteins | sample SynspAceP_FD_185933 | JGI IMG/M metagenome (GOLD analysis project Ga0163217, IMG submission 185933) | Saline lake microbial communities from Ace Lake in Antarctica - Synechococcus sp. Ace-P (PacBio error correction) | ecosystem: Environmental > Aquatic > Non-marine Saline and Alkaline > Saline ...
ACGAGGAAGGGAGGATGGCGCAAAAACCACGGGGTGGGGAGCCCAAAATTGGCACAGCCCCCTCGACAAGATTCCCCTCCCACCCCCAGCCGCGCTTGGACCTCCCCCCCCCCCGGCAAGGCCCCGGCCCCCGCAGGGCAAGGCGCCGAAGCCCCGATCCCAGCCACATAGGGCCCACTGCCTCTTTTGCGCTCCTGCACCAGCCAAACGTCGAAATGGCCGAGACCCGGCAGCGACCTTGGATTCCCGGCTGGCGGCGCCTTCCCGTCGCCTGCAAGCCCACTTGGGGCTCCAGGGCATTGGGCACAAAGGAAAAAGGGGATTTGCGGGGCGCCCGGTTCTTCCCCCAATACCCAGAGGTATTCTTGCTCACCGCCAGAAACCGGCACTCCGGGCCGGGAGGTCAAAGCCATAGCCACTTGCTTTGTGGGCGTGGATTACGCACCGGCCGCCCTTTCCCGCCGGCCGCAGCAGCTGCGTGCAAAACAATCAAAACCCCAAGCTGACGATCCAGAGGTGCCCTCGCCCGGGAAGGCTTTCGCCACGCAGCAGGTCGCCGAGGAAGGGGTCGGCCCGGTTCCCGTTGCCGGTAAGGTGACCAGCTCGGTGGGAACCAGCCAGCGGTGAGCTGCGCTGGTCTGGAGTTCACCTGAAGCCACCCAGCGGAAACGACCTGTGGTGCAAGGAACCAGAAAAGCGGAAGATAGGCGCAAGGAGCCTGGCTCGAATCGCCCACCAATCTGGCTCAGCCCTGGCCGCTACCGAACTCAAGACCCACGGGCTCGTGCTGCCGGCGCCGTTGACGGCGTGTGAGGAGCCCGAAACACAGTTTTTGCGATCGCCGCCACCAGTTTGCCTTCCCGCTCCTGGAACATCGTCATGTTTTGAGGTGGAAAGGCAATGGTTGGCCTCCGCCACGATCTGAATCGCCGCCATTGGCCCTGACAATCGGCAGGGCAATCGAGGCTCTGGCGGTAGGCCGCCTGAAGACCTTCTCATCGGGGATGGCGTCGAAATTCGATAGAACCGCAATCCTCGTGTTCGCCACAGATTCATCGCCTTCCTGGGCAATGTTTTGAGGAAATCAAACACCTACGGAGAGATCGCCGATGTAGCGAGTGTAGTGGATGGCCCTACCAGCAACTCGGGTGTCTCTTGGGCCACCTGATGCAGCCGGGCCACATTACTCCTGGGCCTTCGCGGAGGTGGGCTGAACGGTGCTTGCGCCAGTCAGAGCGCGAAATAAAATTCCAGATCGGCCTCAAGGGACGAGCGCGGTTTAGCGCGTCGCCTGGCGATCAGGCGCCCCAACCGGATGGCCTCTTGAGTTTGCCGATTTCCTCCTCCATGGCGCAATACACGAAATAGAGATCGGCCACAGTTGCGGTAGCTGCTCTTATCGACCACACCCTTTGAGGAAACAGGTGACGAGCCGGTTTGTTCTTCGGCCATCGTGTGGGCCTTCCTTTGGTGCCTTCAGCAACTGGGAAGCAAGGCGCAACCTCATCGCCGTTTGGGTGTCGTTGGTAACAGAACGAAAAACGTAGGCCTCCTGGGCCCTTGGGTCGAAGTTGATTGCGAAGGGTTACGCAGCCTGCTGGGCTCAGCGGCTAGACTCAGCGGCGCGGACCGGCGGGCCAGCAGAATGATACAGTTGCGGCAAGATCTGCTGGAGCGTTTGGGCCACTTCCGGCTGGGGCGGGTGGGGCCACTTGGGTTGCCAGCGCACCACGTGGCCAGGCGCCACTGCTCCCCTTGAAACGTCATGGCCGCTGATCAACAACGCCGAGCAAGCCGGGGCTTGCCGCGCTGCGCCTGGGCGGGGGGCTTCACTCAGCCGCAGCTGAATCAGCAGGCTGCGGCACTGGAGGCGGGGGCTCCAGCCGGGGAAATGAAAGGCCAGGTCCACCGATTTCCTCCTCCCAGGAATTCACAGGTGAGGGATCGTCGCGCCAGGGGTGAGATTGGCGCGGGCCATCAGGGAAGGTGGAGGCGGAACAGGGCGGCCGCCGAGGCGATGGCCTGGGCCCATTTCAGGACTGCGGGCAGTCCTGCCGCATTCATGGCGTTTCCCTTGAAGTCAGACAAGCAGATCGGGCTGACCTAGGCTCCGCCGACCCGATTATGCTGCAGCGTCCTTCGCGGCCGGCCGTGAGCCATGGTCGTCAATCAAATCCACGGTCATTCCTGGTTTGCCGCCTCCACCCGCTTGACCCGCCCATGGTGATCGCTCTACCGCCCAGTAACGACAAGCTCACGCGCCCCAGCAGCGCACCGCCAATCCGCCTTCGAGAACGGCAGCCCGTGGGTGCCCAGCGCCCGATCATTCCGTTCAATCCGCGTGCGATTGGCAGCCGGCGTCGACAATCTGGCCCGCACCCAGCGGTGACTCGATGCGGCGGGAGCGGGCCTACGGCGGCGAAACGCCGGAATCGAATGGTTTCAAGGTGTTTTTCGCCGGCGACGAAGCCTGCGAGCTCTACGGCACTATCAAAACCTGCCCCAGGACACCCTGACGGCGATCGAGGCCTACGGCGTGGCCATCAAGGGCCCGCTGAGACCACCTTCCCGATCGCGGTGCATCCGCTCGCTCAACGTGGCCTGCGGCCAGATCTTCGCCTCTATTGCTGTGTGCGCCTGCCGTTTACTACGCCGGAAACCCCCAGACCCGCACAAACGGCCCGAGGATTGAAGTGAATCGTTACAGGGGAAACACGCGAAAGACATTACATGGGGATCGAGTGGGCCGGGCCGTGCATCCGGTCTGGCGTCCGATAACTGATCGCCCACCTCAACGACACTGTGATTCCGGCCAACGGCAAGTTGGGCCAGCGCCCGCATCCCTGCCGCTCGGCATCGGCATCAAAGCCTGTCAGCCAAGAACGGCACCCAGCGCCATGTGGCGCAAGGCGATCCAGCACGCTCTGGGCTGGAGGGCAACAAGCGCCACGGTGACCCTGGTGCAACAAGGCAACATCATGAAAATTCAGCCGAAGGGGCCTCCGTGACTGGGGGCTATGAACTGGCCACCAAAGCGAATCCGTGCAGTGCATCACCGAGCGGGAAAGCTGGATTCTTGGCACCTGGACCAGGATTCCCGGACTCAAGTGCCGAGGCCAATGCCCGCCTGAATCGAACTGGCTACGACAGGTCTCACCCCGGAGTAAGAAAAGCGGCGAATTCGATGCGAGGTGGGACGGGTTGATCGCGGCGATCGGCGCCAGCACGGCGGCGGCAAGTGGAAAACAGAATGGTGATGGTCGATAGACCGCGAAATCGCCGACAAGCATCTTCCAGCAGACCAGACCGGCCCGCAGGAGTATTCGTCTGTGCACCCTCAACCTCAAACGGCGATAATCTCCCGATGGCGCTGCCGCGGGTGGTAGGCGGCCTCGGCATGGCACCGGGAGCCAACATCGGTTGATCACGCCGCGAATCTTTGAGGCCAACCCACGCACAGCACCCAAAATGCGGGCCTCGGATCGGAATCAATCCCGGCTCGGTGAATCCTCTCGGCGTGGATGCTGGAGTTCATGGGCTGGCAGGAGGCCCGCCGGACCTGATCACAGAGGCCTCGGCGCCCGCTATCGCTAGTGGCCAGGTCACCTACGACCTCGCCGACTGAAATGGAGCGCCACGGTGGAGCCGGTGAAGCTGCTGCAGGCCTTCGCTGAGGGGCGGTGATCCAGCACTTCGAACAGCTGAGTCAGGCCAGCCAACGCCACCCTGGGTAAGGTCGCACTTCCATGGAAACTGCAAGCGATCAGGGAGACCCCAGCAACCAGAGCAGCGCCAAAGGCGAAATCGACCCCGGCTTGTCGGGCCGTCGCGAATCATCGCCGTCAATCGTCAAATCACGCTGAACGGAGCGGCTGTTACCCAGCGGCTTCATCGGGGTTTGACGTTTTTTTCGTGATCTCCGGCTATGTAATCACGCGTATCCATCCAGAAGAGCGAGCCGCGCCAATCGGGGGCCTTTTCTGCTGGGTTCTACCGCGGCGCATTCAGCGGCTGGTGCCGGCCCTGGCGATCTGTGTTGGTTGTCACAGCCTGCTGACCTGCCTGGTGGTTTCCCGATCCACCGCCTCGCTCTGGACGCGGTCCTTCTGGCGCTGGTGGCAGGCTCCAACGTGTTCCTCTAATCAGGAGGCCACGGATTACTTCGGCGCAGTGGGGCTTGCTGAAACACCTTCACCCAGACCTGGTATCTAGGGTTGATTATCAGTTTTTATCTGATCTTTCCCCTGGCCGGCCTGGCAGCCTCGGCCTCGGCCGAAGCAGGCGCTCGGGTCGCCGGCGTTTCCCGCTGGCGATGGCCGTCGTGGCCGCGCTTTCGTTCCTGCTGTTCCTGATCCCAGAGGCAGCTGGATCCATCCGCCGCCTTCTTCCTGCAAGGCGCCCAGGTCTGGGAACTGGCGCTGGCTGCCTGCTGGCCAACCGCGGGGAGAGCCAGGCGGGAACTCCGGACCAGGCCCAGCGGCATCCGCAACGGGTGGCTGGGGGTCCTTGGCCGCCCTGACGGGGAACCCGGCGCCAGGACCCGGCTCCCATCCCGATGCTGTCAGCGTGGCGGCCACCGCGCCCTGATCACAAAAAAACCCCCTTGGGCAGCAGGAATCGCCCCCTGGGACGGGTCCCTGAACTGGCGCCCGTGCTGCGCCTCGGGGTGATCTCCTATTCGCTGTACCTCTGCACTGGGCGTCATTGCCCTCAGCCGCTGGACCGATCCGGCATCCACGCCCTGGAGTGTGCCGTCCCAGCTGCTGCTGATCCTGGGCTGGCCGAAACATCTCCTACCGCTGGTCGAAACCTCCGTTGGGCGCCAAGGCCATGGGTAACGCCCGAAGCATCCGAAAGCCTCCTGATCGGCTTCGGCATCAATGCCGCCGTTGCAGCCTTGCTGTTGCCTGGCTGATCAGCGGCGAGCTCGGCAGCTATCTCTATGCAGGCCAAGCGGCCCGGCCACGTTGTCGGAGCAACGGCGCAGAAGCAGCGCATCGCCAGCACATCCCTCACATCCCGGATTGTCTGGTCAACCGTAAGGCACAACCAAGACCAACCAGATCGGGCGCTCTTCCGCACCTGCCTCGGCTCGCCGAGACCACCCAGGGGACAGCCCCTTCGTGGTCGGGAGAACAGCCAACGCCGCAGCCCTGATTCCCCTGGCCGCTGACTGCACAGCAAGGCCTGGGCCATCACGCTGCTGGCCAAGGCCGGCTGTCGTTCCCCGGCCACAGCCCACGGCCCATTCTCGACCACTGGGCTGTGCCCGCTTCCAGCGAAAAATTGCCAAGAGGATTCTTGCCGAGGCCGGCCCGGCACGCCGTGCTGATCGCGGCCTATCCCAGCTAGCCACTTGGGTGGGAATGGTGCAGGCCAGCGTGATTGGCTTTCCTGATCCCTGCGGCGAGCCGGTCCAAGGGCACCCAACGCCAAGGTTGACGATCTATGCCCAGGCCCTGCAAAACGTTCTCGGCAGTGGACGCGGCCAAGGGCTGGCGGTGATCGTGATCGGGGCGGGCCGCGGCTGTTGGGCGGGACACCTTGCCTGCCGGATGGTTCCGCCCGGTGACTGGAACGCCGGCCTGCCTGGAGGCCTCTCAGCAGGAAGCCGTCAATGGCGAGCAAGATCAACACTCAACTGCTGAGCCAATCGCTGCCCGCTGGCGTGCGCTTTCAAATCGATCCGATGCCTGGATTCCCGCAGGGCTGCACGCTTCGTCGATCTGCGCAAGCTGCTGGCCGACGACGACCATCTCACGCACAGCGTGAGCGGCTGGAGCAACCGGTGCTGGACGCGAAGCCAGGCTAAACTGAGAACCATGAGCTGTTTCCATACTGCCGGCGCCGCTTGGAAAGCCTCAAGCGCCACCGACCTTGCATCCATTGCGGTTTCTGCTTGCCGAGCTTGCGCCAGCTACCGGGTGCTGGGCACGGAGATGGATTTCGCCGCGGGGGCGGATCCACCATGCTCAAGGCGATCGAAGCTGGAGAGCTGGCCCTCGATGCCAACGGTGCGGGGCATTTCGATTCCTGTCTGGCTGCCTGGCTGCGTCAGCGCCTGCCGCGTCGGGGGTGCGCTATACGAACGCCGAAACTGATCGAAGCCAGCGCGGCCCGAAGCTGAATGCCACACGTCCGGAATAAGCGTTAGCCTGGCAGAACAGTTTCCGCGCCCCTGCTGTTCCGCCCCTGCTGAACCTACCCCAAGCGCTTGCGGGCCGTGCTGCAGCCGCTGCGGCTTTACGCCGCAGCCCCCTGGCAGGACATCTGGCGAGACGCAAGCGGACTCACCCCGCCTGTTTCGGGCCAGAGATGCGGCGATGGAACGGTTGCTGCCGCCGCTTGAGGCGCAGAGGCGTTTTCAGCGATCCTACCCGTGGTGGTGCCGCACCGTCTTCGCGGCGCTATCGGGTGGGACTGGTCTTGGGCTGCGTGCAGCGTTTGTTCGATCCGGCGGTGCAGCGCGGCGGTGCGCGTCCTGCAGCGCCAACGGCATTGAAGTGGTGATTCCGCCCGACCAGAATTGCTGCGGCGCGATGCCCATCACCAAGGGAGAGCTGGAGCAAGACCCAGGGTCCTGGCCAAAGATCGATTCGACTGTTTCGAGGCCGTGGTCGCGCGGGCAAAGCCGCGGGACCGAACCCCTCATGCCGTGCTGGTCACGGCCGTCAGGCGCGGCCACACCCTCAAAATACGACGAGCTGCTGGGGCCCCCCCCCCGGCAAATAACCCCGCCTGGGCGGCCGGCCGGAAGCCTTCACCGATCGGGTGGCCGATGTGGCAGGAATTCCTCGATCGGGTCGGAACTGAGCGAACACGTTCGCCGCCAGCTCCAGCCCGCTCCGGCACAGCGACGGCACAGCGGCGACGGGGAGCGGCCCCTGCGCCTGGCCTATCACGACGCCTGCCACATGATCCCGGCCAGGGCCTGCGCGACCAACCCCCGGCGGTCTGTTTGCGTCAGATCCCCCATGTGCAGCTTCTCGAAGCGGTGGAGCTGGGGTGGTGCTGCGGCAAAGTGCCGGCATCTACAACCTGGTGCAACCCAACGAAGCCGCCGAGCTGGGGCGGATCAAAGCACTGCCGACCTCAGCCAACACCGGCGCCCGAACTGGCGTGAGCGGCAACATTCGGCTGCCGCCTCCAGATCGCCACACATGGGATGGGCGGCACAGCCCGCCGATCGAGGTGCTCCATCCGTGCAACCTGCTGGAGCTCAGCGGCGGAGGGAAACCTCTAGGCGGGCCCGACTCCGAGCAGCGGCACCAGTTCCCTGCAGGATTTTCTCCGCTTGAGCGGCAACATGGCTGGCGCAGCCCGAGCTGCCCTGCCGCTCCAGGTCCCGTCCACCTTCAGCCGCAGACTGCGGCCGCCCCCATCAACGCCGCCACCAACGGGCCGCCGTGGCGGCCTGCAGATCCACCAGACACATCGTCGAGGCCGCTCGAAGCGCAGGCCGATTCTGGCCGAGATCGCCCCGTTCACACAAGCGCAGACTCTTGACCTGCAGGCCTTGATCCTGGCCATGCCGCTTGGTCCAGAAAGCACGTCGCCATCCGCTTAACCGAAGGGCGGCTCCGACGATTGTTTCTCTCTGCCCCGGCAACAAGGCGCATCACACAGGCCCCTGGGCCGTCTTTGCCCATCAAGCGGCCACGGTGGGCGGTCGTTGACCACAAAGGCGCAGCAAATCCGGCCGGTGCTGCTGGGCCCAACCAGCAGGTCTTTCCCTCCTGGCACTCGAACGCACCCCGGCAGAGCTCGATCCCGTCCTTGAGCTCAGCACCGTGGCGGCGCGGTCCGGGGAGAGCTCCAGAAATGTTTGGATCGGCAAGGCGCTTGAGCGGCCATCACTGCTTGAGCAGTCCCGAGGCTGCCCTGCGGGTTTCTTTGCCCAGGCGGCAACAAACTGGCGACGCCATCACGCCAGGCTCTCGGGCAAGGAACTTTTCAATGCCGCCGTTCTGCTTGGGTGCGGCGACTCCCAGCGCAGCATGGCCACCTTGCCCCGTGGCACTAAAAGGCCAGCAGGGCCGGCTTGGCCGCGATCGGCAGGATCAGCCGGGCTGGGGATGGGTGCTCGCGATCGCGCTGCCTCGTCGAGGTGAGGCGGCCCAGCATCTGGGGACCGAGGATGCGCAGCTGACCGTCGGCCTGAAATCAGCAAGGCGACGTTCAGGCCCGGGCAGGGCATTAAGGGCCTGCTGGCGCTGCAGTTCGGTGGTAGGCCGAATCGCCGCAGCCCGCTGGGCCACCAGGGATCACCACCACTGACGGCAGGCGGGTGCGCCGGGCGTGCGAAAGCGCTCTTCAGTCCTGAGCTCTAATCCACCAATCGCGTCGAGCAGCCGACTGGCGGTCGTCGAGCAGGTGACGCAATCCGCTCCCGTTCCTGGGCAGTTTCGCCGGCCTTCCTTGCGCATGCCGTCCTGCTCAGGCTGGTGAGGCCGCCGCAGCGGCATCGCCAGCACCGCTTCGGCCTGGCGTTCCGTTAAATTCGAGGGTGGCCTGCAGGGCTGGCCTGGCGCTCGCCTGCATCGTGGCCGCTGGATCCGCTCGATCAACCATCAGGCAGGGAATCCAGCGCCCGGATCAAGCCTTCGACCACCTCGAAGGCGTCTTCGGTGCGCTTGAGCGCGTGGCGGGTGCGGCGAATGATCGTGTGGCTCCGATACCTCCAGAAATGCTGGAGCAGCTGCGTCAGGCTGAGCTTGGCGCGGTTGGCCGTCACCAGGCCAACAGGATCCGCGCGAAATTGCTCTGCAGGGGGTGCGGGCCGCTGCAGCTCGCCCAGCTACCTTTTTCCGGGATCGCGTCGCGGCAGCACCTCCACCACCACGCGCATGCCGTCGCGTCGCTTTCATCGGAAATGTCAAGCGATGCCCGCCGATCTTGCCGTCGTTGACCCTGATCGCCAGCTTCTCGATCCAGCCCGCCTTGCTAGAGCTGATAGGGCAGCTCGGTGATCACAACGGCACCGTCGGTCGGTGGCGCCGCCTTTGCACGGCTGGAAATCTCCTCGATATAGGCCACGCTCGCATGGGATGCTGCCCGCGGCGTTGAGATAGGTTGTCCCGCATACACCCCCCCCCACCACTGCCGGTGAGGAACCTCACCGCCGTGGGGAAATCGGGTCCCGGGCACCAGCTCGAGCAAGCTTGTCATCGCTGAAGCTCGGGGTTGCGGGATCAAGGGATCAGGGCCTCCACCACGCTCGGCCAGGTTTGTGGGGCGGAATGCTGGTGGCCAATGCCCACGGCAAGCCGGTGCAGCGTTGAGCAACAGGAAGGGCAGCAGGGCCGGCAGCACGGGTGGGCTCCTGCTGGGAGGCGTCGAAATTCGGCGCAAAATCGACGGTATCGCTGCTGATTTCGTCGAGCAGGCCCTCGTTGGCGATCGGGGCCAGCCGGATCTTCCCGTGTAGCGCATCGCCGCCGGCGATATATATATCGTTCATTCGTACCTTGAGCCGAATTGCCGGTGGCCATCCAGCAGCGGGTGCGGCTGGAAGAAGGTCTGCGCCATCCGCACCAAGGCGTCATAGACAGCCTGGTTCGCCGTGGGGATTGGTATTTGGCCGAGCACATTCACCCACCACCGGGCGCACTTTGCCGGTAGGCCGATCGGGGGTGAGCCCCAGCTCTGCATCGGCGAGAGGACGCGGCGTTGCACCGGCTTGAGCCATCGCGCACATCGGGAAGGCCCGGCCCACGATCACGCTCATGGCCGTACTCGAGGTAAGAGCGCTGCATCTCCTGATCGCAGAGCAATCGGCAGAACGCGCTCCTCAGCCATCCGGGTCTGGTTGTCTGGGGCGGAAGGGGCTCAGACCTACAGATCACGTCCTGGGTGGGCTGGGCGGCCTGGGGCTCGCTTTACCTCGTTCCGGAGCCCCCCTCGCCAGCCTCTTCTCCAGAATCGGTTGCTGCCGGTGGGCATTGGCGTTCGCTCGGTTCAACGGCACTCTTCAGCTCCGGCTGCTGAGCAGGGTCTGGGCGCTGAGGCGCAGAACGCTCCCCCCAAAGCTGTTCTTTCTGAAAGCATCGAGCACGTAGTTCGGCTCGATCGCAGGGCTTCGCTGGCCAGCCGCTGAGCCTCTTGGGCGGAACCCGCCGCCGGTGTTGCAGGGCCGTGGCCAGGGCCAGCATCGCTCAAGCGGCCGGTTTGCAATTGATCTTCAGGCAACGGCGCCAGCGACTCGACGCCTGTCACGCCGGCCCCCCAAAAAAAAGCCCCCTTTTTCCCCCGTAAAAGAGCCACCCAAAAGGGGGCCCTGGTTGTTTGATCGCCTCCCAGAAGTCTTTGCGCAGCTCCGAGGTCGCGCCCGAAGGCGGCCAGGGCCCGTTTGGGGAATTGCTCGCAGCAGGTGGGCGTTGCCCAGATCGAAGTGGCGCCGGGTTTCTTTTCCATCGAATTTCAGGCCCTGTTGCAGGAGGCCGGACTGCCTGCTCCGGTTGGACTTGTCGGCAAAGGCGATGAGCCCTGGGCGAACCAGAATGCCGGGATTGCGGGGGTCGAGCTCCTGGCCCTGGCCAGGGAAATGCTGGCCAGGCACGGATTGTCGCTGCGCAACTGCCGCCTCGGCCAGTACACCAGCCCCGGGATCGTCCGGCAGCAACTGACCGTGAGGCTGGCGCAGCCGGGCCGCTCTTCGCTGGCACGAGACGCAACAGGCGAGAGCGGCCTGGAATGCCTAAAACCATCCCAGATTCCAGTTTCTTGGAACTGGGCAAAAAGGTGTAGGGAACCAGGGCACGCGCCGCGCGGCGCAGCACAACCCCGGCCTGGCCAAGATCTCAGGGCCAGGGGCGCCGCCGCCAGAGTTTGCATCCAGCGCGGTGCCATGGCTGCCATTCGTTTCAGCATTCAGCCTAGGGGCCGAAACCGCCGCGGCAGCCAGCAGATTGCGGCGCACATCCAGGGCTTGAATTGCGGCGCAGGCGGAGGCCCGCAGTTGACTGTCCCAGGCTGATCGCTCAGCCCAGGGCCTCCTGGCCTTCAGATCGAGCATCCACGGCTTCGTTGCAGATCGGGATCGCTGCTGCTGATCAAAGGCTGGTGGTTCCAGGGGCAGACGTCCTGCAGATGTCGCAACCGGCAACCCAAGGGCTCTATGCGGCGCTTGATTATCCGCCGGCAAGCGCGCAATCGCGGTTCTCGGATCGTGTGAAAGGCGATTGCAGCGGCGGGCATCCACCACGAACGGTTCGGCAATGGGCGCCGGTGGGGCGGCATCGATGCAGCGGCTGCAGCTTGCCGCAGAAAGGGGGTTCGGCCGGAGCATCGGCCGGTAACTCCAGGTTGGTGAGCAGGTGGCGATCAGGAACCAGGGAGCCCGACGCCGGTGATTCACGTTGCCGTTCTTTGCCGCCAAGCCCAGACCAGCCTGACTCGCCCAGGCCTTGTCCCAGCAGCGGTGCGCTATCGACGTCAGACACGCCAGCGCACCCCCGCCGCTGACGCTTCCCAGCCAGCGGCCCCACCGACCGCAAGCGGCCCATCGATCAGCCGTGAAGTCGCGGCCCCCAGCCGTAGCGCGCCACCGCCAAGGCTTGCCTGGTGCCCCGCTTCCACGGCCACGTGGTTAAATTCAGCCCACCGGCGCAGCAGGCTGGTTCACCCCGAACAGCAGGTCCTCGATCCGCTGTCGCCTGGGGTCGGCCAATCCAGGTCATCGTGGCCTGATGGCCTGCCGCGCCAGCGTTGCAGCGAGGCGGTGCGCAGCTGCAACCTCTCCGCCTGGGCAACGCGCGGCGATACGGACCGGCCAAACCCAGGCAGCCCGCTTCCCGCTTTCAGAGCCAAGGCTAGGGCCGCCATCGATTCTGTGGCGCCGCCGGGGCACTGCTGGCTGGCGGGGCTGGGGGGGCTGCCGAGCTCATCCGTAAAGTTTCCGTCCACCCATTCATTTTTGTTGTGACCACTGCCAACCTCCGGAGTCTCGGTATCTGCTGGCGTGGCTCGGCCTCACTCTGGTCGTGCTGCTGCTTTTCCAGGTGATTGGCCGTCGCCGCCCTTGGCAACTGGGTTCGAGCCGGCTTCCGTTCAGGTGGTGCTGGAGCGGCTGATCAGCCAGGCCGCCAGGCCTTGGTGGGACTGTTTATTGATGCTGGTTTCGGCTCCCGCCTCGACCATCCGTCAGACACGCCACGCTGCGCTGGGCTGGTGGATGGCGGCTGGGCCGCCGTGCTGGCGGTCGCCCTCGCCGTGGCGGTGGCCATTGAACGATCATCGGGTGACGGAGAGGGCTCACGACCCAGAACGAGCAGGCCCCCTGCCGCCGAACGCAGCTCATTCGAGATGGCCAGGCAGCAGAGCGAGAATCCCGGAGGTGATCCAGCCAACTCGTCCAGCCAGGCCGAACAGGCCGGACAGGTTTTTTTTCCAGCCCAAGCCACCCCGGAGCAGAACTTGAGGCGCGGCGGGATTTTCATCGAACCGCCAGCTCAGCAGATGGAAGCAGCAACTCCAACAGAGGAACGGGCCAGCGGCAATTGCCGTGAACCAGCGTCTCTTAACGGAGGCAATACGGGCAAAGCCGCGATCGCCTGACCATGCCGGTTACGACTACCTGGTGCCCTGGCGCGCTTGTCCCTGTAAGGAACATCCAGTCGATGGCTGGCGTAAGTTGGTGCCAGTTTTGCTGCACGCCGGGGTCTTGCCGGACTCCACCGTTGGTTGAATGATCCGAGATCTGATCAACATCCTGGCAGGGCGCTTGCGGCGACCTCAAGAACGATCTGAATCGGCCGGGCTTCTTGGTGGTCATCCCCCTTGGCGACCACGATCTGTGCTGGCACCAACGCTCAAGCCGTTCGTGCTTGGCCTTTCTGACCACGATTCCGATCAATACAGTTCAAACCCCCGTTCGAACACCCTCATCCGCTCCCTCCCAGGATCCCCTGAATTCAACCTGGGAGTTGGCCTGTCGGTAGCCGCTGCTGGCCATCCTGGCTGATTCGGTCTGATAGGCGCGGAACATTGTTGGGCGCTGGGCTGCTTGATTTCGGCGAGGGAACCCTGCAGCGGCATTCCCGCCTGGCCGGCTCCGTCTCAAAAACCTCAGACAGCTGCTCGAAAACCGGTTCTTTTACGGGACAATTCCATACTCGCTTTCCCGTCGGGTTTGTATTGGGTGGATATACCCGGCCGCGGAGGGGGCTGTTTGCGATCGCCTTTGTCACC
>Ga0163217_1101847_pt1 | contig 13186 bp, 15 predicted proteins | sample SynspAceP_FD_185933 | JGI IMG/M metagenome (GOLD analysis project Ga0163217, IMG submission 185933) | Saline lake microbial communities from Ace Lake in Antarctica - Synechococcus sp. Ace-P (PacBio error correction) | ecosystem: Environmental > Aquatic > Non-marine Saline and Alkaline > Saline ...
GACAGCGAAAATAAAACCTGCAAATACCGGTTTCACCGCCGTAAAAGGCTGCGCGACGGCGGCCAATTGCAATGTGGACAAATGCGCGAACGAAGGGCGAAGACGAGTTGGCCCGATGGCGCGTACACGTCTTCGCGCTCCGCCCTACAGGGCGGCCCATGGCGTTCGGCTTCCTTGGCCCGGCGTGCTCCACCTGGCGCAAGCACTGGCGTGCGGTCACGCGCCATCGGCCTGCCCTGGGGAAGCAGGAAATTCCGGCGTAGCCGGGGCCACATCCACCAGTTCACGCGTCCCTTGCCGAGGCTGGCGACGTTCTCGCTGAGGACGACGGATACGCGGCTTGGCCATGGGAGTTTGCAGACAGGTTGAACAAAGGAACCGCGACCGGGCGAAGCGGCCGCAAGGCGAATCTTTGGACCTGCCAACGCTGATGCCCTTTTTGCCGAAGCCTAGGGACAACAGAAATTAAAGGTGTGGCCCGCGGCGCGTGTGGATTTAAATTTTCAACAAGGTTTGAAAGAAGTGCCGCCCCCCAACCGCAATGAAAAAAGGCGAATGCCGAAAGCACCCGCCTTTGTATATTGTTTGCGATTGAACAAGCTTACTGATCGAGGAACGACCGTCAGCTTGCGCGACCGGCTGGGTGCTTGAGCTTGGCGCAGTGCCTTTGCCTCGATCTGACCGGATACGTCGCGGCTCAGCTGAAGTGCTGCGCAAGCCTCTCGAGCGTGAGTGTGCGGTATCAACGATGCCGAAACGCATCCGCAAAAACAACGTTCCTGGCGCGCGGGGTCAGCGATGCCCGGACGCGTGTCGTGGGTTCCTTGAGGTTCTTCTGAATGCGCTGTTCACAATGGCAAGCACGCATTCTTATCTTCGATGAAGTCGCCAAAAGCTTGGCTGTCTCCTCATCGGCCGATTGGCGTTTCAAGGAAGATAGGTTCCTTGCGGATTTTCATCACCTTTCGAACCTTTTCCAAAGGCATTGCAGCTTTTCTGCAGCCTCTTCCGGCGTCGGCTCGCGGCGATTTCGTGCAGCATCTGAATGACCGGTCCGACCAGCTTAGTGTTGAATCGTTGTCGAGTCTATGCACTGGGATATCAGGCCGGATGGCACGGAGCGCATGCGAATCCCGCCGATGGACCGCGTGATCGCTTGCCGATCCACCATGTCGCATAGGTGCCTGAACTATAACCGCGACGGTATTGACGAACTTGGTCCGACGGCCTTCGATGAGAACCGACTTGTTTACCTTCCTGAAATAAAGATCAAAGGACTGGCAAGCGCCGCGGTAGGTAATATTTTTTTCAAGAAATCGAAATAACAGGCGCAGGTTTTTCTCGACCGATTTCTTCTTGGCCTGAAACGCCTCTTTTTCGGCCTTCCTGAACCTGCTTGCAACAATGCGGCGGAATTCAGAGATATCAAGACCGACATATTGACCAACCTGCGCCATTCGGGTGCGCACTTCGTCACCTTTTCAGATGAGCGTTCGATGAACATTCTGCCAACCGCGACCGGATTTTTCGGTCCATCCGCTCATCCAGTTGGCGGGATCCAGTTCGTAGCCACGATAGCGTCGACGAACTCCCTTGCGGTTGATCCGCGCTTGTCAGCGAGCGCTTCACCATCGGCGCTGTGATCTGCATGATCGAAACGGTTAATGCCGTACAACTGTCAAATTCAGGGCTTCGATTACGGTGTTGTGCAGAATGCAAGGTCGTTGACCAGCAGCACGATCTCGGCGGACGCGTGGTATTCTTTCCTCATCGCTTCGGAAAAGTCCCGTCCTCGTTCAGGGTCGCCGAAATCCGGCTGTCCCTGAAATCTGGCTCAGCCTTGAACGTAATCGTCCGCTATGAATGTCCAACGCCTCAAAGCACCTGTGGGCTTGAGCGCAGGCTTCATCGCGGCCAGCGAATTTTGCCTGTTCGTCTTCATCCTCGTCGCTCGTCATCTATTCGAGATCGGCATTGCCATCGCAATCGACTTCGCTGGTGCTTTCGGCAGGCTTTTGTTTCGGTCCCGCCGACGGGCAAACCGACCGGAGTCGTTTCTTCCTTCAATCGCCATCTGGGTGCCCGAATGTCGCCTCAAGGTCGATCACGTCGCCAGCAGAATGTCTTCGACAAAAGTTCGTCGCGCCACACTCGGATGCGCTGAAAAGTCAGCGGGCTTTCAACTCCAGCCCGCGCACGAATCATGTGTATTGACGGCCATCGTCCTCGATTCCCTGCGCTGAATGGCGATCTCGCCCGAACGGCTTAGCAGTTTCGACGGACCCCATTTCCCGCCAGGTCACAAGGATGCGACGGGCGTGGGTCCCGATGCGGTCGCAGCTTTTCGGACGTCCAGCGGACAGCGCCAATCGATAACCGATTTTTTTTTGGCGAGAAAAGGATCCGAAAGCCAATGGCGGGACTCATTTCCTTTGTTATATTTTTTTTTGGTTTATTTTATTGAGGGAAGGCGTGGTGGTAACCAATGTTGTGAACCACGACACCTCACCATTTTTTTTATTTTTTCACCGCGCCGGTGCCTTTCCCGGTGGTTGCAACTTCGGGTGCCACCCTTGGGCGACTTTTCTTCGGCTTCTTCGTCTTCGATCACGTTGATGCCCCATTTTCGGACAACATCGACATCACGCACTCGAATGCCTCGATCTGCCTCTCCGAAACTTACCTTGAATACGGGCGGCAGGAAAACCGGTGTTGAGCTGATCGGTGATGGTTTATAGCCCTTTTGCCACGCAGCCCACCGGCTTCGCCCCGATCATCTTTTGATCATATCAAGAGAAAACCGGATCCTGGGTCGTCAGATCTTCGCGTCTCGTTCGTGTAAATTGGCGGCCAATGATATTTTCCTACAGCAATTGGGTCGAATCACGTGACGTGATTTCCGGTTATTCGAATCATGCGGGTTCTGGTGAAAAGGTCTTAAATACTCTCGTTAATCCTAATTGCACATCCCGGCGAAAAGCCACGCCGGGTCATCTACTGTGTTCGTGTTCCACCACAGAAGCCGCAAACGTCATCAAATGCCTTCGTTCGAGCACCGTTTTCAAAGCGAATGTCGTATTCAGACGGTTCCTCCCTGCCCGCAACGGTATAAAAGAAATCGCATTGCGCGCCACCCTTCGCGCAGCCGCAATGTCAGAGAGCCCGTCGAGTCATAAGCCGTCCATAGCTCAACCCGCATCGGCGATCCAAGCACGGCCTCCACTAACCTCAAACGGAAGACGTGCGTCTAAATACGGATCGCAAGTAAAAGCTACGTGGCGCTGCGCCAGCTATATTATCAAGTGTGTACTCGCAAAGCGTCGTAAATCTTTCGCGACAACCCAAAAAAAGAGAAAGGTACGAGATGAGGACAGCATGGAGCAGCTAATACCCCGATTACGACCGTGAATCGTATCCTGACAGCGCAATTAATGCGCAAAAGCGTTTCAAATTCACATTCACATTAGCGGGCAGTTTCCAAAGCACCACTCGGGCTTGGCCCGCCGATCTCGTGGCCCACTCGCAGCCCGCACAACGTAAGGAGGGGTGGGCAAACTATGAAAAAAAGACAAAAGAGAGGATAAAAGAGAAAAAAGTAAAGTATTCATTGGAAATCTTGAGAGAAAGATGAAAGAGAAAAAATAATTGATATTAATGGAACATAGTTGGATAGAGATGAGGGTATTTAATAATAATGATAAAAATACTGAAGATATCACGGAACGCACTATGAGTTAAGAGGATCGAAATAGAGATAAAAAATGGGTGGATGAGAATGAAATTAGGTGAGGATGGGAAAAAAAAAGAAAAAAGAATTAAAAAATTAGGAAAAGAAATGGATTTAGGAAGAAGAAAAAGATAAGAAAATAAAAAATGGAAGAAAATAAGAATGAAATGAGTGGATAGGTAATGGAAAACATGTGGCAGATCACAAATAAAGCAGAGGAATGCGATAAGGGAGACAGCTTGCACAGGAGCGTCAATGAGGGTAGGCAGTAACTAGAGATGTATATACTACGAGGAAATTCTTGTTCTGACGAACCGCCAGGTGCAGCACATCGGACGACGTCGGCACTTAAATGAGTCAACGCATGTCGCGTTTCACAGCTGCACTACACTCTCAACGACTGCACTTATCACCGTCGATATCACAGCGAGAGGACCGAGCAACAGGTGTCGCGCCAAGCCTCGGCAAGCGACCGATATGAAAGGCGTCAGGCCAAGAAGTATCGATTGTAAGGCCACCCACATCCGCGACCGCCGCGAGTGCCCGTCCCTGCTCTCGCCCGAGCTATCACGTAGCCGCGCAAGTGACCCGGATGGAGCGCGCAGTGCGGCGAGCAGCTCGAGCGTGGACGCAGCAACGAGCGAGCCATAAGAGCGTGGCTATTAGCGAGAGATGAGCCCCAGCGCCTCTCCGAAAAGGCGCGCACCCGCCGCCGCACAAATCCCGAGGGCCTGCAACCAAAACGCAAATCACGCTCTCCTACTCGCAACCAGTAAGCCCTGCCGTCACACCGATGCGACGATTCGAGCACTTCAGCTTCGCTTAACCAAAGCGCGACAGAACACAGATCACGCGCGACGTCACGAGAGTGACGGATGCTCAATTTGTGTCACGAACACTAACCGCGGTGCCACCAACGGGCGTAATGGTAGTGCTAGAAAGCAGAAGTCCGTGCGCGGAGAATCCCGAGGCCAGTCTCTAAATAGGATAGTGAAGAGCGCTGGAGTATTGCGCGCGTCTCGAACACATCCTTGGTGCCGGGCTGATAGTCCGCACCGCGAGCACACCAGAGGTCGCCTACCACCAGGCTGCCAACGTCCCAGCACGCTAACTCACGCGACGGACAGTTAGATGCTCGGATGATCACCGAGACCCGGAAAACGCTATTCCATAGTGGGCCTCAGCCCCGACTTTTGAGTGCTTACCGAAGAGAGACTCTGAAGACCGCGCGCCGACCACGCGAGTGAAGTCGCGAGCTGACCCCCAGCTCGCACCGACTCCTTGCCGTTCCCACGGGCCGCGCAATAAGCTCTCCTGGCCCCATGGTCGAGAGGATCGCTCCCCTCTCAGCTCCCGATGGTGCGGCCCCCGAGCCCGAGCGGCCCGAGTCACTCAGAGAGCTCTCAAACTGTCACCCCACTGCCTCCACGCCCTGCGTGTCAGCACCAGCCTCCGCAGCGGCTTGCCAGAATTAATGCGCCGCGGCCGCGAGCAGCAACGAGAGCCAAGCTTCCCGAAAGCCCTGAAACGCGCCCTCAGCGTCCGCCCCATGAAGCCGCACCTGGCACCGTGACGAAGAGTGAGCGGAGAGGGAGTCCAAAGCGCTCAGGCGGAGTCAGCCCATCCTTGCTCGACCTCCCCGCATAGCCCCTCGGCGTCAGTGCGGTCTCTGCGACGTGTGCGTGCCGGTGCGGCTTTTTTTTCCTCGGAGGCCCTCCGCTCTAGCGCGGGTCAATCCCGCCCTCTATCGGCGCCGTCGAGAGGTTTTACCGCACCCCGCCCCTGAAATGCTTCGAGCACGCCGCGAGAGAGAATGCCGCACGCAGCGGCGCTCCCACTTGACGTTTTGTCACCATGGCGCGTCGCCTCCTGGCGAGCCGATGACGGAGAACACCGCGAACTACGCCCTCATTGTAGAGCAGAGTTGGCACGCACAGCAACACGCGGACATGTGGTGATAGCGTTAGTAGGATGCGCCTCTAGCACGGTCACACACTCAGCGCAGCGCGAGCCGCTCTGGGTGCAGAGAGATCCTGGCTGAGCACCAGGTTGCCCACCGCACTGAGAGATAAGGCAGCCAGCTATCACCGGCGTGCGAGAGCGAGCACTCTCGCTTCTCTCAAGACCACATAGCTAAGATTGAACTTGCGCGCGTCGCGCCATCCCAAGCGCATCGAACTGTTGTGTGCGCGCCTCTGAGGCCTATTTTAGTAACAACCAACTGCCAGCAGTGGACGCGAGTCGTCTGCGCACGTGCCCAAAGTCCCGAGTAGCACGCAAGCAGAATTCCTTTCTAAGGCGCGAGTGCGAGCGCAGAAAAAGACAATCGCATAAGTGCCCTCACCCCCAACCGCGCCGCGGTATTCATCAACGCAGCACCTTCAATCGAGTAGAGTCGATAAGCCGAACCGTAGCGCTTCAGCACACCTCGTTGCGGCGCCATATCACAGAGGTGAACCTATACGTACGGACTCCGATCTGTCCCGAGAACACACACAGGGAGCTGGGCTATCGCAGTGAGCCGTGATGCTAATCCAGTGGCGAGACGCCCAGGCACGTAGTGGCGCAACACCTCGCCATCGCTGAGCATACAACATCGCCAAGGAACGTGCCCAGCTTCCGACCCCAGCACAGACTGTGTACTGCGTGTTATCGGAGAACACCTGGGGAGTGCAGCAAGGGCCAGATCCCATAGCGTGCGGAGCGGCTACCAGCATCCTCGGGGTCACTAAGCAATTTAATATTGCGATTTGCCGTTTGCATTGAAGAGAGCAGCCGGTGCGTTCCGCATATACACCCAAGGCCGAACCGGCGGCGCAGCGAGGCGAGCAAGCGCGCCCACTCGTCTCCGCACAGCGAGTCACACAACGCGCTGCGTCCTCTGAAGACGCACTCTCTGCGGCGCATGTTCATCGACGACAAGCCGCAATGCCGGTGTGCTCGAGATGCGCTCCCTCTGCCGGCGGCTGATGCCGAGCAGGGTCAGGAGCCTGGTTTCCTGATCGCGCATGTGATTCTGACATAGCATGCTCCCGCACGTCGACTGCAACCGCACGGCCTCGCACGACCAATCCGCCCCTGAAACTACCCTGCGAAATCCGGTAAATGCCGGCGCACTGCGGCAAAGACTTGTGCATACTGGACACCCGACCAGCGTCTGCAGGAGACGCGGCGCGCAGTTCCATCGCCGAGAGGTTCTACTCAAGAGAATATATTGACTGCGATCGAACAGTCTGCACAAAACGGTGCTGTCGGCTCGAAGTAACCAATAACCGCAGCTGCCCCCTTGCGCATACCCTGCGCGCGAAGCAATAAGCAACGGCGGCGCTCCTCGTCGAGGGTAGATCGCGTGCCACAATCAAGTCGGCCGGTATACACATAAACCCGATCAGCTGCGTGAATCGCCCGGCGTCGTGGAAATCGTAACAGCCGAGGAGCCTGGGTTTCTGCACGGACAGTCGGCCTCACCCTGCGAACGCGTACTGGAGCTGGACTTAACCTTAACTCTCGGCCAGAGCGAGGGCGCCGAAGACCCTCGAGAGCGAGCGAGTCACCCCGCTTACACGTGATCGAGAGAAGTTTCATCTCTAGTGCGCCAGCAGGAGCACTATCGCGCGCTGGCTATGTGAGCGACACCCTGTGGCGGAGAGAGGTTGATGAGCTTGCGGCACTTCCCACGGCAGGTCTCAGACCCGCTGCCTTTTACCCGCCGGAGTCCACGCTAAGCGGCGCGCACCTGTAAAATACCCATCACCGCTGTGCCAAAGATTTCGGGCCATCGACCGTAGGCAAGCGGCCTCATTGTGTCTCCAGACCAAAAGCAGCGGACCAGCCTCAAGCTCCCCTGCTTCCTCCGCAGGTTCTGTGTCCCTTAAAGTTCGGCTCAACTGCCAGCCGACACCGTGTCGCGCTCAGACGTTCACAGCTCGTCCACCAGCACGTTGGTGGCGGCTTTTCCTCGTTGCGGCGTTGCATCCGCAAAGCGGATTGTGGCTCCAAGGTTCTTGACCCAGTTCGAAATTAGGCATCGTCACATCCGCCAGCGTTTGGCTTACATGTCAGGAATATAACCACGCCCTTTCCGCGCCAGGATATCGTCTCCGGCACCGCGGTCACGGGACCGTTTGCGGCCTCGGATCAATCAGCGTGCCTTGATGTTATGCCGGCGTTGCTGAGTTAATTACCCTTCCAGCGCGGCAGGGGATCAAAGATTATCTGCAGATTCGGCTCCAAGCAGCTTGGCCCCGTCTTCCTCAAGACGGCGCATCAAGGGAACCCTATGTGCCGGTGCATCGAAAATCCCAGCGATGGACCCCTCCACGTCGAGCCCGCGGGTCGTCAATACAAACCGCACCGTCGGGTCAATAATGGCGGTGATCTTTGCAGCCGTCCTCCTAGCTCAGGAACTTGGCGGCATGAATAGCCCTAAAACGCTTGCCCAAGCCCTGCCAACGACGCGCTTGCCGTCCCAAGCTCGCCGCCCAAGCCCCGCTTTTGCCATTCCCTCGGATCCACGGAAAAACGCGGTCACGCGTAATGGCCACACCGCACCGGTGGCCTCGGTCCGGCCACTGATACCGCCCGCGTTGAATCGCCTTGCAGTCACACAGGCCACCCCGTGATATCGGTGGTGTTCATGCGTTTGTACTGGTTCCGCGCATCAGGCCATCTCGCCGTCGCGGTGCCCATAATCGGGGGCGGCACGTTTTGCAGCCCGGTTTTTGAGTCGTTGGTCCGCGTTTGATCAGCTCAATAGGCGAAACGACGAAATCATCTCAATGCTCGTGTTCATCGTAGTCGCGTGGATCGATGCACAGCCCGCCCTTTGAGCCGCCGAAAAGGCGCATCGACGCAAGCGCGCATTTATAGGTCATCAGCCGCCGCCAGCGCTTCCCACTTCAGTTCTGGGTTCACGCTCCGGGGCTGAGCGGTATGCCGCCCTTGACCGGTTCCATATGCTCCGATGAGACAAGAGCGGTAGCCGTGCAAGGTGCTGGAATACCGCCACGCAACCGCACCCCGAAACGAACCGTATAGTCGCTTACAAACGCGAAATCTTCCTAGCCCGGCGAAAGGTCCATCAGGGCAACCGCCCGTTAAACATGAATTTCGACACTATCGCGAAAGCTCGTTCGGTTTTCCGGGGTTCCATTCTACCGCTCCTATTTAAGCTCTGCGACCCTGAATCCGGGCCCAGTTTTCCATCGCCTTGCCTATTGAACATATGCAACCTGCGCCAAGCAATAAGCCCCAAAATCACCGTATTTAAAAGTTTTTTGCACATATTTTAATCAGTTTGAAAACTTTTTATGGCGGCCGTCTTAGCCTCATTGACCCGGGCCCGTGATCATTTCAGCCAAGATGCTCGACATTGCAGTCCGCTGCCCGTCGTGCCGGAATGTGCCCTTCAAAACGGCTTCAAGTACACGTTTTAAACTTATTCGCCCTATTCAGCCACCTTATCAGCCCGCATATCTGGTCCGTCAACCGCCGATCCGCCAGAACGCCTCTTGTCGCGCAAGGGATCGCACCAAAGAAAGCGACGTGACCATGACGGTCAAAAACCCGTGAATACTTTGGGTCGCCATCCCCTTGCGCAACCGCGTGTCGCAGTTCCCGTCAAGCACGACGTCTGGTCACCAATTAACTCGCACTTTTCTATGATCATGATGAATAAACGCCCGTGGCGCCAATCCAACTTGATTCATTCGCCCACGAGATGGAGCCGCTCGCGCCTTCAGGCCGTCTCTGACCGTTGCGTTCTATAGGCCGCCGCCATCTCACAGATGCGCGACCCCCAAAACCGTGGTTGCAGACTAATTTTGCAATCCGGTAGAACCTGAGATTTTATTCTATCAATGTCGTGGTCGACGCGGTTGAACTATCGCACCGTGACCATTGACGCGCGAGAGAGAGAGTGCGCGAGTGCATCGTCACACCGCTTCGGCTTCCCGACAACTTCAATGTGCCCGCGCAAATGTCGGCCGAAGAAGCGGTTGCCAATAGTCGAACTCTTCTCGTGCTTCGATATCTCGGGGTCGATGGCTCTCAGACAACCGCCTGAGGAGACTTGAAAAACGCCGCGGGAGTTTGTTCTTGGACACGTTGCGAAAACAGAGAAAACGAAGACTGATCTCTGTTTCGATGATCCCCTACTCGAACAGGTCACGCAGTCCGATGATCCTGGATCCGCAATGCGTGTGAACAGAAACAACAGATCACTCTCAACTGCTGGAATTCGCCGACGATGATTCAACGCTCGGCGCGCTGAATACAGCACGAACTGCAACGACCGAGATGGCCAGCCATTTCAGTGGAACTATGACGGTCGCAACAACTAACCGCGACGACCACGATCTGTCCACGCTACAGCTATGAACGCATCGCCCCTTTTCTCGCAAAACAGCGCTTACACTAAAGAGCCCAGATCAGACCAAAATCTTGTCCCCACGCGCGGGTACGTCCGATTTTCCATCGGGATAAATGGGCGGCGACCCGGGAAAATGCCCCCCCCCCCCCCGATCCACCCTCTGTTCGTGACATCAAACAACGCGCGTGAACGCTGGCCTGTGGACGGCCAATTTTACAACCGACTGCCAGCTATGATGACCCAGAGACGCTCAAACCGTCATCTCTGAGCGAACGTGCGAATTATAATCCTCCGCATCCCGCAGCAACTATTACGAACAGCGAAAGCGATTAATTCACTGGAAAATACAATCCTGTGGTGGTCCTCCGCAATGAGGTATACTATCGCTATGGAGTTATCTTCTATTACAAAAGTACAAACAAATCGCTGGGCAATACTTTGCCTGTCTACATCTGTGAGTGCGGCCAAGCAAAAGCGCATTGTGATCTGGACCATCCGCGCTTGAGGTAGACACCACGACGTTCCGGCGATGCAGGATGCGCCTCGTCGCCCAAGCCACTTCTTTGCGGGTTGAAGGGTCGAAGCTTTCCGGAAGCGTTCCGCGCGATTGCGCGACAGATCAACCAGCTGAGGCTTGACCCCAATGATCGCCCCATATCCCAGGCGGTGCGCCGTTCCGCCGGGGCGAGAAGCGCGGTTGTTTGATCGAATTCGTCTTCTCTTTCCGCGATCTTTGGCATGTTCCGCCTCCGGTCGAGGTTAGCCCTTATTCGCTGCGCCAGTTCCACCTGAACCGTGGGCTGCCGAAGACAGCGGTGCGGTATATCCGGCTGAACACCCGCGCGAACGATTCCACCCACGACATGATCAAGACGATGATCCTGCGACAAGCGTAGATATATCGGCGCACTGCAAGATACGATTGTCGCCTTGAGACTGGTACTGTCGATCCGCGCAAACTTTGCGGCTAGAATGCAGCGCCCGACTGCGTCGACAAATTCGCTGCCCGTCGAGCCCGAGCGTGGCTTAGCCTTGGGGCGCCAGCAACCAGCTGATGCTGCTGCGGGCCTGCGTAAAAATTCGACGCGATGCTGCCGGCCACCGCATTGGGTTCCAAGTTCGAGACACGAGGCGCGGGTCCAAGGCAGCCATGTACGCCGTATTCCTCCTTGTTCAGGCCAAGCTAAATGGTTCCTCTTTTCTCAAACGCCGTGTATTGGCGCTGTTTTCTGCCGACCAAAGACGGTAGCGCTCGATCGAGGCCTTATCATCATGCCCCATGGTCTTTTGGGTCTAATCTGGCGATGTTCACCTTTTCCAGACCTATCAGGAAATAGCTACACAACCAAAAAGCGGCCTATACCATCGGCGACATGATTCAGCTGGCGAAGACACTGCTCAATGGAACGACTCGCTATATGGACGTGTCGGGATCTGCCTGGATTATATGACCCGCCTCTTCCGGGCGCGCGACGGTGCGGATCACGCTCGCAAAATATTGAACCAAGCGAACAAGCGTTTCTTGCTGCAGCTTGGTCCCGCTCCGGGGGCAATCTGAACAGAATTGCGACCCAAGCAGATGTGACCGGCTGGACAAACCGCATCCCAGAGCTCGAAGATGGATATAATATCACCGATCACCGACCTGGACGTCGTTTTCACACCGCTCCTTCAACATCGACTACCGTGCAAGGGTAAAGATACTTCGTCTTTAACCCCGCCCCGCTATGCCCCTTGGGTGCTCTATTCAGACGGGCGTAAATTTCCGGCCAGCACCAGCAAAGAAAAAGGCCGCGGCGATCTGCCTGCTGGGCCTTTTTCCTCTATCTCAAGAGCGCTCTGCATCATCGCGAAATGATCTCGACATGACTTGTCTTTGATTTGCCGGGTTCATGCCGCCAATGGCCAACGCGACGACCGATGCGCCACCATAGACCAGAACGCCAGACCCCGGTCGCCGCCAGTGCCTGCCTTGGTCCGCAGCAAAAAAGCCGTTGGAAGGCTAATGCAAACACCCGCGCATCCAGCCCGAATAATATCCTCGACCCGCGCGATCACGTAGCCGTCGGTGTCGCGCAATTTCGGCTCGGGGGTCAGCTCGAATTGCACCAGCTGGTGGGCGGCGCATTTTTGTCGCCATCCAAAGGGCCGCCCCCCCATTGCCAGCAAAAACACCTGCCACCCGAAACCCGGGCGACGATGTAAAATGCGACGTAGAGTCAGGAAACACCCCCAAGACCCCGAGTGCGCCCACCCGATGCCAACGCGCCCATGAGGAGGCACGCGCGTGGCAGAACTTACGTTTTGGATCGGTGAAATCAGAGAGCAATGGGCCGCGAACTTTCGTTAGGGTCGCTTTGCCTACCGGGACCGGACGCGCGTTTGCAAGCCTACTGACACAGCCCCGGGCCGCCCCCCCTAACCGGCTTTAAGGGCAAGCCCGCAGATTATTTTTATTGCCCTGGACCGGCTTCAACCGCCGTCCTTATTTGGCCCTTCTTGCGTAGTTTCAGCACTCTTCGAAAACGTATGGCATAGGCCTGCACGCTCTTCTGCTGGCATCTTGGGCAAGTTCGGCCAGCCATGCGCCTGCACGGTCTGCTGCACTGTTAGGGTGGCATCCCGTTCCAAGGTCCAGCACACGGCGGCCTCTCGACGTCCAAAAGGGTCGGCGCGAAACTAGCGGTCAGCGCCTCTTTGATAACAAAGGCACGGCGAGGCCGTGCGCTAACGATTTTATCGTCTCGGCCCTTGCGCGCATTCATCGAAAACCGCGTGCCTACTTCCTTGGGCAACGCCATGACATAAGGCGTGCCGTTAATCGCGCATTGCCGCATTGGACCGCGCCATGGGCCCATCAAAGCGGTAAGCGCCCGACGACAGCCCGACCACCGCACAAGGTTCAGCCCAAGTGAACAGGCCCCAAAGGCCATTCGCAAATATTTTTCGTGCTTTGAATGCACCGCCATTTTCCTATCCCGTCGTCCAAGTCCCAGCCGAACGCCGTCACTCTGATGCGTAGGTGTCCCAGCACGTCATATCGGCAACGGATGTAAGCGTCGCCGCGTGATTGATCCTGCGTCGCGACC